>ULRG01032934.1_pt1 | contig 36109 bp, 20 predicted proteins | sample 1955211 | NCBI WGS metagenome assembly ULRG01 (sample SAMEA4835676, study PRJEB28245) | human gut metagenome | biome: gut microbiome; material: fecal sample | place: Denmark | collected 2008
TTTCAGTGAAATATTTATTTGCTTATATCGAACTCACGTTATTATACGGACACATGCATCTTATTATACGGACACATGCACCGTCGCGGTTCATGTTCCCCACTCCGTCTGCCGGATATTCCCCCTGCTGCCGGTGAATTTTCCGGCTCTCCATGGTTCTTCACTAATAATACCCGTCACCGCAGAATTCATACTACCTCACAATAAAGCGCACGGCAATGAAAATAATACACAAAAAATTTCCGTTTATTCCTCATTTTAGTTATTTTTGCCCTTGCGCACAAGTATGCAGAAATGCCATGCCGGACACGGCGGCAGACACGGACAGCCGGACGGCAACGCCACGCCAACGCCGCCACGGAGACAAGACATGCGCAGGAAACAAGAAAACGTCAACACCCAACAACATCAAAGCTATGAGAAAATTAAGATCTGCAGGCCTTATGCTCATGCTCACAGCAATAATAGCTGTGTCGGCATGCAATAACAACGAAAAGAAAATGACAGCGGACTCAGGAATACTGCCAAACGGCATCACAATGATGCCGATGGACTCGCTCACACTCACGGCGATACAGGACAACAAGGACGACAAACGTATGCCCAACAGCCTGTTCTACGGCAAGAACGATGCGGACAGCATAAACATTCTGTCGCCAGAAGGCAGCGTGCCGGCTTCAATCAGCTGCTTCCTCGTGGAGAAAGACGGCAAAATGTCTCTATTCGACACCGGAAACGGCATGGACAAGGGCGGACAGCTGATGGCTCTGCTCGACTCAATGGACATAAAGCCCGACGACATCGACTACATCATGATAACCCACTTCCACGGCGACCACATAGGTGGACTAATGCACGAGGGCAAACCCGTATTCACCAAGTCGCAGGTGTATGTGCCCGAGGCTGAATACGACTACTGGATAACCAACGCCAAGAAGGTGAAGAAGGAACAGCGGGGCACTGCCGACAACGCGGCTGCCACAATGCAGGCATACGCCGGACGCCTGCACCGATTCGGCTACAACGAGACTCTGCCGCTCGGCATCAAGTCTATGGCCGCGCCGGGACATACGCCTGGCCACACCGTATATCGGGCAGGACGCCTACTGATAGCCGGCGACCTCATGCACGGATATGATTTGCAGATAAAGCATCCCGAAATATGCGCCGCCTACGACATGGACCGCAAGAAGGCTGTGGAGTCGAGAGTGAAATACATTGACTATGTGAAGAATAACCATCTGGTCATGGCGGGCATGCATCTGCCAGGCAACGGAGTGAAGGAAACCATGGAATGACGCTCAGCCTCAACGGCCGAGTATGATAAAAAACGCGCCTCCCTGCCCGCACAGTCAGTATGTCTGACAATGGTTGCGGGCTGGGGGGCGCGGCTGTTATTATTTCACAACTGACACACTATACATAATTGCTCTGATACAGCATAGAAGTCTGAAAAATACATCAGACAATGGTAATCGGAGTAAAGGAAAAGTATCATGATGAACATGATTTCAGCCTTTAACCTAATTGATGAATGGTGATAAGAGTACCTCATAACAGGTTTTAGCGTATATTTTGACATCAATGTATCAAAAAACTTGCAAAAATCATCTACCATACAAAATAATTCTATAACTTTGCTTTCGATGATTATAGCGATTATTGTTTGTATTTCTTTGATTTTCAGTACTATAAAGACACAACAATTTTCGTTAATATCCAAATTAACAGACATTTATAATTCATCGAGCTCATTAAATAAAAGGAATAAATAGTATGCAGAATAAAAACCTTACAAACAATCAAATATTGCTAAAAGAGATTATATCTCAGGAATATTCTGAAAATAATCAATTTGCGTCACTTGATACATTCTTTGAGCTGTTTTCAGCTAGTCAAATCTTAAAAAATTATGCATTTAGTAATGAAGAGCTTGAAAATGGTCTTATAGGAGGTGGTAATGATGGCGGTTGTGATGCAGCTTACGTTCTTTTAAATGGTGAGATTATTACTTCTGACCAAATAGATTCTTTAGATTGCCGAAAAGGATCATCTCTACAATTTATAATCATCCAATCTAAAAACACATTGGGATTTGGTGAAGATGCCATTATGAAGTGGAAAACCATATCAGAGAATTTATTAGAAATGTCTAATGATATAAATCAGTATAAAGACAGATATAGCGAAGGTGTCAGAGATGTGTTTATACTATTTCGTGATGCTGTGACAAAATTAGTTACTAAACAGCCTAAAGTATCTTTTAAGTATTATTATGTGACATTAGGAACTGAAATACACCCAAATACAGCGGCGCAGGCTGAAGAGCTTAAAACTATTGTGCAGAAAAAGTATCCTAGTGCTATGATATCTGTAGAGTTTATCACTGCAGATAAACTTATGTCTCTATACAATAGTGAGCCAGACGTTAATGTAATTATAACATTAGCAGACCAAGCTATTACACTCGGCAAACAGAATGAATATGTTACATTAATAAATATAGCGGACTACTATAAATTCATAACCGACTCTTCAGGTAATTTACTAAAAGGTATTTTTGAATCTAATGTTCGCGATTATCAAGGTAGTAATTCTGTAAATACATGCATAGCAGATACCTTAAGAAACAAAGACACAGCAGATTTTTGGTGGTTAAATAATGGAATTACTATATTATCTGATAAAATTACACTAATTACAAATAGGCAGCTATCTATTGATAATCCAGAAGTCGTTAATGGTCTTCAAACTTCCAGAGAAATTTATAATTATTTTTCGGAGAATAAAGATAAGTTGAATAATGAAAGTAGAAATGTACTTGTAAGATTTATAGTTCCCGATTCAGAGGAGATTCGTGATGATATTATATTTGCGACTAATAACCAAACAAATATACCAAAATCGTCACTACGAGTTACTGATGCAATACATCTTCAAATTGAAATGTATTGTAAAACAAGAGGATTATATTATGATAGGAGAAAAAACTATTATAAAAATCTCAAGAAGAAAGCTACAGATATTATAAGTGTATCATTTTTAGCTCAATGCCTCATAAGTATATTCTTAAGAAAGCCAGATTTTGCACGAGCACGTCCCTCAACGTTGCTTACAGATGATAAAACTTACAATCAGTTGTATCCTAAAAATTGTAACCTATCTGTATATTATATAGTTGGTAAACTTGGGAAAATAATCCAAGATAATTTACGTAAGACACCAGATTGGACCCCTTCTGAGAAGAATGATATTTTATTCTATGTGCTTTATGGCGTTGTTGTAAGATTATTAGGTAAAACAGATATTAAACCTACTGATATCATAAATTTTGATTTGAATCTTGTTTCAGAAGAATTAATAAATTGTGTAAAAGAGCAGATTTATTGTAAATATAAAGAATTAGGCGGCAATGGTAGTGTGGCCAAAAGTTCTAGTTTTATACTACATATAGATAAACTTATGGGATTTAATGAAAAATAAGGAGCTATTTGAATATACGATTATATTACTGAATTTGACAGAATTTAAAATCATTCATAAATAATGAATAATAGTATTTTTTGTGAATAAATGGCATATAATGTTACCAAATAAACTGCATAAAATAACGTGAGTTCGACTTTATTCTGAAGTCTTCGAGCTCACGTTAATTACAAACGAAAATCTTTGTAATTTGAGCTATTAAAATATCATTTAAAACTATCACATTAATATATAAATTGACAATTTATTAGAAAACAACCAATTTCAATTAAATTAAAATAAGTACCTTTGCACATTGCAATATGTATATTTTCTTCCCTTAATGGATAGACTGACAAAAGAACAACGCCATAAAAACATGGCTGCCAATAAAAGTAAAGGAACAAAGCCTGAACTTCTGTTTGCAAAACTACTTTGGAATGCAGGAATAAGATACCGCAAAAATGATAAGTCGCTATTTGGGAAACCAGACTTTGTTATTAGAGCTTCTAAAATTGCGATATTCTGTGATGGGGAATTTTGGCATGGAAGAGATTGGAATGTAAGAAAAAAAGATCACAAAACAAATTGCAACTTTTGGTATTCTAAGATAGAACGAAATATAGAACGTGACAAAGAAGTTAATACTGAATTAGACAAACAAGGTTGGAAAGTCTTTCGGTTTTGGGAAACAGAAATAACCAAAGAGCCGGATAAATGTCTAAATACGATTTTAAATTATATGAATAATAAGTCAAAAGCTAAAGATAAAATATCCATAACAAAAATGTGTTGTGGAGGGAAAATATCAATGCAAATATACGGGCCTCATTCTTTAGCTGAGGATGGAAGTATAATCCCGTTTGATGAACAGATGGCTATCATCTCTCACTATTTACATAATAAAGGCGATATATATGCCGAACCATATAAAATACAAGCCGAAGGACTAATAGAGGATATATATAATATATATATAGAACAGAATAATCAAAATGTTTCTGACACCTGTGCACAATATTCATTATTCTCCGATTTTTTTTCGGTTCCATTCTTACCTATAGATAAGCCTAAATTTACTTTCATTGACTTATTTGCCGGTATTGGCGGATTTAGAATGGCAATGCAGAATCTCGGTGGTAAATGTGTATTTTCTTCAGAATGGGACACCCAGGCACAAAAAACTTACATGCTAAATTATGGAGAAATACCTTTTGGAGATATTACAAAAGAATCAACAAAATCATTTATTCCGGATAATTTCGACATATTATGTGCAGGCTTCCCGTGCCAAGCTTTCTCTTTGGCAGGTAAACGTCTCGGATTTGAAGAGACAAGAGGAACTTTATTTTTTGATGTTGCCGAGATAATTCGACGTAAACGTCCGAAAGCGTTCTTCCTCGAAAATGTGAAAGGATTGCTTATACATGATAAGGGAAAGACAATTAAAACAATACTAAAAGTTCTTAGAGACGATTTAGATTATTACGTTCCGGACCCTCAAATTGTAAATGCAATGAATTTCGGTGTACCTCAACATCGTGAAAGAGTTTATATTGTTGGATTCAGGAAAGACCAAAATGTAAAGGTATTTACTTATCCAGAACCAACAGATAAAACGAAAACATTTGCAGATATAAAAGAAAAAGATACTGTTTCCGTTAAATACTATCTATCTACACAATATTTAAAAACACTTGTGGCACACAAAGAACGTCATGCAGCAAAGGGACATGGATTTGGATATGAGATAATACCCGATAATGGTGTTGCCAATGCTATTGTTGTCGGAGGTATGGGACGAGAACGAAATCTTGTTATTGATAAACGTCTTAAAGATTTTACACCTGTTACAAATATTAAAGGAGAAGTCAATCGTGATGGAATAAGAAGAATGACACCACGCGAATGGGCAAGGTTACAAGGTTTTCCTGATAATTTTATAATCGGTGTTGCAGATGCTTCAGCATACAAACAATTTGGCAACTCTGTTGCTGTTCCTGCAATCCAAGCAACCGCACAAGAAATAATAAAAAGAATAAAGCTATCTGATTCTAAGAAATATGGCACTTACGGGAAATAAAGGTGAATGGAGCGAAATATATACCTTACTTAAATTATTAGGTGAAGGAAAAGTATATGCAGGAGATCAGAATCTAAATAAAATTCAGGATCTATTCTATCCAATAATAATGATTCTACGTCAAGAAAAGGAAGGTGATTTTAATTATAAACTTCAAAATAAAGATGTCGTTATACAAACACCTGTCGGAGAAGAATTATTAAGAATTCCTGCATCAATATTTTTAACTGAAGCCGAGATATTATTATCTGCCATCAATAGTCATGATGGTTCATTTGCCATCCCCTCTATTGAAAAATTTATGAGCAGGATCCATTGTCATTCGTTAAAAGCGAAATCATCTGATAAGACAGACATAAAGATTATCTTACATGACCGCAGGACAAAAATCAACTCTGAAATGGGTTTTAGTATAAAATCCCAACTTGGAGGAAATTCAACTTTATTAAATGCAAGTAAGGCAACTAATTTTAACTTTAAAATAGAAGGAATAATTCTTTCTGATAAGGATATTGCCTATATTAACTCCATTAATCCACCACGTAATAAGGTTATAGAAAGAGTCAATGCAATTACAAGAAGAGGTGGAATATTAGTGTTTGATAAAGTAGATAATCCAATATTTCGAAATAATTTAATTATGCTTGATGGGGATTTACCTGCCATAATTGCTTATATGCTTTTAGAACAAATAAACTCAGGACTAAGCTCATTGCAAGAATTGACAGAGAAACTTACAGAAAGTAATCCTTTAAAATATGATATTACACAGGCTTCCCCGTTTTACGAATATAAGCTCAAACATCTTTTGACATCAACTGCATTAGGAATGATGCCAGCAAAAGCATGGAATGGTAAGTTTGATGCAAATGGCGGTTATCTGGTCGTAAAGAAAGATGGTGAGATTTTATGTTATCATTTCTATGACCGTAACAGATTTGAGGATTATCTATTTTCTAATGCTTATCTGGAACGTTCCAGTACATCTCGTCATGAATATGCATCAATTATAAAAGAAAATAACGGTACACTCTCATTTAAACTTAACTTACAAGTGAGATTAAAATAAAACAATAGAACCATAATAACTATAACTCTATAATCTTCAAACCAACAACGAGCCGGCATATACTATATTTGTATTACCAACTCATTGTTTTTATTGAGGCATCATCATTTTCTGACAATCTTGTCCCACGACGGCGGCTCCACGCCCATGAGATGGCGCACGAAGAAGTCGTAGCGCTTGTGCTCGCCGAAGTCCTCACCCATGGTGTGGCGCACGCCGGGCAATACCACCAGCTCGAAATCCTTGCCCGCCTTTATCAGCGCGTCGGCCACCTGCATGGTGGATGCAGGGTCCACGTTGTCGTCCATCTCGCCCACAACGAGCATCAGCGGGCGCGTGAGCAGATGGGCGTTGTCCACATTCGAGTTGCGGCTGTAAGCCTCATCCACCGGATAACCCATCCACAGCTCATTCCACCATATCTTGTCCATCCTGTTGTCGTGGCATCCGCACGCCGAGTAGGCAGCCTTGTAGAACTCCGGATGGAACAGTACGGCGGCCATGGCCTCCTGTCCGCCGGCCGAGCTTCCGAATATTCCGACGCGCGTGGTGTCCATGCTCGGATAGCGCTCGGCAGCCGCCTTTATCCACGCCATGTGGTCGGGCAAGCCCGCATCCTTCAGGTTCTTGTAGCACACTTCCTCAAACTCCTTCGAGCGGAACGACGTCGTCATTCCGTCAACCTGCACCACGATGAATCCCAGTTCGGCGAGCGAGGTCATCCACCAGTTGTATGAAGCGAAGGTCTTAGGCACATACTGGTCGCCCGGACCTGAGTATATGTATTCCACGACTGGATATTTCTTCTGCGGGTCGAAGTCAGACGGGCGGTATATTATGCCCCACATGTCGGTCTTGCCGTCGCGTCCCTTGGCCTTGAAGGTCTCCGGCGCGGTCCATCCGTTGGCAAGCAGCGCCGAGATGTCGGCCTTCTCCAGCGGCATGACGGTCTTGCCCGTGCCGGCGCTGCGCACCAGTGCCACGGGCGCCTGCTGCGGTGTGCTATACACATCGACCATATACTTGTGGTCAGACGAGTACCAGCAGCGGTGCATTCCCTCCTCAGGCGTCAGCTCCTTCATGTCGGAGCCGTCGAAGTTTATGCGGTAGTAGTGTATGAAGTATGGGTCTTCGTCCTTGTCCACTCCGTTTGCCGAGAAGTATATCACCCCGTTCTGCTCGTCCACATGCTGCACTCCGCGCACATACCAGCGGCCTTTGGTTATCTGCCGGGTTGGCTTGCCCGTGGCGCGGTCGTACATGTAGAGGTGGTTGTAGTTGTCGCGCTCGCTGCTCCAGATTATGCGTCGGCCGTCGGCGAGCAGGTGGCGGAATATGCGGGGATAGTTCACATACTTCTCCTCTTTCTCCTCAATGAGGGTGCGCACGCTGCCGTCCGTGGCCGACATCTCCAGCAGGCGGTACACCTTATGGCCGCGTTCGTTGTACTCGAAGGTCAGTCCCTTGCTGTCAGCATTCCATCTCATGCTGTGCAGGTCGTACTGGTTGGCGAACAGTTCGGTGGAAGGTATGAGCGCGCGGCCCGTCTCCACCTCGAATATACAGGGCACCTTGAAGCGCAGTTCGTCGCCAGGCTTGGCATACTCCTGCTTGTGGAGCACGGGCTGTAGCTGGTCGGCAGGCGACGACTCCACGTAATAGACATAGCGCTTGGCGGCAGGACGTATCCTGCACGCCATCACACGCCGCGAGTCGGGCGACCATTGTATGTATGTGGAATAGTAGTTTCCCTGAGTTCCGTCAATGCTCAGCTGGCGCTCGCCTCCGCCCGACGAGTTGCGCACCCACACGTTGTCGTCTCTCACAAAAGCCACATATCTGCCGTCGGGCGAGGTTACGGGGCCGCCCGATTTCTCGTCGTCCACCTCCATCCAGTGGCGTTGTGGCGCGGGAGCATGCACGTTGCCATCCTTCGTGAGCGTGTTTTCCTTCGTGTTGTAAGCCCATCTACGACCGTCGAACTCAAATCGCAGATTCTCCGCGGTACGGTCCGTGCGCACCTTATTAATATATATACGGTAGGGCTCCACCTTCTTTCCGCTCATGGCCGACAGCCGTTCGGCCAGTTGCTCATGGTTGAAGAGGTCGGTGCGGCGTGCTCCGCGTGCATCTACGAGCGCGTACTCGCGGCCGCGCTCCGTGTTTCTTACATACCAGAACGAGTCGGTGTATTCAATCCAGTGTGGTTCAACGTCAGCATAAAGCACGTGACTCTGGCTGTATTTCTCGCGCAGGCTGTAAGCCCGGTTGTAGTCGTCGGCCGTTCCCTGTGCCGAAGACGGCAGTGACGTGCAGGCCATGAGCGCGGCCATGAGCACGACCGGTATCTTATGTCTTGTCATGATGCAGTGTAAGTTTTTATCGGTTAGTGTATGTTTTTCGTACGGAGCACACGCCCGGTTTCAGCCGTCCACATAGTCGATACGGACATTCGCGGCAGGCTCCACGACGTATGCTGATTCCAAAGTTACGGATAATATTCGTATGACAGGTCATTTATTGTGAATAAATTGTGTCTGAACGCCGAAAACAAGCTGCCTGCCGTGTGCCCGTAAACAAGTTCCGCACACGTGGCAATAGCCGGGGAAACGTCGTCTTACGACCGCATATCGTCATGTTTTGACAGCTTCAGCCCGCCACTCTTCAAGCACCTACAGAACCAGCCGACGGACCATTCTGAGCCCAATTATGCCGCCACATAATGGCAATAAAGACAAATAAGGACTGTTTCGGACTGATTTTATACGAATATTGTGCCGTATTACAGCATAATTTATTAATTTTGCGACTTCTTAAATAAAACAAAAAAAGGTAAAAAGATTTTTTCAGTTATGATGATCCGTCAACTGGCAATCCTGTTCGGATGCCTGGCACTGGGCGAACTTTTAATCTATCTCACTCACGTCCCCCTGCCTTCGAGCATTCTCGGTATGCTCATTCTCACACTTCTTCTCAAACTCCGCGTAGTGCGCCTCGAATGGGTGCAGGGTCTGTCAGACTTCCTCGTGGCAAACATCGGTTTCTTCTTCGTTCCGCCAGGAGTCGCCATTATGGTTTACTTCGACATCATCAAGGCACAGTTGTGGCCAATAGTCATAGCATCGGTGGTATCGATGGTGCTCGTGCTCTTCACCACAGGATGGGTCCACGAGCTCTACGGCAAGGTTGTACGCAAATATAAAGGAGGCAAACAATGACATATTTCCATAACGAGTATTTCCTCATAGCACTCACATTCGGCTCTTATTTCTTTGGCAAGCTGATGCGCCGCCGCACCGGCTGGGCCATAATGAACCCCATACTCGTGGCAATAGCCACCGTCATAATATTCCTGAGCGTCACCGGCACGAGCTACGACACCTACAACGCCGGCGGCCACATGATTGAGTTCTGGCTGCGTCCGGCAGTTGTGGCACTGGGTGTGCCGCTCTATCAGCAGCTCGAGACCATAAAGAAGCAGTTCCTGCCGATACTCGTATCCGAGCTTGCGGGCTGCATAGTAGGCATTGTGTCGGTAGTGGTGATAGCCCGACTGATGGGCGCGTCGCGCGAGGTGGTTCTGTCGCTCGCGCCCAAATCGGTCACCACGCCTATTGCAATGGAGATAACCAAGGCCATCGGCGGCATTCCGTCGCTCACGGCCGCAGTGGTGGTGTGCGTAGGACTGCTGTGCGCTGTAGCCGGCTACCGCACCATGGGTTTCGCCCATGTACGCACCCCAATGGCTCAGGGACTGTCGATGGGAACCGCAGCCCACGCCCTCGGCACGGCCACATCGATGGACGTGAGCAAGCTGCACGGTGCATACGCCAGCCTCGGACTGACCCTCAACGGCATATTCACGGCACTCATCACGCCCTCGATAATGCCGATGATGAGCATCTGACAATCGTTGCGTAAAATGATATAACACAAACACCATATTCATATATAAAGGCGGAAAGGCTGGACACCGGGCACATAACCCAATCCATACTTTCCGCCTTATGTATTGCTGCGTATGCTGTTTTTGCTCATTCGGCAGCATATTCTGACACAATCAGACAAATGGTGGCCGTTTTTTTACCATCAACACACCGCTACATTAAATAATAAATTTATATTTGCAATATGCTGTTGGTTCTAAATATATAACATACACTAATAAAGGACCATTACCATTAAACCTTACGAAACAATCTGAAAATAAGAAATCTGTTAGTTAAAAGTAATACTATAACGGTTTCATTATGACCCATACATAAGCTTTCAAAAAATCTATTATTCATAACACATTAATCTATAACATAACAACATGAAGAGACTTTACTTGTTTTTAATCTTCGGATTATGTGTACTCAACATGTATTCCGGAAGGAAAGAACCTTACAGGGGTTCACGCATATTCTGGGATATGCGCAGTCAGCAGACAATATTCGACGGAGGATGGTATGCACGTCTGATACAACTGCAAGACGGACGACTGCTCGCCGTTACAGAGGTGAACTGGGACATAGTGATAAGCACCAGCGAGGACAACGGTCGTACATGGTCGCCACAGAAAACAGTTTTCCATCATCCGGAAGGATTCAACTACTACGACGCCGACCTTTATCAGTTGAGCGACGGCAAGATAATCATTACATACAACATAGGTTTCCCATCAGTACCCGGAGGACGTTTCGGAGTCAGACTGCATATAAGCGAGGATAACGGCGAGACGTGGGGCGACGAGATATTCGTATATGACGGCGAGACAACATTCGAAAACGGATGTTGGGAACCGGCAATACTCGAGTTGCCGTCGGGCGAAGTACATCTCTATGTGTCTGACGAAGCACCATACGTCACATCAGGAGAACAGTGCATACAACTTATGCGTTCGTTCGACCGTGGCAAGACATGGAGTGCGCCACAGACCGTTTCGTTCCGCCCCGGCTCAAGAGACGGAATGCCAACACCGGTAATTGTAGGCGACAGTATAGTACTGACAATTGAAGACAACGGTTGGCCGGGCATGGAAAGCTTCGTACCGGTGACTGTAAGAACATCAATAGAAGATAACTGGAGCAACGCTCCTGTAGGAGCAAACAGTCCATATCGCTCACAAGTGATAGACTACGACTGGTGTCCTCTCGCGTTTGGCGGCGCGCCTTATATGCGTGTACTGCCATGGGGAGAGACTTTGCTGTCGAGACAATCATACTATAAGAGCGGAAACTACGGCGTAATGAACATGTATGTTTATGTGGGCGACGAGAACGCCCGCAACTTCAAAGCCATGTCGCAACCATTCCCCGACAATGTGGAGTCAGGAATATCAATCGAAGTAAATTCGGTATCGGTAGTAGATACTGGTGAGGTGTGCGCGCTCGGAGGATTCGTCTCAGGACCGAACGGACGTCATGTGGACATGGTGAAGGGCTATCCACGCCGTATGCTCAAGGCATATTACGGCCATCCGACACTCGACGGAGCAATAGGAACCGACGAATATCACACACCTGAGGCCAATCAGATAATGATGGGAACAAACTCACTCGGACACAACGTATATGCCGACCTGAGTTACGACAACGACTGTCTGTACTTTGTGGCAAACGTCGATGACAACACACCAACCGCAGGCTCGTCGCAGTCGCGATTGCTGAAGGACGGTGTGAGACTGCTTATTGATGCCGACAACGTGTCGGACACGGCTCCCGTGAAAGGCATGTTCGACATATTCTTCTCTACAGACGGGAAATTCGAATGTCTCCAGGGCGACAACGGCTACTGGACTGAGTGCGACCTACAAGGCATAAGCTGCAAAGTGAACGTGGAAGACGACCATTACGTAATCGAGGCAGCCATACCGTGGCAAGCCCTCGGAAAGACAGGTGCGCCCACAGGACAGCGTATGGCTGCAGGCATAGAGGTACAGGACAGATGCAACAACGGCTTCGTTTCGGAATCGATACCAGACGTAAGGCATGACGAATCGTGGACATGGATGGAACTAAGACTCGACGACAACGGTGTAACAGATGGCATACATACCGCCCAAACAGCCGACGACAACAATGTGACAGTTAAGACCGACGGCGACAGACTGACTTTCACCTGTGACGGAACAATAGACAGTGTGAAGATATATTCGGCAGACGGACGACTTATGAAAACTGTCAGTTCAGGACGTGACGCATGCTCGACAGAAGTAAACGGCAAAGGCATGATGGTAGCCACTGTAACCATGACCGACGGCAGTGTGATAAACAAGAAGATAATAAAATAGAACAACAAAAAGAATCATAACATGAACAGATATATATTCCCTATAATAATGCTCATGGCATCGGCAACTGCCGGGGCACAGAACACATCGTCACCATACAAAGGCTCGCAGGTCACAAACGGAGAGTTTTTCCTGTACAACGTGGAGTCTGGCATGTGGCTGCAGAACAACGACCGACGCACCGACCAGTGGACGACAAGAGCGGAGCTGGACACTCGCGGTTTTGAAGTAAGCATCACTGCCGAGGGCAACGGCTACAGACTCAATCCTAAATTCAGCGGCAACCACAGCATCAACGGAAACGGTCTGTATATGGACACCGGTGATGCCGTGACTATATGGCGGATAACGCCTGTGGAGGGCTCCGACATAAGCAATGCCTACACCATTGAGTCTGACTACGGCAAGATAGGTATGGGCGATGACGGATATATCAGTCAGAACGCAACGTCAAACAACACGTGGCAGCTCGTCACAAGAGAGGAACGAATAGCTGCAATGGCGGAAGCTACGCCACAACATCCGGTTGACGTGACTTGGCTTGTACAGGATCCCAACTTCGCTTTCAACGACGAACGATACAGTGCATGGAACGCAAGTTTCGGAGGTGGAAACAATGTAGTAGGCGGCGACGGAAGGGTGATGTGCAACCGTGCGCACGAGAGCTGGAACTCGACAAGCATAGACATGCACCAGACCATCAACGGAATACCCGACGGAACATATCTCGTAAGCGTACAGGGCTACTACCGTGACGGCAGCGGATTCATAGAAAAGCACGAGAACGGCACAGAGACAATGCGTACAATGTATTTCGCAAACCACGTGAAAAAACCTCTACAATGTATAATAGAAGGTGGCTCTGACGTGGAGACACCGTATTACTACTATCAGGCAGCCGGCAAATGGACGCCGAACGACCTCGACTGCGCATCGGCAATATTCTTCGAAGGAGGATATCAGAACGAGCCACTCACAGTGCCCGTCACTGGCGGAGAGTTGCGCATAGGTCTGTCTAAGCCGTCGAGCGACGGAGTGGAAGCAGACTGGACCGTGTTCGACAACTGGAAAATAGTATATCTCGGTAAGGACATCGACATGACAGAAATAACAGATGCGCTTGTGAAAGCCATGGAAGAAGCGGAACAATATGTCACGTCCGGAACCGATGCGATGAATACTGCTTTGAGCGAATGCATGGCAGAGGCTGAGATGCTGACAACATCTGATGACGTGGATGCCGTGATAAACATGACGGAGAAGCTCACATCGCTCACAACCACCATAAAACAGTCGGCCGCAACCATCGCCACGCTGAGACAGACCATAGACATAGCGCTCGGTGAAGAGTCCACACCGGATTATGCCGAAGCCATTGCAAACGCGCAAAAAACAGTGAGCGAGGCTACTACTGCCAAAGATCTGCAACAGAGCCTGCAGGCATTGAGATTTGAACGCAAGATCAACGCCGCAGACAAACACGAAAACGTATTCACCGGAAACGCTCCGGACAATGGTGAGTTCTATCTGTACAACGTAGGACAAAAGCAGTTCTTATGCGGCGGATCGGACTGGGGCGCACATGCGGCACTCGGTTTTCCGGGAATACCTGTTACGCTCACAAAGACAGCCGGCACATTCAGAATAAGTACCGGACTGGACAACGGCAGCGGTGACTGGTTAAACTACAACGGCTACTGCGACACACCGGATCAGAATCTTTGGGCATTCAAACAAGTGGAAGGCACAGAATGTGTATATAACATCGTGAAACGCACCTCGCCCAACGAAGGAATGGCTTTCAATCCTTACGCTACAACAGACGCCGGAGCAGGCGTAGCTTTCTATGCGACAGTAGGAACGAGTGAGACAAATCTGGAGTCGCCCGACGCGCAATGGATTCTCGTGAGCAAAGCCGACCGTGACGCGCTGCTCAAGAACGCATCACCTGAAAATCCTGTTGATGCCACATATCTCATAAAGATGCCAGGATTTAATCAGCGGGAATATGGCAACACCACATGGGATAAGGAAAACGGCGCCTGGGCTCACAACGCAGGCACAATAGAAGGCAGGGGCAACAGACAGGAGGACTTTGCATTCGCTGTTGAAGGCTCTGGCAACGCTTTCGAACTGACACAGGACATAAAGGACCTGCCGGCAGGAAAATACATAGTATCGGTACAGGGCTTCTACCGTAACGGGAACACACGCAACGTGGAAAGAATGTTCAAAGCCGGAGAGAAAGCAACGCGCGAAGCTGTGCTGTATGCCAACGAAGCGGAAACTCCACTGCCCGACATAACAGAAGGAGTAGGGATGGCTCCGGGATATGGTGTGACGACAGAGGCTGGAGAACTGCCTGCAAGCGGCACTGATGCGACAAACTACTTCCAGAACGGACTATACAAAACATCGACAGAAGTGGAGGTTGGCAGCGACGGACTGCTCACCATCGGCATATTCAAACAGAATGCCGTAGACAACGACTGGATTGTGGTGGACAACTTCAGACTGACTTATCTCGGCCCGACGACCTCTACCGGAATAACCGAAATGGAGAATAATCGCAACAACAGCAAGACATACACAATACAGGGTATAGAGGTGAAAGACGCCAATAAACCAGGCATATATATCAGAGATGGACGCAAAGTCATAGTGCGCTGATGTGTGCCGGTCCACTACCCCGCCGCAGCATTCCTACATCTCTAAACAAGAAAACAATGGAATGCTGCGGCACAAAAGATATTCAGCCATACAATCATGTAATTCTTGAGAAAATTAAAGTAATAAAACTTATTTCAAGTCCTAAAAGAGTCAATATCACGCTTCCGGAAGATCAATACCAGAACTTCGAAAAGTCATTTTCAAAATACCGGAATCCTAAACATGCGTGATTATCATCGAAAACGGGCAAATCGACACTATTATAATATCATATATTAATCATACTATAATCCGTTTCAAATCATTCAATAAAACACAAAACAAAAATTCTACAACATGAAGAAACATCTATTAACACTACTGCTCACTGTCTCGCTCGGCATGTATGGCCAGAACGGGAAATACAACGTGGCGGCTTATGTATGGCCCGCCTATCACGACGAGCCGCGCTTTCAGAACGAGATGAACATATTCCACGACGGGAAGGGCGAATGGGAGGCCGTGTATAAGGCTAAGCCCAAGTATGAGGGACACAGGCAGCCGAGAGTGCCTCTGTGGGGCTATCTGGACGAGGCAAGCCCAAAGACACAGGAGAAGATAATAAAGACGGCACTGAAATATGGCGTGAACACGTTCATATTCGACTGGTACTGGTATGAGGGACGGCCTTTTCTGGAGAGTGTTCTGAACGACGGTTTCCTGAAGGCCAAGAACAACCGCAAGATGAAGTTCTACCTGATGTGGGCAAACCATACGCACACAGCTTATATAAATCCGGACGAACCGGACAAGAACAAGGTTTACTGGAAGGGGGAGACAAGCGCAGAGGACTTCGACCGATTCACCGACCACATAATAAAGGATTATTTCTCACAGTCCAACTACTACACGATAGACGGCAAGCCGGTGTTCGCCATTTATGAGGTGGGAACGTTCGTAAACGGAATGGGAGGCATGGAGAACGCCCGGAAGGCGCTCGACCGATTCCGTGACAAGTGTGTGAAAGCTGGGCTGAAGGGCGTACATCTGCAGGCGATACTGTGGGGCGCGCTGCCTACAACGCTATCGGGAGTGCCAGGTGACAAGACGGAGACACAGGACAACACGGTGAAGTATCTCGGATTTGAGAGTCTGACAAACTATCAGTGGTGCCACTTCGTGCCAGCCAACCAGGACTATCAGTCGTGGGGCGAGCAGGCGACAGCCAAATACGACGAATTCAGCAACGGTTTCTCTGTGCCTTACTTCCCGCACGTATCAATAGACTGGGACAACAATCCGCGCTTTCCGGGCAACGATCCGCAGTCGGCTGTTACGGGTGTTACACCGGAGAAGTTTGAGAACTTCCTGCGTGTGGCAAAGGACTTTGTGGACAAACACCCCAACCAAGTGCCGCTTGTGACGATAAACGCGTGGAACGAATGGGCCGAAGGCAGTTATCTCGAGCCCGACACCCACTTCAAATACGGATTTCTTGAAGCTGTGAAAAAGGTGTTCAAGAAATGATACAAAAAAGGCAGATATAAAAGACGGTGCCCGTTTATAAATGTTTCTTCATCATCACCGCACTGCACAATATGTGCGTGCACAAGACGGGTAACCGCAACTTTTATATCTGCTCTCCTCAATTACTAAACAATAATACTTATTCGTTTTATTCCTTTACAGGCTGGGCCGACTGCTTTGTTCTTGATGTCAGCTCGACAGGAAGCACAGGCATTGCACCGTTCTGGGTACATACGTATGCCGAAACATCTACGGCCAGCTTGTGAGCCTCGGCTATCGGCATGCCGCTTATGAGGGCAGCGCAGAACGAACCGGTGAAAGAGTCGCCTGCTCCTACGGTGTCGGCCACCTTTACCTTAGGCGTGGTCTGGAAAGACATCTCACCGCGTGTGAACACGTAGCTGCCGTTGATGCCGCATGTGAGTACGAGAACATCGAGATTGTACTTGCCGAGAAGCAGCCAGCACTTGTTGCTCATGTCGAGTCCGGGATAGCCGAACATGCGACCGATGGTGACAAGTTCCTCATCGTTTATCTTCAGAACATTGCACAGTCTGAGCGACTCCTGTATCACTTCCTTGGTGTAGAAGCTCTGACGCAGGTTGATGTCGAAGATGCGCATGCAGTCTTTCGGTGTGGCCTTGACAAACTTGCGTATTGTCTCGCGAGACACCTTGTTACGCTGTGCCAGCGAGCCGAAGCAGACAGCACGGCAGTTGTGTGCTATTTCTTCTATCTCTGGTGTGAACGGGATGTTGTCCCATGCCACACCTTCCTTGATGTCATAAGCAGGCACTCCTGACTTATCGAGCGTCACCTGCACGGTGCCGGTGGGATAATCCAAACGCGGCATGACATGGCGCAGACCTTTCTTCTCAAGTTCCTTGCATGTCTCATCGCCCAAACTATCCTTACCCAGTGCGCTCACTGCCAAGGTATCAATACCAAACTGTCCGGCATGATAAGCAAAGTTTGCCGGAGCTCCTCCTAATTTCCTTCCATCCGGAAGCACATCCCACAGTGCTTCTCCAAGTCCTACGACTATATTCTTCATTATTATATCAGTGCTTTATATTTTTAATAAATGTGAAAAGATATATCACTCCAATAGCCATTACAGCCACAGCTCCCATCTGTCCGGCTGCGTCTGAGGCGAAGCCCATGAACAACGGGAACACTGTTCCACCGAAGAGACCCATAATCATAAGTCCGGAAACCTCGTTCTGACGCTCTGGAACGGAGAGCAGAGCCTGCGAATATACCAGTGAGAACACATTTGAGTTACCATAACCAACAAGAGCGATGGCTGTGTAAAGCACTATCTTTGACGTTCCGAATGCCATGCCGAGCATACTCAGAGCCATCATGACGATGCTGATGGTGAAGAACGCACGGTGGTTCATCACACGAAGTATGAACGAACCCGTAAGACATCCGATGGTACGGAAGATGAAGTAAAGGCTTGTGGCGAACGCAGCGTCATTTAGCGACATGCCCAAACGTTCCATAAGAATCTTCGGAGCTGTGGTGTTGCTGCCAACATCAATACCAACGTGGCACATGATGCCGATGAACGACAGAAGCACAACCGGCTTGCCCAGCAGACGCAGACAGTCGGCAAAGCTTGACGCACTGTCACTCTTCTCGCCCTCGTCTATAGGAGTGGCCCACAGCAGCAGGGCTGCAGCTATGCCCACAACAAAATAGATGGCGAAGAGCACCTTCCAGTCGAATCCGAATGAAGGAATGACTGCCGTGGCTCCCCACATTGCCAGATAAGGCGCAAGAAACGAAGCGATGGCCTTGATGAACTGTCCGAATGTGAGCGTGCTGGCAAGATGCTTACCGCTGATGATCGAAGAGATAAGCGGATTGAGCGATGTCTGCATGAGAGCATTTCCGATGCCGAGCAACGAGAAAGCCAGAAGCATGACTGTGAAACTCTCGTCAAGAAGTGGCAACAGCAGTGACACTATGGTGACAATAAGTGACAGCAACACTGTATTTTTGCGCCCTATGCGGTTCATCAGCATACCTGTCGGCACACTGAAAATGAGGAACCAGAAGAACACGAGCGACGGCAGAATGTTGGCTGTCGAATCGTTGAGCGCAAGATCTTCTTTAATATAATTGGAGGCGATGCCTACCAGATCGACAAATCCCATCGCGAAGAAGCAGAACATCACGGGGATTATGTAAATAGCTTTGTTTTGTTTCATAACGGTTTTATATTGTTTAAAGATTAGTTTTCGGCTGTCAGTTCGAGTACGTGGCTCGTTCCTTCTGAGGCAGTCAGCACAGGCAAACCTATCTTCATAAGATAATCGCCCGTGTAAGTCTTGGTCTCGGCCTTCTGGCCTTCCGGCATATTTATTTCCTTCACGCTATAGACAAGTGACGGGTCAAGTCCCTGGAGCTTTACGTTGAACAGCGGTTCCTTGTAACGCGGGTGCAGATCGTAAGCGAAGAGTACAGCATGGGTCTTGTCTTCCGACACGTAGTTTACTGCGGCATGATTGCCTTCGTACGGAGATACTAATCTATACATTTCACCATCCAGGATTACCGGTTTCAGTCTGTTGTAATTAGCCACTGCCTGTTTGCAAAGATTGAAATCGGCGTCGGACAGATTGTGCACGTCAATGTCGAATCCGAGTTTGCACATGCTTGCCACATCTACGCGGAACTTCATGCTCGCCTTCTTGTTCCAGTCAGTCACATGTGAAGCCATGGCCTTGACAGGGAAGAACTTGGACATGTTCCACTGTATGTAGATACGCTCGAACGGATCTGTATTGTCGCTGCACCAGAACTCGGTGAAATACTTCAGAGCCTCATAGTCGCAGCGTGCGCCTCCACCCGAGCAGAGCATCATTGGCACATGAGGATATTTAGCCTCGAGTCTTTTGAGCACATTGTACAATCCGCGCACATAATCGACATAGAGATTGCCCTGCTTGTCTTTAAGATAAGGCGAGCGAATGTTCGTAATAGGACTGTTGCAGTCCCATTTGAAGTATGCCACGTCCGGATTGTCTGATAGAATCTTATCGGCAACGCCGAATACGTAGTCCTGCACCTTAGGATTGGCAAGATCGAGCACGAGCTGATTGCGATAGTAGTATATGTCGCGTCCAGGCTGTGTTATGACCCAATCGGGGTGCTTCTCATACAACTGACTCTTAGGGCTGACCATTTCAGGTTCTATCCATATTCCGAACTTCACTCCGGCTTTCTTCGCCACAGCTGTCAGTCCGGCTATGCCTTGAGGCAATTTCACTGTATTCGGTTCCCAGTCGCCAAGTCCGGTGGTGTCGTTGTTACGCGGATACTTGTTGGCAAACCATCCGTCGTCGAGCAGAAACATGTCAACGCCCAGTCTGGCTGCATCGTCCATCACTCCTGCAAGCTTGTCCTGGTCGAAGTCGAATGCTGTGCTCTCCCAGTTGTTGAGCAGCGTCATCCGGTCTTCCTTACCATCCTTGAGCTGATAAAGACGTGCCCAGTCGTGCAGGTTGCGGGTTGCCTCACCTATGCCGTCATCACTAAGCGTGAATATGAATTCGGGAGTTACAAAATTCTCGCCGGCCTTCAGTTTGTAATCTGAGGCATATGGATTTATGCCAGGAATGACACGCAATCCGCCGACATTGTCAACCTCGAAAGTGCATCTGAAGTTTCCTGTCCATCCTATAGTACCGAGCATCACCTTGCCGTCACATTCACGTGCCGGAGCATTTATGCCCAGCTCAAAGAAAGGCTGCATGTACATAGCTGCACGTGTGCCAAGCTTAGTGTCTATTATTTTCTTACCGTAAGTCAGCTTCTGGGTGACCGGTTGTGCCTCACGCGCCCAATCGCTGTGATAGCTGGTAAGGAAATATGACGGCTCATTGAAATACAGCATCGTGCTTGCATACTTCCATAAAGTAATGTCGGACTTCTCGTGATGAACAATCTCACTCCATGCCTTTATGACATTCTGACGATTGTAAGCGGCATAATGCAACGTCACCTCAAGAGGATATTTCTTGTCGGCAAGATGTATTACAGTCTCTGTACCACCGTCAATGGCGCGTGTCTCTGAGTCTTTATAATAAAGGTATGTGGTCTTATCGCCATCGGCGTGGGTAACGGCCAGTGCCGGCTCGAAGAAGTCTTCTCCTCCCGATGTCATATAAGCCTCATGTCCTCGTGAGCTCACGCTTCCGTCTGAGCCTGTATTAACCTGCCAATCGAACTTATCAACATCTGCCGCGTTAAGCAATTTGTCGCCAAGATACACCATATAGAGCCTGCCATTATTGTTCACCTGCAATATCATATCGGTATTGTCGGTGCTCACACGTATGGTTTTACGTTCATCAGCTGCTGCTGATCCACTCAGCAGCAGCAATGATGATATAATAATGCAGAATTTTCTCATTAGGTTGGTTTTAATAAAATAGGTTTATACGTTTTATTACTTAACGTAATACTTCCTAATAATATTATATCCTTACAGACTTATTTTGTGAACCTTGACATTAGCATATTCAGCCTTTCCTCCTTCAGTATAGAAACGTACAGAGTCATAAGGCTTTGTCGGGAATACAAGGTTGGTCATGGCAATGCGTCCACCGTCAACAAACAGTTCTACAGAGCATTTGTCAACGAAGATGTCAACATGATATGTCTTGCCTTCGCAAAGGTTGAGCGGAGCCCATGTTCCAAGTGCGAAATCGTTCTTGTAGTTCACTGAATTCTCGATACGCATAGGCTTTTTGTTCTCGCTTGCGCGCTTTGCGTCAGCCTCTTTCTCTATGCCGTGAGGATCTGATTTCAGTCCGAAGTCGGTAAGTCCGCTCTGTGTACGGTCCATGACGATGCGATTGTTCTTCATGTCGAGATAAACAAGAGTCTTCTCGCCTTTGTCATTATAGAGCTCGATACCTGCCACACCGGCCTTACCCGGAGTAACGTCTGCCTCGAGTTCGAATGCACCTTCACATCCTGCAGCCACACCGGCCTTGTTGTTCTCACCCTTAACCTTCATGTTGTCAAGAGTCTTGGTGTCCTTGCGCAGAGCCTTGATTTCAGAAGCTACGTCAGCAGCTACATAATAATGTCCGTCCTTTGTGTAGAGTGAGAGCTCACGCGGCAGGCCGTTAGCACCTCTGTACTGCTTGATAGGAGTAACGTTGGCATACTGCCAGTTGCTCATCCACGGCATTGCGATAACACGGTCGCCGGTGTTTGAGAAACATACAGTAGCATAGTGGTCCTTACCATAGTCGAGCCATTTAGCAGTGTAAGGATCGTCAAGACATTTGAATGTTGTGCCGTCGAAATCGCCTACGAAATATTCTGTGGCGCTACCACCGAAGAGACATCCCGGGTTGACATTCATAAGCATGACGAACTTCATGTTGTTCTTGTCACCATTTACAGGCAGCTGTACGAAATCAGGGCACTCATACTGACATGGCTGCATGCCGTAGCCGCGTCCGAAACCGCTGACATATGTCCATTCCTTGAGGTCGGGAGACTTGTAGAAACGCATTTCCTTGTCTGCCGAAACAATCATATACCAAGAGTTTGCCGGAGCATACCAGAACACTTTCGGGTCACGGAAATCCTTAAGTCCGTCGAAAGGACGGAGCACAGGGTTACCCTCATACTTTGTAAATGTACGTCCGTTGTCGGTGCTGTATGCCATACACTGTATCTGTCCGTTCTTGTCGCTTGCCGATGTGTAAAGAGCGATGATGGCACCGTTGCCATATCCGGCAGTGTTGTTCTTATCCACAACAGAGCTTCCAGAGAAGATCTGTCCCAGTGTATCACGTGCGATTGCCGGAGCAAGTTCCTTCCAGTGTGCCAGGTCGGTGCTCACAGCATGTCCCCAGTGCATGTTTCCCCACTTAGATCCGTAAGGATTGTACTGGAAATAAAGATGATACTCACCGTCCTTGTAAACCATTCCGTTAGCATCGTTCATCCATCCGTAAGAAGGTGTGTGATGATAGAGCGGACGATAATAATCGGTGTTGACAACGCTCCATGTGTCAGACATCTTGAGAGTCTTCAATGCAAGAGCCTCCGGTTCGATGTTCAGAATCTTAACCACGGCTTTCTTGCCACTGCCCAATTCGAACGGAACACTGTAGTCTGTCTTGTTACGGGCCAGACGTATGTCCATCCATGTGTCGGCAGGAGAACCGGTGTCGAGTTTAACCTGAGACTCGCCCTTGTCCTCTTCTATCGGCAGAATGAGATATTTCTGCGGATTATTGATTTCAACTACTGTTGTGTCACCATGACGACTGACGTTGATGTCCTGCGCCATGAGAGCCTGTGCGGTCAGAGAGAATGCCGCAACGGCCATTGTTTTAAGAAGAAAAATATTGTTCATAGATTACTTCGGATAATTGGTTATTATGTTCATTGATAAAGTGTCAGTCTGTCCCGCAGCGTTCTTTACAGATAGATGCGGGACAGTTAAACCGTATCAGAATTTCAGCGAAGCCGAGAACTCAACAGTGAACGGACGCAGATAGCTTCCAGTCATGAGGTGACCGTTATACTGTTTTGCCTCGTCCTTGGTGATGAGCTCAGCACCGGCGATACTGCCTTTCGCTCCGGTCTGATTGAGGAAGTTGACAACTGTGCATCCGAGCGACAGTTTCTTGTTCACCTGCCAGTTCAAACCTCCGAATGTCTCCCAGTGACCGTTGAAGTAGTAAGCCTCGTTGATGTTGGCGTAGGTCTTGCTGAAGTAACGGAAGCTGGTCCAGATCTTCAAGTCTTTGGTTATCATGTAGCTCGGATCGAACTCGATGAGCACCTGCGGTATCTCAGCCACAATGTTTCCAGTGGCGTTGATCTTTCCTTCATATCCGTCAGAGAATGTGACAGAAGTCTCATACTTCTTGTATGTCGGTTTCTGATAGGTGAAGAGGAAGTGTATGTCGAGTCCCTTTATAGGATGGGCCATAACGTCTGTTGTCCATCCGATGGTCTGTATGTCGTATGTAAGCGGAGCAGCCATGATTTCACCGTCATGCTGCAGATTGAGCGTAGAGTTGTTGTTTGTCTTCGAGATGTATGATACGAGCGATGTGAGGCTCAACCATGAGTTGTTGTAGTAGATACCGGCACGTCCTAATGGTACGGAAATCTTGTCTGTGTTGGGCAGTGTTGCCGGCGAGAAGTTCTCGAAGCGCGGATGCTGAACGATATAAGTGAAGTCGCCGGTCAGTCCGAAATTGTCTGTCAGACGATAAGTGAGCGCAGCAGTGAAATCGTAGTTGAACCAGTCGTAGCTGAGCGGTGTAGGAGTGATCTTTGTTCCGTCTGGAGCAGTAGCACCGATATAGTAGTCAGCGAAACGTCCTACATATTCACCATTTGAGTTCTTCACGGCAGCATTCTCACCGCGGAGCGACTGCCACTCGAAACGTGCACCATAGTAAACATTGAACTTAGGAGTGATGTCCCAGTCGTGTGTCAGATAGAGTGCGAGCTTGTTCTCATGTCCTTTGTAATACTCAGAGGCATTCTTGTTGAAATCATAGAAAAAGTCGTTGTGCTTGTTTGAGTCATACACTCTGACCGGATAGCTTCCGTCTGAAGGTACGCTCTGATCATACATTGTGGTGTTCGATGTATAGTCGATGTCGTAATACCATTCGTTTACGCCCACGCGCAGTGTTGATGTAGAAAATTTCTTCGACAACTCCGAGGTGAAGAGAAGCTCGTCGATATCGCCCGAGTTAAGACAAGACATACGTGTCTGTACATACTCTCCGGTATAAGGGGTGAGCTGTCCGTCAATGCCGCGCATCATGTAATTGTAGCTGTTGTTGTCCTTAACATTAAGGAGTGACATAGGTGTCTGATACACGACTGCTCCATGCGCATTGTCATATCGACCGATTACTTTCCATGTTAATCCGTTGTCCCATTTGTAGGTATTCATGAGCGACACCTCGCTCGAACGGTTTTCTGTCGCGTTGTAAAGATTTGCTTCTTTGAGCTCACCTGTGCGCATGTCACGATAGGTTATAGTATTTTCCGTAGGAAGATATGAAGTGGTTCCGAGTCTGAAGTCTCCGTATTCTTTCACGCTTCCGTCGCCCACATAGATGAAAGGAGCCGACTGTGTGGCGTAGTTATATACCGGATGACTGTTGGAATAGTGATACATAGCCGTGAATTCACCGCGGCCGTCACCATAGCGTTTTGTAAGAGCCGCCTTATAAATCTGAGTACGGTCCTGGAAAGGAGTTGATTTGATCTTGAATGTTCCCGGATCGAAGTCCTGATAAAGGCTTGTACTGTAATACCAGCCCTTGCCCATCGAGCCGTTGAGGTTGAGTGAAAACTCCTGCAGTCCGAAATGATTTGACTTATAATCCAGGCGTCCGTTGAAACCTTCCTGGCCAAGCTGTGTGAACGAATTGACCGCATAGCCTATGTTACCGGTAGTGATGGCTGTCTCAGATATCTTGAGCAGTCCCACATGGCTAAGGCTTGCGTCCGAACGCCAGTTAGAGTTTATGGAGTGAGGATTGGTGGCATAGGTCACCGGGAGTCCGTTCTCCAGCACGTTTACGTCAGCCGAAGGCAGTCCGATCTGTATCTCACGCGGACCGTTGGCGCTTGATGCGTTAAGCATGACGTTACGGTTGCCCTCCTCTTTGTCGGAGCCTTCACTGTCAGTCTTTGTGTCCTGTGCCTGGACATAAGTCAGCGAGAGCACTGACGCCAGTGCCACTGTACTTAATCTTGCTGTTATCTGATTGAATATTCTCATAATGGTTACAATCAAAAATTTTTTATTTACAACATTTTTAGTTATTTCGCCGCAAATATAACCTTTATTACAAGATTATTCATTTTAGATATGTTTCAGAATATAAGAAAAATCGTTCATGTAACATTTTTGCTACTTTTTGAACGATTTTTACATACTTCTTTTTTATACAAGCACTTATACAAAAGCCAAAACACGAAGAAACATACAGCATACCGGAATTATCACACATATCGCTAACTGCGGATGTGTCAGGACTTTTGCCGTATTCTTTTCCGTCGTATGCATCGTAAACGATGCCGCAAGCTGCCATCCGGGCAGGTTTTTCATTATACATATTTCCAATATTTGCCAGGCCGGAGCCTGCGCAAGACGAGACAAGCCCATGGACGGCTACAGATGTTTCTTCACGACGTTTCGCGTCTTCAGCCCCGACAGGACAGATCCAAGTAATGTTCTCTCTGTGTTGTAAACCATTATGACTGTAAATATTGTAAATTGTGTATTGACAGAACATTCTGTTGCAATCATCCTTAAACTGAATAGCGCACGTTCCGCAAAGACTCATCGTGCAGCCGCTGTCATGGTTTGCCGTTCTGCCTCGACCGGCAGAATATATGGATTCATTGTAACAATCATCATACACCTTCATTACCGCTGCCTCACCCGATGCACATCCTCTATCCATACACATCCGCCGGCAATCTTCCTGAGACTTCCTCACTGACACGCCGACAGCCTTCACCGTCCGTCTCGCCGAACGCCTCATGCGACATGCCGCTGCGGTGCGTATGCCGTTACGTCGGTTCATATAATATGTGTAAGAGTATGTCAGCATCAGTAATAGTAATAAGCGTATGTGTTTAGTGTGCGTTGTACATTATGAGATTATACAGGGTTTCATATTTAGGTGTTATATCATACGCTTCAGAACGCATCAACCGTAGCATTTCATTTTCTCGTCCGCTCCCCGCTGATATTGCCTGCGCAACGCAAGCCCGTCAGACCGGCAAGCATTCTCAATACAACAACGCCCGAATGACATTCTGAAAGCATCCGTATCGTGTTCTTATAAAGTCCGTATCGAGCCGTCATACGGCCCGTACCAGACTCTCATACTGTCCATAACAGTACCTCGCAAAGCCCTTATCGCTACAGGCTTGACGCCTGCCTTGGCACTAATGTTATAGACAACGGTCAAAACAACCTCTTATTTATTCATACCACTCTCACACCATCCTATCTGTGTATTGTCCATTCCGTAAATGTTCATACCGACCGTGTGGAGCAAGCAATGATAAAGAGATGTTCATGTCGTGGTGGCTGTAAAGGATATTATATCAAATTATCCCGTAACAATCTTATTATCTTAAAGAAATGTATCCGTGCACGACAAAATACGCAGAAGTCGTGCAGAGGGATACATCTCCTTTTAGAAGAAACTAAACCACCTATATTATACCATTATTACAAATTATGAACGCATCAATTGTATCCCTCATTCTGAGTGTAGAGTCCCGGAATGTAGAACATCTGATTGTATGGTATCGGGAAGAACTCGTTCTTTCCGGCTGTGAAGAGACCGTCGCGGTAGTACTGTCCGTAGTGCATTTCAGTATCGCTTGTGATGTTTCCGTTACTGTCATATGTCACAGGTGCACCGGCCATTACGTTTCCGTTATGGTCGAAGAAGCTGTAAACATCGTTCTGCTCACTTGCGTAGTATGCGTTCAGAGTCTGTGAAGCGATACCCCAACGGCGCAGGTCGAAGAAACGTCCGTTCTCCATAGCCATCTCCAGACGGCGCTCCCAGCGCAGGCACTTGCGTGCTGTCTCCTTGTTGGCGAAGTAAGACTCCGGATATTCTGCTATCTCACACTGGTTTGCCGCATAATCAATGTGCTTAGCGACAGAGTTTGCCGCACGGCGTCTGATGTCGTTGATTATTGTGCGAGCCTCTGACAGACGGCCAAGCTCTATGAGAGCCTCGGCACGCATAAGCATCACGTCAGTGTAGCGGAGCACGTACTCATTCATTGCGAAAGCCTGCCATGAATCGTTATAGGTCTCTCCCTTCGAACGCTGCGGCACCTCTTTCAGAGATGTGTAATATCCGTAGTCTGTAGCGTCACGCGAGTTGGCCATGGTCTGTGTGTATTCAGACTCATACTTATACGGGAACGAAGGCATACCTACAGTATGGAACAAACGCGGATCCCACTTCTGAGCGGTCGGCTGACCGTTAATAGGATAATCGATGCTGTTGTTATAGTCGTCGAACATAGGCAGACCGTTCTTTGTCTTGAACGCATTTACAAGGTTCTGAGAAGGTTTGTGGAAGTCCCATCCGCAAGACCACATTTGCCAGCAGCCGTTAAGCACTGTTGACCAGTTGGCGCGTCCGAATGTAGTGTGGTCGTCCTCATAGTCAGAGCACTGTACAGCGAATATAGACTCCTTGCTGTTCTTATATTCAGGCAGGAATATGTCGCCATAATCCTCAAGATAGCCATAATCAGAGTTCACCACGTCGTTTGTATAATACACAACGCTGTCCATATATTCAGGAGTGATGTGACCTACACCGGTGTTTGCCTCATAACCGTCACCCCAAGCCAGGTTAAGATAGCATTTTGCGAGATATGCTGCGGCGGCAATCTTGTTGGCACGGCCGTCCTCACCCGGTCCTTTCACAGGAAGGACATCGTAAGCAGCCTTGAAGTCGTCGATCACTTTGCCGAACAGCTCTCTGTATTTATAGGCGTCGTTTTTTACAGACTCCTGACTTCCGGCAGCCTCCACCTTCTCGTCGATCCAAGGTATCTTGCGGAACACTGTCAGCAGTTTGTAATAGAAATGTCCGCGGAGGAACTTCACCTCAGCAATACGCTGACGTGTTGTCTCTGCTCCGAGTTTGCTCTCACCGTTGCGCTCGAGCGACAGCAACGCGCGGTTGCAGCGCGAAACAGCGCAATACAGACGATACCACAACTCGTCCATCTCACCCGGAGTGGTAGGAGTAACGGTCTTCCATATATCAATAGCGTGATAGCCTGTATCGTTAGGTCCGCTTCCACCCTTGAGACAGTCGTCTGAAGCTATATCTCCGTAAGGGAACAGGTTGAACGGATATGAATACCAGCAGTCGCCGAGCATGGCGTATGCCGAGGTAACCATGCCTTCAGGATCGGCAAAGGCCTTATCTACATCGATGACGGCAGTAGGATTATAATCCAGAAAATCATCACAACTTGTCAGCGTAAGGCCGATAACGCATGCGGCAAGTATGTTATATATCTTTTTCATTTTGATAATCATTAATCTGTTAGAAACTTAATTGCAATCCAAATGATATTGAAGTTGACAACGGATAATTCCAGTCAGGATTCTCCGGATCAGGACAAGTAAGGCTTGAGCTCTTGATTGTGAGCAGGTTCTGTCCTGAGAGATAAACACGTGCGCTTGTCATCTTGAGCTTCGACAGTATTGATGAAGGAACGGTATATCCCAACTGCAGTGTACGGAGTTTCAGATAAGAACCGTTCTCAACGAAGTAGCTTGAAGCACGGCCCTCGTCGGCAGTGTTCGTTGTAGAAAGTCTCGGGATGTTGGAGTCTGTGTTGTTGGTGTTCCATGCGTCGAGCAGACGGCTACCCTTGTTAGAGCCTGCATCTGTTACAGCCCAGAAGTCGGTCTGGAATTTCTGGTTGTTATATACGTCCTTGTCGCATACGCCCTGCCAGAACATGCTCAGATCAAAGTCCTTGTATGTCAGACCGATGTTGATACCGTAAGAGAATGCCGGTACCGGATTATAGATCCAGTCCTGGTCGTCGGCTGTGATGATATTGTTGCCATCGAGGTCGGCATATTTCAGTCCACCCACACGTGCGTTAGCCTGTCCGGAAGCGTCAACCTCTTCCTGTGTCTGGAACAATCCTTCAACGACATATCCTACTATTGAACCGTAAGGCTGCTTAGACTGAACAAGAGTCTGCTTAGAGGTGTGTGCGTAAGAACCTGTTGCCGATGCTGGCAGAGATGTTACTCTGTTGCGGAAGAAGTCGGCGTTTGCGCTGATGTCGAGTCCGAGACCGCATGACAGAGTCTTACGATAGCCGAGCATGAACTCCATACCCCAGTTGCGCAGTGAAGGACCGTTCATCCATGTTGCGCCGCCTTCACCCTTTGTACCGATGAATGCAGGAGAGATAAGCATGTCGTCAACGTCTTTGATATACCAGTCGATAGAACCGTAGAGCTGGCTGTGGAACAGCGAGAAGTCTGTACCTATATTATACTGTGTGGCAGCCTCCCATTTCAGGTTAGGATTAGGCAGCTGCGTTGCGCGGTATCCTGAAGGGAATGTACCCGAGCCCTGCAGATAGAGGTCGTAAGCAGTAGAAGTGATACGGTCGAGTCCGTAGTCAACTACGTAAATACCGAACTGAGCGTTGTTGTCGATTGCCTGGTTACCTGTCTTACCCCAAGAGAGACGTATCTTCCAGTCGTCGAGCCAGTTCTTGTCGATGAGCTTAGAAGCACGGAAACCTAATGTAGCGGCAGGGAATGTACCCCAGCGGTTTTCTTTTCCGAAACGTGAAGAACCATCACGACGTATGGTGAACGAAGCCAATACAAGGTCATCGTAGTTGTAGTCCACCTTGCCGAAGAATGAAGCAAGTCTGTATCCCACCATTGCTCCGCTCACACGGGCTGTACCCGTTGCGGCGTTAGGCCACATGTAGTCAGGATCCTCAAAGCCGAAGCCCTCGCTGTATCCGGACCAGTCTATTGAGTTCTGCTTAGAGAGCTCAGCACCGAGCAATACAGAGAAATTGTGCTTGTCGGCAAGAGTGAAGTTGTAAGTTGCAGTGTTAGACCATGTCCAGTTCAGGTCGTTCTTGTTCGAAAGCGTTACGCTTGCAATGTTGTTATTCACGATGTCTGAGTGGAATGTATGGTTCATCGACTGTATGAAAGAAGTGTAATAGTCGATACCGAAGCTTGAGCGGAGCACCAGTCCTTCGATTGGTTTCAGCTCTACGTAAGCATTACCGAACAGACGCCAGTAGTCCAGATGGTTGTCCTTGTTCTGATACATCTCGCGCAGCGGGTTCTGACGGTCTGACATACTTCCTACAGGTCCGCCGAATGTCTCGCCGTCTATTTCGTAAACAGGAACTACAGGCGCCATCTTCAGAGCGTTCTCCATAGGAGCGCTGTCAACCTGTCTCGACCATGTCACGGTGAAGTTCTCACCCACCTTCACAATCTTGTTTATATTATAAGAGGTGTTCATTCTGGCAGAGATGTTCTCAAACGAAGTATATTTCAATATACCTTCATTCTTCTTGTATCCCAGAGAGAACAAAGCCGAATACTTGTCTGTTGCGTTAGACAGCGACAGATCGTAGTTCTGAGAGAATCCTGTGCGTGAGATCTCGTCGAGCCAGTCGGTGTCCGAATATCTCATTGTCTTCGAACTGTTGATGAATCCGTCGTAACGTCCGTTCACCGTATAGTTCACATACTGCTCTGTTGCAGGGTTCCACACCGTGATTGGCGTACCTGTCTGAGAGTTGAGGTTAAGACCGTAGTTGGCGGCATAGGTAACAGGATCTATTCCGTCGTTGAGAGCTGCCTGCGCCATTGCCGTAGCATATTCTGCCGAGTTGCACAGTTTCATGAGCGACTGCGATGTGTAGAATGATGCAGTGAGGTTTGTCGAGAAATCCACTTTCATCTTTCCGCCTTTCTTACCCTGCTTGGTTGTGATGATGATCACACCGTTTGCAGCGCGCGAACCGTAGATTGAAGCCGATGCCGCATCCTTCAACACCTGCATACTCTCTATATCGTTGGTGTTAAGAGAGTTGAGCGAAGTGGTTGTAGGCACACCATCGATGACGAACAACGGGTCCTGCGAAGAGTTGATGGAACCCACACCACGAATTCTCACCGTACCAGTTCCGATAGGCGAACCGTTTGTCGTAATGGTCATACCCGGAACACGTCCCTGCAAGGCACGCATAGGGTCGGCATCAGGGCTTGTCTTCAGATCCTTTGTCGATACAATCGAAACCGATCCTGTGAGGTCTGCCTTACGCTGTGTGGTATAACCAGTCACAACCAGCTCGTCTATAAGATTGCTGGCAACCTCCATCGTTATTGTCATGTGTGGCTGTGCCTTCACTACAATCGTGTTGTAGCCGACATAAGAAATCTTGAGCTTTGCGCCCTCTTTTACCTTAATTTTAAATTGGCCGTTGATGTCAGTAATCACACCGTTGGTGGCTCCTTCCTCCATAACGCTGGCACCGATCACCTCCAGGCCTTGTTCATCTTTCACCGTACCACTGACTTCCATCGTATTCTGCGCCATGGCATATAAGCCGAGAGTAGACAAGAATACGGTCAGCATGATACGTCTCATACTTGAAAGCATTAGATTGACGTTTTTCATAAACCGCGTTTTTTGATTTAATAAATTGTTTATTTCTGATAATAAATTGTTTATGGACATTTTTATTTGTCTGCAACAAAGTTATAAAACTAAGATATTTAGATTTAGAAAAATTATTTCAATAAATTTAAAAAATCGTTCATGCAACATTTTTAATACATTTTGAACGATTTTTTCATGCACATATATGTACTATGAGCGCCCAAACAGCATAATGCAGCAAACAGACATAAAGACCACACATAGTTGCACAGACCATATAAGGAATGTGTAATTATTGTTCATAAATATAAAAAATGATTCATATCAGACAAAAACAGAAGAAGAAAAACCGAATAACGGAAAGGAATACACACCCGATACCGATGATTATCTATTGAGAACGATTATATAAAGACGCACCAGCACATTGAATCCGTCAAAATATAAAAATCTGAAAACGGCGACCGCAAATGTAAAATGGTCGGCTACAACACCGCTCAAGAATCGCTGTGGAGCGCACAAGTAAACGACAGGAGCGAATAAACGGGAAATTTCAGCATACTGCATGAATGGCAGACCGGCTGGCGGTTGTGCGGACACACAGGCCGAAGGAGATTTCTCCGGATTGAGGAAGTGCGCGTTCCTGAGTATAATATCGCCCGCATCATGGACTGACAAAGTCCGGAACACATGGTGAGACGGATGCTTCAACAGGCAGGCATCGTCATCACACGGAACATGAAGACATAAAAAATGCTGTCGCGGCAATCTGAAACTCACGGGACACACTTACCTTACCCGTGCCCAGAAATGCAGCGACAGCATCCTGACTATATCAGAATCAGCCTCAACGGACGAATATCTTTGTGGTCTTGCCGCCCACCTTCACAAGATATACGCCGCGGGCAACCTTTATCTCGCATCTGCCCGATGTCTTCGATGTGGCAACCAGAGCACCGTCAACGCCATATACGGCTACGGTTGTTTGTCCGGCATTGTCAACAACTATGCGTCCGTCGGAAGCATACACCTTGCTGTCGGCGGCATCGGCCGCATCAATGCCTGTGGTGTATTCCACCTGAACCTCGTCGGTGTCGTCAGACTCGCCGCGGTTGTAAACCACAGACACGCTGTAAGAGTAGGTCTTGCCGCTCTCCACGTCGTAGTCGGTGAACTCGGGACTTGTCAGCGGTTCGTCGTTCATCTTCACTCCGTCGCGGAACACATTGTATCCGGCAACCTTCAGGTCGTACAGAGCCGAGGTGTAAGAAATGTCGTCTATCATCAGTCCGTACTGGTCGCAGCCCAGGTATCTCACGGCGATGTATCTGGTGTCGGCACCTACAGGAATATCATATCGGGTCCAGTCTTCGGTGGCTATGCCCTCCTCCACCAATGAGAACGACGACGGGTCGGTGTCGGTAGAAGACGATAATATCTGGAATTTCTCGTCAGTGCTTGTGCGCAGACGTCTCATGTAGAAGCTGAACGTGGTGTTGCCGCAAAGCTCCGGCGATACCAGCCAGTCGTCGTTAGGCTGTGCCACGCCGCCGTAGCTAACCATGGCATACCAGCAGATGAAGCACTGCTTGCCCGTACGCGGCAGCAGCCATGCGTCGTCGGCGGTCAGTTCCTTGCTCAGCTCGTAAGGATTCCACACCTGGAACGCCTGCTCGGTGTTCTTGTTGTCGAAGTAAGGGAAGTCGTAAGGCGATCCGGCTGCCAGTCCGTCCATGTCGTACACCGTCCAGTCGCCTATGTTGTTGATGATGAACGGCTGGTAGTCCTCAACACCGTCCTCGGTCACTACCGGCTCTGTAGGTATCTCCGGAGCCGACCAGCTCAGCGTCACCTTGTCGCCGGCAGCATCGGCATGCAGGTTCTCCGCCTTCGGATACCATGTGCCTTTCACGCTCACGCCGATGGTGTTATATGAGGTGTTGTTGTCGGCATACTCGTCGTCTGCCTCTATCATGGCGTACAGCTTTCCTGCCAATCCGGCGTCGTGGGCCGTAGGAGTGTAATAAAGATAAGCCGACTTTGTCTCGCCCGGAGCTATGTCCTCGCCTTCCACCGAAGCCACCTTTCTGTCGTTCATGTACAGCGAGACGGTATATCCGCTCATGGTTTCGGTTCCACGGTTCGAGTAGTCGAGTGTGTAAACGCTCTCTTTGTCAGTGTTCAGCGTTGACGGACCCGAAAGGCTCATCGCGCTCAGGTCGCGCGCCGGAGTGTCCTCCACCCTCACGTTGTCAACATAGTAATACATCCAGTAGTTGTCCATGCTTCCACGCAGAACTATGCGCAGCTGGTCGCAGTCCTTGTAATCGGCAAGCGATATGCGGTGCTCCTGCCATCCGGCTGTGGCTGCGGTGGCCATGAGCGGCTCGCCCACCTGGGTGAATGTCTTTGAGTCGGTTGTCACCTCGACAGTCAGCTTGGTGTTCTTGCCGTCTTCAGGTATGTCGCTGTCGGCCCAATGAAACATGAACAGCGTGACCGACGGGTCCTTTGTGCCTTTAAGACTGATGAGCGGCGACAGGATGCGGCTGTCGGTCTCGTTCTCATAGAACGGACTGTAGAACTTTATGAATCCATTGTCGTTGTCCTGAGGGTATATTCCTGCTTCACTGTCGTTGGCCAGGCACACCCAGCCCATGGTGCCTACAAGCGGAGAGACGGTCCACGGATTGTTGCTCACATATCCGCCGGCAAACGACTCCTTGAACGGCAGACCGTAAGGTGTGCCCACCACCGCCGGGCGCGCAATGGCTTCGCCAGAGCCTTCGGCATTGACGGCAGCCACGGCATAGTATATGTTTTCCTGCTGAAGGCCTATCTCGTCAAGCAGGGCCTTCACGGTGGTGTCGGTATATGTGGTCGCGTCTTTTATGTCTGACGCAAACGGGGTAAAGTTCTTACCGTCGGCACTGCGATAAACCGCATAAGTAAGAGCCGACTGGTCGAGCTCGCCGCCCGACACATCGGTTGTCGGCGCATCCCATGTCAGAGTGACGGTGGAGCCGGCATCGGTGACAAGGGTCTCGAGGTTGCCCACCGTGGCAGGCACCTTGGTAGCGTCCTCTGTCTTCATCTCGCCCACACTCATCCTTAACGGCAGGACTTCCGCCGTGCCGACGGCAAACTTCTGTCCCGCGCCAGTCTGCGCAACACCATCCTTAGGCTTATAAGTCTTTGGCGATGGTTGGGCGCTTGCGTTCGCTGCTGTCAGCAATGCGAGCAAGCTGCCCACTAACAATGTAGATATTTTCATATTATATTTGAATTATGGAATTGAACAACACAAAGGTAACCAAAAAGATTAAATAAAAAGGATTGTGTGTAAGTATTATTTTAAAATCAGTGACACGATTACACACTAAATATTTTTAATTCATACAAATGTCACGTCTTTATCGCTTTAAGGTGCATTATGTCATAATATGTTTATCCATAAACAGGTCCTGCACGCATCTCCGCCACACTATTCGCAGACTGTCATCACGCAATAACATATCCGCACTGCCGCAACCGGAACATCATCACCGCACGTCGGGCTCGGGCTTCACGTGCCGTTTCTCCTGCTTAATACCGATGTTTTTCAAGGAAACTCACGGGACGTACTTACACTTTTTCTTGACAAAATTTTGACAAAATATTTTCTCGAAAGAGATGTAAAGGAATGTTAAATACGGCATTATGAGGCCTGTTTTGGGCTGTATCGCCTTTCGATATACCCCATAACATAGTCCGAAAAGATACATTTTGCTTTCCGATATTGCCCATTTCGTGGTGCG
>ULRG01026776.1_pt1 | contig 35982 bp, 24 predicted proteins | sample 1955211 | NCBI WGS metagenome assembly ULRG01 (sample SAMEA4835676, study PRJEB28245) | human gut metagenome | biome: gut microbiome; material: fecal sample | place: Denmark | collected 2008
TTTTAGTGTTTAACCTGTCAACCATTTTTAGTACACCACAAAGAGGCGTTTACGAAAGTAAGGACAGAAATTTCTAAAGTAAGGATAGAAAAAACAAAAGTACTGACTGTTTTTTCTAAAGTACTGACTGTTTTTTCTAAAGTACTGAGTGTTTTTTGAGCGGCCTGTGCCGTCGCGTTTCCGGCTTCCGGGGGTGACCGTTCCGCCGGACCGGACGGCCGTCCGGCGCGACGGGGCAGGGCTATGCGTTGAGATGCTCGATGAGCACCTTGACACCGATGGCGATGAGGATGATGCCGCCCAGCAGGTCGGCCCTGACTTTCCGGGCAATGGCTTTTCCGCACTTGATGCCGGCCGTGAGCCCGACGAGGGTCAGCAGGAAGGAAACCCAGCCGATAATCAGCAGGGAATTCAGAATTTCGGAGAACTCCGTCATGCCGATGCAGGCAAACGAGATGCCGACGGCCAGAGCGTCGATGCTGGTGGCGATGGCCAGGGTCAGGATGACCTTCAGACGCTCGGGATTGAAGTGCCGGTCCTCCTCCTTCTTGAAGGATTCGATAATCATTTTGGTGCCCAGAAAAGCCAGGATGCCGAAGGCAATCCAGTGGTCAATGTGTTCGATGAAATGCCGGAAATATTTCGCTCCTATCCATCCGATGAACGGATTGAACCCCTGGAAGAAGCCGAAGGCGAGCGCCATCGTCAGCATGGTTTTCCACTTGAAGCGTTTCAGGATGATGCCGCTGGTCAGCGCCACGGCGAAGCAGTCCATGGCAAGTCCCACGGCCAAAATCCAAATTTCCAGCGTTGTCATGTGTGTCTTGATTTTCTTACGGACTGCAAAGTTAGTTTTTTATGCGGAAGAAAGGTCCTTCCTGCGCCCCGCAAGTGCTTTTTTCTTTCCTTTCGTCCCGTTGCGCCTCCTTCTCCGGCTTCAGGGGGCTTATTCGCCTTGTCATTGCGCTCGCCTTTCACTATCTTTTCATAAGACAGGATGCGGCTCGGCCATGTCAAGTCTGAAAACTTCGTTTTCGTCTTGTCATTGCGCTCGCCTTTCACTATCTTTGGACAAATAAGATGAAAAACTCTGCATTTGAATCAGACAACAAAGGATGCCGGAGGTTGGGCAATCATTTCGCCCGTTTCGCAGGGCCGTTCCAGAGATTTTTAGTAAGTTTGCAAAGGTTGTCACCGCGTATCTTTCAGTCAGACGGTGGTGCCCGGTGCCGCGGGTCGTCTTGGGGCCGGTGGCGTGCTTTTATTAACTGTGAAAAACGTAGTCAGGTTTACTTAATATGTAGTGGGGAAAGTTGCGGCAAAGAGGGAAGAAACCAGGAGCGGGGATGCCCCGGAGGGACTGTGCCTGTGTTTCGGGCTGCGCAGATTGCCGTTTTGAATTTTCAGGAAGAACGTAAACAAAAGAATAGAAAACAAATGATGAAAAGAATCTGGATGTTTTGCCTTTGGGGTATCGTGGCCGGAATGCCGACACTGGCCTCGCCCCTGGACGGACTGCTGGAGCGCATCGACGAGGGCGCTTCGCGCAAGTTTATTGTGGAAAGGAAGAAGTCGGCAGTCGATTTCTTCGAACTGGACCAGAAGGGCGACAAGGTGGTGGTGCGCGGCAATACGTATGTGAACATCGCCGCGGGAGTAAACTGGTATCTCAAATATTATGCCGGCGTGCATCTTTCGTGGAACGGCATGCAGGCCGACCTGCCCGAAGTGTTGCCGCCCGTCAGGGAAAAGGTGCACAAGGAAACGGAGGCAAAGTATCGCTATGACCTGAACTACTGCACCCTTTCCTACACGATGGCCTTCTGGGACTGGGACCGCTGGGAGCGCGAAATCGACTGGATGGCCCTGCACGGCATCAACCTGCCGCTGGTGACGGTGGGGACCGACGTGGTGTGGCGCAACGTGCTGACCCGCCTGGGCTACAGCAAGGACGAGGTGAACAGCTTTGTGGCCGGTCCGGGCTTCCAGGCCTGGTGGCTGATGAACAATCTGGAAGGCTGGGGCGGACCCAATACCGACCACTGGTATGCCCAGCGCGAGGCGTTGCAGAAGAAAATCGTGAAGCGCATGCGCGAACTGGACATCGAGCCCGTGCTGCCGGGATATGCAGGCATGGTGCCGCACAATGCCCGCGAGAAGCTGGGGCTCAATGTGGCCGACCCGGGCTATTGGTGTGCCTATCGCCGGCCGGCTTTCCTGCTGCCCACCGACGCGCGTTTCCAGGAAATCGCCGCGCTGTATTACAAGGAAATGAGCCGCCTGTATGGCAAAGCCAATTTCTACAGCATGGACCCCTTCCACGAGGGGGGCAACGTGGCTGGGGTGGACCTTGCGGCGGCGGGCCGCTCCATCATGGAGGCCATGAAGCGGCACAACCCCAAGGCGGTGTGGGTGGCCCAAAGCTGGCAGCGCTGTCCTTACGACGCGATGATTGCTCCGCTCCGTCAGGGCGACCTGCTGGTGCTCGACCTCTTTTCGGAGAGCCGTCCGCAGTGGGGAGAAAAGGAGTCGACGTGGCACCGGCCCAACGGCTTCGGCCATCACTACTGGGCCTACTGCATGCTGCTCAACTTCGGCGGCAATGTGGGGCTGCACGGCAAGATGCAGCACGTCATCGACGGATATTACAAGGCCCGCGACAGCCGGTTCGGCCAGACCCTCAAGGGAGTGGGCCTGACGATGGAGGGAACGGAAAACAATCCGGTGATGTATGAACTGCTGACGGAACTGCCCTGGCGCGAAAAGCATTTTTCGAAGGATGAATGGCTCAAGACTTACGTGTCGGCACGTTACGGCCGCTACGACGAGCGCCTTTATGAGGCCTGGAAGCTGCTGGGCAACTCGGTGTACAACTGTCCTGTCGCCTCCACGCAGCAGGGCACGCACGAGTCGGTGTTCTGCGCCCGGCCTTCCGACCGTCCTTATCAGGTGTCGAGCTGGTCGGAAATGAAGGATTACTATGCCCCTGCCGATGTGTGGCGTGCCGCCGCACTGATGCTGGAGGCGGCCGACGACTTCAAGGGGCAGAACAATTATGAATACGACCTGGTCGACGTGGTGCGCCAGGCACTGGCCGAGAAGGGCCGCGTCACGATGAAGGTGGTGGCTGCGGCGGCTGATGCCCGCGACAAGGGGCTGTATCGGGCGGCGTCCGACCGCTTCCTGCAGCTGCTCCTCTTGCAGGACCGCTTGCTCGGCACGCGTGAGGAGTTCCGCCTGGGCACATGGATCGGGCGGGCCCGCAACCTGGGCGCCGACCCGGCGGAGAAGGACTGGCTGGAGTGGAATGCCCGCGTGCAGATTACGACCTGGGGCAACCGGACGGCGGCCGAAAACGGCGGACTGCGCGACTACGCACACCGCGAATGGCAGGGACTGCTGTCCGACTTCTATGCCCGGCGCTGGAAGACGTGGTTTGACCACCGGCTGGCCCACTGGGGCGAACCGGAGTTGCCGAAAATCGACTTCTATGCGCTCGAAGAGGCATGGACGCTGGAGAAAAAGCACTTTGCAGCCGCGCCCGAAGGCGATTGCGTGGAGATGGCCCGCCAGGCCATGCAGGAGGCCTTTGCCCGTTAAGAAGAGGCGGACAGCAGGAAGGGAAAAAGACGATAGCAGAGGTTTCCTCAAGAATTGCAGGAACTTCTGCTATCGCTTTGCAGGCCGGCAGTGAAAGCGTCCGGGCAGAAGACTGGCTGTGACGGCCGCCGCCGTTTTTATGAAAAAACCGTATGTTCTGAAAAAAACTGAATGACCATGAAAAAAAAGAAAGCATTGCAACTTCGGCAGTGGGGGCTCGTGCTGGCGCTGCTGCCGGCTTTGCTATGGGCCGGACCGCGTGTTTATTACGTCTCGCCCAAAGGCAGCGACCGGGCTGCCGGTACCCTGTCACATCCGTTCCGTACGGCACAGCAGGCCATCAATGCCGCTGCTCGCCATCCCGGCGATACGGTGCACATCCTGTTCCGTGGCGGAGTGTATTCCCTGACCGACAGTGTGCGGATTACTGCCCGCAACCTGGTGCTCCGGCCCTATGCGGGAGAGCAGGTGACGTTCAGCGGCGGTGTTTCGGTGCCCCTGAAGCGGTTGCGGCCCGTGAGCGACGCCGCCGTGCGCGAGCGGTTGCAGCCTTCGGTGCGCGACCGCGTCCGTGAAATCGATGCCCGTGCGCTGGGCATCGAACTGGCCGGCATTACGTCGAAAGGCTTCGGGCGTGCTGCTCTGCCGGCCTGGAGCGAACTGTTTGTCAACGGACAGCCGCAGCAACTGTCGCGCTGGCCCAACGATACGACAGTGCTTATCGGGAAAGTGCATTGCACGGGCGACATCCCGCGTAACGGAAAATACGGCATCGGCGACCCGGAGTTTGCCTACGGCGAGGACCGGCCGTCGACCTGGAAATCGGTTGACGACGTGTGGATAGCCGGCTATTTTGCCTATGGCTATGCCGATGACATGATTCCGGTCAAATCGGTCAATGCCGGGAAGAAAACCATCACTGCCGCACAGCCCACCCTTTACGGTTTCATGAGCGGTGCTTCCTTCCGCCGCTGGTATGCGCTCAATGTGGTGGAAGAAATCGACCGGCCCGGTGAATACGTCATCGACCGCCGCCGGGGATGCATTTATTTCCTGCCGGGCGAGGAGCGCATGGAGCAGGTGGATATTTCGTTGCTGGCAGCTCCCATGTTCTATGTGGAGCGCTCGGAAAACGTCCTGATTCAGGGTTTCACCTTCGAGTATGCCCGCGGCATGGGAGTATATGTGGAAAATTCGGAGCGGGTGCGTGTGGACAGCTGCACTTTCCGCAACTTGGGGTATGTGGCTGTCAGCATCGGGCGCGGCGACCTGCCTTCCGGCGACATTTACAAGTCCCAGCATGATGCCGACCTGACGGCCCATCCCGGCGGCGTGGGCGGTGTCATCGGTACACTTTCCAACCGGCTGTATGATGACATCCTTTTCGATCGTCAGGCCGGAACGGGCAACGGGGTGAGCAATTCGCACATTTATCAGGTGGGTTCCGGCGGAGTCAGTCTGGGAGGAGGCGACCGTCGCACGCTCACACCGGCCGGCAACTATGTGGAAAACTGCCGCATTCACAACTTCAACCGCATTGAGAAGTCCTATCGTCCCGGTGTCTCCATCGACGGCGTGGGCAACCGCGTGAGCCGTTGCGACATTTATGATGCGCCGAGCATGGCCCTGCTCATTCACGGCAACGACCACGTGGTGGAATATTGCGACATTCATCACGTGTGCCGCGAAATCGACGACCAGGGTGCGCTCTATTATGGCCGCGACCCTTCGGAGCGCGGATTGAAGGTGCGCTACTGTTATTTTCACGATTTTGACTCAAAACACCGCGTTTCGGCCACCTATCATGACGACGGCGCCTGCGGCATGGAAGTGTTCGGTTGTGTCTACTACCGTGCCGGCACCATTCCTGTGCTCATTGGCGGCGGTCACGACAATGTGTACCGCAACAACATCTTTGTTGACATGCCCATGGCCATCCACATTGACAACCGCATGCAGACCTGGTCGCGCGGTACCATGGCCAAGGGCGGCATATTCGACCAGCGTCTGAACACGGTGGGCTATAACCGCCCGCCTTACAGCACCCGGTATCCGGAACTGGCCACTTATTGGGAGGGAAAGCCGGATTATCCGCGCAACAACGTCATTGCCGGCAACGTGTTCTATAAAATAGGGAAACTCCTCTCCGGAACGCCCGACCGCGCCGAGTGGTATAACAATTACGTGGCTCCGAAGAATCCGGGCTTCCGCAACGAGCGCAATCCGAAGGAAGGCTTCGTGGACGGCGCGGCGGTGTATGAGCGGGTTGACCATTTCCAGCCGATACCTTTCGACCGGATAGGCTGCGACCTGTAACAGGGGTCTGCCGCATTCCTTTGGCAGCCGGAGCAATGCCTTCCCGGGGAGCCGGAAGCGGGTGTCCGGTGCCGGCGGAAGGAGGGGTTGGACGGGCTGAAAAGTAAAAAAACAAAAAAATCATCCTTTTGATGCAAGATTTCATCGTTGCCGTGATTTTAGAAGCGAGTACTCACAAACAAACAGATTTACTAACTTCAAAAAAAACAAATGAAAAAATGAAAACTAAAGTTTTTTTCAAGGTGATGTTGCTGACAGTGTGTGCGATGGTTTCCGGTAGCCTGGCTTCTTGCGAGAATGATGACGAACCGAGCCGCCGGCTCTCCTTCGACCCGGGAAAGGTGGAAATGCTGGCTGGGCAGGATACCATAGTGAAAGTGAGTGGAGGTACGGCCCCCTATACGGTGGAATCGAATGATATGGAAGTGGCAACGGCTGTGGCCGACAGCGATACCATCCGCATCACGGCAGTTGGTGCCGGTGCGGCGCTGATTCGTGTGGTGGATGCAAAGAACATCAGCGGCCTGCTGACAGTGACCGTAGAAGACCCGAGTGCCGGATTGACTTTTGACAAACCGGCGGTGGCTTTGGCCGTCGGAGGGCGCGACACGGTGAAGGTCAGTGGAGGTGTGGCACCTTACACAGCCGTTTCGGCAGATGAAGGCATAGCCACAGCTGTGGTCAATGATACGCTCATTGCCGTGGAAGGCGTCGCAACAGGGACGACGACCATTGCCGTCACCGATCAGGATGGCAAAAGCGGTACCATCAATGTGGACATCCAATAAATCTTCCTGTAAATAGTTGTCGCAAATGGAGCATAGTGAGGACAGAGACGAACAGGAACTGGTCGGGCTCGTTCGGCAAAGGAATTCTGCAGCGATGAGGGCATTATATAATCGTTATGTGGAAGGTCTTACGGCCGTATGTTCTCATTATGTCGTTTGCGATGATGATATCAAGGATGTGCTTCAGGACAGTTTCCTGAAAATATTTACCTCCATCGGTACGTTTGAATACCGTGGTCCCGGTTCGCTCAGAGCGTGGATGAACAGAATTGTCGTCAATGAGTCTTTGAAGTTTCTGAAGCGCAGCGGCGAAATGAGCCGGGTTATTTGCGACGGCGACCTGCCCGATGTCGCGGACGAGGAAGAACCGGATGTGGAAGCGGTTCCTGCTTCTGCCATTTCGGAAATGATATGCCAGCTGCCGGCGGGCTACCGCACGGTTTTCAATCTGTATGTATTTGAAAAGAAAAGCCATAAGGAAATAGCCGGTCTCTTGAATATCAGCGAAAGCACGTCGGCATCACAATATCATCGGGCCAAGAGCATATTAGCAAGGAAAATCAACGCATACAAATCCATGAGCCATGAAGGAAAAATGGGTCAATGACATAGAAAGGAAACTGGCAGACTACCGGAAGCCTGCTCCGCAAGGATTATGGGAAGACATTGAGAAGGCGATGGCCAAGGAAAAGAAAACCATGCCGCTCTCCCGGAAAATCAATTTGTGGACGGCGGCCTTCAGCGGGGTGGCAGCCTTGCTCGCGGTGGTCCTGCTGGTGGGCGGTACGTCGCCGTCGGCCGGCACGTCGCCTTCCTTGTCGTCCCAGTCAGCTCCGATGGCTTCAGCCGATGCGGGAGGGGCTCGTCCCTCTGTTCAGTTGCAGCAGGTGGCCGGTGGTGAAAAACCGGAGAAGAGAGTGCTTGCATACGCCGGCCGGCGTTCTGCCGTGCAGCAGGGGGCTGCCTCCCGCCCGTCGGTTTCCCGTCCCTCTGCAGATGTACCCCGGCAGCCATCCTCCGGCACACCGCTTTCGCCGTCATCCCCGCGCGACGCGTCTTCACCGGCGAAGAAGGAACCGGCGGAAGTCCGCCCGGAACACCGGCAGCCCGATGCGGGCCACACTGTGTCTCCGGCCGGCAGGGAGCCAAGGCAGGATATGCTGGCCGATGCCTATATCCGTCCGGCGAAGAAAAGAAAGCTGCGGATGACTCTTTCGGCTACCAATCTGTTGCAGTCGAGCAGCAGATATGGCGGATATGGCGCGCTGATTGCCGGCGCGACGCCGCCGCTGGCCTCGACGGGACATGATGCCGGCCAGAACGAGCTGATGAAGGTGATTCTGCTGGAAAACCAGGGCAAGGAAATCTATACGAAGAAGAAGCACAGGTTGCCCGTGAGGGTGGGAATGTCGCTGCAATATCCTCTTTCCGACCGCCTGGACATAGAAAGCGGACTGACCTACAGTTACCATTCGTCGCAGCTGACTTCGGGCAGTGAAATCCACCGTTACGAAATGGACCAGTCGTTGCAGTTTATCGGCATCCCGCTGAATCTGAATTTCAGTATGTGGGAAAATGAACGCTTCGGCCTGTATCTGTCGGGCGGCGGCATGATGGAGATGTGCGTCGCCGGAAAATCGGACATAGACTATATTGTCGACAATGAACTGGCATTAACCAAACACAAAAACATTAGAGTAAAGCCTTTGCAGTTTTCTGTCAATGCCTCGGCGGGCTTCCAGGTGAATCTGATTCCGCAATTGGGCGTTTATCTGGAGCCGGGCGTCAGCTATTATTTTGACAACGGAAGTGCTGTGGAGACGATATACAAGGACAAGCCTTTGAACTTTAATTTGAAAATGGGATTGAGGTATACTTTCTGATATCATTCTGTTTTCCCGTGCGGCATTCTGCTGTCTGCCGGCGGAGAGCGTTCTTTTCAGGAAGACGGCCAGCCCATGGGGAGGAGTCCGCCGGAGAACCGTGTGAATCGGTTGCCGGCGGACTTTCTGTCTGGCGGATACCCGAAAATCGGACATTCTCTTTCCGGCAGTGGAAAATAATTCGTACTTTCGTGCAGGTGTTTCTCGCCGGCTGAGGGTCTGCACCGGAACGGGGCGGACGGCTGATGGCCGGCGGGCGCAGCCCGCCTGTCCGGATTATCCATTTCCATTATCAATATGAAAAACAAATTTTGTCTGTTTCTTTTTTTGTTCCTGACCGTTTCAGCCTATGCGCAGAAACAGTTTGAGGTAACCTCGCCCGACGGCCGGCTGACGGCCCGTGTATCGGTGGGCGACAGTCTGACTTACAGCATTGCGCTCAATGATGAACTGATTCTGCAGCCCTCGGCGATTTCGGCGGAGCTGGACAACGGGAAGGTGTGGGGCCGGAATCTCCGCCTTTCGAAGAAGTCGGTGCGTTCCTGCGATGCCCTTGTGCCGGCGCCCTTCTATCGGGCCAAGGAACTCCGCGACCATTACAACGAGCTGACGCTGCGCTTCAAGGGCGACTACAGCGTGGTGTTCCGTGCCTATGACGACGGCATTGCCTATCGCCTGGTCAGCCACGACAAGAAGCCTTTCCGCATTATGCGTGAACAGGTGGAATACCGTTTTGCCGGCGACCCTGTGGCCACGGTGCCCTATGTCAACCGCGGCAAGGACGGCGACTACAACGCGCAGTTCCACAATTCGTTTGAGAACGAATACGTAACGGCCCCGATTTCCAGCCTCAACCGGCAGCGGCTGATGTTCCTGCCGCTGGTGGTGCAGGCCACCGCGAATGTCAAGGTGTGCATCACCGAGACCGACCTCTACGATTATCCCGGCCTTTATCTCACCCCCGGCGGCAAGGGGCAGCTCACGGGTGTGCAGGCCTGCTATCCCAAGAAACTGGAGCAGGGCGGGCACAACCGGTTGCAGATGCTCGTGCGCGACCGTGAGGACTACATCGCCCGTGTCGGGGGAGCGCGCTGTTTCCCCTGGCGTGTGGCCGTTGTGGCGGAAGAGGACCGCACGCTGGCCGCTTCCAACCTGAGCTACCTGCTGGCCGAGCCCTCCCGCCTGGAGGACCTTTCGTGGATTAAGCCGGGAAAGGTGGCCTGGGACTGGTGGAACGACTGGAACCTCGACGGGGTGGATTTCCTGACGGGCGTGAACAATGATACCTACAAGGCTTATATCGATTTTGCCGCGGAAAACGGCATTGAGTATGTCATTCTCGACGAAGGCTGGGCCGTCAATCTGAAGGCCGACCTCATGCAGGTGGTCGACGACATCGACCTCAAGGAGCTCGTCCGCTACGGCGAGGAGCGCAACGTCGGCATCATTCTCTGGGCCGGCTATTATGCCTTTGAGCGCGACATGGAGAACGTGTGCCGCCATTATTCGCAGATGGGGATAAAGGGGTTCAAGGTCGACTTTATGGACCGCGACGACCAGCTGATGACAGACTTCAACCGCCGTGCGGCCGCCATGTGCGCAAAGTATCACCTCATTCTCGACCTCCACGGCACGCACAAGCCTGCCGGACTGCACCGCACCTATCCGAATGTGCTCAACTTCGAGGGAGTTTTCGGACTGGAGCAGATGAAATGGTCGCAGGAGGCCAATCAGGTGAAATACGACGTGATGATTCCCTTCATACGCCAGTTGGCCGGTCCCATGGACTATACGCAGGGCGCCATGCGCAACGCCACCCGCAGCAACTATCACGCCTGCTACAACGAGCCCATGAGCCAGGGCACGCGCTGCCGTCAGCTGGCCCTCTACGTGGTGCTTGACTCGCCTTTCAACATGATGTGCGACACTCCGGGCAACTACCGCCGCAACCAGGACTGCACCGACTTCATTGCCGGCATTCCCACCGTGTGGGACGAAACGCGCATCCTCGACGGAAAGATGGGCGAATACATCGTCACCGCCCGCCGCAAGGGCGACCGCTGGTATGTGGGCGGACTGACCGACTGGACTCCGCGCGACATCGAGGTGGACCTTTCCTTCATCCGCTCTTCCGGCATCAGCGGCGTGCTCTTTTCCGACGGCGTCAATGCCCACCGCACCGCGCGCGACTATCGCCGCCAGGAAGTGACCCTTGGCTCCGACGGCAAACTGAAGGTGCATCTGGCCCCCGGCGGCGGCTTCACTTTCCATACGGCGGACTAACCGCTTCCCTCGCACAGACGGACAGTGCGACATCAGTAAGAGAAAATCCTGCACGGGGGCCGGATGCCCGCTGTGCAGGATTTTCTCTTTTCCCGGAGTCAGCCGGTGAGGTGGTGTGCTACAGATAACGTGGGTGCGGTATAATGATTCACCCCAAAAGAGGCTTGTATGCTGTTGCCGCATCACGGTTTCACAATCCTACTGACAGAAAATTCTAAAGTACTGATAGAAATTTCTGTCAGTACTTTAGTTTTTACGAAAGTACTGACTGTTTTTGGTACCGAACTCACGTTACAGATAGTGGAAGTTGCCGTAGTTGAAAGTGGTGAGCGGCGAACGGACATCGTCCAGAGCCGGCAGCCTTTGCGGTATTTCGTTCAGGGGGATGCCTGCGTCCAGCAGTGTGCGCAGCCGCCGGGCCAGTTTCACATTCTCGCGTTCCAGTTCCTGCGGGGTGGTTTCCACGTGATACATCCGCGCCTCGTCCGGTTCTGAAACAATCATGCCGGAGAACAGCCCGTGCAACCCTTCGGCCTGTGCGAACAGACAGGCATGACACCATATGCCGACAAGATTTCCGCCGTGCCGGCGCAGGTAGTAGGCGTGAGGATGCCCTACGATGATGCGGTCGAAGCCTTCCCGGCTGTCGTCCTGGCGGAAGAAGAGTCCCTTGTTCGAGCCGTGTCCGAGCAGCAGGATGCGCTCCTGCGTGGACACATGGTGGAGCAGGCGCCCCACTTCGCCGGAGGAGCGTTCGTCACGTACCACCTGTGCTTCCGTTCCCTCATAAAGGGCCGTGAGCATGGCGGTGGTTCTGTCTTTGGGATGAATCACCAACATATTCTTTCTCTTTTATCCTTTTTCCGTCGCCGGAGGCAGAGCTGCCGTCTGGAGTCCCAGCCATTCCCCCTTCCGGGTCAGTTCGTCATATTTTTCCCGGTTCAGGCGGAATAGCCGTCCGGTCTCCTTGGCTGCGGGGCCGTCTGCCTCGCCGGCTTCTTCAATCAATCCGAGCTGCTGCATGCTGCGGCAGAAGTTGTGCCTGTCGAGCCGCGTTTCCCAAAGGGCTTCGTAGAGTTGCAGGAGCGCATCAAGGGTAAACTCTTCGGGCAGCAGACCGGCCCCGACGGGTTCAAAGTGCATTTGCCGGTGCAGGGCCTGCCTTGCCCGGAGGAGCATCTCGTCGTGGTCGAACGCCAGTGGCGGCACCTCGTCCAGGGCAAACCACCGCGCGTCGGCTGCATCGTCGCCGCCTTTCACCTCCTGCATCCGCACGAGGGCATAAAAGGCGATGGTGATGACCCGCTCGCGGGGGTCGCGCCGCGGGGCGGTGAAGGCATGGAACTGGCGGATGCAGGCCTCCCGCAGTCCGGTTTCCTCCTGCAGCTCGCGCAATGCGCCCTCCTCGGCGCTTTCGTCCATGTTGAGAAAGCCGCCGGGAAAGGCCCACCGCCCCTTGTAGGGGTCGGCACCTCTCTGCACCAGCAGCACGTGCAGCCTCCGGCCGTCGAAGCCGAAAATCACGCAGTCCGTTGTCACACTCGGATGAGGGTATCGGTAGCAATACCTCAGTTCCTTTCCGTTTCTTTCGTTCCCGTTCATTTCTTTTTCTGTTCGTGTGTTGGATTCCGGAAGTAAAGATAGCGTCCGCAGGCAGCCCGGCCAAACATTTGTGCGGGAAAAATCTTCCGCGTCGGGGGCGCGGGCCTTTTCCCCGGCTTTCTCCTTTGCTGTCCGTTCATCTTCCGGCCTCCCTATTGCGGTGAGCCGTCCGCCTTCTCCAGCGCTTTCAGCCTTCTTCCGGCTTCCTCCTTCATGCCGTTCAGTTCCTTGAAATCCAGTATCCTGCGGAATTTTCCCAGCACTCTTCCCTGCCGGTCAATGTACCCGTAGACGGTGATTTCCTCATCGTCCGTCATGCCGTAGCCGTCCTCGTCCATGTAGTAGTAGCCGTCGGGGTTCAGTTGCCAGTCCACCCTTGCCAGCCCTTCCTCGTATGCTCTCACGAAGGTGGGATACACGGCGTTTCCGGTCCGCGCCTTCCTTGTCACATCCTCGGACATTCCTTCCAGGGTGTCCCAGTCCACGTCGTCGGGCTTCACGGTCAGCAGCGTCATCTGTTCGTCCATGAATTCGACGGCCGTCCCGTTGTTTTCGTCAATCAGATAGCGGGGTTTCCAGTATCCGTTAATCACCTGGTTGAGTATCCACATGCCTTCGTCAAGATTGCTTTTGCTGTAGGGGTATTCAAGGTATGGTTCTTCGTTGAGTTTCCGGTAGAGCGCCTGCCCTTCCGTTTCGTTCTGCCCTATCCGGCAGTCGGTTGTCCTTTCGTTTTTCATCTTCGTAGTCATTGGGGTTTGTTTCTGTTTTTCCATTATAGAGCGGAAATATACGGAAAATCTGTCAATGCCCTTTCATTTTTTTCGGATTAGCGGGAAAATATGATTGTTGTGCTGTTGCTTCTACATGCTTTTGCCTGCCTTGCTCCGGTCTTTCGGTATCTGTTTCGGGGGTAATCTGAAGCGGATATTTGGTCTTGTAATGATTTTACTCTATATTTGTAGAATAGATGAGTGTCCGGTCATGTCAAAGCCGAAAATGCTGTTTCCGTTTTGCCATTGCGCTCGCCCGGCACGCTGTTTTCCGGACATAGAGTGCCATGCCCTGAGGCGGCCGGCAGGATGGGCCGGAATATGTTGAAGATGAAATTATTCCTTCCGGCAAGTTGTGTGCCGGGGAATTTGTATGATAAAAAAACTGATATCTATGAAAAAGCGAAACTGGTTACTTTGGGTGGTGCTCCTCGCGGGTCTGGTGGCCTGCAAGGGGACGGACGGAGAAAACGGCAGGCCACGGGTGGAACAGGTGGCGGCCGGTGTGTGGAAACTGACTTCGGGAACTCCCGAAAAGCTGAATCTGCTGAGCGAACTGCACGTCCGGCCGAAGGTGGAGGCCATCAATGCCATGGGCGAGGCTGAATTGCCGTTGCCGGTGGACAGTATCTCTGTGAAACAGGTGGACGGAAAGACGTATATCCGCTTCCCGCTGGAGCAGGAAGAGAAAATCTTCGGACTGGGACTGAATTTTCAGACGGTGGAGCAGCGCGGCCGCATCTTGCGCCTGCACATGGACCACTACAACGGACGCGACAACGGCCGCACGCATGCGCCGGTGCCGTTTTTCGTGTCGTCGCGCGGCTATGGCGCCTTCATCAACAGTGCGCGCTACATTGACGTGTGGGCAGGCACGAGCGTGAGAAAGGACAGTCAGAATCCGCCCGTGGTGCGCGACCGCAATACTGACCCGCAGTGGTCGGCACAGCCTTATTCCGACAATCTGGAATTTCTGGTGCCCGCCGAAGGGGTGGAAATTGTGCTCTTTGCGGGCAACGAACTGCTCGACGTGGTGCGGCGCTTCAATCTGTATAACGGCGGCGGTGCGTTGCCGCCCAAGTGGGGACTGGGTTTCTGGCACCGTGTGCCGACGCTCTATTCCGACCGGCAGGTGCTCGACGAGGTGGGCGAATTTGCGAAGCGCGGTTTTCCGCTGAGCGTGGTCGGGCTGGAGCCGGGCTGGATGTCGCGGGCTTATCCCTGCACCTATCAGTGGGACTCCACGCGCTTCCCGAGGCCTGACGAGTTTGTGGGCGAACTCCGCCGGCAGGGCATCCGCACGAATGTGTGGATGAACGGCTATCTGTCGCCCGACTGCGAAATATTCGAACGGATGCAGCCTTATACGGCCACGCACACGGTGTGGTGCGGCACGGTACCCGACTATTCGATGCCCGAAGCGCGCGAACTCCTGGCGGGGCATTTCCAGAAGCATCTGCTTGACCGGGGAGTGAGTGGCTTCAAAATGGACGAGAACGACGGTTACGACTCCTGGCTGTGGCCCGATGTGGCCGAATTCCCGTCGGGGAACAGTGCGGAGCAGATGCGGCAGATTTACGGTCCGCTCATGCAGGACATGACGATGCAGCTCTTCCGCCAGCGCAACCAGCGCACCTACGGCCTGGTGAGGGCCAGCAACGCCGGTGCGGCTTCTTTCCCCTATGTGCTCTATAACGATTATTACAACCACCGCGACTTCATTACGGCGCTCATCAACAGTTCCTTCATCGGGGTGTTGTGGACACCGGAGGTGCGGGCCTCGCAGACGGCCGAGGAATGGCTGCGACGGATGCAGACGGTGTGCTTCTCTCCGCTGGCCATGCTCGACGCCTGGGCCGACGGCACGAAGCCCTGGTCGTTCCCCGAAGTGGAGCGTCAGGTGAACGACGTGATGCGTCTGCGCATGCAGCTGATTCCCTATCTTTACACGGCCTTTGCCGATTATGCCTTCTACGGGACGCCGCCCGTGCGCGCCATGAATCTGGAGAAGGGATATGCGGCTGCCGACCGCATGGAGCAGGGCCGGCTCGACGCCACGGCCAATCCGTATGCTCTGGCGGTGCGCCGCGAGGTGAAGGACCAGTTTATGGTGGGCGACCATCTGCTGGTGGCGCCTTTCTTTGCCGGCGACCAGGAACGGCAGGTGGTGCTGCCGCAGGGCAAGTGGTATGACTTCTATACGGGCGAACTGGCCGGTGAGGGAGAGGTGATTCGGGTGAAGGCCGAGCTCGACCGCATTCCGGTCTATGTGCGCGACGGTGGCATCGTGCCGCTGCTGAACGACGGCGAACGCGCCGACGACGGCCGGAAACACACGCTGGAAGTGCGCCATTACGGCACGAAGCCCGCTACTTATGACCTTTATGACGACGACGGCGAAACCTTCGACTATGAGAAGGGCGAGTATGTGCGCATCCGCCTGCACGTGGCGCCCGATGCGCAGGGCCGCCTGCAGGGCCGTGCCGAAATGCCGGAGGGCAAGACGGCCTGGTCGTACGGCGACTTCCGCTTCCGCTTCATGACGCAGCCTTGAGCCGTTGTCCGCTTGCGGTTGACGAAAAAAAGGCGGAGGGAAGTCCCGTCCAGGGACGGGGAAATCTTCCCTCCTGCCGTCTGATGAGAAAGGACGGGAATGAGCCGGAGGCGATGAATGCCCGCAACACTTTTTGGCCCGTCCTCCTTTGTGGTTTCCGTGTATTTTGCGCTTTTTCCGAAGCGGACAGCGTCCGCAGGAAAAGACTCCCGCTGGCGGCGCAAAATGCACTGGCAGGAACTGAAGTTTCCAGCCAGCGGGATGAAATGAATCTGTCCATAGAAAAAGAATAACATGAAAAAGATTTTTGTTGCATTGGCGCTCGTCGCCGGATTGCTGTCGTCGTGCGGGACGTCGGGTCCGCGCTCCTTTCAGACGGATTATTTCCGTGTAGACATTGACGACAGAGGGTATATTGTCGGCATGTGGAACCAGACAAGGAAAAGCCGGAATTTCAGTCCGGCAGACCAGCCTTCTCCGCTGCTTTCCCTTTATGATGAAGACATCAAGCGGTATTATTATCCGCAGAAGGCGCACTATCGTGCGGGCAAATATCAGCTGGAATATGAGAATGGCTCGGTGGCCGTTGTCAGTTTGGAGGAGAAGGACAAATATTTCCGGCTGAAGCTGGAAAGTCTGGAGCCCCGTCAGGGCATCGACGGCATTCAGTGGGGGAATTATTATACGAATATCACCAACCTGCTGGGCGAGATTATCGGGGTGGCCCGCGACACGTCGGCCGCAGTGGGCTATGCCATCGGTGTGCTGGCGCTCGACGACAATACCATCGGGGGAGAGTCGCGCTTTACTTCCGAAACGGGCCCTTCGGGCTACATTGTGCACACGCCCGACCCGGTGAATCACCCGCTTCCGCTTACCCTGCATGAGGGCCAACAGTTTACGATGGGCGGTGACGGCATAAACGATGTTGCCTTCTATAACCGGAAGGAGCCGTATTTCCGCATTCTGTATGGCAATGCCGCCTATGTGGATGCCAACGGGCGCATCAATATCCGTTATCATTCGCGCGACCGCCGGAAGGGGAAGATGATTTATTCGCCGGAGGGCAACCCCATCTTTCAGAACAACGAACCCAACCACATGATGCGGCAGGACGTGCCCGGGGTCGATTTTATCGGTTCGTCCATTGCCTTGTGGGGAAGTCCGGACAGTGTGGCGCTGATGGATGTGATTCAGAACATCGTGCTGGAAGAAGGACTGCCGCACCCGATGTTCAACGGCAAATGGGTCAAGGACCCCACCAGCTTCATGCCGGACATCTGTACCTACGGCGGACTGATGGACAGCGTGGCCTCGTATGCCCGGCAGATGGGGCTGAAGGTTATCCATACGTATGACCAGCCCTTCCTGCATGCCGACAGGGGCAACGGCGGCTTTATCGACGGACCGCAGCATGAAAATAAGCGTTATCATTTCACCGACAAGGACTTGTCCACCCGCGAGTATGCCGACCTGCTGGCCAGGGACGGACTGATATTGGGGCGCACCTGCATCTCCAATGCGATGGCTCCCGGAACGAAGGACTGCAGTCCGGTGCCGTCGGACAGCATCTGCATCCTGCACCGCCGCTTCCTGACGGCGGATTTGAGCGAGACGGATACGATGATTTACATTGACAATCCCGATTATCTGGACGAAATCGCCTGCTGGGAAGGCCATACGAAGGAGCTGAACATGGTGAAAATCGGCAAGGAACTGATTCATTACCTCGGCGTCACGAAGGAGAAGCCCTACCGGCTCCTCAAGGTGAAACGGGGATATTGGGGCACCCGGCCCGCGGCACACGCCAAGGGGGCTGCCGTTGACAAGCTCCAGCCGTCGGTGGGGGGTGCTTATGCCGGCTTGATTCCCAATCTGGAACTGCAGGACGAGCTGGCCCGCCATTATGCGGACATTTGCAAGAACAGCGGACTGGGCATGTTCGATTACGACGGTCAGGAGTTTTTCTTCCATACGGGATTCGGCGCCTATTCGGTGAAGCGCTTTTTCCGCAACATGTTTGCACAGGCCAGGCGTTACGGTCTGCCCGACATCCGCTTCACGGGGGCCACGCTCTCCGAAGGGTCCTGGCACTACCAGAGCATCTGGAACGTGGGGGGAGGCCTGAACATTTATGATGTGAAGAAACGGGTGTGGGGAAGCACCACCAGCCAGGGGAAGGACCTGCGCGACGTGACATATGCCAACTTCTTCCCCTCGTCGTTCGGCGGCAACTTCCCGATTACGGCGCAGTCGACGGTCGAGGACTATGAACACATCGAAGCCACGGCAATCGGCTACGGCTGTACGTATGCGTTCAAAATCGGGCAGAAGGATGTGGAAAGTTGTCCGCAGAAGTATGCGATTTTTCGGGTCATCAGAACCTGGGAGGAAGCTCGCCGCGCAGATGCTTTTCCGCCTTATGTGAAGAAACTTTTGCGCGACCCCTCGTTGAGCTGGCGCCTGGAGAAGAATGAAGGCGGAGAGGAAGGCTGGACGCTGTATCAGATGGAGAACGGCAAGAAAGGCCGTTCGTTCCAGTTGAGAGCAAAATAAGAGCCGGCGGCCCCGAAAAACGATCAGTACTTTAGGAAAAACAGTCAGTACTTTTGAAAAAACAGTCCTTACTTTCGTTTTTTCTAAAGTACTGACTGTTTTTTTGAGGGGCCGCCACCGGATTCCGTGCGGAAGCGGGTGCGGGAGATGTCTTATTTTCCTCTATTGCTGTCCGATAAAAATTTTGGAAAAGCATAAAAATAGGGTTGACATCATTTGCTATGTCAGCCCATTTTTGTTAGATTTCTGTCGCCAAACAAAAACAATCTAACTATGGGCAAAAGTATGCATTTTAGCGGACAGCCGCTCTATGGTCAGGTAATAAAATTACTGAATAAGTCAACAATCCTTCAGATAAGTAGCTGACATGGCGGTGAACGCTATATAAAGCGATTCGATTGCTGGACACACCTTGTTGTTATGCTCTACGCTGTTATCATGCGTTTTGATTCATTGCGCGAGATAACGGCTTCCCTACAGGCAGAAGCCCGCAAACTTTGTCATTTGGGCATAACAACTATGCCCTCACGCAGTACTCTTTCCGATGCCAACAAACGGCGGCCGGAGGTTATATTTGAGTCCATCTACCGTGATTTATACGCTACATATAGGCATGTGCTTTCCTCGGACAGCCGCAAAAACAGGGATGCTGTCTGGATGAGGCGTCTGCAGATTATCGACTCCACTACCGTTACACTGTTCTCCAATCTGTTGTTCAAGGGTGTGGGCCGTCATCCAAAGACCGGCAAGAAGAAGGGAGGTATAAAGGTACACACCGTCATACACGCCAACGAAGGAGTCCCTTCAGATATAAAGTTTACATCCGCAGCCACCAACGATTCTTTTATGCTAAGGCCGTCAATATTGAGCAAAGGAGACATAGTTGCCATGGACCGGGCATATATTGACTATGAGAAACTGGAAGCGCTCACGCAAAGAGGAGTTCTGTATGTGACAAAAATGAAGAAGAATCTGAAATACAGGATTATGGAGGACTGTATGTACCAGACTACAGACGGTCTCATGGAAGTGCGTATACAACAAGTCACCTTCTCAAAAGTTCTGAAGGGAGGAGAAACACTGATTCATCATGCCCGTATCATTACCTATGCCGATACCAACAAGCGCAAACTGGTTGCACTGCTTACAAACGATATGGAATCAGACCCGAACGAATTTATAGAAATCTACCGTAAACGATGGGAAATTGAGTTGCTGTTCAAGCAGATAAAACAGAACTTCCCGTTAAAATACTTCTATGGAGAAAGTGCAAATGCCATCAAAATACAGATTTGGGTGACGCTTATAGCCAATCTGCTGCTGATGGTAATGAAAAAGGGACTGACACGTTCCTGGAGTTTCTCCGGACTCGCCACCATGATACGGATTACACTGATGTATTATGTTGATTTCTACAGTCTGTTTAATCATCCGGAGAAAGATAGGGAAACGCTATTAAATCCGAAGCAGAAAAATGATTACCAACTATTCCTCTTTTGAGGGGGCTTGGATTTACAAAATAAGACTTGAACAATGATACACAATGGTCGAGAGGAATATTTTTATATTTTATCGTTTATCGGACAGCAATAATTTGGGATAAAAGCTAAAAATATACCCATCCGCGAATACGAGTATTTCAACGAGTTCTGTATTTGCGCGGATGGGTGTATTTTGTATATTAGGCCAATATTAATGCCTATCGCCACCAATTATTATATTGTCTTTAAGCAATTCAAAAGAATACCACTTAGTACCATCTAGCTCTCTGCTTACGAAAATAGTAGCAGAATTGTCTCCTTCTTCAATATAAATATTTGAGCTATTGGTGTAACACTCTCCATTATCGTTGAATGCCCTTACCCTTACCGTTACGCTTCCTTCTGTCATACCGTAATAATCAAAACTTAAATATCCTGAACTAAAATTAAATGTAGTTTCCTTGACAAAAAAGGGTTGGCGATTGCGTATTTTACTCTGAAGTTGTTCTAAACTGTTTTCAACTTCTATTCTGCGTGATTCTTCTATTTGACGACTTTGTTCCAGTTCTTGATTCTTTGTATTCATATCTGAAATCTGATTATAAAGACTATCCATAGAATCCTTCTGCATATTAATGGTGTCATTTGCATTTGATAGTGCGCCACGAGTAAGATTAAGATTATTATTTAAGGAGAATAGACCAATAGAGCACCCTAATAATATGGCAAAGAGGATAAGAACAAACTTGAATTGCTTTTTTTGCCGAAGTGTGTTAGCATGTTCAACTTGTAATTTTTCAAGTTTTTCTATTAATTCCTTCTTTTCTCTGTTGAGTTTGGTAAGTACACCTTTATAACTATTCATTTGAGTTGTATTAAACCCCTTAGATTTATAGATATAGGTGTATCCATTAATATGGCTTGATTTTATAATCTCTTCCAAATCATCTTCAACGACAAAATCTTTTACAGAATTTTTTGCTGTTCCGTAGCTAACAGGTGGTAAAGGTCTTACATGACTTTCTAATCGGTTAAAACCTGCTCGCAAAGACTCTGTTATTAGATCAATTTCCTCACGATTTAAATAAAGTTGCTCGACACTCGTCACGACATCGCCTTGTTCATTGAAATGAATAAGATGGCCTTTTGTCACCATACTAGTGATAGTGTTTTCAAAGATTGAAAAGAGTCCATCAATACGCGTTAGCATCAAACCGTTCAGTACTATACATAAACCAATGTACCGTTCTTTTTCTAGTTTACGAATGTAACCATAGTACATAAGGTTACCATCACGATGAATGGCAACCTGTGTGGTTGATTTTGCTGTGTCATGAAATTTGTCAAATATTCCTGATGCATAATCGTCAGGGTATTGAGTATAACCGCTATTAAACTCGCCAAACAAATAAACGCTTACATTCATGCTATTTTAGTTTGAAATTTATTGTCTGGTTTTCGTTATCAACTGCATATGCAGCAACGCGGTTAAGAACTTCGTTACCCAAAAGAAGTGGTGCATTATTGTTAGCAGAAACAGTTGCTATGACATCAGTACAACGAATTTTTCCATCAAGGATTACCTCCTTTAGATTTATGACCATATTTTCAACGATACTCCCATCTGCAATTTGCGACGGTGTTATTCCAAGAATATCTTCCTTGGTCAAATAGCCTTTCTGATATAAATAGTTAGCTTCAGCAATAGAAATGAGAGTACTGGAACAGCCTGTGTCGAAAATCATTTCAAAACCTAAACCATTTACAGATACTTTGACGTATTTCACCCCACCCTTTTCCGTAAATGGAATTGAAATAATCTCTGTATCCGTCATCTGTTCATAATCAGAACGTGCGTATTCGTTATAATCAATCGAATTTTCCTCAACCTCTGTTTCACTATCATAGAAAGCCGGCTTTTTTTTCTTCTCACCGCTACATGCGTAACACATTATAGCGGTGAGAAATAGAATAAGATATTTGAACCTCATATTATTCTGATACTGTATCTACTGCAATTTCTTTACTTACAAAAACTTCACCATTTACAACATAAGAGATTTTACAAATCCCTATGTGTTTAGGTTTTAGCTTCCCATTGGAAATCTCAAAATCATTTGATTCCCACTTTCCTCCAAGTTCATTGACATTGACATTCTTTAAAGAAACAGAATACGTGTTTCCATATCGCATAGGTTTTTTCTCACTGATGCCTGTAATGTCAATTTTTGCATTAGGGAACATTCTTCTAAATGTATCAATATCGCCAGTGTTAGAAGTGAGGCCTTTGTTTATGTCCTGTATACTTTTTATTTGTTTTTCTAATTGTTTTATTCTTTCATTGGCAGCAAGAAGTTCTTTAGAAGAATCTTCGCTACCGGCACAACTCTTTGGTAAAGTAAAACCGACAATGCCAAGTAATACGATCATAACAAAGAAATCAGTAAAAGGATGGATTCCACGAACAATTTTTATAAATGAAAATCTATCATTCTCTTCATTTGGTTTTGAACCTCTTCTAAGCTTATGGTCATGAGACATATTTGCTGGCATTCTAAGGACTTCTGCTCCCGAAATACTGTCGTAAACCTTTGAGATTATAGCATTTGACTTTTCAAGTTTTCTCTGAGATTCCTCGAACTTTGTCTTGTACTTTTCGTTATCCTCGGCCTTCTTAGTAAGTTCATTTACTGTATTCCCCAAGCGCTTAATCTCCTCGTTAGCTTTGTTATTTGTTTCTTGAAGATTCTCGATTATCTTGTCGGCATCTTTGTATTGTTTCTTAATATTTTGAATATCTCTCTCTCTTTCTTGTTTTACAATTGCAATTTCCTTTTGAGTTTGTGTGGTCACAGCATTAATCCTATCATTCATTCCTTTGATTATTTGCTGTTCACGAGAACTTGGATAATGGGGAGAAATCGCTATTGAACTATAGTTTTTTATATGTTTGGCAATAACCTTTACGTCGCATTCAAGAAGATTCAATGTTGCGGTTTCATCTTGCCCATTTACTTTGAATCCGTTTAGGGGAACGAAATCAGAGTCAGAGGAGAATTGCATTAGATATTTATAGATTTCCTGTTCTAATGCCTTGAGATTATCATCTACTTGTAGAAAATCAGAAATTCCATATTTGAAAACGCTGCTAACGGTATTTATTACAGAGCCGATGATGAACTTTTTGAATGCAGCATCCAGTAGATTATATATATTCTGAATGTCAGCATAATAGTAATTAATACGCAGCGTTAATGCGAAATAACCACCAGAACGTCCGCTATAGTCACTCGTATTACCAACAAAATAGGTGTAATAGCTATAGACAGAAGAACCGAATTGACGTATTTCTACAAACATTTGAGTAGGAACGCTTGATTTTCGACCATAGAACGTGTCTATATAATTACCATCTAGATTTCCTACGCCCCACGAACATTGTCCCTTTGGCACTCCATGGGCATACAATTTTATGTCATAATTCATATTTTATCCTTTTATACTCTTCATAATTGCATTCCAAAGTTTTACACAATACTCTCTAGGCCCTTCCTGATATGTGAATCCGTTGAGTGCAGGAGTGTAGTAGCCTGTTTGGAATGGTACGAAATCGCAATTGTATTTTGTAATCCAACTAGTCAGTGGATTTTGATTCAAGAACGGTGAAAAGATATTGGGATAGAGATATTTGACTTCATCGATAGCTGCTGATTTGTTGATTTCACCAACGCCACGAACAAATTTTGTGAGGTCTATCTTATTAAAGATGAAAATTGTATTATCCTTAGCACGCATACTCTGTTTAAGGCGGGAAATCTTTGTTACATAGTTCAAACGGTCTGTATGATCCATCCAATCAGGCTCAACCATGATTGTCCAAACCTTACGATTTGAGCATGCAATGATTGTGTTTACATAGTTTGGGAAGCCAGCATTGGGCTTTTTGGGATTGAAATAATATTCGCCTGGTGCTTCAAGAATTTGACAAAGACGACGGCCATTCTTGATTACCTCAACCAACATAAAACTGATACGGTTGGTAGAATCAGCTGCATTGTTGCTGTTCATAGTCTCATCAAATTTATCGCAAATTTCCGCATAGTTAGTGTCAGATGTTGGACGGAATGTGCGGATTGGAGCAACAGTATAACCCTCTGCTTGCAAGAAACGTGTCAAACGCACTAGTGTCATTGTTTTACCACATGAAGGAGGGCCAAATAAAATAACTAGAGGTGCATTAGGATCAGATATGGTGACACGAATACTATTTGGGTCATTCATTTCGGCAGTACTCAAACCATGAATACCATTTGGTGTAGATTCCTCAGTTTGTATTGGGGTGGCAATAACTTGTTCTTCAAGGGCTATTGACTTATCCTCAATATTTGTAACGGGAGTTTCCGATATAGGATTGTGTGTAACTGGCATAATATAATTTAAATTATAGTTAATAACTTATTGTTAATCTTCGCGCTTTTTGAACGCAATATCAAAGAAAATAAATGCGGCAACATCCACAAGTATAGAAATGAGGACCCAGAAGAAAAATCCATGACCTTCATACTCACCAGAAATGAAATCTTCCCAAACGTCAAATACACTAATCATACGCTTTACTTTAGTAACTGCATTAGGAGTAGTGTAAGCTGTTTGGTCGGTTTCATCTTTGAAATCAACAAACTGCTTATATGTGCGAATTGTGGCGTAACCCGCATTGAGTTTGTCGCAAATAATCTTTATATCTTCTGCATTATTCAGATCAAGAGAGCCATCTTCGATACTTTTCTTTACAATCTCTAGATTTTTGTAATCCTTATCTGCTTGTTTCTGATGGTTATTGTTGGTTGGGGTCATTTCCTTGACGATGTTCAATTTCTTCGCATCCATCAGAATGTACATTTTAGTACGGTAAGCATCATAAAGCTTTTGGCGATCTTGAACAGAAGTACCCTTGAAAGTAAGTGGCTCTATCTTAGCAACACCAAGAATCTCTGCAAAATCACGAAGAATGGATTTCGCTTTTGGACCCAAGCCGGGGTTGGCATCATTTTCGATTTCTGCTTTGAGTTCACCTAACTTTACATTAATTTTTTTTTCGAGTTCTGCAAGGCGAATCTGTATTCGTGTTTCAGTAGTGACATTGTCTCTAATCTGCGCCAAATAACCTTCAGTGGTAGCAATATCGTTTGCAACTTTGTCACTAATAACACTGCGATAGAAGAAAGTGTGGGTATTAGTAGGCATACTACATGCCAACCAGAATACGAGAAGAATAAGAGTTCCACCAAAGAGGCGAAGACCTCTTTTCTCTACATAAACTCTTTGGTTAAGACTGTCAACAATCAACTTGGTTCCCCATGAAGCAATGAAAAAGAATCCAATTGTGACAATCCAACACATAGCTAAAGGCCAAGAAGAGAGCAATAGATGCAATGACTCTGCCGTTGCCCAACAACTAACTGCAGCAAAAGCGATATATGCCAGCGTGCAGAAAACTTTTAAGAACTTGTTTCCGTTCATGATTAAAAAACTTGTTCCGCTGGCTACCACGGCAGAGATAAATAGTCTATTTTACCATACATACTAAAGCGCGGAGCCGATACATCTGCTAATTCTGCATTCAGAGCCATAGAAATTACTTGTCCGTCTGAATGTGCAATGCTTGACCCCACGTAGAGGTGTATATAGTAACTAACAATGACATCAAGGTACAAAATAAGTACATCGAACCAATGAGAGCTATATATAATACAACCAATGGGGCGTTACATTGCTGTGTTTTTGACGGAATTCGATTTTTTTCAAGTTACAAAATGCCAAAACCAAAGCACAGTAAACGCCTTATGTCTGTATGCGATTCCTCTTGTCCCTTTTATGAGGGACTATTCAGATAATCTGTTGCAAAATTACACAAAAATCCTTAAATATCGTATGTTTTTTACTCTCAAACATTAAAATAAACCCGTTTTTTGACTTCAACTCACAATTTGCACACCGAACAGCATTATTTTGAATAGTATTAACCTATAAAAGTACTATGAGTTTAGTTTTATTACTGTCCGATAAACTCGATTAAATACATCCAACATATGCTTTTTTCAGTTAAGAGAAAATATTTGCCGAATCCATCGATAACACAGAAAAATTCTATTAAATTTGCAGCAGTCATGGGTATGGAAATGTTTATGTAACTTATTAATATTCAATAATAAAGATTATGGAAATATCTCATTTCCACAACTTTTCAAAGATTCTCTTATACCGACTCACATTATTTAATGTAAAGTATTGGAAATAAAATGAATTGGAAACGTAGTGTTATTGTTGGTATGTATGTGTTAGTTGTGTTGTCATTTGTATGGATGGACGCAACGCATATTGTTCGAGAGGGTAATTCTAATTATTCTCCAGAGCCTTTTTCGCTTTGGAACACAGAGCCTTGGGCTTGGGCTTTCCCTTTGCTGGGAGTAGCCATGCTATTACTTCCCTGGTTCTGGAGGATGGGAGCCAAGACAGGGGTGTGGGGATGGAGTCTGTTTCCCTGTAAGCATACGAATATTTCACGATTTATAGGATTTTTTTTAAGTCTTATTAATTTGATAGTTAGCTTTTCGGCTATTAGTCTTACGATTATGTGCGGCATACTTTCAACAGGTGGTTGGTATAAGTCGGAGGATTGGTGGGTAATGTTAGCTATGTATGGCTTTTGTGGCTTTATTGCAGCGGTGGTAAATCTGTGTTATGGGCTGTTTTCTGTAAAGAAATACAGGTAGGTAAGGGTGCTGACTGAAAAATAATGCCGGACCACTTGATTCTCAGTGGCACGAAACAGTAGAAAACTTTCGGTAGACTATAAGTTTTTTGCTGGCCGCCACCGGATTCCGTGCGGAAGCGGGTGCGGGAGATGTCTTATTTTCCTCCCTTTTCTGTTATTCGGGAGGGCGCGGAAAAGCTTTCTCGCATTTTGTTTGTACTTTTGTTTTTGCGGAAGGGCTTTCGGGCTTCTTCCTCAGTCCGGAGGAATGTCAGCGGAGGCCGGGAAATCGGGCCTTGACCTGAATCTGTCCGCGACTTTCGTTTGTCAGATTATCCTGATGATAACAGCCATGTGACCATGAGAAAACAGAGCAGAGAAATGGACAGCCGCTGGGCGCTGGAGGTGATGCGCAAGGCGCCCTATGTTACGGTGAGCTTTACCCGCGCCGACGGTTCGGCCTACGGTGTGCCGCTGTCGCTGGCGTGCGATGGCGACGAGGTGTGGTATTTTCATTGTGCGCCCGAGGGCGAGAAGCTTGATGCGCTTGCGGCCCATCCGGAGGTGTGCCTGTCGGCCGTGAGCCGGTGCCGGCCCACGGTGGGGCCCAGGGACGGCAGCTTTACGCTGCAGTATAGTTCGGCCATTGCCTTCGGCGTGGCGGAACTGGTGACGGACGATGAGGAGAAGATACGGGCGCTCCGGCTCATCAGCCGGCGATTCCTGCCGGAACACATGGCGGCCTTCGACGAGGCCGTGCGGCGGAGCCTGCACCGCACGGCTGTGGTGCGCATCACGCTGACGGCGCCTCCCACGGGCAAGCGCAAGCAGTATGACAGCAACGGCGAGGAAATGAAATACGGAAGGATGGAGTGACTTCGGGAATGCCGTCGCGACGGCGCCCGCAGGGGGCGTATCGCCGGCCTGCGGAGTCGCGGGAAGGAAACGGCACATCCCCGGGATGCTTTCAGGAACGCGTGTACAGTGTTGCACGTTTCCGGAGGCATTCCGGGGATGTGTACGTTTTTGAGGTGGAGCCGTTGCGGCCGTGGCTGGCGGGTCAGCGGTCCATGTGGATGACGTTGAACTCGTAGATGCGGGGTTTTCCCTTGGATTTCAGTACTTCGAGCCGGATTTTCTCGCCGCGGTATTCCTTGGGGAAGCGGATGACCTTGCAGTCGCCCATGGGTTCGTCGCCCACATAGATGGGCTGCCAGCGTCCGTCGCTGAAGAGCGAGATGCGGTATTCCTCAATGCGGTTGACGCGGCGGTTGGTGAATCCGTCGGTCGAGGCCTGCGTGTCGCCATATTCGAAGATGGCGATTTTGTTGAAGGGGGCTTCGGGGTCGAGCGTCACGGTGAGTTGTGCCTGCGACTGTCCGGCCATCCAGTAGGTCTGCATGCCACCGTCCACGGCCATTTCCGGACCGTGGTGTCCGTCCTTGGCGTCTTCCCACGAGGAGGCTTCGGCCGGTGCTGCCAGCGAGATGAACTTGCCGTTGCGCGGCAGGGGCCGGTTGCGGCGCAGGCCGAGGCGCCGGCCCAGGGCGATGGCGGTGTTGGCATCGTGCTCGCGGATGCGGCCGTCGGGGGCGGGAGGTATGTTCATGACGAGCGTGTTGCCGTTGTCCGTGCACCAGTAGAAGAGTTCTTCCAGTTCATCCAGGTCGCGTGCCGGCTGCGGTTCCTTTTTGTTGAACCACGACCAGTATTTGCTGATGCAGATGGTGTGCTCGAAGGGCAGGTAATAGGATTTGCCTTCGTGGAGATATTGCTTTTTGTCGGCTTTGTGGGCGATTTTCGGGTCCCACAGGCGGAAGTCGCTGGGGAAATACTGGAAGGTGTATTTGTTGTCGACGGTCATGGAGTCGGGCAGGGCGAAGCGGCGGCTGCCTTCCTTCAGCACGATGGTGTGGTTGACTCCGACGGCGCAGTGGGGCTGGTATTGCTTGACGAGGCGGTAGACGCGGGGCAGGTTCCACTGGTCGACGGGGCGGTCCCACCCGCCGTCAAACCAGAGTTCGCACACGGGGCCGTATTGGGTGAGCAGTTCGGTGAGCTGGTTGCACATGTAGTCGACATACTTTTCCGGGTCTTTGTCGCGGTAGCTGGGCTCATGGCGGTCCCACAGGGAATAGTAGATGGCAAACTGGAGGCCGTATTTCTTGCAGGCTTTGGCTACGGCGCCCACTACGTCGGTCTTGACGGGCGAGGAGGCCACGTCGTAGTCGGTGTACTGGCTGTCCCAAAGGCAGAAACCGTCGTGATGCTTGGTGATGAGCAGCACATAGCGGAAACCGGCGTCGCGGGCTACGCGCACCCACTGGTCGCAGTCGAGCCGGGTGGGGTTGTACTTTTCAACGGGGATGGTGCCGTCGGACCATTCGGTTTCGCCGTAGGTGTTGACGCCGAAGTGGATAAACATGCCGTAGCCGCGCTTCTGCATGGCCTTCTGGGTGGCGTTGGGCTGTTGCGAGGGAACGATTTCCTGTGCCCTGGCGGTCAGCAGGCTGCCGGCCAGGAGCAGGAAAAGCAGAATCTTTTTCATAGTGTCAGTTTTTTTATGGTTGTATAGTATAAATGGAGTCAATGGCAGAAGGGGGCGGCCGCTCGGACGGCAGAACAGAGTGGCAGACCGGGGGAAGAACTGTCCGGTGACCTACTGGCGGCTGAGCAGCTGGTAGCTGGTTTGCAGCAGGGCGTTGGCGGCGTCGGCGCGGCGGGCTGAGGGCTGCGGCTCGTCAAGGATGACTTTCTGCGGCTGTGCCACGAGGTCGATGACGGTGACGCCTGTGGTGTCGATGAAGGTGGTGCCGCCGCTCCAGGTGTGCACGGCGCAGGGATTGGTGTAGGTGGCGCTGGTGACGTCGCGGCTCAGGGCGAAGTCGGCGTGGGGCAGGCCGAGCTGTCCGAGGAGGGTAGCGGCCAGGTCGGTCTGGTTGCAGATGGCATCGATGACCTGCGGCTGGCGGATGGCTCCTCCGGTCCAGATGAGGGGGATGTGATATTTGCGGATGTCGCTTTCGGGGATGCCCTCCGGATAGTTGATGCCGTGGTCGGGCAGGATGACGATGAGCGTGCGGTCCCATTGCGGCAGCTGGCGGAAGCGTTCCACGAAGCGGCCGATGCAGTGGTCGAGATAGGCCATGGCATTGGCCTTTTCGTCACCTTCGATGCGGTGGTAGGGCACTTTCCAGGGCTCGTGGCTGGCAAGGGTGAGGAAGGTGGTGTGCCAGGGCCGGTCGGAAGGATAGCGGCTGACGAGTTCGAACAGGCGGTCGAAGGCAATGCTGTCGGTCACACCCCAGTCGTGCGTGCGGCGCACTTCGGGCGGAAAGTCCTTGTCGCCGTAGGTGCGCTGGTAGCCGGTGGAGAGCAGGTAGCCGTTCATGTTGGTGAAGTTGATGTCGCCGCCATAGAGAAATTCCGTCTGGTAGCCGGCCTGCAGCAGGGTACGGGCGATGGAGGGGAGCGAAGCCGTGTGGTTGGCCAGTTTCATGACGCTCACGTCGGGAAAGGCCGGGTAGCCGCTGAGCGTACACACGGTGCCGCGGTCGGTGCGGAAGGAGTTGGCATAGCAGCGGGTGAAGGCCACTCCTTCACGGGCCAGGCGGTTGAGATGGGGGGTGATGCCGGGCTTCCCGCCGAAGTACTCGACGAAGGGGGCGCTGCATCCTTCCAGCAGCAGCAGGAGCACGTTGGGGCGCTCCATGCGGAGCAGTGTGTCGGCGGTGACGCTGGTGGTGTCATAGGCCAGCGAGGCAAAGAGAGCGGCGCGCTCCTCTTCGGGGAAGTAGAGGTGCATGCGGCTGAAGTCCTTGGTCTTGAGGGCGGAGGCCATGATGCTGAAGGCCGGATTGACGGCCGACTGGTTGAGGAACTGCCGGTCGCTGTAATAGACCATGCCCACATTGGCCGTACTCTTGCCCACGCCGCCGCGGATGCCGAGGAAGAGCAGACCACCGGCCAGCACGAAGGCGGCAGTGGCGCCCCAGCGGGTGCGCAGACGGCGGGGCGGCGTCAGTGTGGCGGGCATCGTGGCGCGCAGTAAGAGGAAGAGGAGAACGGACAGAACGAGGAAGGCGGCGGTGACGCCAACCATATAGCCGGTGCTGACACTGGCAACGGCTCCCTGAGGGGAGTCGAGGTAGTTGAACACGGTGCCGTCGAGCTTGATGTCCCAAAAGGCAAACAGGCAGGTATCGGCCAGCAGAATGAGGGACAGCAGGGCGGCTGTCAGTCCGAAATAGCCCAGCGCAATGCGGCGCCAGGCGCGCAGGGATATCCAGGTGGTGAGCAGGCCGAGCAGCCAGACGGCAATGCTCAGATAGCCGGCGGTGGCGAGGTCGAGCGGCAGACCGTGCAGCAGGACGTCGGCATAGTCGGTGCAACTCACGCCACGCGCTGTGGCGCCGTTGTAGAGCATGAAGACGGGCTTGGCCGCGAGAAAGACAAGGAGAAGCGAAAGATAAAAGCGGAGAAGAAAGCGGAAATGCGGTAACATGACCGGACGGATTGTAGGGATGAAAAGTTGATAATGAATGCCGTTGCCGCCCGCAGACGGAGGGGAGGGAACGGGTGGATGTGTGACGGATTATTGACATTCCGGAAGACGGCAACCAGCTGCGGACGCGGCAGGACGGTGCCTTCAGGTGCCGGGCACCGCCGCCTTGACCGCTGTCAGAGCTGCTGCATGTCGTTCAGCCGCTTGTAGTAGCCGTTGATGGCCAGGAGTTCGTCGTGGGTGCCGCGTTCCACTATTTTTCCTTCATAGAGCACGCAGATTTCGTCGGCGTTCTTGATGGTGGAAAGGCGGTGGGCGATGGCAATGGTGGTGCGGGTCTTCATGAGCCGTTCGAGCGCTTCCTGCACGAGGCGTTCGCTTTCGGTGTCGAGCGCCGAGGTGGCTTCGTCGAGGATGAGGATGGCCGGATTCTTGAGGATGGCGCGGGCGATGGAGATGCGCTGGCGCTGTCCGCCGGAGAGGCGGCAGCCGCGGTCTCCTACCTTGGTGTTGTAGCCTTCCTCGCTTTCCATGATGAAGTCGTGGGCATTGGCGATTTTCGCCGCTTCGATGACCTGCTCCATCGTGGCGTTTTCCACGCCGAAGGCAATGTTGTTGAAGAAACTGTCGTTGAAGAGGATGGCCTCTTGGTTGACGTTGCCAATCATGGAGCGGAGGTCGGAAAGGTAGACGCTCTTCACGGCGGTGCCGTCGACGAGAATCTGGCCCTCGGTCACGTCGTGATAGCGGGGCAGGAGGTCGACGAGGGTCGACTTGCCCGAACCGCTCTGTCCCACCAGTGCGATGGTCTGTCCGCGCTTCACGGTGAGATTGACGCCGTTGAGCACCTGGGTGCGGCCGTTGTAGCTGAAGGAGATGTTGCGGAATTCGATTTCATGCTCCAGCTGCTTGAGGTGAACGGGGTGCTCCACTTCGCGGATGGGGTTGTCGGCCAGGAGAATCTTGTTGACGCGCTCCATCGACGCCATACCCTTGGGAATGGCATAGGAGGCTTTCGAGAAATCCTTGAGCGGCTGTATGATGCTGTAGAGGATGACCATGTAGAAGATAAAGGTGGGGGCATCTACGGGCGGATGTTCCGAGAAGATGAGGGTGCCGCCATACCATAGCACGAGTACGATGAGGCAGGTGCCGAGAAATTCGCTGACGGGGTGGGCCAGGGCTTGGCGCACGGCCACGCGGTTGGAGGCCTGGCGGAATTCGTTGGTGCTCTGGTCGAAGCGCTGGTTCATCTTCTTTTCAGCCGTGAAGGCCTTGATGATGCGCATGCCGCCGAGGGTTTCTTCCAACTGGGCCATGGTTTCGCTCCATTTGTTCTGGGCGTCGAGGCTCTTGCGTTTCAGCTTGCGGCCGATGCGCCCCATGACGGTGCCCATGAGGGGCAGCACGATGATGGTGAAGAGCGTGAGTTCCCAGCTGATGTAGATGAGCACGCTGAAATAGCAGATGAGGAGGATGGGGTTTTTGATGAGCATTTCGAGCGAGCCGGTCACGGAGGTTTCGATTTCGTTGACGTCGCCGCTCATGCGGGCGATGATGTCGCCTTTGCGCTCGTCGGAGAAGAAACTCAGGGGGAGTCCGATGATTTTGTGGTAGACGCTGGTGCGGATGTCGCGCACGATGCCGGTGCGCATCGGCACAATCATGGCAGCCGAAAGGAAGTAGGCACCCGTCTTGAGGAAGGTGGCCGTAACGAGGAAGAGGCCGATGAGCAGCAGGGTGGTCGAAGCGCCGTAGTCGGCCATGAGCTGCTGCGTGTAGAAATACATGTTATTGATGAGAAGGTCCTTCAGGCTGTGGCCCGTCGCATCCCAGGGGATGAAGTGGTAGACGGTGGTGTCGACCTTGAAGAGCAGGTTGAGCATCGGGATGAGGGAGGCGAACGAGAACACGTTGAGCACGGCCGACAGCAGGTTGAAGAAGATGGAGCCGAAGAGGTAGTGCTTGTATGGGGCGACGTAACGCCGCATCATTTTGAAAAAATCCTTCATAATCAAAGAGGTGGTGGGAGGGGTTGTTTTATTTCCGTCCGAAGTCGGCGGGCACTTCGCCCCACTGTTCGGTTTCCCATTTCAGCAGGGGGCAGTCCGTGGTATTTTCGCGCAGCCATTTCTCGGCCCGTTCGATGAGCTGGAAGGCCTTTTCAGTCTTGGGCGTCCGTGGGAGCCGTGTCCTGCACTGCTTCTGCTTCACCCACAGCAGGGCGTTGCGGCTGTCGCTGTAGATGGTTTTCCGCAGTCCTTGCTGGCGGAGCAGGGCCAGGGCGTGGACGATGGCCAGGAATTCGCCGATGTTGTTGGTGCCCTGTATGGGGCCGTAGTGGAATACTTCCTGTCCCGTTTTCAGGCAGATGCCGCGGTATTCCATGGGGCCGGGATTGCCGGAGCAGGCGGCGTCGACCGCCAGGGCGTCGGCTTCGACGGCGGGCGGCAGCGGCAGCACCGTGTCGTTGCGCCACGAGGGCGGGTTGGCGGGCTGGCCTGCGGGCGTCCGGGCGGGGGTTGCCGGTTGCCGCCGCACGTAGTCGGCGGGCGATGAGGCGTAGGCTTCGCGGGCTTCGGCTTCCGTCCTGAAGGCTTTGAACACGGCACCGTCGAATCCCTTGACCTGACGCTCGCAGTCGGCCCAGCTGGTGTAGATGCCCGGCTCGGCGCCGCGCCATACGACATAGAATTTCGGTGAAGGCTTGCTCATGCGGGGGGAAGGGGGATGGTTTTGACGGTGACGGGAGGCCGGCTGGAGTTTCCCCCGAGGGGGCTGCAACCGGAAAGCCGCCGGAGGGAGAGGAAAGGGGAGGGCCGGTGGCAGATCCTCTTTGCTTCTCCCTCCGACGGCCGGTTGGGGATATGGGGTTACATGCGCTCAGGCATTTCGATGCCGAGCAGGCTCATGCCCAGGCGCACCACTTTGGCCACGTTGGCCGAGAGCACGAGGCGGAAGAGCTTCTTGTCGGCATCCTCTTCGCGCAGGATGCTGAAGTCGTGGTAGAACTGGTTGTATTCCTTCACCAGTTCGTAGCAGTAGTTGGCGATGGCCGAAGGCGAGTAGTCCTGTCCGGCCTGGCGCACCACGGCCGCGAAGTCGGCGATGTGCTGTATGATGTCCTCCTCCTTGGTGGTGAGTTCCACGCCGGTGGGCAGCGCCTCGGGCAGTTGCAGTCCGGCGTCGGCCGCCTTGCGCAGGATGGAGCGGATGCGGGCGTAGGTGTATTGGATGAAGGGGCCGGTGTTGCCGTTGAAGTCGATGCTTTCTTCAGGGTTGAAGAGCATGTTCTTGCGGGCGTCGACCTTGAGCAGGAAGTATTTGAGGGCGCCCATGCCGACGATGCGGGCCACCTCCTGCCGTTCGGCCTCGGTCATGTCGTCGAACTTGCCGGCGGCGTCGGCCGTGACGCGGGCCTGGTGCACCATTTCGGCCACCAGGTCGTCGGCGTCGACCACGGTGCCTTCACGGCTCTTCATCTTGCCGTTGGGCAGTTCCACCATGCCGTAGGAGAAGTGTACGAGGTCCTTGCCCCATTCAAATCCCAGCTTGTCGAGCAGGATGGAAAGCACCTGGAAGTGGTAGTTCTGCTCGTTGCCCACCACGTAAATCATCTTGTCGATGGGGAAGTCCTGGAAGCGGAGCTTGGCCGTGCCGATGTCCTGCGTCATGTAAACGCTCGTGCCGTCGGAGCGGAGCAGCAGCTTCTCGTCGAGTCCCTGATCGGTGAGGTCGGCCCATACGGAGCCGTCCTCGCGGCGGTAGAAGAGACCTTTCTCGAGTCCTTCGAGCACCTTTTCGCGGCCCTCGAGATAGGTGTCGCTTTCATAATAGATTTTGTCGAAGCTGACGCCCAGCGCCTTGTAGGTCTGGTCGAAGCCGGCATACACCCATTCGTTCATCTTGCGCCAGAGCGTGCGCACTTCGGGGTCGTTCTGTTCCCACTTCACGAGCATTTCGCGGGCTTCGGTCATCAGCGGCGACTCTTTCTCGGCGCGTGCCTTGGCCTCCTCCTCGGTCATGCCTTCGGCCACGAACTTTTCGGTCAGTTCCTTCAGTTCGGCGCGGTAGTGCTTGTCGAAGGCCACGTAGTAGTCGCCGATGAGGTGGTCGCCCTTCTTGCCGGAGGATTCGGGAGTTTCGCCGTTGCCGTATTTGAGCCAGGCGAGCATTGACTTGCAGATGTGGATGCCGCGGTCGTTGACGATGTTGGTCTTGACCACGCGGTTGCCGTTGGCCTCGGCTATCTGGGCGATGCTCCATCCCAGGAGGTTGTTGCGCACGTGGCCCAGGTGGAGCGGCTTGTTGGTATTGGGCGATGAATATTCAATCATGACCAGCGGCGACGCTTCGGTGGGGGCGGTGAAGCCGTAGCGGGCGTCGGCGTGGATATCGTTGAGCAGTCCCACCCACTGGGCGGCGCTGACCGTGAGGTTCAGAAATCCCTTGATGACGTTGAAGTCGGCCACGATGTCGGTGTGGTCCTTCAGGTACTGTCCGATTTCGCGGGCCGTTTCCTCCGGATTTTTCCGCGACAGGCGCAGGAAGGGGAAAACGACGAGGGTGAGGTGTCCCTCAAATTCCTTTTTCGTTTTCTGCAACTGGATTTGCGCCTCGTTCACTTCCTGTCCGTAGAGCGTCTTGAGGGCTGCAGCCGTCGCAGCCGTGAGCTGTTGTTCGATTTTCATATGTGTTTGTTGTTCTTTTTCGTACGTTTCCGGGCCGGGTGGTCCGGCGGGGTCTTTTTGTCCTGCGGCAAAGTTACTATTTTTCTGTGTGCGGGGCAACAGAATGCTTTAGGTTTTAGGCGGAAAGGGGATGCTTTTTTGCCGGTTGCCGGGCTTTGCGGGCTGTCGCTGCCGTTTTCCCTGCCCGCATGCGCCCT
>ULRG01012332.1_pt1 | contig 35737 bp, 26 predicted proteins | sample 1955211 | NCBI WGS metagenome assembly ULRG01 (sample SAMEA4835676, study PRJEB28245) | human gut metagenome | biome: gut microbiome; material: fecal sample | place: Denmark | collected 2008
ACCAAATTTACAAACACTTACAATTCGTCGAACTCACGTTATAATACGATTCCGTTCACTTAATAATGCGGACTTTTCCGCGTAATAATAAAAACATATCCGTTTATCAATGAGCGTATGTCCACGCAATAATGCGGATATTTTCGTTTGACAATACAGTTTTGTTCTCTTAATAATAAATTCGCGCAGCCTCAACGGATAAATCATCATTAGAAGCGCGGCGCGTGATTTACATGTCTTTTCCAACGCATGATGACGGCATTTTTAACGGAAACTCACGTGATTGACTTACAATTTTTCTTGACTCGATTTTGACAAAATATTTTCGCAAAAGAGATGTAAAGGAATGTTAAATCCGGCGTATCTGAGGCTGTTTCGGGGTATATCGTCTTCTGATATACCCTATATCATAGTCTGGAAAAGTTTATTTGACTTTCTGATATTGCCCATTTCATGTTACGATTAAGCCTATTTCATGGTGCGATATGGTGCTTTTCAGCACCCGAAATAGGCCATTTCGCAAGCCGAAATGGTGCTTTTCGCAATACAAAGAAATGCCCTTTAAGTATAAGTTATTGATATTCAACATCTTATGAAAACCTCTTATATTTCGCATATTTGCGCCCGAAGAAGAGTCAGGCCGCAAATAAGCGCTTATTTTTCGGGGTATATCGGAAAACTCGGAGTGAAAAACCGGAATCCGGTTATAAATTGAAAGTCATCAATATTGATATCTTTTAAGCATGAGAAAACCATTATCCATAAACCACGGGAAACGCGGTCGGAATGAATCAGAAGGATAACGGCATGATAACAATCCGGAGAATGGCGTATAAGATACGGAGAGCTGTGTATCAGAATTCGGAGAGTGATGTATCAGAATACGGACAACGGCGTATCAGAACCTGGAGAATGGAGTATTATAATTTTCTTATTCCATACACATCGCGCATTAAAGCAAAAGCCCGCTGAAGACTTTCTGACTCTTCAACGGGCTTTTCTCTTATCTCCTGCACATCGGTTTCAATCGAACAGATGCGGCTCCATTATATTTCCTTTGTACGGGTTGCGGCCGAGATGCTCGTATGCAAGCGGCGTCACCACACGTCCGCGGGGCGTGCGCTTGATGAATCCCTCCATGATGAGGAACGGTTCATACACCTCCTCCACCGTGCCGGCATCCTCGCCTATGGCCGTGGCTATGGTTGAAACGCCCACCGGACCGCCTCTGAACTTGTCGATGATGGTGAGCAATATCTTGTTGTCGGTCTCATCAAGACCATAGCGGTCTATGTTGAGTGCGGCGAGCGACATGCGTGCTATCGCCGTGTCTATGCGCCCGGTACCGCGCACCTGCGCAAAGTCGCGCACACGACGCAACAGCGCATTGGCTATACGGGGCGTACCGCGCGAGCGTCGGGCTATCTCCACGGCGGCATCGTCGTCTATCGGAACGTTCAGTATGCTTGCCGAACGGCGTATGATTTTCACCAGCGTCTCAGGCTGATAATACTCCAGATGCAGGTTTATACCGAAACGGGCGCGTAGAGGTGCCGTGAGCAGACCGCTGCGTGTGGTGGCTCCCACGAGCGTGAACGGGTTGAGGTCTATCTGTATAGAGCGTGCCGAAGGACCTTTGTCTATCATTATATCGATGCGATAGTCTTCCATTGCCGAGTAAAGATACTCTTCGACCACGGGCGACAGACGGTGGATCTCGTCGATGAACAGCACGTCGCGCGGCTCGAGCGACGTGAGTATGCCTGCCAGATCGCCGGGTTTGTCGAGCACCGGACCACTGGTAATCTTGAATCCCACGCCCAGCTCATTGGCTATGATGTTGCTCAGAGTGGTCTTTCCCAGTCCCGGAGGACCGTGCAACAACGTGTGGTCGAGCGGCTCACCACGATATTTGGCAGCCTCGACAAACACCTCAAGATTCTCCACCACCTTCTGCTGACCGCTGAAGTCGGAGAAGCGCAACGGGCGCAGCGCGTTCTCGAACTCCTTTTCGCCCGAGACCACGCCTTCCTGTCTTATGTCAAAATCGTCTGTCATTATTATCGCTGTCGTTTAATGATGTGTGCTGTATAGCGCAGATAAATGAAACGGAAATCCATTTTCCATTCCCGAGTGCAGCTATATCATATGCAAAGATACTGCAAAAAATCTGATTTCACTTAACATAAAGCCACTTTAATTTGGCATTATTCATAGAAAATATGTATTTTTGCAATATATATCAAACGACAGCTGACTAATGAAAACAGGACTATTCGCAGGCAGTTTCGACCCTTTCACCATAGGCCATATGTCGATAGTGAGACGCGCGCTGCCGCTGTTCGACAGACTGATAATAGGCATAGGAGTGAACGAACACAAGCAGTGCATGATGTCGCCACTGGAGCGCAAGAAAGCCATCGAACAGCTGTTCGAGGATGATGACAGCGTGGTGGTGATGACCTACTCGGGACTCACGGCCGACTTCGCACGCAGCATGGGAGCCGCATACATCGTGAAGGGTGTGCGCAGCGTGAGGGATTTCGAGGCAGAACGCGAGCAGGCTGACATCAACCGCATGCTCACAGGCGTGGAGACAATACTGCTTCCCGCCGAACCGGGGCTCGACAGCGTGAGCTCGACGGTGGTGAGAGAGCTGTCGCACTTCGGTAAGGACGTGTCGCCGCTGCTGCCCCACAAGGACGGACACGACGACTGAACACACAGCTGAACGCCTCACGGCAACCCTGAACATTCTGAATATTATAAATAAAACTAATATGATATCTTACAATACCGACGGCGTGGCAATGCCGAAAATAAAGAAGAGAGCAGTCACCTCATGGATACGGGCCGTTGCAGCCACCTACGGAAAGCGCGTGGGTGACGTTGGCTACATGTTCGTGAACGACGAGAAGATTCTCGAGGTGAACCGCGAATATCTCGGACACGACTATTACACGGACGTCATAACCTTCGACTACGACGAGGACGACATCGTGAGCGGCGACATAGTAATATCGCTCGACACCGTGAAATCCAACGCCGAACTGTACGGCAAAGACTATGATGAGGAGCTGCACAGAGTAATCATACACGGCATATTGCACCTCTGCGGCATCAACGACAAGGGTCCGGGAGAGCGCGAGATAATGGAACGCGCCGAGAACCGCGCACTGTCGATGATGATATGAAACTGACAGAAGACGGAAACGCCTAAACACAATCTGGCAAACATGGATGCAGGCATAGATACATAAACAACAAAACGTATGTCCGCATCCACGTTTTTTATGAAACGCACCGCCACTACACCACACCGGTCCGCCACTACACCAACAATCAACGTGATTTACTTTAAAATAACGAAAATACCTATGAAAAGAATTATTTTATCATTAAGCCTGATTCTATGCGTCATGACAATCCGCGCCGCAGTCAAAATCGACCGTATAGACCCTGCAAACTGGTTTGTCGGAATGAAAAACACCTCGCTACAGCTCATGGTTTACGGTGAGAACATACGCCAGGCCGACGTTACGACAGATTATGACGGCGTGAAAATAGACAGCATAGTGCGCCTCGACAGCCCTAATTATCTGCTTGTTTATCTCAACCTCGAAGGAGTGAAACCCGGAGAGATGACCCTCAACTTCAAGAACGGCAAGGCGGTGAAGAAAGTCAAATACGAACTGAAGGCACGCGAGAAACGCGGTGAGGAGCGCATGGGATTCACCAATGCCGACGTGCTCTACATGCTCATGCCCGACCGTTTCGCCGACGGTAACCCTGACAACAACGACATAAAAGGCATGAACCCTTACAAGACCGACCGCTCGCAGCCCAGCCTACGCCACGGTGGCGACCTTGAAGGCATACGCCGCCATCTCGACTACTTCAAGGAGCTGGGCGTGACCGCGTTGTGGTTCACGCCGGTGCTTGAGAACAACTCGCCCGGCGGATCATACCACGGATACGCTACAACCGATTACTACCGCGTGGATCCGCGCTTCGGAACAAACGACGAGTACCGCCGGCTGACAGACGAGGCCCACGCCAAGGGACTGAAAATCGTAATGGATATGATATTCAACCACTGCGGATTCGAACATCCGTGGATAGACGACATGCCGTCGAAAGACTGGCTCAACACTCCCGAATGGCTTTACGACCGCAAGGATAAGACCAAAGCCGAAGTGAACCGAAAATATATGCAGACCACCTACAAACTGACACCTACCGTAGATCCTTATGCAAGCGCTATCGATCTCAAGGAAACCGTCGATGGATGGTTCGTGCCGTCAATGCCCGACCTCAACCAGAGAAACCCGCATGTCATAAGATATCTCATCCAGAACAGCATATGGTGGATTGAGACTGTAGGTATAGACGGCATACGCATGGACACATATCCTTACGCCGACGCAGACGCGATGGCTCTGTGGATGAAAACGATAGACGAGGAATATCCCAACTTCAACGTCGTAGGAGAGACATGGGTAAGCGATCCTCCATATACAGCCGCATGGCAGAAAGACTCGAAAATATCGCAAAGAAACAGCTATCTGAAAACAGTAATGGACTTCAGCTTCCACGCAAAGATTAATCAGGCCAAGTACGAGAACACAGATGGTTCAGGCAACGGTATGAACCGTATATACGAAAACTTCGTTTACGACTATCTTTATCCCAATCCGTCGAGCGTGATGGCATTCGTCGAGAACCACGACACCGACCGCTTCCTCGGCAACGGACGTGACACAACGGCACTCAAACAGGCAATGGCCATACTGCTGACCGTAAAAAGAATACCGCAGCTGTACTACGGCACGGAGATTCTAATGAACGGCACCAAGGAGAAAACCGACGGCTATGTGCGCAAGGACTTCCCTGGAGGATTTCCCGGCGACGACCACAACGCCTTCACCGCCGGAGGCCGCACACCGGAAGAGAACGCCATGTTCACGTGGCTGAGCCGCCTGCTCCACTGGCGACAGGGAAACGACGTGATAACAAAGGGCTCACAGACACAGTTCATACCTTACAACGGGGTTTATGTCATAGCACGCCGATACAACGGCAGAACCGTAATGACCGTGGTCAACGGCACCGGCAGGACAACAGTGTTTGCCGTAAGGCGCTATGCCGAAGTGATCGGGCACAACACAGAAGCCAAGGACGTGCTGACGGACAGAACCGTGTCGCTGACAGACGACACACAGCTTGAACCACGGAAGGTAATGATTCTCGAGTTCTGACACCAGCCTGCTACGGATACTGACATACAGAAAGCGCGACGTGGAATGTTCACATCGCGCTTTCTCTTGTAATTCTTAAATATATACATCGAACAGCTAACGGGAATCCGCCATTTTGTTGTGATATATTAACAACATACATTGTAAATTGCTTTTTTTACGTATATTTGTAAAATACTGAATGTGGAGCGGCACAGGCAGATACCGACAATAAAAGCTTACAATCCTTGCCGTGATACATACTCCCATCATATATCGTACAACACGACACGTTATGAAAAACGTAATGCTTACAACCATACTGACCTTTGCCCTCCTCGCCTCTTGCTCGGAGAACGGATTTGTGAGCATTCTGCCCGCAGACTGCCGGTTGAAGGCCGGCGACCTGGTGTTCCGCCGCGGCAACGGGCTCGCCAGTCATGCGGTGCTGATGGTGGACAAGCGCGGAGGATATTCGCACGTGGGCATTGTGGTTGACTCCTGCGGAACGATGATGGTGGTGCACGCCGTGCCCGACGAGCCCGACTTTGAAGGCGATGTTGACCGCGTGAAAATGGAGACGCCCGAGAAGTTTTTCCTTTCGATGAACGCGAAGATAGGTGAGGTGAAACGCCTCAAGGGCGATACGGCAACGGCCATACGCGCGGCACGCCACGCAATGGAGATATACCGGCGCGGCACTCTGTTCGATCATAACTACGACGACACGGACACCACCCGTATGTATTGCTGCGAACTGATAGAACATGTGTATAAGACCGCCGGCCTGCCGATAGCCGGCAAAACAAGACACGACATAACTCTGCCGGGCATGAAGCTCAGGTGCATACTGCCGTCCGACCTTTGCGACAGCGAGAAATTCGAGCGTATAATCTATTTCTAATTATAACTTTACTAACTATCTAAAAACTCTATCATTATGAAAAAACTGTTTTTAATGCTGGTCGCTACTGTGGCCATGTTCGCGTTCACAGCCTGTGGTGGCGGTAACTCACCGAAGAGCGTTGCCGAAGAGGCCATGTCGGCTCTCAAGAACAAGGACTACGACAAATTCGTTGACTGCGCCCACATCACCGTGAAAGAAGGCGAAGACCCTGAGGCTGCAAAGAAAACCATATCCGGAATGTTGCAGAGCAAGGCGGAAAGTGCCTATGCAAAGAAGGGCGGATTCAAGTCGTATGAGATTCTTTCAGAGACAATCGACGAGAGCGGAGATAAAGCCGTGGTTAAGGTGAAGATGATTTACGGTAACGGAGAAGAGGAGGAAGAGGATTGCAAGATGATAAAAGACGAGAAAGGCAACTGGAAGATGGACATCGGAAAGTGACGTAAACGATCGAGAAGAAAGCCCTTAAAGCCCCACGCACAAACATTGGCGGAGCTTTAAGGGCTTTTTCCGTATTAAGTATTAAGCGATGGACGCACGATGGTAAGGCCACCGGCGTCACTTTATAACCTTGTAATACTTCTTCGCCGTGGCGCGCGACACGTAGTTGAAGTGCCACCACTCCGTGCGCAGAGGCTTGAATCCGGCATATCTCATCACCTCACGCAGCAACCGGCGGTTGGCCTGCGCCTGCTTGGATATGCGGCCAGAAGCCACGAGCGAGGCCTCTTTGTCTATGTGTGCGGCGGCACCCATGTAGTCTATCTTGGTGCCCATGGGTATGGTGTCGCCCTTCAGTGTGCAAAGAGTTAGATCTACTGCCATACCATAGTTGTGCAGTCCGCCTCCGTGTGCGGGATTGCTCACGTAGAAATATTTCGGAGTGTTCTTCACCTTGTCCCACATCTTCTGCTGTATTGACATGGGGCGTGCGGCGTCGTAAACCTTCAGACTGAGGTCGGGACGCAGCTGCTTGAGACGTTTCTGCGCCTTCACGAGCGCGGCGGCAGCCTTGGGATGGAGATAGGCCTCGCGCAAGTCGGTGTAGAGCACCTCACCCGTGAAATTGTCGGCACGGCTATACATGAGCGACACGAAGATGGAAGGGTCGGCTTTCTTCACGTTCACATAGCCGCGCTTCTCAAGCGAGAGGGCCGTGGCACTCAGCCGGCCGTCGGTCGCCGCGGTGAGTGCTGACGCGGCGAAAACCAGGAACAGGAATATTTTTTTCATTTTATCGTTGTGATATGATGATAGTTTTCAAATAGCGGTTCTGAACCATTGGAATCTCATGACGCACACACCACCCCGACGCATGCACAGATGCCGCCGGCAGAGGGGAAAATAAGGGGAAAACTATCCGATGTTTCCTCATTTTTGGTCGATAAAGATTCTTTAACTGCAAACTTACAATAAAATTCGCATTACGGCAGATATGGATTCGGAAAAATACACTATTTTTGTAAAAAAGTCGGATATTTATGAAAGAAAGACTCGATTTTGACGCTATGGCGAAGAGGCTGCTCCAGAACGGCAGACGCAAAAGGGGGGCCGTGGCAGCACCCGAGGACGAACACACGGGTGAGGTGATAGGCAGATGTCTGAATGAAGGCATGGCCGACTTTGTCCTGTTCGCGCGCCGCGAGAAGGCCGGAAAGGCTGACGAACTGGCGGCTCTAAGTCCGGGACATGTGGAAACAGTGCTTACAGACACGCCCGAAGAGGCGGCACGCATGGCCGTGACAGCGGTGAGAGAAGGACGTGCCGACGTGCTGATGAAAGGCACGCTGAACACTGACGTGCTGCTGAGGGCTGTGCTCGACAAGGAGAACGGACTGCTGATACCGGGTCACACGCTGAGCCACATCACCGCGGCGCACATACCGCAATATGACAAACTGGTGCTGTTTTCAGACGCTGCGGTCATTCCACGCCCCGACACCGAGCAGTTCGACGCCATACTCAGATATGCGCTAAACGTGTTCAGACGGCTCAACGGAGACGAAGACACTCCGCGCGTGGCACTGATACACTGCACCGAAAAGACGAGCGAGAAGTTCCCGCACACGCTTAGCTATGCCGAACTGAAACGCCGCGCGGCCGAGGGAAGATACGGACGCACGGCGATAGACGGGCCGATGGACGTGAAGACGGCATGCGACAGCGAGAGCGCACGAATAAAAGGCCTGACCTCAGACGTCACGGGAAAGGCCGACATACTGATATTCCCGAACATCGAGGCTGCCAATACGTTCTACAAGACCATAACGCTCTTCGCCGGAGCAACCACCGCGGGAATGCTCTGCGGAACCGTAGCGCCGGTGGTGATTGCATCGAGGGCCGACTCTACAGAGGCCAAGATGGGCAGCCTGCTGCTGGCATGCAACATGGCGTGACGCACCGAGCGCGACGCAACGGACAAAAGGACATAAAACATAATAAAGAAAAGAAACTGACATATATTCTATTTATCCGCTAAAATGAAAAGGATTTTCGTTATAAACCCCGGCTCAACATCCACCAAGACCGCTGTCTTTGAGGACGACAAAGTGGTGTGGATGTCGGGAGGACACCACCCTGCCGCCGAGACGGCAGCATTCCACAACGTGAACGACCAGTACGAATATCGCCGCAACTACATCCTGCGCAACCTCAAGGAAGCGGGCATCGAGATGAACTTCGACGCGGTGATAGGCCGCGGAGGACTGCTGAAGCCGCTGCACGGAGGTGTGTATGCCGTGAACGAGCAGATGAAATATGACCTCCGTCATGCGCAACACGAGCACGTGTGCAACCTCGGAGCGCTCATAGCCGACGAGATAGCGTCGCAGTGTCACTGCCCGGCGTTCATCGCAGATCCCGTGGTGGTGGACGAGATGCAGCCGCAGGCAAGGCTCACCGGACTGCCGGGCATAGAGCGGAAATCCATATTCCACGCGCTTAACAGCAAGGCGGTGTCGCGCAAATACGCCGCGTCGGTGGGACGCAAATACGAGGACATGAATCTCATAGTGGCTCATCTGGGCGGAGGAATATCGGTGGGCGCGCACCGCAAGGGACAGGTGATTGACGTGAACAACGCGCTCGACGGCGAAGGTCCGTTCTCACCCGAACGCGCAGGAACGCTGCCCGCAAGCCAGCTTGTGGAGATGTGTTTCAGCGGAGAGTACAGCAAGAAACAGATAAGGGCCATGCTCAGCGGACAGGGAGGACTTGTGGCGCACCTCGGAACGAACGACATGATAACCGTGTCGCGCAAGGCTGAGGACGGCGAAGAGCCGTGGCACTCGGTGCTCGAGGGCATGCTCTACACCGTGGCGAAACAGATTGGCGCGATGTTTGTGGCGCTCGAGGGTAAGGCGGACGCCATAATACTGACGGGAGGAATAGCATACAGCACATACTGCGTGGACGAGCTGAAGAGACAGACCGACTATCTCGCGCCGGTGATAGTGATGCCCGGCGAGGGAGAGATGGAGTCGCTGGCTTACAACGCACTGGGAGCCTTAAACGGAGAGTTGCCCGTGCAGGAGTACAAATAAGGCTCTCTGACGGGCCGAAAAGCCCCGGACGGACAAAATAACGTCCATGGCCGTAAAAGCCCTCAGAAGAGAAAGAAAACGGCATAAGGGAGAAAATACATACGACAACAGCGGCGGCGGACGATGATTTGAACAATAACCACGTAACTCTTTTTCATAACCGGTCCGTGATATTTCGCGTGATACGATGCACGAACATGCAAAAAAGACCGCCGGCCGACTGAAGGAAGACCGCAGTTCAGCACGTGACGTCATGCGAAATAATCACGGACTTTTCATGCACGGCTCTGTCGTGCCTCCCGGTTGCGGCCTGTCCGCATTTTTTCATACGTCATATTCCATCGCATGAATAAGCCGACAGCCTGTCATCGGGCTCTCCACCCCTGCGCGGAGGAAAACGCAGCGCGTGCTGCATCAATGCCTGTGACCGCGCATGACGGCACATGTCACGGGGCAACATAACGCCTGTGGGGCTTGGCCTTTATCCATCATGTGTCACATAACACGGCAAAAACGGACGACAAGGCAGAGGAAATGAATCATGAAAACACGATACCGGGTATCGGACAGTCTGCCGACAAAGCTGACAGAGCATATGAAATAAACCGTGACGACACGTTCCGAGCGCAGCAATGAATTCACACTGCCATGACAGACAAACCATCCACGCAAGCGCGGCACACGCTTCCAGGCCTTTTCCCCGCACCCGAGACCAGTGTTTTTAACCCAAATCAGAACTACCACTTACGATTTTTCTTGACTTTATTTTGACAAAATATTTTCGCAAAAGAGATGTAAAGGAATGTTAAAATCGGCATATTTAAGGACATTCCTCACTATACCGCCCTTTCATATACCCCATAACGTAGTCTGAAAATATTCATCCTGCTTTCTGATATTGCCCATTTCGCAGTCCGATTAAGCCCATTTCAGGGTGCGATATGGTGCATTTCAGCACCCGAAACAGGCCATTTCGCATGCCGAAATGGTGCTTTTCGCAATACGATGAAAAGCCCGTTAAATATAAATCATTGATATTCAATATATTACATAAACCTCTCATAATCCGCGTATTTGCGCCCGACGAAGAGTCCGCCCGCAAATACGCGCTTATTTTTTGGGGTATATATGGAAATCCCGAGGGAAAAACTGAAAACCGGTTACAATTTGAAAGTTGCCTATACTGTATTCTTTTGGAAAGTGAATCGGCATCACCTACCAAAAGAATTCAGGTATATAATCACCAATTTTCATACGCGTTTCCTTATATCGGACTCGCGCAATTATATTAAAGTCATTTGTCATTATGAATGAATCTATTTTCTGCCACCGCCAAATGCGTATCCTACAGAAATTCCAAAATTATTATAACCTCTGTAACCTAATTTGGAATAGGCTGTCACTCTAAAATGATTAAACATCTCAATACCAATGCGTGGTGTAAATATTGCTTTAGCAGCATCGTTTCCATAATATCCTTGGACTACATTACAAGATGCAATACCGACACCTACTCCGATGAATGGAGAAAACGTCTTTCCTCTATTAAAATTATAGTCTGAATAAACAGACAGTGATAAAATTCTGTTTGACAGGTTTGAACCTTCATATTTTCTTGTTGTACTTCCGGCATATATTTCCAAACCTAAGTCCATTGGATTTCGTGGAAAATTATATCTGCCTTCAATGGCAAAAGCAGGACCGACCAGTTTTTTGCCTACATACTTGTCAATACCGTAAGTTCCACCTACCGATATCTCAACTTCAAACGGTTTCACAGATTTTACTTCTTGAGAACTCGCTTTTACCCCTGCCATCATAAGCAGTAAGCTGATAGAAAATAAACAGATGATCTTCATAAAATAGTTATTAAATCAATGATTTATTATGATAACGCATAATACCATTAATACCCTTATTTTAACGTGGACTTTAATAATTGTAACGTGAGTTAGACGAATTGTAAGTCTTTGAAAATTTGGTGATTAGCGAAAATTGTCGTAACCTTATAGTGCTGAATTACAAAGAATTACAAACAATAATCGCTATGATCACCGAAAGCAAAGTTATAGAATTATTTTGTATTGCAGATGATTTAGCTACGCTGATTTTCAATTTTACAAATTTTTTGATGTATGTCAAAATATACGCTAAGACCTGTCATAAAACGCTCATACCACCGTGACTCTAACGTGTCAAATACTGAAATCACCCTCATTATGATGATACTTTTTCATAACTCGGGCTGCCGTTGTCTGAAGTATTTCTATGCGGAAAAGGTCTGCCGAGATATGCGCCATCTCTTTCCGAAGGTTGTTTCCCTATAACCGTTTTATAGAACCAGGAAAAGGAGGCAGCCAGCCCGCTGGCTCTGTTCATCAAGAATGTGATTATGGGTAAATGTACAGAGAAACGTTTCGTTGACAGCGCTCTTTTACGGGTATGCAGGAACTGGCGAACACTTATTCTTCATAAGACATTCAAGAAAATGGCGCGAAGTGGTTAATGCTCCATAGGCCGGTTCTTCGTGTTTAAATTACATCTCATACCAATCAGAAACACAATAAAGATTTTTCAGAAAGACGATATAAATTCCTCAAAAATACAATATAAAATTTTCTGAATCACAAAACAATCTTTTCAATAGTACAATACAAACCATTCACAACCCTACGCTCGCAAACACATGAAAACAAAACGGCGGCGCTCGGTCTTTATAATCAACCTGGCACCGCCGCATATAGGGCATATCATTTATCTTAATCAGCAAGTCTGAACGTAATCACAACAATGCAGCGTATGGCTGTGGGCTTCTTGCCAAGGGCATGTCGGCGGCCAGGAGTCCAACGGGGCATGGAGTACACAAGACGTGCTGCCTCACGGTCGAGCGACGGATCTACGGCTTTAACAACACGGATATCGCTCAAATTGCCGTCGGGCATAACCGTGAAAGCCACCGGAACACGGCCTTCGATGCCATTCTCACGCGCGAGGGTTGGATAGACGAGATTATCCTTGATGTATCCCTCCAGAGCCTCGACGCCACCGGGAAAGCTCGGTGCCACATCACCGGGCGAGAGACTGTCGGCTATTGAGAATACTTGCGAGAGAGTATCGGCAGAAAGAGAGCCGCAGATAGCGTGGCGCAAACACATTGGCTGACTGCTGCCGGTGAGCCGGGAACGCTCCACTCCACCGCCAAAGACTGATACAATAGCGCACGCGGCCAGAAAAACAGTTATCAATAATGATTTACGACATCTCATAATCCTTGAATTTTAGTCCTTTTATAAATATTCTTTCCTAATCATATTATCATATTCAGGCTGTCGGCAATAATTTGCCGCACCTTCAGAGACAAGGTTGCATGCCTGCAAGCTTATGCCCGAACCAGTGAATCATGATCAGCGGCATATCCACATACCGCTTCACGTCACACGGTCCGAAACAGCAGACGAAGACGTGATAACCTGACGCAAATATACAAAATTATATGATACGCAAGCTATCGGCAGCATATAAACGCTGCGAAACAGTCTTTTCCGTCCGTTCTGAGCGCGCAGACCGAACCGACGAGACAACTATCCGGCACAACGGAGAAAGGCCGTCTGACGAAAGAAAAAGCAGTGATTACGACATAAGGGAATAAAAAAACAGGGCGGAGACCGAAATCTCCGCCCTGTGATTAGCTATAGAATGATATTTCTTATTAGTCAGCCAGCTTAGCCTTGATGAACTCGCGGTTCAGGCGGGCGATGTTGGAGATGCTCTCATTCTTCGGGCACTCAGCCTCGCAAGCGCGGGTGTTGGTGCAGTTACCGAAGCCGAGCTCTTCCATCTTCATAACCATTGCCTTGGCACGCTTTGCAGCCTCGGGACGTCCCTGCGGCAGAAGTGCGAGCTGAGAAACCTTTGACGATACGAAGAGCATTGCAGAACCGTTCTTGCAGGCAGCTACGCATGCGCCGCAACCGATACATGTAGCGCAGTCCATTGCCTCGTCGGCAGCCTCTTTCGGGATGAGGATTGCGTTAGCGTCCTGCGGCTGTCCTGTGCGTACACTGATGTAACCACCGGCCTGGATGATCTTGTCGAATGCGCCACGGTCAACCATGCAGTCCTTGATGATAGGGAATGCGGCTGAGCGCCACGGCTCAACTGTGATCACGTCACCGTCGTTGAAACGACGCATGTAGAGCTGGCATGTTGTAGCTCCGGTAGCAGGTCCGTGGGGATGACCGTTGATGTAGAGCGAGCACATACCGCAGATGCCCTCACGGCAGTCGTGGTCGAACACGAAAGGCTCCTTGCCGTCTTCTATCAGCTGCTCGTTGAGAATATCAAGCATTTCGAGGAAAGATGTATCACCGGGGATATCTTTCATCTCAAAGGTATCAAAATGACCCTTTGCCTTAGGACCGTTCTGACGCCAAACTTTAAGTGTGAAACTTATATTTTTGTCCATAATTGTATGTTCTGTGGTTGTTTATTAATTCTTGTAGTTACGTGTCTGAACCTTAATAGCCTCATACTCAAGCGGTTCCTTGATAAGTTCAGGTGCCTTGGTGTCGTCGCCCTGATACTCCCAGCAACCTACGTAGAAGTAGTTTTCATCGTCGCGCTTAGCCTCGCCGTCCTCAGTCTGATACTCCTCACGGAAGTGTCCGCCGCAAGACTCGTTGCGTGAAAGCGCGTCGTAAGCGATGAGCTCGCCCATAGTGATGAAGTCGCGGAGGTGGATGGCCTTGTCAAGCTCGGTGTTGAGACCTTCTTTCGATCCTGGGATAAAGAGGTTTGTCTCGAATTCCTTACGTACTTTCTTAATAAGCTCAAGACCTTCTTTCAGACCTTCAGCCGTACGACCCATACCTACATGCTCCCACATGATGTGTCCGAGTTCCTTGTGGATTGAGTCAACAGAGCGTTTACCCTTGATATTCATCAGACGGTCGATCTCTGCCTGAACACCCTTCTCTGCCTCCTCGAACTCTGGAAGGTCAGTTGAGATGCGCGGCCAGATAGACTGATCGGCAAGGTAGTTCTGGATGGTGTAAGGCAGAACGAAGTATCCGTCGGCCAGACCCTGCATCAGCGCAGATGCTCCCAGACGGTTCGCACCGTGATCAGAGAAGTTGCACTCGCCGATTGCGAACAGACCCTTGATTGTTGTCATCAATTCGTAGTCAACCCACAGACCACCCATTGTGTAGTGGATAGCCGGATAGATCATCATCGGGTTGTAATACTTGACGCCGTTGATCTCGTTTGCAAGCTCACCCGGATTAACGTCGGTGATTTCCTCATACATATCGAAGAGGTTGCCGTAACGCTGCAGAACAACGTCGATGCCTAGACGCTCGATACTCTCTGAGAAGTCGAGATATACGGCAAGACCGGTGTTGTTTACGCCGTAACCCTTGTCGCAACGCTCTTTTGCTGCACGGCTGGCAACGTCACGGGGAACGAGGTTACCGAATGCCGGATAGCGACGCTCCAGATAGTAGTCGCGGTCTTCCTCAGGAATGTCTGTAGGTTTCTTCTTTCCTGCCTGCAGAGCCTTTGCGTCCTCAAGCTTCTTCGGAACCCAGATACGGCCATCATTACGCAGAGACTCTGACATAAGTGTCAGCTTAGACTGCTTGTCGCCGTGTACAGGGATACATGTCGGGTGGATCTGTACGTAGCAAGGATTTGCGAAATAAGCGCCCTTGCGGTAGCATGCCATAGCTGCCGTACAGTTGCAACCCATAGCGTTTGTAGAGAGGAAGTATGTGTTTCCGTATCCACCGGTACCGATAACAACTGCGTTTGCAGAGAAACGCTCCAGCTTACCTGTTACAAGATTCTTTGCGATGATACCACGAGCACGTCCGTCAACGATGACGATGTCTTCCATCTCGTAACGTGTGTAGAGCTTTACGCGGCCTTCGTGTATCTGACGGCTGAGTGCAGAATAAGCACCAAGCAGCAGCTGCTGACCTGTCTGGCCCTTTGCATAGAATGTACGTGACACCTGTGCACCACCGAATGAACGGTTGGCAAGCATACCGCCGTACTCACGTGCGAATGGAACGCCCTGAGCGACACACTGGTCAATAATGTTGTTTGATACTTCAGCAAGACGATATACGTTTGCCTCACGTGCACGATAGTCACCACCTTTCACTGTATCATAGAACAGACGATAAGTGGAGTCACCATCGTTCTGATAGTTCTTTGCTGCGTTGATACCACCCTGTGCTGCGATAGAGTGAGCACGACGCGGTGAATCCTGAATACAGAAGTTCAGGACATTGAAGCCCATCTCTCCGAGAGAAGCTGCTGCGCTGGCTCCGGCAAGACCGGTACCCACAACAATAACATCGAGCTTCAGTTTGTTCTTGGGGTTCACCAGGCGCTGGTGAGCCTTATAGTTTGTCCATTTCTCAGCCACGGGGCCGGCAGGAATCTTCGAATCAAGTTGTTTTGCCATAACTTTATGAATTATGTGTTGTATTTGTATAAATGAATTAGATGCAGCAGTTCAAGCTTGGAGCAATGTTGAAAGCGAAAGCCAGTACTACTACGAGGAAGCCAAGCATCAGAAGTGTTGTGTAAACAATGCCGATGACCTTCCAACGGTTGAACCATACCTTACCGTTCCAGCCGAATGTCTGCATTGCGCTCCAGAAACCGTGAGAGAGGTGGAACCAGATTGCAACGAGCCATACGATGTAAAGCACAACGTAAACAGGATTAGCGAAAGTGTCCTTGATGTAAGCGAAACCATCAGCAGGATCGTGTGCAACACTCATTCCTGTGAGCTCGGCAAACATCATGTTGTACCAGAAGTTGAACATGTGAAGAGCAAGTCCGAGCAATACGATGATGCCCAGTACGAGCATGTTCTGTGAAGCCCACTCCACTTTCTTAGGACGCGATGTCACCATGTAACGCTCGTTACCGCGCGCCGCACGGTTCTGCATCGTGAGCCAGAAGGCATAGACGATGTGCACCACTGCCAGGAAAGCCAGACCAAGCGTTGCCACTAAGGCGTACCAGTTGGCACCCAGAAACTCACAAATCATGTTATAGGCTGCTCCAGAGAAGAGAGCCGCAACGTTCATTGACATGTGGAATGTCAAGAATAGAATAAGCGCGACACCGGTAACCGACATCACAACTTTTCTACCAATAGAAGAATTGATTAACCACATAAATGATTGAAATTTAATTATTTAACTGTTAGAATTATTTATATTCCACATAATGTAGCAGTTAAGCATCGCGCCCGTTACCTCTTTATAGGTAACAGCTGCCCTATACGGAATGCAAAAATACTATATTTTAATGATAAATCAAATTATTTTAAAGCAAAAATCGATTTTTATTCTTAATTTTGCGACGTTAAATTTTTCCAGCAAATAATGAATTTATTTTATGACGTACTCGTAATCGGAGGCGGCCACGCGGGATGTGAGGCAGCAGCCGCCGCGGCAGGTATGGGAGCAAAGACTTGTCTTGTGACGATGGATATGAACAAGATCGCGCAGATGAGCTGCAACCCGGCCGTGGGAGGAATAGCAAAAGGACAGATCGTGCGCGAGATCGACGCACTCGGAGGATATATAGGTCTGGTGACAGACGCGGCATCCATACAGTTCAGAATGCTCAACCGTGGCAAGGGACCGGCCGTATGGAGTCCAAGAGCACAGTGCGACCGGGAGAAGTTCATCTGGCAGTGGAGACACACGCTCGACTCAATCGACAATCTCGACATCTGGCAAGACCAGGCCGACGAGCTGCTCGTCAAGGACGGACGTGCCGACGGTGTACGCACGATATGGGGCGTAGAACTGCATGCTCACTGTGTGATCATCACGGCGGGAACATTCCTCAACGGTTTGATGCACATAGGTCACCACATGGTTCCGGGCGGACGTTGTGCCGAACCGGCAGTACCCCACCTCACCGAAAGCATCTCACGACACGGCATAACCTCGGCGAGGATGAAGACAGGTACGCCGGTACGAATAGATAAGCGCACCGTTCACTTTGAAGATATGGAAGAGCAGCCGGGCGAGAACGATTATCATAGCTTCAGCTACATAAGCGGACGACGTCCTCTGAAGCAGCTGCCTTGCTGGACATGCTACACAAACAAGGAAGTGCACGACACTTTACGCGCCGGACTTGCCGACTCTCCTCTATACAATGGACAGATACACAGCATAGGTCCTCGCTACTGTCCGTCAATCGAGACAAAGCTCGTGACATTCCCGGACAAAGATCAGCATCCTCTTTTTCTCGAGCCGGAAGGCGAAGACACCAACGAGATGTATCTCAACGGATTCTCATCAAGCATGCCGATGGACGTGCAGATAAATGCCCTGCACAAGATTCCGGCATTGCGCGACGTAAAGGTTTATCGTTCGGGATACGCCATAGAATACGACTACTTTGACCCGACACAACTTTATCCTTCGCTCGAATCGAAAATGATAAAGGGTCTTTACATGGCAGGACAGGTGAACGGCACTACCGGATATGAGGAAGCCGGAGGACAGGGACTGATGGCCGGCATCAATGCTGCACTGGCTTGCGCCGGCAATGATCCCGTGGTGTTCAAGCGAGATGAGGCATATATAGGCGTACTCATCGACGATCTGACGACTAAAGGCGTTGACGAGCCGTACCGAATGTTTACATCACGTGCCGAATATCGAATACTTCTGCGCCAGGATAACGCCGATGCCCGACTCACACAAAAGGGTTACGACCTCGGAATAGTAAGCAGAGAGCGTTATGACATCTGGATGAAGAAAAAAGAGAACATCGATAAAATCATTGCTTTCTGCAACAAGAAGTCGGTGAAACCGCGCGAAATAAACAGCGCACTCGAAGCTCTCGGCACCACTCCACTGCGTATGGGATGTCATATTGCAGACCTCATTTCTCGTCCACAGATAACGATAGAAAATCTGAGTGAGATTGTTCCTTCGCTAAAAGAGCTGATTTCTTCGATAGATGAACGTCGTGACGAGGTTACAGAAGCAGCAGAGATATGCATTAAATATAAAGGATATATTGAACGCGAAAAACTAATTGCCGATAAAATGCATCGTCTTGAGAATATTAAGATAAGAGGACACTTCAAATACTCGGAGCTTCACGAGCTCTCAACTGAAGCAAGGCAGAAGCTCGAGAAAATAAATCCGGAGACATTGGCGCAAGCCAGTCGCATCCCCGGAGTGTCACCGAGCGACATAAATGTGCTGCTCGTACTGATGCATAGATAGTTCCACGTGAAACAAATAAAGTAACAAACACACTATAACTTATTGAAAATGAACAACAAACTATTGCTGGACAACCTTCGTTGCATAAAGGATTGGCCAAAGAAAGGAGTAAACTTCAGAGACGTCACAACACTGTTCAAGAACCCCGAATGCCTGAAGCTGATCAATGATGAGATGTATGACCTCTATAAGGACAAAGGCATCACAAAGATAGTCGGCATCGAATCGCGCGGCTTCGTTATGTCTTCCGCCATAGCAATACGTCTTGGCGCCGGCATCGTATTATGCCGCAAGCCCGGCAAGCTGCCATGCGACACCGTACAACAAACATACGCTAAGGAATACGGAACCGACACCATCGAGATCCATCGCGATGCAATCGACGAAAACGATATAATTCTTCTTCACGACGATTTGCTCGCAACAGGCGGCACAATGAAAGCTGCATGCGATCTCGTAAAGAAGTTCCATCCGAAGAAAGTATATTGCAACTTCATCATAGAACTCGTAAACGAGAATATGAATGGTCGCGATGTGTTCGACGATGACATCGAAGTAACATCTCTCATACAGATTTAATACAATTCCAAAAAGCCGGTCGGTTGAAGCGCAATAATGGTGTGCATCTGTCACCAGAAATGCGCCAGCCGGCCGGTTTTCTGTTTATTGCGAATGAGGCGGGAACTATACAGGGTTCAAAAAGCTGCGATATATCCAGCAAAATAGAATGATTGCGATAAAAAAGCTTTTTTCAATGCTTGGTAATAAAAGGTTTCTTAGTCTACATAAAGAAACATTCCAGAAAACAGCGCCCCACTCTCATGGCAGAGACATACTGCAATCAAATTTGCTATAAAGCACGCATCAGGCAAAGATGCATTGCAACAAATCGCGAGACAATGCGCAAACGGATTCATCATACAACGCATTAGCTTCAGGAATATAAACTTGCCGAAGAATCGAAAAACTTCGATTTATTCTGAAACAAGATAGAATCCACGTAAAGGAATTAATATTCCGACAGAGCAATAAGAAGTGCGTGATACCACGAAAGAGAAACGTCCGAACAACAGCAAGACATCCATCAAACATAAGTACACCACTTCACTACCAGATACGGAAAACAGATTCGCAGTCGCAAACAGGATCAAGAATAAGAGAAAGCCATAGTGCCGCCATCCGCCAAAGTGACCGACGGCACACACGGACAACCTCGACGAAACATATCCGCCAAACACCCACTGACCATTGGTGCACAACCCGTCCGGCAACCGTAGAACAAACAGTACGTGCTTACGGTTTCACGTGAAACTTTAACACACAAATACACTCTATATAAACAAGTTACGCAACATGAACAAAGAAGAAAGACAGCAGTTAACTGACAAGCTGAAGGCCATCGTTCTAAGCATGCCTGACAAGCCGGGAAGCTATCAGTTTTACGACGAGAACCACACTATAATATACGTAGGAAAGGCAAAGAGTCTGAAGAAGCGTGTGTCCTCCTACTTCCACAAGGAGGTTGACCGTTTCAAGACAAAGGTGCTTGTCTCGAAGATACGCGACATCAGCTACACGGTGGTGAACACCGAGGAGGACGCCCTGCTTCTCGAGAACAGTCTGATAAAGAAATACAGCCCGCGCTACAACGTTCTGCTGAAAGACGGGAAGACCTACCCCAGCATATGCATAACCAACGAATATCTGCCGCGCATATTCAAAACGCGCCAGATAAACCGCAAATTCGGCACATACTACGGTCCGTACAGCCACCTGGCAAGCATGTATGCGATACTCGACCTTATAAAGAAGCTGTACAAACCTCGCACATGCCGTATGCCGATAACAAAGGAAGGAATAGAGCAAAACAAGTACAAACCGTGTCTGGAGTACCACATACACAACTGCAACGCGCCCTGCATAGGCTGCCAGACGTGGGAAGACTATCGCGCCAACATAAATCAGGCAAAAGAGATTCTGAAGGGCAATACACGCGAAATAAGCCGTGCCATATACGACGAAATGATGCAGAAAGCCGCCGAAATGAAGTTTGAAGAGGCCGAAGCATTAAAACAAAAATACGTGCTTATAGAGAATTTCTGCGCCAAAAGCGAGGTCGTGAGCCACACAATAACGGATATCGACGTATTCAGCATAGCCGACGACGACAGCCGCCGCAACGCTTTCATCAACTTCATACACGTAAAGAACGGTGCAATAAACCAGAGTTTCACCTTCGAATATAAACGAAAGCTCGACGAGACCGACGAAGATCTGCTCATTACCGCCATTCCGGAGATACGCGAACGGTTCGGAAGCAAGGCCACGGAGATAATAGTACCGTTTGAGATGAGCTGGAAACTGCGCGAGGCAGCGTTCATAGTTCCGCAGCGCGGAGACAAAAGACACCTGCTCGAACTGTCTGAAATGAACTGCAAACAATACAAATTCGACCGCCTGAAACAGGCCGAAAAGCTCAATCCGGAGCAAAAACAGACCCGTCTGATGAAGGAATTGCAGCAAAAACTACATATGGAGAAGCTGCCATACCACATAGAATGTTTCGACAACTCCAACATATCAGGTACCGATGCCGTGGCCGGATGCGTGGTTTTCAAGGGTATGAAACCATCGAAAAAAGACTATCGCAAGTACAATATACGCACCGTCGTAGGACCTGACGATTACGCTTCGATGCAAGAAGTGGTGCGTCGCCGGTACGGACGTATGAGCGAGGAAGGCGAACCCCTGCCCGACCTCATAATAACCGATGGCGGACGCGGTCAGATGGAGGTTGTGCGCAAGGTTGTGGAGGACGAGCTCGGACTTTCCATCCCCATCGCCGGACTCGCCAAAGATGACCGTCACCGCACCAACGAGCTGCTCTACGGCTTCCCGCCGCAAGTGGTGGCGCTGAAGACAGACAGCGAACTTTTCCACGCTCTAACGAAGATTCAGGACGAGGTTCATCGCTACGCCATCACCTTCCACCGCGACAAACGCTCACGCCACGCCCTACATAGCGAGCTCGACAACATAAACGGCATCGGTCCGAAGAGCGCCGAGGCACTGCTGCGCCACTTCAAGAGCGTAAAACGCATACGCGAAGCCAGTCTCGAAGATGTAGCCGAAGTAGTGGGAAAAGCGCGTGCCGAGGTTATCAGACAGCATTTCGACAGTACCGAATGACGACGTTTACGCCGCAATAAAACGCCGGACAAAACAAAGGAGACACAAGAACAAAAACTCCCGGAATATGTGCATACACAGGCAAAACGTAGCCCTGTCACCAGCATTAAAAAGGCACTATCAGGCATCTAACACGCTGATAACTAACTGTTTATATCACTCCACACCGAGAATACCGCTTCTCAACCTCATAATAAAGCCCGTTTCAGTCTCAGAAACGGGCTTTTTCGACCCGCAAAAAGCACCATATAACACCCAAAAACAACCAATATCATCCCATGGCAAAACCCGTATCATATATCGATAAAGACTATTCCGCAAACTGATAAGGGACACTTCGCTAAATTATAAGGGGCACCTTGCTAACTAATAAGGCTCACTTTGCTAAATTATAAGAGGCATCTTACTAACTAATAAAGGACTCTTCGCCAACAAATAAAAAGCTATTTCACAAGCCTATAAAAGCTATTTCACAAACCCTTAAAGCCCGTATCACACACTGATATAGTCCATATCATATCCCAATAAAGCCCATTCCATAAGCTCATAAGCACCATTTTGCAAAGCAATAAACAAGCACACGCGTTCCAAGCCCCCACTTCGCGCCATTTAATGCCGTCTGAACGCATTTTTCCCTACCAGTCATATTCACTCCCATAAAGCAACAAATATGGCGTCACACGCAAGCGCACAAACTCCGACATATTACATTCAATATCGATTATAAGCTAAAACACATGATTAATACATCAAATATAAGGGCTGTGGAAAATCATTAGGGATATCCATACAACATCGAAATTCTGAAAAGAAAGAACCTTTTTTCCATAACCATGTGCTGATTTTGGGACAATAGAAGTTCACAACAAGTTTGTTTTATTCACCCAATATCATATCATATCGGAATACATCATGACTGCGCAAAGCGGTATTAATCGGGACAGAATATTTATATCACTTCACGATAAATCATTATCGCCGCAGCCGATAAATCATCAACGCAGACAAGGCACATATTTTCCTTACCCATGCTCACACTCGATAACTACGTTTAAAAGGGAAAACAGGGCGACTAACTTACAATTTTTCTTGACTAAATTTTGACAAAATATTTTTGCGAAAGAGATGTAAATGACTGTTAAAACAAGCCTTATAAAGGCTGTTTCTGCCCATATTGTCTTCTGATATACCCCGTAATTTAGTCCGGAAAGCTCGTCTTGCGTTCTGATATTGCCCATTTCATGCTCCGATTAAGCCCATTTTAGAGTGCGATATGGTGCATTTCAGCCTCCGAAATGGCCTATTTCGCAAGGCGATATGGTGCTTTTTGGAAAACGGGAAAATGTCCCTTGAATATAAATCATTGATATCCAATATTTTATAAAAGCTCCTTATTTTTCGCGTATTTGCGCCCGAAGGAAAGCCTGTCAGCAAATACGCGCTTATTTTTCGGGGTATATCGGGAAACCGGGGCAGAAAAAACAAAAACCGGTTACAAAATGAAAGTTGTCTATATCGCCACATACCGGCTGAAGAAATCGGCTCATCCAGCCTGAAGAAAACACCGCTGATCCGGGAGCGCAGCAACCGTCGGCATAGAGATATACCCATAGCTGAATTTATGATTTTCGTAAAACGTTCAGTCGCCTAAGAATCGCTGAACATCATTTTCATCCCCATCTATTTTCTTCTGCCTCAAAATATAGCTGCCGCGACAGATAAAACAGCTCACAATCATATAAAACACCGTTCACAATCATTGCATGATGTCATAAAACAGCTGACACAATCAACACCCTATCCTCTCATAATATCACCGCAAGAACAATATAAACAAACGGCCTGCACGCCACATATTCCCAATAGAAACATAAGATACGAGCTACACAAGGCCCTTTTCGCACCGCACAATGCAATAAAACACTCCTGTCGAACATATCTTCCGGCATGAAAAACAAGACGTTTTCACCGCAAATATTCAAGCCGATGAATACGCACGATCGTGCTATTAAATCCCAATAAAATCACCCATAGCTCTGTCACAATAAAATAATCACCGCCAACACCCCAATCCTCTCCGCCCAGAGAATCCGCATCCGCCCTATCCCTTTGTCCGCACCATCACAGTCACACGCCTAATACAATAACAAAAAAGCGTTTTTATTTTGAATTGCACCCATTTTCCACTATCTTTGCATAATAGATATTCATACAGGCGGAAACAGGAAAAACAGTCTCCAATCAGCCTGAAAACACCTTTATAAACGACACATACGCGCGACGCGCGCAACATACACAACACATAAATGAAGATAGTAATACAGCGTGTCAGCCACGCTTCAGTAACGATAAACGGGGAAGTGAAGTCGACAATAGGCCGCGGATTCCTCATACTTCTCGGCATTGCCGACGACGATACGCGCGAAGACATGGAATGGCTCGTCAAAAAGACCGCCGCACTGCGCATATTCGACGACGAACAGGGCGTGATGAACCTGCCCATAACAGCCATCGACGGCGAGATACTCGTGATAAGTCAGTTCACGCTTCTGGCGTCATACAAGAAGGGCAACCGCCCGTCGTGGATACACGCCGCGCCCCACTCCATAGCCATTCCACTCTACGAGGAGTTCTGCAACCGTCTGAGCGAGGCTATAGGAAAGCCCGTCGGCACAGGCGAATTCGGCGCCGACATGAAGGTGGAGCTGCTCAACGACGGACCTGTGACCATCTGCATGGACACCCGTCACCGCGAATAAAAACGCATAATAACACGATTCCATCGAAACAAAAAACTAACAATATATGACAGACAACGATATAACCCTGCGCGAGGCACAACAGCTTGTAGATGAATGGATACACACCTACGGCGTGCGCTACTTCAGCGAGCTCACCAATATGGCAGTACTGACCGAGGAAGTGGGCGAAGTGGCACGCATAATGGCGCGCAAATATGGTGACCAGAGCTTCAAGGAGGGAGAGAAAGACTCGCTCGGCGACGAGATGGCAGACGTGCTTTGGGTGCTCCTTTGCATAGCCAATCAGACAGGCATAGACCTCACCGAGGAACTGCGCCGCAACATCGAGAAAAAGACCCGACGCGACAAGGACCGTCACCGCAACAATCCGAAGCTCTGACCCGGGCCCGGACACACGCCGCCACAGCGCGGAACAGCACAACCATTTGCGCCCGAGACGGTTATACACATACCCTACGATATAGTAAAACACTAAATATCAATACAATATGGCTACAACAAACACAACCTGCGAGCATCATCATCATGACGCTCCGAAACAAAGCAAGTACGAAGAGGCTTTGAATAAATACAACCTAGACATCGACGACGCAGCCGTAAAAGAGGCTGTACGCACTCTGATAGCCGAGAAAGTGCACGAGAACGACACACCGGAGGTGAAACGCTTTCTCATGGGAAGCATAGAGCTGACAACGCTCAAGACCACAGATTCCGACACCAGCATACTGGCATTCACCGAGCGCGTGAACGAGTTCGACAACCAATATCCCGACCTACCCCACGTCGCAACGATATGCGTATATCCATGCTTCGCCAGCATCGTGAGCCAGTCGCTCGAGGTTGACGGCGTCGAGATTGCATGCGTCTCAGGCAGTTTCCCGTCATCACAGGCACTGCTCGAGGTCAAGGTTGCCGAGACAGCACTGGCAATAAAGGACGGCGCCACCGAGATAGACATCGTGATGCCTGTGGGCAAGTTCCTCAGCGGCGATTATGAGGGCGTGAGCGACGAGATAAACGAGCTGAAACAGGTGTGCGGCGAGCACGCCATGAAGGTGATTCTCGAGACGGGTGACCTCGGCACGGCAGCCAACATAAAGAAGGCTTCCATCCTTGCCATGTACGCAGGAGCCGACTACATCAAGACATCCACCGGCAAAGAGAAAATATCTGCCACACCTGAGGCTGCATACGTGATGTGCCAGGCCATAAAGGAATACTACGACGAGACTGGCATACAGATAGGATTCAAACCTGCCGGAGGCATAAATACGGTGATGGATGCCGTGATCTACTACACCATTGTGAAAGAAGTTCTCGGCGAGAAATGGCTCACCAACAAGTGGTTCCGCCTCGGCACAAGCCGTCTGGCAAACCTGCTGCTGAGCGAGATTGTGGGCGAAGAGACCAAGTTCTTCTAAACCTATCGGACAAACAATGTGGGTCTGACAGACGGCCGTAAAAATACGATATTGCCGTTATCTCTACCACATGTTCCAGTATCATATCCGGCCCGTTTCAATATGCACTATTCCGGCTTCTGAAACGGGCCGTTTTGTGTGCTGATATAGGCTGTTTCATACGATGATATGGGCCATTTCGGAGCCTGATACGGGCTCTTTCGCAACACGTTTCGAGCTTTATCGCATAGCGGTTTAAGACCATCTCAAATCAGACAAAATAAAAAAGCCGCAGACAACGGATAAAAAACAATCCTGAAACACATCGTCGTGATTCAGGATTTCCGTAGTCTGCGGCCTTCGCTTTATTATTTCGTGCGCTCTATCACAAAGTCAAGATAGGCCGTAAGCGCGCTCTTTATCTCCGCGTCAGTCACATTATTCTCGATATACGACATACATTTGCGGCGCAATTCCTCCATTCTGCGCTCCGCATATTCTATGCCTCCGTGACTCTTTGTATATTCCACGAGAGCGTCTATCTCCTCCTGTGTCACGGTGCGTTCCTTCACCTTGTAGGCCAGCTCCAGCATCCTGCTGTCGCCGCTGCTGTTCACTGCGTATATGGCAGGCAGGGTAAGCTTGCCCTCCAACATGTCGTTGCCCGTGGGTTTGCCTATCTCCGGCGAGTCGTAATAGTCGAAAATATCGTCCCTTATCTGGAATATTATACCGAGATGACGGCCGAACGTGCGTGCGTTTTCAAAATCCTCGCCCGTCACTCCTGCCGACAGCACGCCTATTCCGGCGCATGCCTCGAACAGTGCGGCGGTCTTCTGGCGTATCACCTCGAAATAAACCTCCTCCGAAATCTCGTGGCGACCGATGTTCGACAACTGCAATATCTCACCGTCAGAAAGCGTGCGTCCCAGCTCGGCAAGATAGCGCACGATGTCCTCCGAATGGGTGAACGACACGTGAAGCAGCGCCGTCGAGAGTATGTAGTCGCCCACCAGCACAGCCACCTTATTATCATAAGTGGCGTTCACCGAAGCCTGTCCGCGCCGCTCGCTGCTCTCGTCCACCACGTCGTCGTGCACGAGCGAGGCCGTATGCAGCAGCTCCAGACCCACCGCAGCGTTCTGCGTCGCGTCGGTCACGTGGCCGAACGCCTTAGCCATGAGCAATATCAGCATAGGGCGCATGCGCTTTCCGGCGCGCCGTCTGATGTGTTCGAGCGCACTACCGAGCATGCCGTCCTCGTGGGTTAGCGAACGGTTGAAAAGTTCAATGAAATCGGCCAGTTCTGCCTGTACCGGTTGTTTTATGACTGACAGGTAATCCATACTAATCCAAAATTTGACACAAAATTAATGAATTTATCGGTATTAGTACCATATTTTTAGTAATTTTACGGCAAAAAGCAACCGCGAGGCTACCACCTTGACCGCACGACACCAATAATTTACCCTTATGCCGCGACCGCCGGCACAATCAATTGTCATGCCGAGGTATGCCGTGCGTCCTTGAAATAAACAGCAATATATATGGACAAACTATTTCTAATCGATGCCTACGCGTTGATATACCGCTCCTATTACGCGCTTATCAGAAACCCGCGCATCAACTCCAAAGGATTCAATACGTCGGCCATCATGGGCTTCGTAAATACGCTCAACGAGATACTCACCAAGGAACAGCCCACCCACATGGCCGTGGCCTTCGACCACGGCAAGACATTCCGCGACGAGGCTTTCCCGCAATACAAGGCCCAACGCGAGGAGACACCTGAAGACATACGGCGATCGGTTCCTATAATAAAGGACATCATAGCCGCCATGCACATACCTGCCGTGCAGGCCGACGGCTTCGAGGCCGACGACGTCATAGGCACACTTGCCACCAAGGCGGGCGCCGAGGGTGTGGAGACCTACATGCTCACGCCCGACAAGGACTACGGCCAGCTCGTACACGACAACGTATTCATCTTCCGTCCGCGCCACGGAGGCGGCTACGAGAAGATGGGACCGGAGGAGGTTTGCAAGAAATATGCCATCAGCTCCCCACTCCAGGTCATCGACCTTCTGGCTCTCATGGGCGACTCGGCCGACAACTTCCCGGGATGTCCGGGCGTGGGTGAGAAAACGGCGGCGAAACTCATAGACCAGTTCGGCGACGTGGAGAACATGCTCAACCACACTTCCGACATCAAAGGCAAGCTGCGCGAGAAAGTGGAGGCAGCCACCGACGACATACGCATGTCGAAATTTCTCGCCACCATCCGAACCGATGTTCCGATCGAGCTCGACCTCGACAGCATGAAGCTCGCCGAACCCGACGAGCAGAAACTGCGCGAAATATTCAACGAACTCGAGTTTAAGACGCTCGCAGACAAACTTCTTAACAAATCAAAAAATAAGCAAAAAACCGCTAATCAACAACTCGATTTCTTTGCAGAATTTCCGACCGACGAGCCGGAAAGCCCAGAAAACGCGAGTTTTGAGACACTTCAGACGACGCCTCACGAATACTATCTCATTGAGAATGAGGACGATGCAAGGAAAATTCTTGACTTTTTTTTGACAAAAAAAATTCTCAGTCTAGACACGGAGACAACGTCAACGAGTCCGATCGACGCCGAATTGGTGGGTTTGAGCTTCTCGGTCGAGGAAAAAAAGGCTTATTACGTGGCTGTGCCTGCCAATCGTGAAGAAGCGCAAAAAATTGTAAACATATTCAAACCACTGTATGAGAACCCCGAAATTCTGAAAATAGGACAGAATCTGAAGTACGATCTCGAGGTGCTCTACAAATATGACGTTCATCTTGCCGGACCGATGTTCGACACCATGATTGCCCATTACCTCATCCAACCCGAACTGCGCCACAACATGGACTACATGGCTGAGACGCTCCTCCACTACCGCACCATCCACATAGAGCAGCTTATCGGTGAACGCGGAAAGAACCAACGCAACATGCGCGACCTTCTCCCGAGCGAGGTGTATGAGTATGCCGCCGAGGACGCCGACGTCACACTCCGGCTCTACAACGTGCTGCTCCCCAAACTGAAGGAGACTGGCGCCGAACAATTGTTCTACGAGATAGAGATGCCTCTTATGCCCGTGCTCGCCGAGATGGAACTCAACGGCGTGCGCATCGACACTGCGTCGCTCGCCGATACGTCTGCCATACTCACCTCACGCATGCACCAACTCGAAGCGAAGATATACGAGACGGCGGGCGAACAGTTCAACATCGCCTCACCAAAGCAGGTGGGCGAGATCCTGTTCGGCAAGATGAAGATTGTCGATAAGCCCAAGAAGACTAAGACCGGACAGTATGTCACGTCGGAGGAGGTGCTGCAACAGCTGCGCCACAAGAGCCCTATCGTGGACGACATACTCGCCCACCGCGGACTGAAAAAGCTGCTCGGAACATACGTTGACGCGCTCCCTAAACTGATAAACAAGCGCACCGGACACATACACACGTCGTTCAACCAGGCAGTTACGTCCACCGGACGTCTCTCCTCAAGCGATCCCAACCTGCAGAACATACCTGTGCGCGGCGAGGACGGTAAGGAGATACGCCGCTGTTTCATCCCCGAGGAGGGCTGCCTGTTCTTCTCTGCCGACTATTCGCAGATAGAACTGCGCGTCATGGCACACCTGAGCGGCGACGAACACATGGCGGAGGCGTTCCGTCAGGGTCACGACATACACGCCGCGACCGCCGCGAGAATATACAAGGAAGACATTGCCGACGTGACTCGCGACCAGCGAACCAAAGCCAAACGCGCCAACTTCGGCATCATCTACGGCATAACTGTCTTCGGACTTGCCGAGCGTCTGGACATAAGCCGTGCGGAAGCGTCGCAGCTCATCGACGACTATTTCGCCTCGTTCCCCAAAGTGGCTGAGTATATGGAGAAATGTAAGGAGACCGCACGCGCCAAGGGCTACGCCGAGACATTCTTCCACCGCCGCCGCTATCTGCCCGACATCAATTCGCACAACGCCACCGTGCGCAACTTCGCCGAGCGCAACGCCATCAATGCCCCGATACAAGGCTCGGCCGCAGACATCATAAAGATAGCCATGGTGCGCATCAGCCGCCGCTTCAAAGCCGAAGGAATAAAGTCGAAAATGATACTCCAGGTGCACGACGAACTCAACTTCAGCGTGCTGCCGGAGGAAAAGGAGAAGGTGGAACGCATAGTCCTCGAGGAGATGCAGAACGCCTATCCGCTCAACGTTCCGCTCGTGGCCGACTGCGGATGGGGCGCGAACTGGCTGGAGGCACATTGATTCTATGTTTCCCGCAAAGTCACCGGTTACCGCAAGACAACATTTTCCGGCACTGCACAACAAGGAAACAACAACAGCAGAGCATGTTTCTTATAATAAGAAACATATTTTCACGACAGACAACAGATATGGAACTGCACAATAAAAAGTGCGGTTCCATATTCATTTTTCATTATTACAATCTGCTGTCTCATGCTCTTACGTTCGTCCTTAAAACATTGAGGAACAATCTGTTTACAACATTATACCCACCATACCATGACAAATTTTCCACTACAACATCTGTCTGATAATCAAATACATACGCAACACAACCGCATATTCAAAAATAATTCACTACATTTGCAACATAAACCCGATAACATGAAAAAGATATTCAACTTCCTGAAAGCAATTATAATCGGCTCGCTGGCAGGTATAATGCTGGTGATGATAGCCAGTGTGCTGTTCACCGACATCAGTCCGATGCAGTTTCTCAAATCTCTGGCCGGCAAAGGATTCATGCCCGTCATAGTCAATTGCCTATTGTCGTTGGCTGCACTCGCCATAGCCTTCACCTTGCAGATAATAGTTCATGAGGGTGGACACCTCGTAGGAGGACTTCTCACGGGCTACCGCTTCGTTTCGTTCAGGATATTCACCCTCACGCTACTGCGCCGCGACGGCCGCCTCATAGTGCGCCGCTTCAACATACCCGGCACGGGCGGACAGTGCATCATGCTGCCACCGGATGGCGACGCAGCCGATGTGCCGTTCGTGATATACAATGCCGCAGGTGTGGCTGCCAACATACTGCTCCCCGCCGTGGCCGCCACGCTCTTTTTCATACATCTGCACGACGGCGGTATTTTCTTTTTCCTGCTCACGCTCTTCACAGCCCTTGCCGGTCTGTGGACGGCACTTCTCAACGGCATACCGCTGAAGATAAACGGCATGTGCAACGACGCGGGCAACATACGCCTGATGCTCCGCGAGCCTGAAGTGCGCCGCCACTTCGTCCTGCAACTGCGTGTGCACGCCCTGTGTCAGAACGGCTTGCGGCCGAAAGACTTTCCGCAGTCATGGTTCGAAGGGCTCAGCCACGACGGCGGATACGGTCTGATGAACGCCGTCACGGACATGATGGCCATATCAAGCGAGATAGACAAAGGCAACTACGCCCGTGCCCACGACATGCTCATGGCCATACGCGACCGCCGCCCCACCCTGCCCGACATGTACGACAAGGAGATAGACTGCGAGATTGCGTTCACATCGCTCATGCTCGGCCGCAACGACGAAGCCGACCGACTGCTCACCGACAGCCTGCGCGCATACATACACCACACCTCGTCATACTCCTCAGCCAAACCGCGCCTGCTCTGCGCCGTGGCACTATGCCTGGAGCACGACCGCCGGAAGGCTGAAGCCATACTGCAAAACCTTGAAAACAATCGCAACAGCTACATCATGCTCGGCGAGGTGGAGGCTGACATCTGCACTATGCGAAGCATGCTCGACGCTCCCGACCGACAATGACCACAGCGCCGGACCATCCCCCGCAGCATCGGGCAAAGGCCGGTCAGGCATACACCTCAATCACCTTCAAGACCCCGCACTCACCTTAACCGAAAAGGACTATGACGAAATAGGGAAACGCATCCGGATACACAGATATCCATAAAGAACCGGTCACGACAAAGAACCGAGGCGACATTGACAAATAAGCGGTGTTTATTCCTGTCATGATAAATGCAAAACAGCCCACTTACAGATTATAACCGGATTTCGATTTTTTACTCCGGGTTTCCCGATATACCCCGAAAAATAAGCGCGTATTTGCAAGCTGACTCTTCGTCGGGCGCAAATACGCGGAAAATAAGCGGTTTTTCTAATATATTGAATATCAATAATTTATGTTTAAGGGACATTTTATTGCTTTACAAAAAGCACCATTTCGGCTTGCGAAATGGCCTATATTGGAGGCCGAAAAGCACCATATCGCACCCTGAAATGGGCTTTTTCGTACCACGAAATGGGCAATATCGGAAAGCGAAACGCACTTCTTCGGACTATGATACAGGGTATATGAAAAGCCCGTATGCCCCGAAACGGCCTCCGATACGCCGTATTTAACATTCATTCACACTTCTTTTGCGAAAATATTTTGTCAAAATCGAGTCAAGAAAAATTGTAAGCTCATCGCTTGAGTTTCCTTCAAACGGACCGATATTATTCTTAAAAGACATACATATTTCTCTATAAAAATTACGTGATATCTTCTTATATATTCCGGGATTATTCCTGAAAAACACCGCCACTGGGCGTGAGGCCGAACAAGACAAACATGCACCTGTCCTGCGGAGATAATCCGCCGATTGCGCAGCATGGTTTTTATTATTATCCTATGTGGATTTATCGTCACCCCATACAACGCCCCGTCACGTCTCACGCAACAATCTGTTGCCCGTAAGTTCTCAATCATCCTGCGCCATATCCTGAACAAGCCCCGTATTCGATGCGCCCATACCCGGCAGCACGCATGCCGGCGCTTTTATGCGATTCATATCCGTCAGGCAATCATACATCTTCTGCCGTCACGACGATGCGCCGGCGGAGACAATACGGACACGCCACCGCAGTTCCGCGCCACGTGCAGGGCGTGCAAGACATATCATATATTTCACGAAACGTCCTCATTTCCATATTCTTACGCCAACGCCCCGCCATAAACACACAACATCACGAGAAAAGTATCATAACACGACAAAATAGTATCTGAAAACCTCCGGCATATCTGTTAATTTTGCATCCGGAACGCTAAACAATTATTTTATACTAATCTAAAAAAACAAGATGTTTATGAAACAAAAAATTCTACTTGCCATCTTGTCACTGCTCTGCGCCACATTCGCGAAAGCTGCGACAATAGACGTGAAGACCAACCTGTGGACCGGAATACAGGAAATTACCGACGCATGGGGTGGCGCACAGGCAATAGGAGCCGACAAGCTGTCGCAGGTCGCAGCCGGCGACGAGATTGCGATAACCGTCACCGCCATATCACAGACAGCCGATTATCCGCAGATATCACTGCGTAAGACTGAGGGATGGGCACAGTTTGAACCGCCCGTAGGAGTATTGTTGTCACAAGACAACGCCCTGCCTTACGAGGCACGCATCCCGCTCACCGAGGATGTCGCCGCAGAGCTGAAGGCCAACGGATGCGTGATAACCGGATGCGGATTCACGATGGAGAGCATAGACCTCGTACAGAAGAAAGAACTGGGAGAGGGAGAGAAAGGCAATCCGGTGCACAACGTGTGGACTGGCAGCAAGAAAATAGACTGGTCGGCAGGCGTGACAGACGGATGGCTCGCCGTGCCTTCATCGTCGTTTTCCGAGGCTCAGACAGGCTGGAAGGTGCGTTTCAACTTCTCAGGACTCGCCATCGGCGCGCAGGGACACATATCCACAGGCAGCTGGCAGGATATGCCCGACGCCACAGAATACCTGTCTCTCACGGCATCTTATTTCGAGTTCGACATCACCGACACCATGCTCGCTGAACTGCAGGGCAACGGATGTGTTGTATCAGGCATAGGATTCACCCTGACAGGCATCGACCTCATCGACCCGACTCAGATTCCCGCGTTTGTATGCACACTCGACAACAGCAGCGTGAAATGCTGGGAGAAGGGCGAGCAACCGCAGATAAGCGTCACAATACAGAGCCTCGAGGCCAAGGACATGACCACCTCTGTAAGTCTGAAACTGAGAACCGACAAATATGAGGACGTGACAACCGACAGCAAGGAAGTGACCGTCGCTGCAGGAGAGACGCAGACCGTGACGTTCCCTCTTACTCTCACGCCGGGCTTCTATCACGCCGTGGTGGAAGCGAACCACAGTCTGCTGCGCGACTTCAACATAGGTTACGACCCTACGTCCATCGTCTCAGAACCCGACATGCAGCCGGACTTCAACGAGTTCTGGACCAAAGCCAAAGCCGACCTCGCAGCCGTAGCACCCGAATATAAACTGACCAAGATAGAAGAGAAATCGACCGCAAAGCGCAACGTGTATCTCGTAGAGATGAAATCTGTGGACAACGGCGACGGACAGCCCGTCACCATACGCGGCTACTACGCCGAGCCGGTGGCTGAAGGCACTTATCCCGTGCTTATAACCCAGAACGGTTACGACAGCGACACGTCCTCAGAGCCATGGTGCCCGGAAGGCGACAGCAATCCGGAATGGATAGAACTCGTAATGAGCAACCGCGGACAGCTGATAAACAACCGCGAGCCATACAAGGATGAAAACAGCTTCTACGGAGACTGGTTCGCCTATAACTTCGGCAACAAGGACACATACTATTACCGCGGTGCATACATGGACGTGGTGCGTTCAATCGACTTCATCTGCTCACGCGACAAAGCCCAGAAGGACAATATATTCATGACAGGCGGCTCACAGGGCGGAGCGTTCACGATAGCCGGCGCCGCTCTCGACAACCGACTGAACGCCATCGCTCCGAGCATACAGTTCATGGGCGACTTCCCCGACTATTTCCAGGTGGGAGCATGGCCTGCCTCCGTGGCAAAAGCCAAACAAAACGAGCTCGGAATGGACGATGAACAGATGTACAGATTCCTTTCCTACTTCGACACCAAGAACCTCGCAACGCTCGTCACCTGCCCGGTCATCACGGCCATCGGACTGCAAGACCCGATATGTCCGCCGCACACCAACTTCGCGCCATACAACAACCTGAAGGTCGGCGACCGTCAATATGTGGTGAACACAGAGTGCCAGCACGAGACTCCTGCCGAATGGTATAACATCTGCATGGACTTCTTCAAGGCACACATGAATGCCGGCGGAACCGACGGAATAAGCGACACGACAACCGCCGACGATGCGGCAGCCGACGGACAGGCTTATAACCTCTCAGGAATGCGCGTCGGCAACGATCACAAAGGCATAGTGATTGTTGACGGAAAGAAATACCTATGGAAATAAATATATATAAATAAAGCGCCGACATACGCCATGAAAGCGGAACCGGACATCGCTCCACAGCCTGCCGAAGGCTGCGGGCGGGCCTCCGGTCCCGCTTTCTTTTTATGC
>ULRG01007539.1_pt1 | contig 34712 bp, 26 predicted proteins | sample 1955211 | NCBI WGS metagenome assembly ULRG01 (sample SAMEA4835676, study PRJEB28245) | human gut metagenome | biome: gut microbiome; material: fecal sample | place: Denmark | collected 2008
AGGAGCTTTTGGGCCTTCAGCCCGTAGTTGAATCACATACGAAAGTTCAGTAACAACGCTTTCGATAAGCCATGCATAAAACTGAGTTCGTTCGAGTTTTGCCATGACGAGAAAGAATAGCAGGAGAACGTTCCTGTAAGAGCTTGTAGCCTGTCCGGCAACAGTAATAAGATGCGCTATCCCGAAGAAATCCCGAAGGCTTACCGAAGGAAGGGAATAAGACAGAAGAGGACAAAAGAGGGCAGAAGACACGAGGATAAGACGGCAGGAGGGAGGAAGCTCTTATCACCAAAATCGCGTTATTACCATTCCAAGACTGGCGAAGAAACAAGACTAAGGGTTGATGCAGATCAAGATTGGGGGGGGTAAAAACAGGTATTTGGAATGAAAACAACACAAATTAACAATTAAAAACTTGGCAGTTTAGAGAAATTACACTAATTTTGCGCCGTCAAAATGGAGACAAGGCCCGGATCGGTCGTTTTTAGGCAGATCTTCGCACCACACACACCATAGAGATGCAAAGGAGGGAAGGATATCTTCAGGATACGCCAGTGGCTTGATTGGCCACAACCACCCATTATTACCATTCGACAAGGACTTAGCAAACAGAGTAGCTTCTATCACCATAGGAGCCGATTCTGCAGCGCCATGCCCTTCGGACAGAGAAATAAATCAAAACAAGTTTATACACAGGATCAATTTTTATGAGAACTACAACATTGCAATCTTCCAAGGCAACATCCAGCCTTTGGAAGTTTTTCGCAGCCCTGCTACTCGTGTGGATTCTTGTCCCCATAGGGCAGGCTTCGGCACAAAACAAAGCGACGGAAAGCAACGGAACAGAAAAAACGGTTATAGGTGGGGTTGACGACCTTTATGGCGTTGATCCTTCGTCAGAACATTGTACAGACACATATGTTGGAACAAATCAAACCGATGGAAATAAGATTGTATGTCTGTATAATGTCGGTGCCAAAAAGTTTCTGAGCATTGGTGGTTTGTGGGGCACACAAGCCGCACTGGATGTTTCACCACATTCCATTTATATGTATTGGAATGGCTATTCAAAAACGTATTTTCTAGCAAGCAAAGTGGCAGGTTCTTCTGCTGGCTCATATATGGGTATCGCCTGGGAAAAATTTACTCGAAAAAATGGGGTATTTATGGACAGAGGAAGTTCTGACGGGAAGAATTGCAGGGTCACCTTTGAAAAAGGCGTGGATTATACAGAAAAAAACAAGGTTTATCTCGTCAATATCTCTAGCCAAGGGTATCTCACGGCATATCCTGACAACGAGAATAAAATCTGCAATTATGCAAGTAAAGCCACGGAAGGTACCCCAGAATACAAGAATCAGGAGTGGAAGGTGATTACAAAGAATGAGTATTACGAACTCTTCGGCACGACCCCTGCACATATGAAATCGGTTGTCGATGCCTCTTTCCTTCTTACTTGTCCTGATTTCAGAATAAATGATACCGATGCTGCAAAATGGGAAATCGGAGGTGAAAATTTACCTGATGATGTAAAGAGCCACGTGTACTTTGGAGACAAAAAAATGTACAAGACGTATAACATAATTGGCAACACACAAGATAAGGATTGGACAGGTAGAACTGAACCCCATCAACAAAAATACGGCCAGTATTTCTACTGCTACACCAAAGGCCTGCGCGGCTTCAATATCTACCAGGACGTGACGGTACACAAGGGAGGATGGTACCTGCTGCGATGCAACGGATTCAGCACAGCGAACAGTTCGGAGAACATCGCTACGAATAAAAAACCGCTTGCAAACCTGTTCATTACAGTGCTCGATGCCAACAACAATCCGATTAAAGAGATATACTCAGCAGCAACCCTCGACGGTATAAGTCAGGCTGATGCCGAGACGCTTGGCGATACATACGAAGGAGCTGGTATCGGACGTGCCTTCTTCGAGGGAAAGTATGAGAACCAGGTGCAGATATGTCTCGACAAAGCCCCGAATGGGAATGAAATATCAAACGACAATCCCGTGACTCTCCGCATTGGCTTCTATGTCGACCCTACACCCGACGGGAAACCGGAAGTTGGAGACAACGAACTGACCGCCGTGGACGAATTCAAACTGCTTTATGCCGGACCGCGACGCAACCCGGAGCTGATTCTCGACGAGGAATCTACCGACCTGCGCTATCTGACCGAGGCTGCAGACGAATACAAGAACAGCGTGCTGCATCTGAACCGCAAGCTGAACGACAATATGTGGAACTCGCTCATTCTGCCCGTCGATCTGACGTGGGGACAGATGAAGCGTACGTTCGGAGACGCCGTGAAGGTGGCAAAACTTGCGGCGCTGACGGAGAATAGCGTGCAGTTCGTGACCGTGGAGCCAAAGAACGACGATGACGTGATGGTAACAGCATTCGAGCCATATATCGTCTTCCCGCCATACACACAGGTGAAGTCGACAGCCTACACCGTAGACCGATTCTACACATCAGCAGGCGAGGACAACAGCGAATGGCTGGGCACCGACTACAAGCACTCCTCCGACGCGAACAACCGTCTGACTAAGACCATCGAGAAAGACCACTACAACATCACGATGGTATCGCTCGACAGAAAGAGACTGACGGAGCATATGGATCCCAAAACCTGGGTGTCAAGTAAGACCTTCTCAGGCAGCGGCAACCAGCGTACGATGGTCTGCAAGGGCACATTGGCAAAGACTTACGACAACGGCAAGATCATCGATGGCCGCGACGACCTCAATGGCGACTTCTTCATGTACAAGGGCAACCTCATCCAGGTGCCGAGCGGCGAAAAGGATGGCGAACGTTATCAATACGGTCTGAAGGCGTTCCGCTGCTGGTTTGAGTTGTCGAGCAACACGACATCCGGAAGCAAGGTCTCGCTCATGATCGACGGCGTGGAGGATAGCGCCACGAGCATCGACGACATCCACGGCAGCAGCAATAGCACCTCCTACAAACGCGGCATAGAGGGCGTATTCAACATGCACGGACAGATGGTGCGCCGCGACAATAGCCTGGAGGGCTTGCCCAAGGGAATGTATGTAGTAAACGGAAAGAAAGTCATTATCAAATAACAAAACGACAATAACAGCGACACAAAATGAAGAAGATTTATATCGCTCCCAAGATAGATGTGATCATCCTCGACACCCTCTGCGACGCAACCTTACAGACGGCCAGCGTCTTAAAAGGCCACGGAGAGTGCATCGACCACTTTGGTGTGGTCGGCGAGGAGACGACCAAGAAAGACGACAAATACACAGGCTTGTGGGGACAATCGCACAGCAAAAATTGGGGCGACGATTAATACTCCCCTCGGCTGCCATAGCAGCTGATCATCTATAAAGGCAAAGGGCTGGATTCCGAATCGGGATCCAGCCCTTTGTCGTGGGAGGGGAATCTATGCGGGAGACCCGCAAACGTTAAGGACAAGAGGCCCTACTCGTAGTGCATGCTCTTGGCGGGATGGATACGGGAGACGAGGAAGGAGGGGACGACGAGGGCGGCAACGCAGACCAGGAGCGTGGCCACGTTGAGGGCCAGGACGATAGGCCAGGAGATCTCCACGGGGACCGTGCTGACGTAGTAGGTCTGGGGATCGAGGCGCACGAAGCCCGTGAGGTGCTGGAGGGCGATGAGGCCCAGGCCCAAGGCGTTGCCCCAAAGCAGGCCCTTGGCCAGGACGAACGTGGCAAACCACAGGAAGACGTGGCGCACTTGCTGGTTTTTGGCTCCCAGGGCCTTGAGTACGCCAATCATCTGCGTGCGCTCCAGGATGATGATGAGCAGGCCCGAGACCATCGTGACAATCGCCACGGCGATCATCAGTCCGAGGATGAGCCAGACGTTGAGGTCCATCAGCTCCAGCCAGGAGAAGATCTGCGGATTCATCTCCGTGACCGTGGAGGAGGAATAGGTCTCGCCATAGTGGTCGGTGGTGCGGTTGACGCGCTTGACGACCTGGTGCTCCACCTCGTCGATCTGGCCGAAGTCGCTCACCAGCATCTCCGCCCCGCTAAACTGGTCCTCCTGCCAGCCGTTGAGGCGGTTGGCGGTATAGAGGTCGGTGAAGCACATCTGCTGGTCATACTGCTTGAGGTTGGTCTCATAGATGCCCGTGATGGTGAAGCGGCGCGTGCGCACCCCTTGGTGGTTGATGAAATAGGCGAAGATGCGCTCCCCACACTTCACGCGCAGCTGGTCGGCAATGGTCTTCGAGATGAGCAGCTGCTGCGTGGAGGAGGAGTCGGAGAAATGGGGAATCGACCCCTCCACCAGATTTTGGTGGATGAAGGTCGTGTCGTATTCAGGACCGACGCCCTTGAGGGCCACGCCCAGGAAGTCGTCGTCGGTCTTGAGGATGCCCTGTGTCATCGCGTAGCGCTCCACGTGGCGCACGCCCGGTATGGCGCGGAGGACGGTCGTCATGGAGTCGTCCATCTGTATCGGATACTGGTCGGAGGACATCAGGCTGGCGATATTGGCTACGGTAATATGGCTTCCGAAGCCCACGACCTTGTCGCGGATCGTATGTTTGAAACCGAGGATCACGCTCACCGTGACGATCATCACGGCCAGACCGATGGCCACACCTGCCGTGGCGATGCGGATGGCAGGCTTGGCCACCTTCTGACTTCCAGCTCCCTTGCCGTAGATACGGCGTGCGATAAACAGGGGGAAATTCATAGTGTTTCTATTGAGATGAATGCGTAGCAGACCGGACCACAATCGTCCGGCATCATATAAAGGGAAAGGAGCCGGGAGCCGCTCCTTGGGCGACTCCCCGCTCCCTATAAGGGGAATGCGATAGACTTACTTCACGCGGCCGGGATAAGCCTCCAGGCCCTTCTTCAGGCAGACGAGGGCCTTGCGCAGCTCGTCGCAGCAGAGCACATAGGCCAGGCGCACCTCGTCGAGGCCGGCACCCTTGGTGCTGTAGAAGCCGCTCGCGGGGGCCATCATGACGGTCTCGCCCTCGTAGGAGAACTCCTCCAGGAGCCAGCGGCAGAACTTCTCAGCATTGTCCACGGGCAACTTGGCGACCGTGTAGAACGCACCCTTCGGCATCGGAGAGAAGACGCCCGGGATCTGGTTCAGACCGTTGACGAGGCAGTTGCGACGCTCCACATACTCCTTCTGCACGCCCTCGATATAGCTCTCGGGAGCCTCCAGAGAGGCCTCGGCGATGATCTGACCCATCAAGGGGGGAGAGAGACGGGCCTGGCAGAACTTCAGCACGGCCTTGCGCACCTCGGTATTCTTGGTGATGATGGCGCCGATACGGATGCCACACTCAGAGTAGCGCTTGGAGACGGAATCGACGAGGATGACGTTGTTCTCGATACCCTCCAGGTGCATGGCCGAGGTGTAGGGCTCGTCGGTATAGATATACTCGCGATAGACCTCGTCGGCGAAGAGGTAGAGGTCGTGCTTCTTCACGATGTCGCGGATCTGCTCCATCTCCTGGCGGGTATAGACATAGCCCGTGGGGTTGTTGGGGTTGCAGATCAGGATGGCACGCGTGTTGGCGTTGATGAGTTTCTCAAACTCCTCGACGGCGGGCAGGGCAAAGCCATTGTCGATGCTCGTATGGATGGAGCGCACCTTGGCGCCCACCATCAGGGCAAAGGACATGTAGTTGGCATAGGCGGGCTCGGTGATGATGATCTCGTCGCCAGGGTTGAGGGTGGCCATGAAGCCAAAGAGCAAGGCCTCGGAGCCACCCGTGGTGACGATGATGTCGTCGGGCACCAGATTGATGTTGTGCTTGGCGTAGTAGCCCACGAGCTTGTTGCGATAGCTCTCAATGCCCTGGCTGGGCGAATAGGCCAACACTTTGGCATCGACCTTCTTCAGAGCGTCGAGACCACATTGCGGCGTATGCACGTCGGGCTGGCCGATGTTCAGGTGATAAACTTTCGTGCCGCGCGCCTTGGCTGCATTGGCCAGGGGTGCGAGCTTGCGGATAGGCGATTCGGGCACAATAAGGCCACGTGCTGAGATTTCCGGCATAATTCTTTTAGTTATTTAATACGGTTGCCCCGATTGCACGGGGATTGACTCTTGTGTATGAAACTTGTATTTTGCCACAAAGTTACACCAATTCGGCCAAACGGCAAAGGCAAAGGCGAAAAACTTTGCCCCCGCGGGTCATTTGTGGGATTTTCTTGCTACTTTTGCAGGTCGAAAGCGGTCTCCCCGAGGGGTAGCCACCACTTTTCGGGGCCTGGCTCGGCAAGCGGGACGGGCCCACGCAAGACAAGAGATCAGATAAAAAAAAGAAAACATACATATATATAATGAGAAGCAGAACAGCCAACTGGTTTGAGACCCGCGTCCGCTACGACAAGATGATGGAGGACGGACAGAACAAGAAAACCACGGAGACCTACGTGGTAGATGCCTACACCTTCGGCGAGGCCGAGGAGGCCATCACCAAGGAGATGGGCGCATACATCAACGGAGAGTTTGAGGTGAAGGCCATTACGCCGGCCACCTATGGCGAGATCTTCTTCAGCGACGCCGACGGCGACGACAAGTGGTTCAAGTGCAAACTGGCCTTTATCACGCTCGACGACAAGACGCAGAAGGAGAAGCGCACGAGCGTCTATTATCTCGTACAGGCGGCCTCGGTGAGCGGCGCCGTGAAGCATGTCGATGAGGTGATGGGATCGACCATGATCGACTACGAGATCACCGCCATCGCCGATACCAAGGTGATGGACGTCTTCGAGCACGACAACCGCGCCAAGGCCGAGGGACAAAACGAGGAGGCGAAGCCGGAGTACGAGGAGCAGTAGGCTTGTTCAAATATTCCAATATTCCAGTATTCCAATTGTTCCAGTATTCCAGTTATTCCAGTTTCCAATAAGACAGTATTCCTGTTTTCCAATAAGACAGAAGACTGTTTCATCATAATCATATAGGAGAAACCACACGATGGTAGATGTAGCAAAAAACTTAAAAGAGGTGCTCGGCCATCTGCCCGAGGGGGTGGAGCTGGTGGCCATCAGCAAGTATCATCCCAACGAGTATATCCTGCCGGCCTACGAGGCGGGACAACGCATCTTCGGCGAGAGCCATGAGCAGGAGTTGCGCCAGAAGGTGGAGACGCTGCCAAAGGACATCCAATGGCACTTCATCGGCCACCTGCAGACAAACAAGGTGAAATATATCGCGCCCTATATCTCGATGGTGGAGGCGGTCGATACGCCCAAGTTGCTCCGCGAGATCAACAAGCAGGCGGCCAAGCACGACCGCGTCATCGACGTCTTGCTCGAACTCCATATCGCCGAGGAGGAGACGAAGTATGGACTGACCCTGGAGGCCTGTCGCGAGCTGCTGGAGGCAGGAGAATGGCGCGAGATGAAGAACGTACACATCAGCGGCCTGATGATGATGGCGTCCAACGTGGAGGACGAGGACCAGATACGCCGCGAGATGCTCACGGCAGCCGACTTCTTCGACGAGGTGAAGGCGCGCTACTTTGCCGACGACCCTCGCTTCTGCGTCCGCTCCTGGGGCATGAGCCACGACTACCAGATAGCCGTCACGTGCCGGAGCAACCAGGTGCGCGTGGGTACGGCCATCTTCGGCCCCCGCGTCTATTGACGCAAGCCCGGCGCGTATGGTAGCAAGAGGAGAGGTCAGCCCTTGCCTTCTATTTGGCGCAGCTCCACATAGCCGTGCATGACGGCATAGACGGTGAGGGCGGGGACGCTCTTCACGCCCAGTTTCTCGCAGATATTCTTGCGATGGGTGTTGACGGTCGGCAGGCTGATATGGAGGCGGTCGGCAATCTCCTTGCTCATCAGTCCGCGGACCACGAGCGAGAGCACCTCCACCTCGCGCGGGGTGAGGGTGGGACGCGGCGCGTCGGTCTCGGCCGTCGGCAGGTTGCGACCGCCCGAGTGGCCTTGCTGCACAAGGCGCAGCACCTCGCAGACGAGCGCCTCCTCAGCCACGCCCACACAGAGGTGGCGAAAGCCAGCCAACTGGGAGTGGGGGTCGGAGGAGAGGGTCAGCACGAGGGTCTTGCGGCGGCGGTCCATAAACCAAAGGTGGTGGGCCACGGCCACGGACTGGGCCACAAAATAGTGATAGCAGCCCTCACCGCCCCCGGCAAGGAAGGCGTCGAAGGTGGGGTAAACATCCACGGCCATCATCGGCACCACGGTCTGCAAGAGCTGGCGCAATCCTATCGTGGCCAACACGTTGGGATCGACAATGGCGATATGGGGGCGGCCTGGGGCCATCTTTCCTTTCTCCATAGGGTGCAAAATTAGTGATTTATCGGCAGAAGAAAGAAGCTGCGCGCCCTTTTCTTCACCATGATACCTGCTTATAAGGGGAAAACAACCAAAACAACTCGCTTTGAAAAAGAAACGCAGCCATATTATCCTACCCGAGGGCATGGCGGGAGAAGTGTTGCTCCACGCCTGTTGCGCGCCCTGCTCGTCGGCCATCGTCGAATGGTTGATGGCGCACGACCTGCGCCCCACGATCTTCTACTTCAATCCCAACATCTTTCCGGCGCGCGAATACGAGATACGCAAGGAGGAGAGCAAGCGCCACGCCGAGACGCTGGGCCTACGATGGATAGACGGCGACTACGACCACGCCAGTTGGCGGGAGGCCATGAAGGGGCTGGAACGCGAGCCCGAGCGCGGACGACGTTGCGAGGCGTGCTTCGCCTACCGTATGCTGGCCACGGCCCACATGGCGCAGCAGACCGGAATCGGCTTCTTTGCCACGACGCTCGCCTCCTCGCGATGGAAGGACCTGGCGCAGGTGAACGCAGTCGGTCTGGCAGCAGCCGAGGCCGTCCCTGGCACGACCTTTTGGGCTCAAAACTGGCGCAAGGACGGACTGCAGGAACGGCGCAATCAACTGCTCAAGGAGTATCAGTTCTACAACCAGCTCTACTGCGGCTGCGAGTTTAGTCTCGCCTCCTCCAAGGCCATGGAGCGGGAGGCGGAGAAGGAGAAGAAGGAAGAATAAAGGTTGCATCCTATATTTGGAGCAGCAGGAAGCGTCGTATTTTTACAACACGGCCAGCTAAATTGGGAAAACAACTTGAACAACTTTTACAACTTTGAACAACGCTTCGCGGGGACATCGCCTCTTCGAGGCCCATGCTGACCAAGGATTGCTGCAAGGGAAACAACTATGAACAAAGCTTCGCCAGGACAGCAAGGATGTACACACTATGCGAAGCTGTTCCATTTCATGGCACCCTTGTTGTATTTTGTTGTTTACCTTGCAGCAGGATTGCTACACGCAAAAGCGTGTAGGTTGTAACTTGTTGTAAATATTGTATTGGTTGTTTTCCCTAACTCAGCAGGACGTATTACCCGATCAGTTGATTTTCCGGATGAACTTTATTTTCTAAGCGAACCAGCGCAAGCTACATGAGCGGACTCATCAGGCGGACCAACGACTCCCAGAGGCGGAGGAGCAGGCCGCGGGAAGCGCCCTCGCGTAGCTGGTCGAGGGGAATGCTGTCGGCCTCATCGTCGAGGAAGACCTGCTTGACACGGAGGGCCATAGCCTGGTCATAGAAAAACACATTGGATTCGAAATCGTGCTCAAAACTACGGAAATCGACATTGGTGGAACCGATGGTCGCCAGGAGGTCGTCGCTCACGAGGAGCTTGCTATGGTTGAAGCCACGGTCGTAGAACAAGACGCGGACGCCCGCGTCGGCTATCTCCTTGACGAAGGAGCGGCTGGCCCAGGCCACAAACTTGGAGTCGGCCTTGCGCGGAATCATCAGGCGCACATCCACCCCCGAGAGGGCGGCCGTGCGGAGGGCGAAGAGGACGGGCTCGGTAGGCAGGAAGTAGGGGGTCTCGACATAGACATACTGCCGCGCACTATGGATGACGCGGACGAAGCCTTGCTCGATCTTCGGCCAGGGGTCGATGGGATTGCTCGTGACGACTTGGGCGAGACACTCCGTCTGGGGCAAGGGAAACTCGGGGTAGTAGCGGCGGTCCGTGATGAGCGTGCGATCGACGAAGAACCAATCGACCAGGAAAGCGCGCTGGAGTCCATAGACGACATTGCCATGGATGCGCACCATCGTGTCGCGCCAGGCCTGTGCGCCGAGGCCCTTCACGTAGCGGAGCGCGATATTCATGCCGCCAACATAGCCCACCCGCCCGTCGAAGACGGCTATCTTGCGATGGTTGCGGTAGTTGACCTTGCTGGTGAAGGCCGGAAAGCGGACGGGCATGAAGGCATGGACCTCCACCCCACCCTCGCGCATCCGCTCATAGAAGCGGGAAGGGACGCTCCAGCAACCCACGTCGTCGTGGATGACGCGCACCTCCACGCCCTCGGCAGCCTTGGCGATCAGGGCGTCGCTCACGAGGCGGCCCAAGGGGTCGTCCTCGAAGAGGAAGAAGTCGAGGTGAATATGGTCGCGGGCCGAGGCGATGTCGCGGAGCAACTGGGGGAAAAACTCGTAGCCGTTGAGGTAGATCTCGGTCTCATTGCGATGGAAAGCAGGGGCAAAATCCTGACTGTCAAAGAGATGGACGAGGCGCTGGTAGAGCGGGGGGATCTTCAGGCTGGCCTGGGCGTGAGACTCCAGCATCGACCGACGCGAAAGCTGGTCGAGGCTATGCTGGGAGATGGCACGCTCCTTGCGCACGTTCTGTCCGAAGAAGAAGTAAAGGATGATGCCCACCACGGGCAGGAACATCAGCACGAGCACCCAGGCCATGGTCTTGGCCGGCTGACGGTTGTCGAGCAGGATGGTGACCATGGCGGCGACGGCAAGCGTCATGTAGAGGGCGAGAAATATCCAATGCAGGTAGTCCATAGCGCGTGGTGTGGAGGGGTGGTGGGCAGGAGGCTAACAGTCAGCGGGAGGCGCGAAGGGCGCTTCGTCCGGGTTGGACCGATTCCGGTCTATACGGCGCATGACCTCCCTGACGTGATCAGACAGATCGGGATATTTGCTGATCTCATGCAACTCCAGGGCGGCCTCTTTGTAGCAGGCGCGCATGGCGTAGATCGTGACGCGCGTGGCCAGAAGGAAACCAGCAAACTCGCAGTATTCGCTATCCTGGGCAGCCTCATAGACGCCCACATGCTTGCCCGTCTCCTCCTCGACGCGGCGCTGGATTTCAGTCAGCAGCGACTCGATATAGCTGATCACGCGCGGATCGTTGTTGTTGGCGAGATTATTGACCATCTCGCACACGTGGGCTATGTTGTCCGTGCCGTCGAGCAGCGAGAGGTAGTAGTGGCCGATGTCGTACTGTCTCATCTCGTCATAGCAGTAGCCGAGCATGAAGCAGACCTCATAGAACTGGCCACGCTCCTTGGAGGAGAGTTGATCGACGGATCCTCTCCAAAGGACGAAGGCATTGCGGAGCAGAAGCATCGCCTCGAAGAAGCGCTTGCTCTGGAAGAGCTGCGTGCCGCGATAGAGCGCCCCGGCCAGCGAGCGGGTCGTCACACGGGCCACGGCGCGCTGCTCCTCAGTCATCTTGCCGATCTGTCCGTGGACCAACTTGTCCTTGGCGTCGGTCCACATATACTGGAACTCGTCGCGGAGCTGCTTCTCGGTCTTGAGATCGTAGGCCATGAGCAGGGAGCAGGCCGTGGGATGGTCGTTGACACAGTCGGCAGGATTCTCGAGGGTGGCGAGGCGGGGCGTGAGGACGACCGTGGTCTGGAAGAAGAGAGCCTCTGGCGAGGTTTCGCGGGCCACCAGGGAGACCGTAAGGTAGCGACGCTCGTCGGGATCCTCAGGCTGGAAGAAGACGAGCTGGAGGGTGGCACAACGGCGAGCAAACTGGCCGTCGGAGACGAGGGCGTCGGAAAGGACGTAGTCGGCCATCTTCGAGCGAAGCTGGGCATCCTGGCTGGCGTCCATGACGAGGGAGAGACCGTCGCCCGCGACGCTCATGAGCGAGGGTACAAAGGATTTGATACCCACGGCATCTTGGACCAACTCGGAGAGCGTGATGTGACGAACGGCGCTTTCACGCACAGACATCGTGTCCTCGCTCTTATCCAACTCGTGCTCGCGGATCATCAGGATCAAGCGCTTGTACTGCTCCTCAATTTCCTCAGGGCTGTTCGCGCCGTATTTCTTCCTTTTCTCCTTGACGGTATCCATCCAGCGGACAAAGGCGTCGCGCCAGGAGAACATCTCCTTCATGCTTTGCGTCAACATTCCCTTGGCCCGCGAGGGTTCGAGGTAGAGGTTGTCGAAGAAATGGACATTGACGTGGAGGTGGTCTTCGTCGAAGGTATAAACGGCACGAAGACCGATAGACGCAAGGTTGACCTGGTTGCAGATCTCGCGCACCAGTTCGACAAGCTCTTTGTCCACACTCAAGAAGATGGGGTAGCAAAGGCGCAGGAAGGTATCGTCCTTGGCGATGCGCACAAGGAAATTGCCTCCTTGGTACTCATAGCTGGCCACACGGCTTTGATCTCGCTCGTCCTCCCAGGTGGGCGTGCAGCCGATGCTGGCAAGGGTGGTTTCGAGCAATTGGCAGAGTGCTTTCTGGTCGAGGCGGGGCGCTTCGTTCGCTTTGTCGCTTTCTGCTGCATTAGCAGGTTGCAAGAGGTCTTTCAATTTGTCTATGATCATTTTGATTGTTCCTTTCCTTATTATTATATAGCGTGTGGCAATAGAGAGCGCGTGGTGCCATGGCTATCTGGCGGTTTCCAGCATAGCGTCGAGGGGCGAAGCTATACGATATCGCTGCCCAACTTGCGTGCCACGGCATTGCGCACGGTCTGCCAGTTTTTGATCTCCTCCATCATCTGCTTCATCTCCTCGGTGCTGATACCGATCGCCAGGGCCTTCTTCAGCCGGTCCTGAAGCACCTTGAGCTGGTGCTCGATGTAGTCGAGGCGGAAGTCCATGACGAGGTGGACCACGGTATCTCGGAGCCGCTCCACGCTCTCCTTCATCTGAAGGCTCTCAGAGAGCTGGTAGGCATCGGTACTCATGCTGGCCGCGAGGGTCTGGATCTCGATATCGGGATGGTGGCGGAAATACTTGCCCGCATCAAAAGGTCCCTTCTCCGACTGCTCCACGGCTTCGGCGAGGATGCGGTTGTAGAGGGGATCGGAGAAGGCGAGCTGGTCCTGGGCCAGGTCGTAGGCGATATACTGCGCCACGTTGAGGTCGAAATGCTGACCGGAAGTCTCATCCTCCACATCAGGGAGGATCACCTCGCCACCATGACGGATGACGGTTTCGATGAGCATCTTCTCCACCTTCGAGGCCTGCTGCATGGGACTGGCGGGGGCGAAGGGCTGCGGCTGACTGGCCTGGCTGGCCTGCGCACGCTCCTCCTCGCGCTGGCGCGCCTCCTTGCCCTGGTAGATGAAGCGGTTCATCTGGGCGATGAGCGTATCCTCGCGCACATCGGTCCTGTGGGCACACTCGCGGAGGTAACTGGCTCGGACAATGGGGTCGCGGATGACGGCAATGCTCCTGACGATCTGATTGACGGCCTCGGCGCGGCGCACGGGGTCGGTGACGCCCTGCAGGAGGACCTGGGTCTGGAAGACGATGAAGTCGGTACGGTTTTGCTCGATATAGGCCTGGAGCTCCTCGGAGGACCGGCTGCGGGCGAAGTCGTCTGGGTCTTGGCCGTCAGGGAGGAAGAGCACCTTGACATTCATGCCCTCGGAGAGCAGCAGGTCCGTACCGCGCAGGGCTGCCTTCTGGCCAGCCTCGTCGCCATCATAGACGAGGGTGACGTTGGTGGTGAAGCGATGGATGAGCTTAATCTGGGGAATGGTGAGGGCCGTTCCCGAACCCGCCACGACATTCTCCACGCCACGCTGGCTCAGACTGATCACGTCGGCCTGGCCTTCCACGAGCAGGGCCTCGCCCTGCTTGCTCATGGCGCGTTTCGCCAGGTCGATGCCGTAGAGTTCGTTGGCCTTGTGGTAGATCTCGGAGTCGGGCGAGTTGACATACTTCATGCGCACGCCATGGGTGCGGGTGTCGAGGACGCGGCCCGTGAAGCCCACTACCTTGCCGCTCATGGTGATCCAGGGGAAGATGACACGGCCGGCAAAGCGATCGGTCAACGAGCCGTCGGAGCGCTCATAGCAGAGGCCCGACTTGAGGAGGACGTCTTTCTGGAATCCCTCGCGCTGGGCAGCATCGGTCATGGCGTGGCCACTGGCGAGGCAGAAGCCCAGGCGAAACTTGCGGATGGTGTCGTCGCGGAAACCGCGCTGGCGGAAGTATTGGAGTCCGATGGCCTGACCATCAGGGTCGTTGAGGAGGGTATCCTCGAAGTATTTGGCCGCCCACTCGTTGGCCAGGAAGAGGGAGTCGCGCTCCGTGGCCTGGCGACGCTCCTCGTCGGTCAGTTCGCGGTCGTGGATCTCGATATGGTAGCGGTTGGCCAACCAGCGCAGGGCCTCGGGATAGGTCTTCTGCTCGTGCTTCATGATGAAGTTGACGGCATTGCCCGCCTCGCCACAGGCGAAGCATTTATAGACTCCCTTCGACGGACTGACGGAGAACGACGGCGTCTTGTCGTCGTGGAAAGGACACAATCCCGTATAGCTCGTGCCGCGCTTGCGGAGCGTCACAAACTCGGAGATGACATCGACGATGTCGGTCGCATCCATGATTCTGTCTATCGTAGCCCGGTCTATCATACTTTGTCTTTGCGTATGAGCTGATTGTCTTTTAATCTTTGCAAAGATACAAACTTTTGGATAACAAGCCAACGATTACCTCAAATTTAATCCCACATTCGTCCTCTGCATGCTGGAGAAAACCAGTTTTCTCGTCTTACGCAACCTTATCACGCCAAAATGCGGAGAATAGAAAAAATTTTTGTACCTTTGCATCTTGAAAAAACAACAAGGAAGTCAATGCGCGAATATACCGACGAGGAGCTGGCACAACTGCTCGACAAAGACATTTTTCACCATATCTCAGAAGCCGCCGACAGTCTGGGCGTAGATTGCTACGTCGTGGGCGGCTATGTACGCGACATCTTTTTGGAACGCCCGTCCAACGACATCGACGTGGTGGTGGTAGGAAGCGGCATAGCCGTAGCCGAGAAGCTGAGGAAGATCCTGGGAAGGCGAGCGCACGTGAGCGTGTTTCGCAACTTCGGGACGGCACAGGTGAAATTCCACGGTATGGAGGTGGAGTTTGTCGGCGCACGAAAGGAGAGCTACAGCCACGACTCGCGGAAGCCTATCGTGGAGGATGGAACGCTGGAGGACGATCAGGACCGTCGCGACTTCACCATCAACGCCATGGCCATCTGTCTGAACAAGGCGCGCTTCGGCGAACTGGTAGATCCCTTCGACGGCATAGGCGATCTCTGGGAGGGCATCATCCGCACGCCCCTGGACCCGGACGTCACCTTCTCGGACGACCCGCTACGAATGCTGAGGTGCGTGCGCTTTGCCACCCAACTCAACTTTTTCATCGAGGAGGAGACCTTCGAGGCGCTCTCACGCAACGCCGAACGCATCCGCATCATCAGCGGGGAGCGCATAGCCGAGGAGTTGTGCAAGATCATGGCTTCGCAATATCCGAGCAAGGGATTCTTCGAGCTGCAGCGCTGCGGACTGCTGGGCCTCATCATTCCCGAACTGACGGCCCTCGACATCGTCGAGACGCGCAACGGCAGGGCACATAAGAACAACTTTCACCACACGCTGGAGGTGCTGGAGAACGTGGCACGGGCCGAGGAGCGGCGCTACGAGCAGGAGAAACAGGAGAATCCCGAGCAGCCTCCTTTCAAGGCCAATATCTGGCTGCGCTGGGCAGCCCTTTTCCACGACATCGGCAAGCCCAAGAGCAAGCGCTGGGACAACCAGCTGGGCTGGACTTTCCACAATCATAACGACATCGGGGCCAGGATGGTGCCGGAGATGTTCAGGAGGATGAAACTGCCGCTGGACAGCAAGATGAAGTATGTGCAGAAGCTCGTGGAGCTCCACATGCGACCGATCGCCATTGCCGACGACGTGGTGACGGACTCGGCCGTGAGAAGGCTCATCAACGACGCGGGCGACGACATCGACGACCTCATGATGCTCTGCGAGGCCGACATCACGAGCAAGAACCAGGTGAGGAAGAAGCAGTTTTTGGAGAACTTCCGCATCGTCAGGGAGAAGATAGCCGACCTCAAGGAGCGCGACTACAAGCGTCTGCTGCAGCCGGTCATCGACGGCAACGAAATCATGGAGCTCTTCCATCTGAAACCGTCCCGCGAGGTGGGCGAACTGAAGAAGGCGCTCAAGGAGGCCGTACTGGAAAATATCGTGCCCAACGAGCGAGAGCCGCTCTTGGCGCTGCTCAGAGAGAAGGCCAAGGAGCTGGGTGTGGGATGAGCCTGTGGACCAGGAAACTGGGTTGTGGGGCTGAGCCCGTGGATCTGGAAACTGGGTCTTGAGATAGGTCTATAGACCAGGAGACTGGACGAGGACAAGCATGAGCCCACAAGTCCGATAGGTAGAAAAAATCACGTACGAGGAGTAACGGTAAAGGCCAAGAGCAGCCTTTACCATTACTAACTCGGAATAATTATAGTTAAAAAAACTTTGCGAAGTACGCCTTTCTGAATGGAAATGGGTACTTTTGCATAGTTGAAAACTGATTGTGTCGCATTAGTTTTCCAATATTCCGCTATCAATCAGAGGATTAGCCGCAGCGGGAGAACAAACAAATCGTTTTCAGAAAACAAAAATAAAGAATCATTTATAGGTATGAAGAAAAACAAGTTTTTGCTGTTTGCTGCCATCGCTATGGCAGTACTTACGAGTTGCGGAGGCGGCCAGAAAGGACTGCCCACGAGCAACGAGTATCCGGTAGTGACAATTGGTCCGGCCAACGCCCAGTTGAAGACCACCTACCCTGCCACTATCAAAGGCGTACAGGACGTGGAAGTACGTCCGAAAATCTCGGGTTTCATCACCAAGCTCTATGTTCATGAGGGCCAGGCGGTAAGCGCGGGCCAGGTGCTCTTCGAGCTCGACAACGCCACCTACCAGGCAGCCGTCCGTGCTGCTCAGGCACAGATCAACCAGGCCGAGGCCAGCGTACGTTCGGCTCAGGCAGGCATCCAGACGGCCAACGCCTCGCTCAACTCGGCACAGGCGCAGGCTGCCACGGCCCAGTTGACCTACAACAACAGCCAAAACCTCTATAATAATAAGGTGATCGGAGAATATGAGTTGCAGACCGCTCGCAACAGCTATCAGACCGCTCAGGCTGGCGTGCGCCAAGCTCAGAGCAGCGTTAGCTCGGCCAATGCAGGCCTGAAGCAGGCAGAGGCTGCCGTAGCAGCCGCCAAGGCACAGCTCGCCACGGCCAAGGAGAACCTTTCCTTCTGCTATGTGAAGAGCCCGGCCAATGGCGTGGTGGGCAACCTGCCCTACAAAGTGGGCGCACTCGTCAGCCCGTCCTCGGCACAGCCCGTGACGACGGTCAGCGACATCTCGACCATCGAGGTCTATTTCTCCATGTCGGAGAGCGACATCCTCAACCTCACGCGCAGCAACAATGGTCTGGCGGGAGCCATCAACAGCTTCCCGGCCCTGAGCCTCCAGCTCACCGACGGTTCGATCTACAACCACGAGGGCAAGGTGGTCAAGACCTCGGGCATCATCGACCCGACTACGGGTTCGCTCTCCATTATCGCCCGCTTCCCCAACCCAGAGCGTCTGCTCAAGAGTGGTGGCGCAGGCCAGGTGATCATCGCCAAGAACAATAACCACGCCATCCTCGTGCCGATGGAGGCCACGACGCAGGTGCAGGACAAGTACTTCGTCTATAAGGTGGACGGCAACGGCAAGGTGCACTACACGGAGGTGACGGTAGATCCGCAGAACGACGGCAACAACTATATCATCACCAGCGGACTGAAGATGGGCGACCGCATCGTGGTCAAGGGTCTGACGGGCCTCACCGACGGACAGGAGATCAAGGCCCTCACGCTCCAGGAGTATGAGGCTGCTATGAAGAATGCCGCCGAGCTGGGTGCCAAGCAGGGATCGTCAGAGGGCTTCCTCGACGCCATGACGGGCAAGGGCGACAAGAAGTAAACCAAGAGAGTGCCATCGGGAGGAGGACGCTGTCCGCCTCCCATCATGGTCAACACATAAAAGAAGAAAACAATGACATTTACTAATTTTATCAAGCGACCGGTACTCTCGACGGTGATCTCCATCTTCTTCGTACTCCTGGGTACGATCGGACTGGTGTCGCTGCCTATCGAGCAGTACCCGAACATTGCGCCACCTACCATTAGCGTGATGGCCAACTATCCGGGCGCTGACGCACAGACGGTGCTCAACTCCGTGGTCACGCCGCTGGAGGAGAGCATCAACGGTGTGGAGAACATGACCTACATCACCTCGTCGGCAAGCAATAGCGGTCTGGCACAGATCACGGTCTTCTTCAAGCAGGGATCCAACGCCGACATGGCTGCCGTCAACGTCAACAACCGTGTGCAGCAGGCTCAGGCTCTGCTCCCGGCAGAGGTGACCAAAGCGGGTGTGACGGTTTCGAAGCGACAGAGCTCCAACGTCATCATGTACTCGCTGACCACGGACGACGGACGCTACGACACGAAGTTCCTCAACAACTACAACAACATCAACGTCTCGCCGGCACTGAAGCGTGTCAACGGTGTGGGTGACGTGCAGAGCCCGTCCACGGCCGACTACACGATTCGCATCTGGCTCGACCCGGTGAAGATGAAGAACTACGGCCTCATGCCGTCCAACATCACGGCAGCCCTGGCCGAGCAGAACCTGGAGGCTTCTCCGGGTACGATCGGCGAGCAGAGCGACGTGGCCTACCAGTACACGCTCCGCTACAAGGGCCGTATGAAGACGTCGGAGGAGTATGGCAACATCGTCCTCACGAGCAATACCAATGGTCAGACGCTCCACCTCAAGGATGTGGCCAGAATAGAACTGGGTCAGCAGTCCTACGGCGTGCAACTGAAGAACAACGGCCATCCTGCCGTGATGGGTATGGTGCAGCAGGTTGCAGGATCCAACGCCACCCAGATTGCCAAGGACGTGAAGGCCGAGCTGGAGCGCCAGGCAAAGAACTTCCCACCGGGACTGAAATATACCATCGAGCAGGACGTGACGGAGTTCCTCTACGCCTCTATCGAGGAGGTGATCTTCACGCTCTTCATCACCCTGCTGCTGGTGTTCTTCGTCGTCTATATCTTCCTCCAGGACTTCCGCTCCACGCTGATCCCGATGATCGCCGTGCCGGTCGCCTTGATAGGTACGTTCTTCTTCCTGTGGATCTTCGGATTCTCCATCAACTTGCTGACGCTGTCGGCCCTGCTGCTGGCTATCGCTATTGTGGTCGATGACGCCATCGTGGTTGTCGAGGCCGTTCACGCCAAGCTCGACATGGGCTACAAGAGTGCGCTCACGGCCAGTATCGACGCCATGAACGAGATCTCGAGTGCTATCATCTCCATCACGCTGGTGATGTCGGCCGTGTTCGTCCCTGTGTCGTTCATCGGTGGTATGAGTGGTACATTCTACCGCGAGTTTGGTATCACGATGGCTATCTCCATCTTGATCTCTGCCGTCAACGCCCTGACACTCTCTCCAGCCCTTTGCGCCATCTTCCTGAAGCCGAAGGACGAGGAGGCGGAGGCCAACGGTGGCAAGAAGATGTCCTTCGTCGATCGCTTCCACGCAGGCTTCAACCAGTCGTTCGACAAGATTACAAACAAGTATAAGAAGGGTGTGGAGCGCATCATCAACAACCGCGTCGTGACGGGTATCTCTGTCGTGGCAGGCATCGTGGCGCTGGTCTTCTTCATGGGTACGACCAAGACGGGTTTGATCCCTGACGAGGATACGGGTACGCTCTTCTGTACCATCTCTCTCCCCCCGTCAACGGGCCAGGACAAGACGCTGGAGGTTGGCGAGAAGATCGACGCCATGCTGGCCACCAACCCGTGGATCGAGCGTCGTGAGATGATTGCAGGTTACAACTTCATCGCTGGTGCCGGTTCCGACCAGGCCACCTTCATCATCAAGCTGAAACCGTTTGACGAGCGTAAGTGGGGTATGATAGACCGCGTCAAGTCCGTGTTCACGGGTGCGGGTATCGCAGGATTGTTCATCGATCCGAGTTCGTCCAACTCCGTGCTGGGTATGATCTATAAGCAGACAGCCACCATCAAAGGTGCACAGATCCTGGCCTTCGCGCCGCCTATGGTGTCCGGATTCTCGGCTACCAACGGTCTGACCTTCTCTATGGAGGACCGCACGGGTGGCGACCTCAACAAGTTCTACGACGTGACGCAGAAGTTCCTCAAGGCGCTGGGTGAGCGCGAGGAGATCCAGCGAGCCATGACCTCCTACAACCCGAACTATCCGCAGTATATGGTCAACATCGACGTGGCCAAGGCCAAGCAGGCCGGTACGTCGCCACAGGCCATCCTCTCCACGATGTCGGGCTACTTCGGTGGTCAGTACGCCAGCAACTTCAACGCCTTCGGTAAGCTCTACCGTGTCTATATACAGGGTAGCCCCGAGAGCCGCATGACGATCGACAAGCTCAACGATGTCTATATACGCACCAATAACGGCATGTCGCCCATCAACGAGTTTGTCACGCTGAAGAGAACCTACGGTCCTTCCAGCATCAACCGCTTCAACCTCTTCACCGCCATCACCATCAACGCCACGGCTGCCGACGGCTATTCCTCTGGTCAGGCCATCAAGGCTGTGGAAGAAGTGGCCAAGCAAACGCTGCCCGACGGCTACACCTACGAGTATTCGGGTCTGACGCGATCGGAGCAGGAGTCGAGCAGTTCGACGGGTATGATCTTCATCCTCTGCTTCATCTTCGTCTATCTGATCCTCTCCGCACAGTATGAGAGCTACCTGCTGCCGCTGGCCGTATTGCTCTCCGTGCCGTTCGGTCTTGCAGGTGCCTTCATCTTCACGCAGATCTTCGGCCATAGCAATGATATCTATATGCAGATCTCGCTGATCATGTTGATCGGTCTGTTGGCCAAGAACGCCATCTTGATTGTACAGTTTGCCCTGGAGCGCCGCCAGACAGGTATGGCCATCCGCTATGCTGCCATCCTCGGTGCTGTGGCTCGTCTGCGCCCGATTCTCATGACCTCACTGGCCATGATCATCGGTCTGCTGCCGCTGATGTTTGCCTCAGGTGTGGGCCGCAACGGTAACCAGACACTGGGCGCTGCCGCCGTCGGTGGTATGTTGATCGGTACAATCTGCCAGGTGTTTATCGTGCCGTCGCTCTTCGCCATCTTCCAGTGGCTGCAGGAGCGCATCAAGCCACTCGAGTTCCACGATGAGGAGAACGAGGAGGTGGTCCGCGAACTGGAGCAGTACGCCCAGGGACCTGCCGGCGACTACAAGGTGGAGAACGCCCCGATGTAAAATAGCTGAGTAGCCATTCCGCTCCCCCGCCCCACTTAAGACGAGGGAGCGGGAGGCTCCCCACAATATAATAAGGATACATATAATAATAGACAATATGACAATCAAAAATATGACGCGCATGACGGGTGGTCGCCTGCTGCTCCTGGCAGGTCTCGCCACACTCTCGCTGACGGGATGCAAGAGCCTCTATGGCGACTACGAGCGTCCCGAGGTGAAGACGGACGGCATCGTGCGCGACCCCGTAAACGACCAGGCGACGCTGGAGGGCAGCAACGACTTCGGCAACCTGCCGTGGCGAAGCGTCTTTACCGACCCGCAGTTGCAATCGCTGATCGAGAAGGCATTGGCCAACAACCCGAACCTTCTCAACGCCATGCTCAACGTGGACATTGCCGAGTCGCAACTCAAGGCCGCCAAGCTCGCCTACCTTCCCTCGCTGGTACTCGCCCCGACGGGCACCATCACCCACATGGGTGAGGGAGCAGAGGCCAACAAGAGCTACACGCTGCCCCTCGCGGCAAGCTGGAACGTGGACCTCTTCGGTACACTCCGATCCTCGAAGAAGGCTGCCGCTATGTCGCTCCTTCAGACCAAGGACTACCAGCTGGCGGTACAGACTCGCCTTATCAGCAATGTCGCCAACCTCTACTACACGCTCCTCATGCTCGACAAGCAGATGGAGATCGTCACGGACATGGAGAACCTCACGAAGGATACCTGGGACATGATGAAACTGCAGATGGAGTTTGGACGCGCCCGCTCTACGAGCGTGCAGAGTGCGGAGGCTGCCTACTATAGCGTGAAGAACCAAAGCGTGAACATCAAGCGACAGATCCGCGAGAGCGAAAACTCCCTCAGCCTTCTGCTGGGAGAGCCTGCTCAGACCATCGCTCGTGGCAAACTCGACGGCCAGTCGCTGCCAGAGAACTACGCTGGTGGCGTGGGTGTGCAACTGCTGAGCAACCGCCCCGACGTACACGCCAACGAGATGGCGCTCGCCAGCTGCTTCTATGGTGTGCAGAACGCACGCAGCCGCTTCTACCCCTCTATCAACATCACGGCCAACGCGGGCTGGACAAACGGACAGGGCACGATCAATCCGGCCAAGTTCTTGGTGCAAGCCGTAGGTTCACTCACCCAGCCGCTCTTCATGAAGGGTCAGCTGAAGGCGGGCCTTCGTGTGGCTGAGGACCAGTATAAGCAGGCTTACAACACCTGGCAGAACTCCATCCTCACGGCAGGATCGGAGGTGAGCAACGCTCTCGTGGCCTACAACGCAGCCAAGGAGAGCGAGGAACTGGAGCAGAAGCGCATCGACGTGCTCAAGAAGAACGTCGAGGATATCGAACTGCTCTACAAGCAGAGTTCAAGTACCTACCTGGAGGTCATCACGGCACAGCAGAACCTGCTCAACGCCCAGGTCTCACAGGTGCAGGATCAGTTCACGAAATTGCAGTCGATCGTCAACCTCTACTATGCCCTTGGCGGTGGTAGCAATTAACTAATAAGACAGTAAGATTATGAGTAGCACAATAATCAGTCCGAAGGCCGAGGTGTCTCCCAAGGCACGTATCGGCGAAGGTTGCAAAATATTCCCGTTTGTCTATATCGAGGACGACGTGGTGATTGGTGACAACTGTATCATCTTCCCCTTCGTGTCAATCCTCAACGGCACACGCATGGGCAACGGCAACAAGATCCACCAAGGCTCCGTCATCGCTGCCTTGCCGCAGGATTTCAATTTCAAGGGTGCCAACTCGCAGGTCGTCATGGGCGACATGAACATCATCCGCGAGAATGTGGTCATCAACCGTGGCACGCACGAGGGTGGCAAGACGGTCTTGGGCTCCAACAACGTGCTCATGGAGGGTGTGCATATCTCTCACGACACACGCGTGAGCAATTCTTGCGTCATCGGCTATGGCACGAAGATAGCGGGCGATTGCGAGATCGAGGACGGAGTGATCTTCTCCTCATCGGTCATCGAGAATGCCAGGACGCGCGTGGGTCGTGGCGCGATGATCCAGGCTGGAACGACCTTCTCAAAGGACGTCCCGCCCTATATCGTAGCTGGTGGAACGCCGGTAGGCTATGGTGGAGTCAACACCACGATGGCACGGGCTGCAGGAATAGATGAGAAAGTGATCAAGCATATCGCCAACGCCTACCGCCTGCTTTTCCATGGTCAAAACTCGGTGTTCGATGTTTGCCACCAGATCGTCGAGCAGGTGCCTGACTCGGAGGAAATTCGCATTATCGTCGATTTCCTTCGCAGTACAAAAGAAGGAATCATTAGTAAAATATAGTTTCATACCTATCGTAATTTACAAGAAAGAGGGAATGGCCGTGAGGTCACTCCCTCTTTGCTTTATCATTCTGGCCCAGACGAAAGAGGACGTTAGGCCTGCAATAGGATGGCGAAAAAAATGAGCCGACTCGATACAGGGCCTCATCAATAGGAGGCGGTACACTCGATACCCAACGCCTTCACGCGATCGCGGATGGCGTCGAGCTCCTCATGGGTGGCCTTTTCCAAAAACTGTCCAGGTGTCTCGCGGTCGATGGTGTAAATCATCACTTCGCGAGGCGCGATATATTTCACGGCCTCCAACCACGGGGCAACATACTCTTCTCCTACATTGGTCACATCCTCGCCCTCATCGTTCTTTCCACGAAGGAACATGGTCTGGACAATACATTGCCCGTCAAAGGACTTCATGCCTTCTATGATCTTCTTCACATCATAGGAAGGCAACGCTGGACGATCAAGGCGCTTTATGTAATCGGGGTTGACCGTATCGAGCTTGAGGATGTTGTTATCGACCTTGGCCAAGGCGGCATGGACCGCAGGGCGATGGATGAAAGTCGAGTTGCTCAAGACAGAGATCTTGGCCTCAGGACAGTAGGCGTCGCGCAGACGGATGGTTTCGTCGATGATCTCGGGAAAGTGAGGATTACTGGTCGGTTCGCCATTGCCTGCAAAAGTCATCACGTCGGGATGGACTCCCTCCTTATGCATCTCCTTGAGTTTCGCCTCCAGTGCGCGGGAGACTGCCTCGGTGGTCGGGAAGGGAGTATGCGTGCGATGGTCGGCGTTGTAGCCACACTCGCAGTAGATACAGTCGAAACTACAGAGTTTGCCGTCGGCAGGTATAAGATTGATGCCCAAGGATATTCCGAGCCGCCGACTGTGCACGGGCCCATAGATGGGCGATGGAAATAGAATTGTTGACATAATCGTGTTCGTATGTTTATTTCTTGCAAAAGTACAACATTCTTTTCACACACCCAATCTTTTCACTTAGTTTGTTGTCAGCAATCGCATAAGCAAGAAACAGGAAAAGGGGGTTGAAAAGGACGAAGAACCAAATAAAACTTAATATATTTGCCTATTTTGCAATTTTACGTTACCTTTGCAGCAACATTGGCTTATTGGCCTTATTGCGATTTTTAGAATAAGAAAGTAGAAGTTAGTTTCAGCAATGAAAAAGAAACGCAATCAAGCCCGCAATCACCGCAGTTTGCAGGTTATCACGCTATGTATCAGCACGGCCATGGTGCTGGTTCTGATAGGTATAGTCGTATTAACCGTATTCACAGGACGCAACCTCTCCAACTATGTGAAGGAGAACCTCACCATCACGATGGTGTTGCAACCCGACCTCACGCCCTCGGAGTGTGCGGCTTTGTGCAAGAAGGTGCAACGCTTCGACTACATCACCAACGTGGAATACACGAGCAAGGAGCAGGCGCTCAAAGAAGGCACGAAAGAGCTGGGTGCCAACCCGGCCGAGTTTGCGGGAGAGAATCCTTTTACGGCAGAGATAGAGCTGCGTCTGAAGGCCAACTATGCCAACAACGACTCTATCAAGAAGATTGCCGCCGACCTGAAGCAGTTTAATGGCGTCTCTGACGTGGCCTACCGACAGGACCTGGTCAATAGTGTGAACAAAATGTTGCGCAAAATCAGTTTCGTACTGCTGATCATCGCAGCACTCCTGACGGTCGTCTCGTTCTCCTTGATCAACAACACCATCCGCCTCAGCATCTATGCGCGTCGCTTCGCGATACACACCATGAAACTCGTGGGTGCCTCGTGGGGCTTCATCCGACTGCCTTTCCTGCGCATGGCCGTGGGACTGGGCTTGCTCTCCGCCGTCATGGCATTGATCGTGCTGGGAGCCGGCATGCTCGCTCTCTACAACTATGAGCCGGAGATGCTGACGATTATCAATGGCGAGGTCATGGCCTTTACAGCGCTGGTTGTCCTGGCCGTAGGCATCATCCTCACCACAATCTGCTCCTGGCTCTCGGTCAACAAATTCCTGCGCATGAAGGCGGGAGACCTCTACAAGATTTAATCGCCGCCCGAAATGGGTTGGCCTCACTATCACGAGAAGGAAATAATACAAACATAGAATATGGATAAAAGTAAATTAGCTTTCGGCCGCATCAACTACATCCTGCTTGTAGTAGGTGTGGCGATCGTCGTCATTGGCTTCATCCTGATGAGCGGCGGCACATCGACCAAGGAGATGTTCAATCCCGAGGTGTTCAGCCCGACGCGTATCAAGGTGGCGCCTGTCGTCACGCTGGTGGGTTATATTACCATCATCGCCTCCATCCTCGTTCGTCCGAAGGGCGGAGAGGCAGGAGCCGAGATGGCAACACAATCGTCTGAAACCAACGTCACGGAGGCATAATGGACCTGATAGAAACCATCATCATCGCCATCGTAGAGGGATTGACCGAGTTTCTTCCCGTTTCTTCCACAGGCCACATGATCATCGCACAAAACCTGTTGGGAGTGCCGAGCACGCCGTTTGTCAAGGCTTTTACGGTCATCATCCAGTTTGGCGCCATCCTCTCGGTGGTCTTGCTCTACTGGAAGCGCTTCTTCCAACTCAACCATACGCCAGCACCAGAGGGCAGCACGTCGCTCCAGAAGTTCCTTCACAAGTGGGACTTCTACTGGAAGATCTTCGTTGCCTTCGTCCCTGCCGTCGTGCTGGGTGGTCTCCTCAATGGCGTGATAGAGCATCTGCTCGGCAGCGTCACGATCGTTGCTATCATGCTGGTTGTTGGTGGTGTCTTCATGTTGTTCTGCGACAAGTGGTTCTGCCATGGCAAGGAGACCAACCCCGTCACCGAGAAGCGTGCGTTCCGCATCGGCCTCTGCCAGTGTCTGGCCATGATACCTGGTGTCAGCCGCAGTATGGCGACCATCGTCGGCGGTATGGCCAACGGACTGACGCGTAAGCGCGCGGCAGAGTTTTCCTTCTTCCTGGCCGTGCCCACCATGTTGGCTGCCACGTGCCTGGAGGTGTTGAAGATGATCCTGGCTGGCGAATTCGACGACATGTCGGGCAATATCTCCACGCTGCTCATCGGCAGTTTGGTCTCGTTTGTGGTAGCCATCCTTGCCATGAAATGGTTTGTCAGTTTCATTGCCAAATATGGCTTCAAACTCTTTGGCTGGTACCGCATCATCGTCGGACTGCTCATCCTGGGACTGCTCCTCACGGGCCACTCACTCCAAATGGTTGACTAAGCCGGGATGACGATCAATTTCAAAGAAGGGATACTCATCCCCATCGACAAGCCCTATGGCGTGACGAGTTTCAAGGCCCTCGCCCACATCCGCTACCTCTGCTCCCACGCCTTGGGTGGCAAGGTGAAGATGGGACACGCTGGCACACTCGATCCGCTCGCCACGGGCGTCTTGGTGCTTGCCACGGGAAAAAAGACGAAGCAGATCGAGACACTGCAGCAACACACGAAGGAGTATGTCGCCACGATACAGCTGGGGGCGACGACCGTGAGCTACGACATGGAGCACCCGGTCAGCGCCACCTTCCCCACGGAGCATATCACGCGAGAGCTGATTCTTGAGACGCTGCAGCAGTTTATTGGCGAGATAGAACAGATACCGCCTACCTACAGTGCAGTAAAGGTCAACGGCGTCCGCGCCTACGACGTGCGCCGCAATGGCGAGCACATAGAGCTCAAACCCAAGCACGTCCGCATCGACGAGATAGAAGTGGTGTCATTTGATGCCGAAAAGATGCAGCTCGTCCTGCGCGTAGTCTGCGGCAAGGGCACCTATATCCGTGCCTTGGCCCGGGATTTGGGCCGCGCACTCTCCTCGGGAGCTTACCTCACCTCCCTCCGTCGCACACAAGTGGGCGACGTGCGGGTGGAGAACTGTCTTTCCTACGACCATTTTGAAGAGTGGCTGGCACAGCAAACAATAGAAAAAGAAAACAAGTAAGATATGAAACTATCGCAGTTTAAATTCGATTTGCCACAGGACTTGGTGGCACTCTATCCCCATTCCTCCACCCATACCATCACTCGACCCAACGGAACAACTGCCGAGTTTGACGTGGTAAGGCCCGACGAGGCGCGGCTGATGGTGCTCCACAAGCAATCGGAGACGATAGACCTGTATCATAAGGACGAGGAGGGCAACCCGATAGAGGGCGACTACATCCTCTTCAAGGATCTTGTGAACTATTTTGGAGAGGGAGACACCTTCGTCTTCAACGATACCAAAGTGTTCCCCGCCCGTCTCTACGGCACGAAGGAGAAGACGGATGCCAAGATCGAGGTGTTCCTGCTCCGCGAACTCAATCCCGAGATGCGCCTGTGGGACGTACTCGTCGAACCGGCACGCAAGATTCGTATTGGCAACAAACTCTTCTTTGAGGAGTCGGGCACCATGGTGGCTGAAGTGATCGACAACACCACCTCAAGAGGGCGCACCCTGCGTTTCCTCTACGACTGCCCGCACGATGAGTTCAAGAAAGAGCTCTTCGCCCTGGGCGAGGCACCACTGCCCCGATATATCATCGACAACCGTCCGAAGGAGGAAGGACAGGACTTTGCCCATGCCACCGAAGAGGACATGGAGTACTTCCAGACTCCGTTCGCCAAACACGAGGGTGCTGTCACGGCTCCCAGCACGGGCATCCACTTCTCGCGCGAGATGCTCAAGATGATGGAGATACGAGGCATCAATCCTGCCTATGTCACCCTTCATTGCGGTTTGGGCAATTTCCACAAGATTGAGGTGGAGGACCTGACGAAGCACAAGATGGACTCGGAGCAGATGTTCATCACGTCTGAAGCCTGCGAGATCGTCAACGACACGAAGCGCAAGGGCCATCATGTGTGCAGCATTGGAGCAAGTGTGGTCAAAGCCACTGAGACGGCTGTGGGCACAGACGGCCTGCTGAAGGAGTTTGAGGGATGGACCAACAAGTTTATCTTCCCTCCCTACAACTTCGGCTTGTCCGACTCGATGGTAGCCAACTTCTACCACCCCTACTCTACGCTGCTGATGACTCAGTGTGCATTTGGAGGCTACGACATGGTGATGAAGGCATACGAACTGGCTGTCGCCAACGGTTACAAATTTGGATGCTACGGAGACAGTCTGCTCATCCTCAACGACTAATCAGCCTTGCTACATTGTCTGTATCTCTCCTTGGGTTCCAATCTTGGCAACCGTAGGCAACTGCTCCAGTCAGCCATCGCCCTACTGAGGGAGCGTGTCGGCTCGGTGGAACGCATATCTTCCTTTATAGAGACGGCACCATGGGGCTTCGAGAGCGAACATCAGTTTCTCAATGCCTGCGTCTGCATCAACACCAGGATGACCCCACGCGAGGTGCTGGAAGCTACGAAACAGATAGAGCGTGAACTGGGCAGGACACGGAAGTCGTCCAATGGTCAATATGCTGACCGCCCGATAGACATCGACATTCTCCTCTATGATGACATACAGGTAAACGAACCCGATTTGGTCATTCCGCACCCCCACATGGAGGAACGCGATTTTGTCAGGATTCCTTTACAAGAAATCAGACCCGAAAAACAGGGGTAAGCCCTGCTATCAACAACAAAGGTTTTTCTCTTTCGTGAGAAAAACCTTTGTCGTTATCATACCCTTTAGAAGGGGGATAATATGCTTCGTCAACGATATTAGGTTCGTTGGGCTACGAAGTTAACTTCATCACCCCACGAAGTTAACTTCATCGGCCCACGAAGTTAACTTCATCAGCCAACGAAGCTAAATGCATATTTTCACCCCTTTTTCTATACTTTTGGCCTATTTTAGACTCTTTTCCCGCTACAACGAGTCTATGTGGCGTTTGAAGCAGGATTTGATGAGAGACTGCCTTTGAAAAGAAAAACGAATTGTTTAGATTTTTCGTTTAGATTTAAGGCAATCATCATACACCATCAGTCCTTTCACCGTTAGTAGATATTTCTGGCGAGGATGACGTGGCGAATTTGGGTATTTCATTTTTACCAATCCTTCTGTAATGGCTGGCGTAAGAGAATATTCAAGGAAATTGGGGCGGTTCTTCAAGCCAACAGCTTCCATCATTTCCTTTACGCTCTTTTCACCTGTGCCAATTGTAACAAGCAACCGTTTTATGTTTTCTGATAAGATTGATACCGAATTATCAGAACTTGTATGGGCAGTTGTATGGATGCTTGTATGGGTGCTTGTATGGGTGGAATCTACATCGTTATAACCTACAAGCATATAGCGGTTCTTCAGCTCATGATGTTCACCCATCAACAAATTACGGAAAAACTTAATAAGGAAAGACTTATTGGGTTCTATACCCTTTGACGGATTACGATAGTTCGCACGAACAAGGGCATTGCGGAAATACCACGAGTTGTCGGCAAATAAATCGTTATCGACCTTGAATCCAATTGAACGCAAATATTTAATGACAAACACCGCAGTGGTTCGTGTGTTGCCCTCACGGAACGGATGGTTTTGCCATAGCAACGTTACAAAATCTACAATGTGGTCAATAATTTCATCCGTGTTCAATCCATTGTAATTAAAGTCCTTTTCTTGTTGAATGTCATATCGCAGCGCCATCATAAGGTCGGCAGCACGTCCATACACAACGCTATCGCCACGTAACACCCATTCCTTTTTGCTGATGTCATAGGGCCGCAGTTTACCTGCATGTTTGAATACGCCCTCGAACAAGTGCCTATGGATATTCAAAAACTCCAACGCAGTGAACGAGAAAGACTGCTCGTTCAGCAACTTGGCAATATTGGCAGCTACTCGATCGGCCTCTTCCTTTTCTGCATCGTCTTCGTCATGTGTTGTTTTGTTGACATAGTACGACTTCAACTGTTCACGCACATCATCAATGGTAATGTCACCTTCAATATGCCTGACGGCCGTCTCCTTCAGATAGTCGGAAACCTTCAGACCATCCACATCCTGCAGACCGATAGCCGTACGCCATACCGAAGCCCTCTCGCGCTTATGTGGCTCTGCCACACGCTCGTAGGCTTCGAAATCAAGATATTGTTGTTTATGCTTATTCATAATGATATAAAACTATTAATAAGGAACAGCCATATCAATTAAGTCCGACAGAGCGGTTTCTATATCTTGTTCATATTGCAAGCCTGCTGATTTCAATAACATTGTATTTGCTATTCTGTCAGTGAAGACTATTGCTGACTTCTAGCATATAGATATCTTTTTAGATTATCCACTATACAACATTAATCATCTTGATGTTTTTTACAACCTTCCACCCTGCTCCTCAATAAGCTGTTGGATGGCAAGTTTGAGTTGATCCATATCATGGAAAACGACTCCATGCATTCCCTCCTTTCGCGCGCCCTCAATATTGTCTGGGCGGTCATCTATGAAGACGCACTCCTCGGGACGCACACCAAACTTCGAAAGAAACAACTCGTAGATTTCTCTTTCGGGTTTCAAGTAGTGACAGGTGTAAGAGATAAGGCTATCCTCCAGGGAAGAGAATACCCGAGGGAAACGGGCGATAACCTCATGTACTTTCGCAGACCAGTTGCTCAGACCCAACAAACGGTAGCCCTCAGCTTTGAGCTGGCACATCCATTCATACATTCCCTCCGTCTCTCCCGTAAACATATCAGCGAAATGCTTGTCGAAACGATCTATCGCATCGGCATACTCGGGCCATTGACGTTGCTGACGCTCTATATAGTAATGGAAAGGATGAAGGGCGCGATCTACCTCGTCGCTAAAACTATGCGGCAGCGCTTGGGCAAAAAACTGACGTGCCTTCTCCTCGCTATGAAAATAATCCGAGAAATAGGCGATGAAATCATGCTGCACGAGCACGCCGCCAAAGTCGAAAACTATGTTTTTTATCATCTTATTAATCGTTATTATATGCGATGGGTATGAAATGGTTGATAAGTTGGATTCAAGAACATGGCTTCTCGACATCACTCAACTTCCTTTCTGCAAAACTACTAAAAAGAATTGAGTTGACCAAATCGGAGGAAGCGAAAACAAAGATTTAGGCGAATAGAAGGAGAATTCTCGTGCTTTTTTCATACTTTTGCATTGCGGAAAGGAGGGGCTGACCTATCAAGTTCATACGACAGCCCCCAACTACTTTCCTATAATTAAGGACAAACAAAGAAATATGATTGAATGGTTCATAGGCGTGGTCATCGGCCTGGCGGTTGGGTTGACCATCGGTATTCTTCTACAGAAATCGAAACTCGTAGGCCGGCTGCAAGCCTTGGAAGGTGAGACAGCGGGACTCCGCCGACAGATGGAGGGAGAGCGGTCTGCAGCAGCAAAGCAAGTAACGCAGATCCGGGAGGACGCTTCGCGGCAAATGCGACAACTCACGGATTGTGACGAGGCGCTGCTTGCGAACGAGCGCAATCTGCATGACCGGGAGATGGAAACAGTGCGTAGCGCACATGCCAAGCAGATCGCGTCGCTCGAATCACAGATAGCGGAGGAGCGCAGACATGCCACAGAACTACGGGAGGAGAACAACCGCCAATGGGCGCAGCGTCTTGATACGCTCCGCGAGGAGATGCGGAAGAATGCGGCCGAACAGTTGGCTGCCAAACAACGATCCCTACAGGAGGACAACCGCCAGCAGATGGATGAGCTACTCAAACCGATCAAGGAACAGTTTGCCGACTTCAAGCGGACGGTGGAGGAAAACAGGGCGCAAAGCGAGTTGAACAAGAAGGATCTGCAGAACACATTCGAATCGACGATGCGCCTCTTCCAGCAGCAACAGCAGCAGGCAGTAGCTTCAATGAAGGAGCAGACGGCTCGCATCGGTTCAGACGCTGCCAACCTCACCCGTGCGCTCAAGGGCGACAGCAAGCAGCAGGGCGACTGGGGAGAGATGGTCTTGGCTACCCTTTTGGAGAATAGCGGACTGCGCAAGGACGAGGAGTACTTTGTACAAGAGCAGACCAAAGACAGCGAGGGCAGAAGTTTCCGCCCCGACATCATCGTTCGCTTCCCAGAAGGTCGGAGCGTGGTGATCGACTCCAAAGTCTCTTTGACGGCATACGCCAATGCCGTGGCTACCGAGGACGACGCACAGCGCGACCGCTTGCTGCGCGAGCATGTGCAAAGCGTACGACGCCACGTCGATGAACTGGCAGAGAAGGACTACAGCAAGTTGGTGGATGACGCTATCGGTTTTGTCCTGATGTTCATTCCCAACGAGTCGGGCTACATCGCCGCCATGCGACAGCAGCCGGACCTGGGTCGATACGCCTATCAAAAACACATCATCATCATCTCTCCCAGCAATCTTCTGATGGCCTTGCAACTGGCGTACAACCTCTGGCAGTACGACCGACAAAACAAGAATGTGGAGAAGATCGTCAAGGCTGCAGCCGACCTGTACGACAAGGTGGCGGGATTTGGAGACACCTTCTCCTCGCTCGGCGACTTGATAGCGCGCCTGTCGGGGGCGTTTGAGAAAGCAAGACTGCAACTCTATGATGGCAAGGGCAACGTAATGCGCCGCATCGAAGGACTCAAGTCGCTCGGCGTAACACCCAAAAAGAGTATCAAAGACCTCGACGACCATGCGTTGACCAGCTCAGGGGATGACACGCAGGCTTAAGAATAGGGGCACATAAAAAGGATCTTCATTAATATATATAAGGAGAAAACGGATGATAAGAGCTTCTTTTGAGAGTGACTACAATAACGGCTGCCTGCCGGAGATTCTCCGCCGTCTGTCGGAGACCAACGATAAGAAGTCGAGCGGCTATGGTTTCGACCCTTATACCGAAAGGGCAAAGGACCGGATCCGCAAGGCGTGCGACATGACGGAGGCAGAAGTCCATTTCCTTGTGGGCGGCACACAGACCAATGCTACAGCCATCGACTCGCTGCTGCAGGGCTGCGAGGGTGTGCTTTCGGTCGATACGGGGCACATCAACGTCCATGAATCAGGGGCCGTAGAGGCTTTCGGACACAAGGTATTGGTACTTCCTGGTATAGCTGGAGGCAAGATGGCTGCCTCGCAGATCAACGACTACATGCGCAAGTTTCTCGCCGACGAGACCTACCCACACATGGTACAGCCTGGCATGGTCTATATCACACTTCCAACGGAACTTGGCGCACTCTATTCGCGCAAGGAATTGGCCGACATCTATACTGTATGCCAACAGTACGGACTGCGACTCTATGTCGATGGGGCACGGCTCGGCTACGGGCTGATGGCGGAAAGCAACGACATCGACCTGCCGTTTCTTGCACACCATTGCGACGCCTTCTACATAGGAGGCACGAAGGTGGGAGCGTTGCTGGGCGAAGCCTTGGTCTATACCAACACGCGCGCACCCAAATACATCTTCACCATCATCAAGCGACACGGTGCATTGCTCGCCAAGGGTCGTGTCTTGGGCTTGCAGTTTGACACGCTCTTCACGGACGACCTCTACTTTCGCGTCTCTCGACATGCGATCGACATGGCCCAAGCATTGCGAAAGGTCTTCGCCAAGCATGGCTTGTCCCTCGGCATCGACTCGCCAACCAACCAGCAGTTTGTCATCCTCTCCAAAGAACAGAAACAACGGTTGGCGGAAGAGATAGCCTTCGAGATATGGGAACCGCTCCCCAATGATCACCTGCTATGCCGCTTCGTGACCTGCTGGGCCACAACAGAGGCCGACATCGCGGCCCTCGACGAGGCATTGGCACACATATTGGAAGTAAACACCTGATACTCGATCTATTTCATTAAAGAACAGTAGAAGGTAAATAGAATTATAACACTTTTTGGGCGCAGGGGGAATTGTTTAGGATACTCCCCCGCGCCATTTTTCTTAATACATTTCTTATTCTTCCTTGATTTTCCAATCGCTGATTGTTCGTTGGGTACTGTCAAAACTAATACCCACTTTTACCAGCCGCTTACCTTCAGCATGATAAGGCAGCA
>ULRG01005514.1_pt1 | contig 34585 bp, 33 predicted proteins | sample 1955211 | NCBI WGS metagenome assembly ULRG01 (sample SAMEA4835676, study PRJEB28245) | human gut metagenome | biome: gut microbiome; material: fecal sample | place: Denmark | collected 2008
GTCGACAAGCTCATCGATATGGGTGCACAGATTATTCTCTGCGACCCGCACCGTGCTGTGGTGGTGGGCCACGACCATAAAATCCGACTCCGTGCCGGCAGAATGACAAGTCCTGATATTCGTGCCGGTATTGCCCTGCTCATTGCAGCGATGAGTGCCAACGGTACAAGCCGCATTGAGAATATCGCACAGATCGACCGTGGCTACGAGGACATAGAGTTCCGACTCAATCAGCTCGGAGCCAAGATTACGCGTGTCACGGATTGAGTAAGTGAAGAGTGAAGAATTAATGGCTTTACTGATCATGATTTTCAAAGATTCTATGCGATATGATAAGACGAGACGACGTTTATAAGATAGGCAAGTTGGGAAAGCCCCACGGCGTGAAGGGAGAAATCACCTTTGCCATTACCGACGATGTGTTCGACCGTGTGGATGCCGATTATCTCATTCTCGACATCGACGGCATCCTGGTGCCTTTCTATATTGAGGAATACCGGTTTAAGAACGACGAGAATGTGCTGGTGAAGTTCGAGGACATCGATACGCAGGAACAGGTGCGTGCCTATACGGGCTGCGAGGTGTTCTTTCCCCGTCATCTCTCCGACAGCGATGAGGAGAATATGTCGTGGGCAGAAATTATCGGCTTCCAGCTTGTTGATGCCACTACCGGTCTGGTGATAGGCACGATCGACCATGTGGACGACAGCACCATCAACTTGCTCTTCGAGATAACGACACCTGCGGGAAAGGAACTGCTGATTCCAGCCAGCAACGACTTCATTCACGAGGTGGATGCCGGGCAGCGTGTCATCAAGATGCAGTTGCCCGAGGGAATCCTTGAGTTGGATTAAATGGCGGCGAAAAGTTGCGAAGGCTTGCAAATTAGAACAAGATAAAAGAAAATGAAGAAACAACAAATATGTATCCTTGGCTCCACGGGAAGCATCGGCACACAGGCGCTCGACGTGATAGAGCAGCACAGCGACTTGTATGAGGTGTACTGTCTTACAGCCAACAACCGTGTGAAGGAGCTGGCACAGCAGGCTCGTAAGTTCAAACCTGCTGCCGTGGTGATAGCCAACGAGGCACATTATGACGAGTTGAAAAACCTGTTGAGCGATGAGCCAGACATCAAAGTCTATGCCGGTGCTCAGGCGCTTTGCGACATCGTGGAAGCTGACCCTATCGACATGGTGCTTGCCTCTATGGTGGGCTTCTCAGGATTTGAGCCGACAATCCATGCCATCAAGGCTCGCAAGAAGATATGTCTTGCCAACAAGGAAACCCTCGTCGTGGCTGGCGAACTGATATGCGGTTTGGCCCAGCAGTATCATGCCCCCATCCTGCCGGTCGACAGCGAGCACAGTGCCATCTTCCAGAGCCTGGTGGGCGAGGACGACAACGAGATAGACAAGATATTGCTCACCTGCTCGGGCGGACCTTTCCGCCATCACACCATGGAGCAGTTGGCTAAGGTAACTGCTGCCGATGCGCTCCGCCATCCTACATGGGACATGGGAGCCAAGATCACCATCGACTCGGCTTCGCTCATGAACAAGGGTTTCGAGGTGACTGAGGCCAAATGGCTCTTCGGCGTTCCTGCCGACAAGATAGAGGTGCTCATCCATCCGCAGAGTGTCGTGCACAGCGCAGTGCAATTTGTCGATGGAGCCGTGAAGGCTCAGTTGGGTGTGCCCGATATGCGTCTGCCCATACAGTATGCCTTCTCCTTCCCCAAGCGCCTGCCTCTGCAGGGCGACCGTCTCGACTTGTTCAAGACCAAGGACTTGCAGTTCTTTGAGCCCGACTACGAGAAGTTCAAATGTCTGCGCTTAGCCTTCGAGGCTATCAGGAAAGGTGGCAACATGTCGTGCATCGTCAATGCAGCCAACGAGGTGGTCAATGCTGGCTTCCGCCGTGGCGAGTGTGGATTCTTGCAGATGGGCGACATCATAGAGCAGGTAATGGCGAAAGCCACCTTCGACAGTCAGCCCGATCTCGACGTCTATCTGCAGACCGATGCCGAGGCCCGACGCATTGCTGCAGAACTGATGAAGAGTGCGTCATAACATAATGAAGGTGTGAGAGACGCTATATATATAATAAGGTGTGCACACTGTCAATCACGAATTATCAATAAAGTTTATCAATCATAATCATGGTGAACGGCGGGAGGGGCCTCACAAAAGTCTCAGTTTCCTGCCTTCACAGTTCAAAGTAAAACAATGGAAATATTCTTGATCAAGGCGCTTCAGCTCATGTTGGCGCTTTCCATATTGGTGTTGCTCCACGAGGGCGGTCACTTTTTCTTCTCCAAGCTCTTCGGAGTTAGGGTAGAGAAGTTCTATCTCTTCTTCGACCCTTGGTTCCATCTCTTCGAGTTCAAGCCCAAGAATTCGGACACTACCTACGGAATGGGTTGGTTGCCATTAGGCGGTTACTGCAAGATTTCGGGTATGATTGACGAGAGTTTCGATACCGAGCAGATGAAACAGCCCGAGCAACCCTGGGAGTTCCGCTCCAAGCCTGCCTGGCAGCGACTGCTCATCATGATAGGTGGTGTGCTGGTCAACTTCGTGCTGGCGCTCTTCATCTATTCGATGATTCTCTTCCACTGGGGCGACGACTACGTGGCTACCAAGGACATGAAGCAGGGCATGGCGTTCAACAGCGAGGCCAAGGCCTTGGGTTTCCAGGATCATGACATCTTGGTAGGAACCGAGGAAGGTGCTTTCAAGACCTACGATGGCGACATGTTCCGTGCGCTCTCTACTGCCCACAGAGTCGACATTATCCGTAATGGCAAGCCTATGAGCCTGCAGTTGCCCGGCGACATCAACATGCTGGGCATGTTCAAGGCTACTCCCCGTTTTGTTGAAATCTATCAGCCTCTTCGTATCGACAGTGTGGCAAAGGGCACACCTGCCGCCAAGATTGGTCTTACTCCTGTCGATAAGATTCTGAGCATCAACGGTCAGAAGGTGGAGACTTTCAATGCCTTCACCAACGAGATGGGCCGCATCGACGACCAGCTGGCTGCTGCCACTACTGCCAAGGACAGCGCAGCCATCCTCAATGCCCAGTTGACGGTGCTGAAAGCCAATGGCGACACGCTTACCACATCTGTTCAGCTCGATGCCTCAGCGGGATACACCCGCATGGGATTCGTCAACTACAATATTGTACGCGACTATAAGGTGACTCACATCCGTTACGGATTCTTCGAGAGTTTCCCTGCCGGCATCAAGTATGGCTGGAATGTGCTGTCGGGCTATGTGGGCGACATGAAATACGTCTTCTCCAAGGAGGGAGCCAAGAGCTTGGGTGGCTTTGGTGCACTGGGAAGTCTCTTCCCACCCATGTGGGACTGGCACGCTTTCTGGTTGATGACAGCCTTCCTGAGCATCATCCTTGCCTTCATGAACATCCTGCCTATCCCCGCACTCGATGGCGGACACGTGTTCTTCCTCCTCTACGAGATGATAACAGGGCGTAAGCCTGGCGACAAGTTCCTTACTTATGCTGAGTATGCGGGCTTTACCATCCTCTTGCTCCTTCTCGTCGTTGCCAACCTCAATGATGTGTTGCGTCTCTTCGGCATCATTTAAGGAATATACTATAAATTAACTGAGTCCACTTAAAAAAGTACCCTTATGTTTTGATGATACTTTTTTAAGTGGACTCTTCAATTATAGTGTTGCGGAATTAAGGTTAAATAATTTCAAAATACTCCTTACTACAAGAATCAGCGCTGTTTTCAAATAAAATCAATTATTTTTGTTCCAGCAATGTCACCTTTCGCCCGTGCCGCTTGTTATATAAATGAACTGGTTCTGCAAGAAGCAACAAACGCACCGCTTCTGCACATAACGATATAACAAACAACAAGTATAACAATTTAAAAACGAAAGAAGAATATGGATTTAGTAGCAATCTTAGTTCCGTTAGGAGTAGCAGTAGCCCTCCCGGTATGTATCGTGTCAATCATTTTCAGAAGCGCGATGGCGGCAGACCGCAACCGCAAGGAGATAGTGCTCGCCGCATTGGAGAAGAACCCCAACCTCAACGTAGAAGACCTATTGAAGGGCATGAAGAAGTCGGAGAAGCTTATCAAGGAGAAGCTGCTCGCCAGACTTGAGCGCGGCTGCCTCTGCTGTCTTATGGGCGTGGCGTTCATATTGCTCTACTTCTTCTGTGTAGTGATCAGAACAGATATGCTCCTTATCGTAGGTGCAGCGCTGATACCTATCGGCATCGCCTTCCTCATAAGCTACTTCGTAGGCCGCCGTATGCTCGCCAAGGAGATGGAGGCAGAGCAGCAGAACATGAAGCAAGAGTAATAACGTATGACGAGAGAACAATTCATAGCACTTGTGAAGAGTGAGCAGGAGGCGTTGCGAGGCTTCCTGCTCGCCCTCTGCTGCGGCAAGCGCGACGATGCCGACGACATAGCTCAGGAGACGCTGGTGAAGGCTTACCTCTCTTCGTCGGCCTATCGAGACAAGGGCAAGTTTCGCGCGTGGCTGTTCACGATAGCACGCAACACCTTCCTCAACCACAAGGCAAGCAAGCGCACGTTCGACGACATCTCCGCAGCGCGCAGCGTGGCGTCAGCAACGTCAGCCGACTCCGCCTTCCGCCATCAGGAGCTGTACATGGCGCTCGCCACACTCTCGCCCAAGGAGCGCTCTGCAGTGGTGATGTTCTACATGAGCGGCTACTCGGTGAAGGAGATAGCCGACATCACCGACTGCACTATAGACGCCGTGAAGCAGCAACTCTCGCGCGGCAGAGACAACCTTAAAACAATATTGAACGTATGAAGAAAGATAAAGCACTTGAGGAACTCTTCCTCGCAGCCCGACCCACCTTTGACGATGGCGACGCATTCATTGCCAGACTCGAGAAACGCCTCGACGCCGTTGAATATCTGAAGCAGCACGAAGAAGCCTGCCTCAGACGCTACCGCTATGCCATGCTCGCAGCCTTCGTGCTTGGAGTTATCTTGGGAGGAGGCGTCATAGCCGTTATGCTCGCCATGCCAGCCGAACAGCCACTCTTTTCGTTCGGCGTGGAGAACGCCCTGCTCGTAGCGCTCGGACGGTATTCGCGATATGTAGTGCTCGTGCTCGTCTCGGGCCTTGTATGCTTCACGATAGTTAGTATAGTGAACATCGTAGTAGATTTGTTGAGTCTGCGCGACCAAACACGGGGTAATTACTCAGCACCCATATTGTCATGAGTTGTTACGCTAATGTGAGTCAACGTTTATTGTTAATAAAGTTTAAAGTGGTCAACTAAAATCGTTAAACCACAACTATGCACTTTGCCCAATACGATGGGCAAGTTTACCCACAGCATTGGGCAAGTTTGCCCATCCTTATGGGCAAAGTTGCCCAACGCCTTGGGCAGATGTTAACAACGCCCTTTGTTGACTTTTCTTGATGGTAAGCTTTAACTGCTTACGAAGCCGCTTTCATTGCTCTACGAAATAGGCTTCATTGACTATCGAAGCCGCTTTCATATTTCGACTTTTCTATTCAACATACCTTCCTTCTCAAAGATAGCCAATAGTTTTGTGACATACTCCACATCATATTGCGGAAAGGAAGACACGAAGTAAACCTCTCCAAACTTGCCATGGGCAAATTTACTCTTAATCTTGTTAACTACAGCATCTTGCATATAGATATTGATTTTGTTTTGGTCGGAATGATTGCAAATATTTCCGACTGCGAAGATATTGTTTTTATTTCAAATAACAATGTTTTTCCCTTCGAAATTAAGTTTTCTTGGTTGAAAATGGCATTTCTTGTCATTTGTATAATAATGTTTTACTTTCTCTACTATATTTTATGGATGCACCCATTGCTCTGAATTCGTCTACAAGGTTATAGAGTTGTCGCTTGGATACATGTAGTTTTTGTGGTACTCTTCAGGTGTTCCTGTATTACTATGCAGCAACAACTCATGCATTTTTAATCTTCTGTAAATTTCATTCTGAATATTCATGTTTTTACAAATCAATTTCATCCTCAAATTCACAACCTATTAGGCTTAGTGGAATTTTGTTTGCAAATCGAAAAAATCCTCCAATTGGAGTGAGTTTCTCAGATTTTATTTGTACTTTTGCTAAGTCTTTCAGAGTTTCATTTATTATTAAATGCAACAGTTAGTTCGGTGATAGAAAACACTATCAGTTGATTACTATAACTCAAGTTCCTCGCCACTTGATGAAAAGAAAGAGGGCTGAAAGTCATACATTTAAAAGGGCAAAGCTTCAGAGCAGTCTAATGTAAGGCGATAATATTCGGAGCATTGAAATTGCAATATGTATCATAATTGCTGGTCTTTTAGACCTCAATGTTTGTGTAACTTATTAATTGACAGCACTCACGTACAGCCCTTTCGCATTTCGCTCTTTCAGCGCAAAGGAAAGTTTCTATTAATATAATCAATAAGACACCTATGTTACATATAGTAAACAAAATCAAAGAAAAGCCAAGAATCTTATTTATATGTGTTGGTCTTGTACTGCTTTTACTTTGTATATTCTTGAACTTTATATATAGACCATATGCTTATTCCAGACATTTAAGTGATTTTCATATTTCAGATAGCTACACCAGTTTTTTAGGAGTCCCTATGGGAGTGTGTTACATACAGGGATGTCTTCGTGCTCATAAGCAACAATCCATTGTTGGAAGTATATTAGAATCCATGTTAATTCTTATAGGCTTTGAATTCGTCGATGCGTTTTTCACTAAAAATATCGACTGGATAGATATTTCTGCTGCGTGCTTAGGTGGATTTTTCACGTATATCATTTATTACTATTTAAAAAAAACATTGTCCGATTAAGTGAGATAAGTAACAACTCAGCACTCCTATGGGGATGCTGAGTTGTTACTTCTATATGGATGCTGAGTAGTTACGTTTTTAGTTAATTTGAAAAAACGATCAGGACTTGAAACACGCTCTCATTTTTAAACTATAAAAGAATATATGTAACTCCATTCAGTAATATGTGTGCGAATATACTTGCGTAAATTCCCAAGTTCAACCTGAAATAAGTAAACAATATTCCAGCACTAAATTGTGGCAAACAAGCAATAATGAGATAGGGTAAGTAATACATTTCTACATTGTAATTATTTATATGCATTAGGGAAAACCATAAGATAGAAAACCAGATGAATGATCTATATAGATATTTATTACTTTTGATACTATCATACCTTGCTTGCGGTATCTTGTAAAAAAGATATCCCATCACAAATGCAATTGCTAACTTTGTAAGAATTCTAATATATTTGTCGTCTATGTGATATAGTTCTCCTAAAATGAAAAAAGAAATACAAGTTACACTGATAATGATTTCTGTCTTGTGGAATGACAACCATAGTCTGTGTATTGTTTCTTCTATGATCGGCCCAATTACTATTAACATTAGTATTGTGTCTTTTGTTATATTTTCCTTTGGCTTAAGTTCTTTAGGCCATCCTATATGATGTGCATAGCTGATAACAAGAATAGAGACTATTAATAAAATAAGATAAATAACAGCCCCCTTTATAAGTATCGCTATCGGTTTCTCTCCTTTATCCTTATCAGAAAGATAATGATTAATATCTAAATTTAAATACTTCATAATTTTAAGATTTTACTTTTTAAATCAAAGTCATTTGTATAATAATATGTTTTCTCTATCCAAGCAGGAGGTAAAAGTTGCATAAAATTAAATAAGTTACTCAGGTCAAAATACCTGAGTAACATTAAAGGTTAATCACTAAGTTTCTAATTTAAATTCATCGTTAGAACGACAAAATATTCTATTCCTAAGAAAGAATTGTATAGCCAATTAGTGAGTGAAAAAATAGACTATTCCAGCTGCTACACCTATAGCAATACCTATTAAAAAACCTTCCAACCCAGTCTTTAGGATTTTTTCTTTATATTCCTTGTTCATTTGATATTCTTTATTACATAATACAATGCAGCTACAGCCACATAACCGACGATAACACCTACGCCAAATCCTCCTGCAAATTTTTTCATTTCGGAAGTTGTCAAATCTGTAAGTTTGTTCATAATCTTTCTGTTTTATAATTTATTTTTCTTATGATGAGAAATATCAGTATGCTATTCAAAGGCACAATGATAAGTATGCCTATTAATGGATGGTTGCAGATTATATCCAAAAACGAGAGACTATCAATGCTGCTCGGTATGCAGCATATAGAGTTGTTCGTAATATGTATTATAATCGAAGGCCACAGGCTTTGGGTTTTAAAGTATAGCCATCCCATAATTACGCCCATTGGCAATGCACTTATCATCTGTGTAAAATTCAAATGTATGATGCTAAAAGTAATAGCGGATACACTTATAGCCCACCACGGATTACTTTTCCATTTGAGTAATTCTTTCAGAAACACTCCTCTGAAGAGAAATTCTTCTGCAATTGGTTGGATAACTCCCATTGTCAATATACAGAGGAAATTTTCTTGCATTACACTTTCCAGTTCTTGCTGATAGTAATTAGGTATATCTATGACAGAGCCTAATATTATAAAGCAAATCAAAGCTAATACAGCAATAATCGGATAGTATGTTAGTGTAGACAATGGTTGTTTTTTGAATTGTCTGACAATAGGGAACTTATAACAACACCATAAAATGATTGATACTACAAATACAAGATGAGAGTATAATATATTTATTTCATTTTTAGCTGTATTTGTAAATATACCAGCAATTGCAGGGTAAAGTAATTGAAAACACCAAGAGCCAATTATTGCAATCAGCAATGCTGTCAAAAGGTGTTTGAAAGCAATGGCCAAATATTTTTTGTTGTTATCTTTTACTATTGTGGACATATTTTACCTCCTCCACTGGATCTCCAGCATCTCACGTTGTGTAAGATCTGCTAATAGAACATTAGTTGTTTTAATTTTTACTACTTTTTAATTAAACTTAATTTAAGATTCATCGTTTTAACGACAAAATATTTTTCTAAACTTTTTATTTTTCAAATAATTTAAAATATAAACAATATAAGAAAAAACAAATTAATCCTCCTATTAGAATCATTGCTATGACACTAATTGCAGAGGTTAAAAACTGCAAGGCGAATAATGATACAATAGTATCGATGATAAGCAATGCTGTAATTAACCACCATTTCGGAGTTGTTGATTTCAAAGGTGCCCAAAAAGATGAATTTTGCAATGCATCAGGTTTAATACCTTTGAAGACAGGCTTGTCATTGCCACCATCGTGTTCAACACACTCTTTCTTGTTTAAAGGGACAAGTCCCATTTCTTCCAACTTCTTCATAATTTTAAGTTTTTAAATTGTTAAACAAAAGGACAGACGTTGTTATTAGTTTATCTGCTGCAAAAGTAGTATTTTAGAATCAAACAGAATGTTAGGCAATTGTTATTTTTATGTTAAATCTATTGTCATTTTTACAAATATGAAATGCAATAAGCATATTTGTATATCTGTAGAAGGAATTATTCCTTTTGACAATATGGATTTACGAACCATTGTCTAATCGTTGATAGTTTCTATTTCTTACAATTTGGCTGGGTCATAAACCTGTAGTTTCTTCATTTCTGCTTGTTCTTCGGACGGCAGGAGTGGCAATCTATGGACTGACATATAGTTTTCTATCGCTTGAGTAGCTTCTTGCGGTTGCAGATTAATGCCTGATTCTTTCTTCTTTTCATCTACATATTCTTGTTCCGTAATAAACAATTCTGTAACAACGTGAATTAACTGTTTATGAGAATCCTTTTTATGCCAATAATTGTAACTTTGATCTGTTTTCTGAAAAATCAAGTTTTTAAAGGAATAATAATCCTCATCACTTAATCGGTATGCCTCCGTGAATTTGTCACTTACTATTTCCTGCGAATAACCAAATATATTTTGAGAAAGCTTGTCATATGTAGGCACCATATCCATTTCTATCGTACAGCATTTACGGATAGAATCAGTTGTTATTCTTCCTATAGTTTGGCTCTTCTTTTTAATATATCCAACATTAGCAGAATCTTGAATAGTATACTTTTTACGACATTCCTCTATAAAAGTTGTTCCTTTTGGCCACGGACGAAATGTTGCTTGATCGCTAAGCATAAAGGCCCTTTTCTTATCTTTACTAATAAGCTCTTCATTTCTTAGATAACGACAGCCATATTTTCTTAAATATACTTTTTCATTTTTTAGATTGATATAGTATTCCACGATACCATCCTCGTAATACTTAAGCAAAGAATCATTGTGTTGATAACTACGAAAATATCCCTTTAATCTTACAAACTTAGGTTGCTTACCACTTATCGTGACATCTTGTAATTTTACCTGCCCTAATACCTTTAGCGGTAGAAGCAATAAAACTAAATACAAATATTTCATAATTTAATAATTGTTGAATTCCGTTGTCGCCTGCAAAGTTACAATAATTTGCGAATACCTTTTGTTAGCTAACTGTTAGATTTATGTTAATTGTGCACACTTTAAAAAGTCAGAACACAATCAATTTGAAGTTCAGAAGTTATAGAATTTAAAGAAGTTATCACTCCCTTCGGTCGTCGTTAAAAGTTATAGCCAATAGCCTTGGAGTGGGAATGTTTAGTGTACGAAAAAGCAGGAATTCCTATTGGGGAGCTCCTGCTTTTGTATTTATTGTATGAAAGTTTATTTCGCTATGTTATGCCGAGAGGCAGTCTGTCGGATGATGACAGAATTATGAATATCTGATAATCTGTCCAGGAGTAAGCTTCTTGTCCTTCTTGTAACCATTGAGGCGGCAGATCTTTTCTACGCTTACACCACGCTTCTCGGCAATAGAGTTGAGAGTCTCGCCGTACTTAACCTTGTGGTAAAGTTTCTCGCCACTTGCGCTGGCTTCGTATCTGCCCACAGAGCCTCCGTTGACTTGCTCGCGTGTGTAGCCTCCGTTGCCCACTTTTCCACGAACCGAGTTGGCTGCAATGCCCTCGTGCTCGTATGTATCGCGGTTGAAGTCATAGTAGTCGCCCACTACGTCCTGATTACGGAAGTCGAACATCAAGGCAGGGTTCAGGGCTACGCCACAGAGACGAGTCTCAAAGTGAAGGTGCGAACCTGTGCTTCGACCGGTATTTCCACCGAGTCCTATCACTTCGCCGGCTCTTACCTCCTCGTTCTCTTCTACGAGCTGTGCAGAAAGGTGACCGTAGATAGTCTCCAGTCCGTTGTTGTGACGAATAACGATGTATTTGCCATATCCGCCTCTCTCATATCTTACGATACGTACTTTTCCTGAGAAGGCAGCACGTATGGTGTCGCCGATATATACTTTGATGTCCATACCCTTGTGGCTACGGCCAAATTGCGCACGATAACCAAAGTTGCTGGTTACAACGCGGCTCTGGGTAGGCATACAGAAATGACGAAGGTCTATACGGAAATGCTCAGGCAACGATGTGGCTTTGTGAGCGTATTTATTGGAGAAATCTTCATAGAGTTCGCTGGCAGGGTTCTCGCGCTCTTCCATCTGGCGATAATGAGAGATGGCTAAAGTGTCGAGCGACTTCATTCGATGATCTACCGGTGCCTGACGTGCCAGAAGGTCTTGAGCCTGAGTGGGCACGGCAGCGAGGGACAATAATACTCCTACAAAGATTTTACTTATCTTGCTTTTTAAACTCATAATTCTAAATTAATACTCTTTTAGGTTGGTCGTTCAGCATACAGAACAATAAGAATTCTGTACGGAAAATCGCCATGCAAAGTGCTCTAAGATGCGATTTTGTTATATAGACGTTGCAAATATAACAAAAATAATTCAAACAACCTAATGGATTAACATAAATTATTCGGTCTTTAACATGCTCGTTTTCACTCGTATAGCTTTCGAATGCAGTTTATATATAGGCGAATTGGCATAATTATTGCATGAAATGTCAAAAGCAGAATTTAACATTTTTTCTGTTTCTCGTTTTTCCTTTTTTTACTCTTGTTGGATATCTCTGTTCTTTTGTAATTTATCCATTTTTCAGATATCTGAGCAGAGCTACGGCAGGTGAATGTCCCATGAAGATGTACTTCTTTACCTCCGGACTTGTGAAGTGGTTGCACTGTGTATAGGCTTTATAGAGTTCATCGAGATTGATGGTAAATTCCTTGCCCGAGCTTTCCCCTATGCCGATGATCATCTTGGCGGTGACGTGCAGTCGGATGTATCTGATGCCTGTTACGCTTTCTATCTCTTTGATGCCTATGAGCTTTTCTCTCATTTCCTCTTTGGTCAGGTCGGGCCGTGGCTCTGGCTCGCGAACCAGTGGTTTGCGACCACGCTTCTTGGGTGTGGAGACAGGCACAGTGGCTGGCGTGGTGGGCATGTCGGGGAAGAGGTTTCCTTCAGATGTTTGTTCTTTTATTGCCATTTTTGCTTCTGTTTTACTTGATGTTGATAGCCTGTGTTGTCTGGTTGAGGGGGCTGCCGCTAACTGATGGCAGCCCAGTTGATGTTGGTTTTCTTCAGCTCTCTGAGCCTCGACCATAGTGGTGCGTACTGGGGAAGACTGCATTGCGGATCGGCCTCGATAACAGCTTGCGCCTCCTGTCTTGCCAGTTGCACAAGTTGACCATCGCGTGCTATGTTGGCTATCTTCAGGTCGAAGGCTATTCCGCTTTGCTGCGTTCCCTCCAGGTCGCCAGGGCCTCGAAGCTTCAGGTCGGCTTCAGCTATTCGGAAACCATCATTGGTGTCGCACATGATGTCGATTCGCTTTCTTGTATCCTCGCTCAACTTGTAGTTGGTTACCAGGATGCAGTAGCTTTGGTCGCTTCCTCGTCCTACTCGTCCTCTGAGCTGGTGTAGCTGAGAGAGTCCGAATCGCTGCGCATCCAGAATCACCATAACCGAGGCGTTGGGCACATTGACGCCTACCTCGATGACGGTTGTGGCAACGAGTATCTGGGTTTCGCCCTTCACAAACTTCTCCATCTCAGTTTCCTTCTCTGCAGGTTTCATCTTGCCGTGCACTTTGCTGAGGTTGTAGTCGGGGAAGGCTTCCTTGAGAGTCTCGAAGCCTTCTTCCAGGTTTTTCAGATCGCTCTTCTCGCTCTCTTTGATGAGCGGAAATACGATGTAGACCTGTCGCCCCATGTTGATCTGGCGTCTGATGCTCTGATAGAGAGAGGTCAGTTGGGTGTCGAACTTATGCAGCGTCTGTATGGGTTTTCTGCCAGGCGGCAGTTCGTCGATGACACTTACATCCAGGTCGCCGTATATAGTCATGGCAAGGGTGCGTGGTATAGGGGTTGCCGTCATGACCAATACATGCGGCGGATTCAGGCTCTTGCTCCATAGCTTGGCTCTTTGTGCCACACCGAAGCGATGCTGTTCGTCGATGACAGCCAGTCCTAAGTGTGCAAACTGCACGGTTTCTTCTATGATGGCATGAGTTCCCACCAATATCTGCACCTCTCCGCAAGCCAATGCGTCGAGTATGGTCTGTCGCTTTTTGCCTTTTACGATGCCCGTCAGCAGTTCCACCCTGATGTCCATCCCCTTCAGAAACTCCCTGATGGTTTGCAGATGCTGTTCTGCCAAGATTTCGGTAGGAGCCATCATGCAGGCCTGGAATCCATTGTCGAGTGCTATGAGCATGGTCATCAATGCCACGAGTGTCTTGCCCGATCCTACATCTCCCTGCAGAAGTCTGTTCATCTGTTTGCCGCTGCACATGTCGGCGCGTATCTCATGCATCACCCGCTTTTGTGCTCCGGTAAGACTGAAAGGCAGGTTGTTCGCATAGAAACTGTTGAATATCTCTCCCACACGGTTGAACACATATCCCCGGTATTTGCGTCGCTGGTCGCTCGCGTACCTTAATATATTGAGTTGCACGTAGAACAGCTCCTCAAACTTCAGCCGCACCTGTGCCTTCTGCAGTTCCTGATGAGAGTGTGGATAATGTATGTTGCGGAAGGCCTCGTCGCGTGAGACAAGGTGCAGACGATGGGTGATAAAGTCGGGCAGGGTTTCTGGCAGGGCAGGAAGCTTCTCTATCAGCGCCTTGGCTATCTTCTCTATGGCGCGCGATGTAAGCCCCATCTTTTTCATCTTCTCGGTGGTGCCATAGTAGGGCTGCATGCCCATGTCGGAGAGTTGCAGCGACTGTGCGTCGTCGATATCGGGGTGAGCAAACTGGAAACGTCCGCCATAAAGCGTTGGCTTGCCGAAAACAATGTATTCGGTATCGGTCTTGTAAGTCTTGTAGATGTATTGTGCGCCGCGAAACCAAACTAAGTCAGCTATTCCGAATCCGTCGGAGAAGTGGGCTACTACCCGTTTGTTGCGTTTCCCCATGTCGAATTCCTCGAAACTGAGGATCCTTCCCTTTATCTGTACAAAGGGCATTTCCGGTGTCAGCTCGCTGATGTGGAACACCTTGGTGCGGTCTACATATTTATAAGGATAGTATTCGAGCAAGTCACCATACGAGCAGATGCCGAGCTCCTTGCTCAGTATCTCTTTCTTCTTAGGACCTACGCCAGGCAGGTACATGATGTCTTGGTCTAAAATACTACTCATTTTTTTAAGTGAAGAGTGAAGAATTCCCTTGTTCTTATTCTGCTAATAGGGCTTCTGCCACCTTGATGTCTAAGGGGGTTGTAATCTTGATATTCTCGCGGTTGCCTTCCACCATTGCTACCTGGCATCCTAAGCTTTCCACCACCGAGGCATCGTCGGTAAACTGAGCCTTGTAACCCTGATTGAAGGCTTGCTTGGCAAGAGCAATGTCGAAAGTCTGAGGAGTCTGTACCACACGATAGTCGTCGCGCATCACGTTTTTGCCTCCTCCACGCTGGTCTATATAGCGCAGTGTGTCGGTCACAGCATATACGGGTATGGCGGCATATTCCTCGCGGGCGGTCTCGTAGCATTCGTCTATGACTGAGGTTGATACGAATGGGCGCACACCGTCGTGTATTCCCACCACTCCGTCGGCGTCATCGGGAATAAGCGCCAGTCCGTTCTTTGATGACTGGAAGCGGGTGTCGCCACCATTGGCTATCTGGTGCTTGATGTCGAAATGATGCTCCTCGCAAAGTTGGTGCCAGTATTCCTGCTGGCTCTCGGGCAACACAAGGATGATGTTGATGTCGGGGTTGTATTCGTAGAAGCGCTCTATAGTGCGCATCAGTATGGGCTTGCCGGCTACAGGTAGAAACTGCTTGGGCGTCTCTGTTCCCATGCGCAGTCCTTTGCCTCCGGCAACAATGATTACGTAATCCATAATTTAAGTGAAGAGTTAAGAATTATTTGTTGCTCATCAGGTGTGTGTACCTCATGCCTTTCTGCAGTTCTGCCACAGCCTCGTCGCCTACGAAGTAGCTCAATATCTTGTAGGCATAGGGCAGGGTAGCAGCCGGACCTTCACCTGTTATCACGTTGCCGTCCTCCTCATACAGATGGCCAGTATACTCGGTGTCGGCAGCAAAGTATTGTTCAAAACCAGGATAGCAGGTAGCCTTCTTGCCGTTGAGGATGCCCGTGCTTGCCAATACCATAGGGGCAGCACAGATGGCACCTATGCGCTTGCCGGCCTTGTGATGAGCGATGAGCGCCTGTCGCACGCCCTCGTGCTCGTTGAGATGAGTGCTGCCTGGCATTCCTCCTGGAAGAAGGAGCATGTCGGCATCGCCGAAGTCCTTCACGTCCTCAAAGCGCAGGTCGGCTTTCAGTGTTACGCCATGAGAAGTTTCTACCCATTCGCTGCCCGTAATGCTTACGGTCTTGATGTCTACACCACCTCTGCGAAGTATGTCTACCGGAGCCAAACCTTCGATTTCCTCGAAGCCATTGGCAAGAAATTCGTATACCTTTGCCATAATTTTATGTTCTTTTTGTCTGATTATTCGATTTATATTATTACCTTTGCAAAAGTAAGAATAATAATTGAAACAGCAAAATAAATGACACGACAACCATTGAAATTTGCGATATTTGGCAATGAGTACCAGGCCAGGAAGTCTACTTCGATAGAGAAAATCCTGGACTATTTAGCGCAGAAAGGTGCCGAAATCTATGTGGAGAATGCCTATTACGAGTTTCTCACCCGCAGTCAGCACATCGATGTGAAGGCGGCAGGAGTGTTCGAGGATTATAACTTCGATGTGGATTATGTCATCTCCATGGGAGGCGACGGCACCTTCCTCAAGGCTGCCAGCAGAGTGGGAGCCAAGGGAACACCCATCATCGGTGTCAATATGGGGCGACTGGGCTTCCTGGCTGATGTGTTGCCTGGCGAGGTGGAGGCAGCCTTGGACAGCTTGTATGCCGGTGAGTGCCAGATAGAGGAACATGTCGTCATTCAGGTAGAGGCTGAGGGAGGTGTCTTGGCAGGCAATCCTTTTGCCCTTAACGATATTGCCGTACTGAAGCGTGACGATGCGTCCATGATTTCTATTCGCACGCAGGTGGATGGAGAGTTTCTGGTTAACTACCAGGCTGACGGACTGATCGTGACTACTTCTACGGGCTCTACAGCCTACAACCTGTCGAATGGCGGACCTATCATCATTCCCCAGAGCAGCAGCCTGTGTCTCACGCCCGTGGCTCCTCATAGTTTAAATATTCGTCCCGTCGTCATTAATGACACGGCAGAGATAACACTCGATGTGGAGAGCCGTAGCCACAACTACCTTGTTGCCATCGACGGACGCAGTGAGCGAATGACTGAAGGCACACGTCTCGTTATCCGCAAGGCTGCCCATACCATTAAAATAGTAAAACAGCGCAACCAGCGATACTTCTCCACTCTGAGAGAGAAGTTGATGTGGGGTGCCGATCAGAGAGGAAGATGAATTTAAGTGAAGAGTGAAGAACGAAGCGTGAAGAATTCAAATGAAGAGATGGATGAAGATAATCAAGGTTCCCAAGTTCAAGTATGATGCCAAGACCCTGCTCAAGTGGCTTTGGCGTTCCTGGCGTGGCAACCGTCTGCAGGCTACGCTCAATGCTGTTGTCGGCTTGCTGTCTGTTGCTGTCAGTTTAGGACAGGTGTGGGCGGTGAAGCATGCCATCGATGTGGCTTCGCATGCCGTGCAGGGCAATATCTATTGGGCTGTGGCATTGATGGGTGGACTGATATTATGCGATTTCGCACTCAACATCTCTGGCATCTGGATAAGAAACCTCCTGGGCATCAAGGCGCAGAACCGTATGCAGCAACGTATGCTCGACCGCATCCTTCGCTCGGAGTGGCAGGGCAGGGAGCGCCTTCATTCGGGTGATGTGCTCAACAGGCTTGAGGGGGATGTGTCGCAAGTGGTAGGCTTCCTTACCGAGACTATTCCAAGTACCTTGAGCGTCCTGGCGCTTTTCCTCAGCGCCTTCTTCTATCTCTTCTCCATGGATAAGCTCTTGTCGGTAGTCATCGTCGTTATGATTCCCATCTTCCTGGCTTTCAGCAAGGTGTATATGGGCAAGATGCGATTCCTGACCCGTCAGGTGCGCGATACCGACAGTAAGGTTCAGAGTGTGCTGCAGGAAACCATCCAGCACCGCATGCTTATCAAGACCTTGGAGAGTAACAGCGTCATGGTGGAACGGTTGGAGAACACCCAGTGCGAGCTTCGCTCCAAAGTGGTGCGTAAGACCATATTCAGCGTGTTCAGCAACTTGGTTCTTAACTTTGGCTTTGCCTTGGGCTATCTGGTGGCATTCCTTTGGGCTGCCGTGCGCATGAGTGCAGGCTCGCTTACCTTTGGTGGCATGACTGCCTTTCTGCAGCTTGTCAACAAGATACAGGGTCCGGCACGCAACCTTGCCAAGCTGGTTCCTGCCTTTGTGGGGGTGTTTACTGCTGCCGAACGACTCATGGAGTTGGAGGAAAATCCATTGGAGGAACAGGGTGAGCCAATAGAGATAGACTCGCCTTGCGGCATTCGCCTTGAGGGAGTGAGTTATGCCTACAAGGCAGAGCAGTCTGAGGACGATTCAGCTTCCGATGCCCGCAATGTCATTCATCAGCTCGATTTCGATTTCACACCAGGCAGCTGTACTGCTATCTTGGGTGAGACAGGTGCCGGCAAGACAACTCTTGTTCGCCTTATCCTGGCTCTGCTTCGTCCGCAGCAAGGTCAGCTCTCTATATATAATAAGGTGAAGAGTCAGACGCTCACTCCGCTTCATCGATGCAACTTTGTTTATGTGCCTCAGGGCAACACGCTGATGAGCGGAACTATCCGCGACAATCTTCGGTTGGGTAAGCTCGATGCTACTGATGAGGAGATGGTGGAGGCTCTGCATAAGAGTTGCGCCGACTTTGTGATGGAGTTGCCTGCAGGCTTGGATACTCTTTGCAGCGAACAGGGAGGAGGACTGAGTGAAGGACAGGCACAGCGCATAGCCATAGCCCGCAGTCTGTTGCGCAATCGCAGCATCATGCTCTTCGATGAGGCTACGAGTGCCCTTGACCCAGAAACTGAGCGCCAGCTGTTGCAGAACATCCTGTCTTCTCACGACAAGACCATTATCTTCATTACCCATCGTCCTGCTGTGGTCGACTATTGCGACCAGGTGCTCAGAATAGAGCGCACCAACAACAGTTGAATATTTCCTCTTCAAGAGTGAGGGTGACATAACCGAATGTCTTCTATGCTCAGTCCTGTGGCTTGGGAAATAATTTCCAAAGGAATGTTCTGTGAAAGCAGGTTGCGGGCTATTGCTTTTTTCTCTTCAGCTCTTCCCTCAGCTCTTCCTTCAACTCTTCCTTCAGCTCTTCCCTCAGCTCTTCCCTCAGCTCTTCCTTCAGCTCTTCCCTCAGCCAATCCTTCTAATTTAGCATTGCCGAGTACGTCATTCTGAATCATGATGGCATTAATATGCTCGTCGTATGCGTGACGTTCTGCATCCGACATCTCGTAGTATTTTAGCTTCTCGCGAGCCTCTTGCAGACCTGGAGCTTTAGTGTCTGGAGAGATAACGCCATTCTTCAGATAGTTTACCCATTCTTCCAATGGTGATTTTGCCACTTTATTGAACTCGTTGACACGCACAAGGATATAGGTAGGGAAAATCTCAGAAGGTGATTTTCTTACGATATTGTTCTTTTCCTTGGCACTTATCACGAGCTGGTCTTTCGTGTGCAGACCTGTAAAATTGTTCTGTCCGATATAGATGTAGTCAGAACCTTTTCCGAGATCGAAGTACAAGATGCTGATAGAATACACCTTTTTCACCTCCTTATAGCTGTTGCCGAGGTTGATATGCTCAGTAATAGCTTTTGCTACTCCATAAAGAACTCGCTCTAAGTAGTACAGCTCACTTGTGTTTTGTATTTCCACAATGATAATTTCTCCCTTGCTGTTTCTGGCTTTTATATCAACGCGGTTGAACTTATCATCTTCTTTCTGCTGATTACTTTCACTTTCCAGTATTTCTATGATTTTTACTTCTTCATTCAGAAATACGGTAAGGAATCCTTCCAAAACGTCAAAATTAGCTTTCTGACGGAGTAATCTTTTGATTGCCCAGTCGAAACGGATGTATTTATCTCTCAGTTCTGCCATAATAAAACCTCCTTTTTGTTTAAATGATAATTGCCGAGTGCAGAATATCTTATGCAAAGATACATTTTTTCTCTTTTGCTTCCAAATGTTTTACCGAAAAAATGATATTTCTTCTTTCTCGGCTATTTTACTCTATACGAAAAACTGGCGACCCTCGCATAACGTGAGCCGCCAGTTGAATAGATGAATTATATGTTAGGTTTTTTTATTTACTTGATAACTACCTTTTTGCCATGGTGGATATAGATGCCAGCCTGGTTGGGCTTTTGGTTCATCTTCATACCACTAAGGGTGTACCAGGCATTGTTGACGTTTTTGCCTGTATTCTCGATGATAGGCTGGTCGATGCCAGTGTTTACTTCTTTAGTGACATTAGTTACGACATATTTTCCACCGCTTTTTTCAGGACCAACCTTGATGAAGACGGTTGAGTTGATGCCTGTAATGTCGAGTGACTGAGATTTCTCTTTTGTTCCTGCATCGTTAGGCTCACAGAAAACAAAGTTGAGCATTCCGCCTTTTTGGGTAATGGTGAAGTCCTTATAATACCAGTTCTTGCCATCAATCATCTTGGTCTGTGTAATGGGGGTTCCAGGCCATTCAGGTTTATCATCAGTGTCACCCCAATAGTAGAAGTTCACCTTCTTCCAATTGACGGCATCTGTGTTTACATAAACAGTGATGTTGTATGGCTCGAAACGCTTGATGCTATAGTTATAAGTGCGAATACCGCTTACAGTACCATTGATGAGCAGACCCACCTTCAGTGTGCATGAACTGCTGATGTTGATAGATGTACCGCTTGTTGCCTGAGTGCTGCTGGCTGTAGGGTCGCTGCCATTGGTGGTGTAAACCAACTTAGCAGTGCTGTTCTTGCTGACAGCGGTAAGAGTTGTTTTGAATCCTTCTTCGTATGTGCCAGAAGCTTTGTCTGCCCATGCAGTCTCTGAGTTGCTTGACAAATAGTACATGTAGTTTTTGCCAGAGTGGATGCGGGTATATTCAGTCTTTGCTGGGGTAGTCATCATGCTTGGAATACCTACAACAACCAACAACTTGCGTCCATTGGTTCCGTTTACTGCATTGGCAAAATACTGTTTGTTGTTGGCATAATTACTGTAAGAACTTGTGTTGGCGATACCTGCCAATTTGCGGGCCTCTATCATGCTCTTCAGCTCGTGCTCGTATGCTTTCCAGTGAGGCTGGAAGATACAAGGAGTACCAGGCATGGCTATCATGAATGCGTTAGCAGCAGGAATATATGCTGTAGGGATAGGGTCTTTGCTTCCCTCGTTACTCTTGTCCTCGCGTACCTGTATGTCGTGGTTTTCTACGAAGGTTATGGCATACTGACGATAGGAAACATCAGACATCAGGCAGGCGTCATTCAACTTTCTCCAGTCGTTGTATCTGATTGCATTGGTCATGTTGTAGTGGAATGGGAAGTCAAAGGCACCGCTCTTCTTGCCTGTTTTGTTGATCCAGTTCTTGATATTGCCTACACCATCCCAATACTCGCCTACGGAGTACTGAATACCTGTTGCTGTGTTGTAGTCGCCCACATGGCTTGCGTTGAAACCTTTTACCATGTCGTAGCGGAAGCCGATGTAGCCAAGGTCTTCTTTCAAGAATTTCAAGTAAGCCTTTACCACTTTCTGTACGTTTGCGCTCTTGTGGTCCAGGTCACGGCAGTCTCCGAAGTCCTCGCCCTCATCCTTGTTGTTGCTGAGGCTAACACTTTCTGTTTTGGCTTGGGTTAAGGTCTTACCGCCATCGTCGTTTTTGCAGATGTCGGTAGGCAGCATCTGGTAGGTCACACCCTGGTATGTTTCAGCTGGGAAAGTGAACCAACCCTCGGTATTGCGGTGGTTGATAACTACATCGGCAATGGTTCCGATACCATTGTTCTTAAATGTCTTGATCATGGAACGCAACTCGTCTTCTGTTCCGAAACTGGAGTTGTGGTTGAAATAGTAATAGGGTTTATAGCCCATTACCTGTACGGTTTCAGCACATTTTCCGCTCTGAGGAACCCATATGAGGTCGATGAATCCTTTGAACTCTGTAGTCTGAGCCTCAAGAGCTTTCCATTGTGCAGCCTCGTATGCATTCCAAGAGAAGCCCTGCAGCATGACTCCATTGTAGTTTGCCGGCCATCCTTGTGCCGAAGCACTGATTACTGCTAAGAGTGCAATAAGTGTCAAGTAAACTTTCTTCATATTCTTCTTGTTTTTTGTTTTCGGTGGTAAAGTTATGATTTTCTTTTGTAGTGGCAATCTTTTCTTGACCTAAATCAAGCAAACGACTTGCGCAAACGTTTGCATTTTCTGTGCAAATTCATAGTATCTGTCATGACCTCAGTTCAGAATCATGTTGTTTCCAAAGAGAATTTGAGGATTCCCAGGTTCACACCAAAGGTAAGCTTGCGCATTTTCAGTGGCAAGCATGTAAAGCCCTTGTTCTGTAAATGCATGTGGAGCAACAGTGGAATGCTTGAGGGAATTGAACCGGTGAAAATTTTCCACCAGTTCCTGTTTCTCGCTGCTATTCAGTTCAATAACATAACCTGTAGGAAACTTTTTGGGGTTATTTTTAACAGCTTTGTTTATATCTCTTGTCTCCACTCCATACAATTCTGCAACATCTCTGTCAAGAATAACTTGAATATTCCTGACGACTATGATTTTACTTTCTGTTTTTACTATATCTTCTTGATGTCCCATATTTTTTATTAGGATGATGCCGCTAAGGTACAACATTTCTTTTTAACCACCAAATGATGGTGAGGAATATGAGCAAACGATAGCCAAATCGAGCGTTTTTTCTTCGATTTGGCTATCATATCACCTATTCCTTAGCCAAATCGAACGTTTTTTCTTCGATTTGGCTAAAGAATCGCTTGCTTTCTCAAATATTTTCCTTAAATTTGCAACACAATAAACAGCTAAAGAATATCAGTTATGGAGCAAATAGTAGGCAGAAAGACAGAAATCACACAGTTGACAGAATATTTTAATTCTGGCAAAGCAGAGTTTGTAGCAGTATATGGAAGAAGACGTGTGGGTAAAACATTTCTTGTACACAACCTCTTCAAAGACAGGTTTTCCTTTGAAATGTCAGGTTCCATTGACGCATCAACAGAGGCTCAGTTGTCTAACTTTGGCTATGCGCTACGTGAATTTGGCGACACCCAACAGCCTTTACCAACGAATTGGACAGAGGCCTTTGAGGCGCTGAAACAGATGCTAAAGCCAAAATTGTGCGGAAAACGATTATTGATATTCATGGATGAATTACCTTGTTTGGATACCCCAAAGTCCAATTTTCAACAAGCCTTTGAACATTTTTGGAACAGTTGGGCTGCAAATCAGAGTGAAATCATGCTCATAGTTTGTGGCAGTGCCACCTCATGGATGATTTCCAATTTGATAGATAGCCACGGAGGGCTCCATAATCGCATCACACATGAGATGTACTTGGCTCCTTTTACACTGGGGGAAACAGAAAAGTACCTTCAAGTAAATGGCTTCGCTTGGCCACGCCTTTCCTTTTTGCAAATATATAGTGTAATGGGTGGAGTCCCTTATTATTTGAGTTTATTAGACAAGACACAAGGTGTAGAAGCTAATGTAGATAGACTGTTTTTTTCGGAACGAGGCGAACTGAAAAGAGAATACAACAGGCTGTATTCTTCCTTGTTCAGAAACTCAGAATCCTATATGCGAGTGATTGAAACCTTGGCGAAATGCAAGCAAGGTATGACTCGCAAAGAAATTGCCACTCACCTGAAAATGCAGTCTGGCGGAACCTTGTCCAAAGTTCTTCGAGAATTGATCAATTGTGATTTCGTAAGAGGTTACAATACCCGTGAGAAGAAAATCAAACTCAAAGAACAAATCTATCAACTGACAGATTTATACACCTTATTTTATATGTCGTTCTGTCATTCAGGCACTACAGACACTGCATATTGGACGCATCAGATGGGAAAGCCACGTCAAAATACTTGGTATGGTTTAGCTTTCGAGCGTATCTGCATGCTACATATTCCCCAAATCAAAAAGAGGTTGGGCATAGAGCAGATATATACGGAGTATTACTCATGGCGTAGCAAGTGCTCTACTCCAGCAGCACAGATAGACTTGTTGATTGAACGAGCAGATCATCTCATCAATCTTTGCGAGATCAAGTATTCACAATCTCCTTATACGATTACGAAGGAAGAAGAGTTACATATTCGCACCCGTATGGCTGATTTTGTAGAAGAAACTGGTGTTCGGCATGGCATCTTGCCTACACTAATAACTACATTCGGCATCCGCCCCAATGCCCATTCAGCAATCGCACAAGTGCAACTGACAATGGATGATTTGTTTGATGACATGGGATAATTATTAAAAAACTTGAAAACATTTGGTTGTCTCGATAATTATTGCGTAATTTGCGCAACGTAAAAAGCGCAATAAGATTATGGCAACAATTAACAACCCTTTCGTGATGTATGGATACAAAGGAGCAGAGTACTTTTGTGACCGTGAGAAAGAAACTGAGAAGATGATGACTTCGCTCCATAACGAGCGAAATATCACGCTTGTCGCACCTCGCCGTATGGGCAAAACAGGCTTAATCCATCATGTCTTCCAACAGTTAGAAAAGCAATATGATGATGCGAAATGCTTCTACTTAGACATATTTGCCACCAAGAACTTGGAGCAGATGGTGCAACTCATGGCTTCGGAAATCATTGGGAAATTAGATACAATCTCTCAATCCGCCTTGCGTAAAGTACAGGAGTTCTTCAGCAGTTGGCGACCAACGCTAACAATTGACGAACTGACAGGCACTCCAACATTTTCTTTGGATTTGAAGCCAAACGAGGGACGAGAAAGCTTGAAGCGAATCTTCGAGTACATGAAGCAATCTGGAAAGCGATGCTACGTGGCAATAGATGAGTTTCAACAAATCATGAACTATCCAGAGGATGGAGTGGAAGCATTGATACGCTCCTACATCCAATTCCTGCCCAATGTATATTTCGTATTTTCTGGCAGTCAACAGCACATGATGGAAGAGATGTTTTTGTCGGCGAATCGCCCATTCTTCCAGAGTTCTCTTGTCATGTCACTACCATGTATCGCCGAGTCAAGATATCTATCATTTGCCAATCGTTTTTTGTCATCACAAAAACGAGAGGTAGATGTAGACACATTCACCTATATCTACTCGCAAGCCGACAGCGTAACTTGGTATATGCAAGCCATCCTACATGGTATTTACGAACATCGTGATGAGCAGATCAATAAGGACTTAGTGGATGAAGTGATTCAAGAGTTGATAGAGGAGCAAGCCATGGCATACCAAAACTATTGTGCATGGCTGACCGAAAACCAGCAGTTACTCTTGTTAGCAATTGCCAAGGAGCAAATAGTTTCCTCCCCACTTAGCCAACAGTTCATCATCACCCACCACCTACCTGCCACCAGCAGCGTAAAGACTGCCCTGAAGGCTTTAGTGGACAAGCAACTAATCAGCAAGACCCCAAAAGGCTTCTTTGTCAGCGACCGCTTCTTTGCAAAATGGCTGGCAAAAGGATAATAAAGCAAAAAAGTCTTGGGAAATCAAATATTATAGGAGAGAGTGTCAAAACTCAACTAATGCGGGCTGAAAGCCCAACAATCACATAGCCCAGGGCAGCGCCCTGGGTATTGAGTTATATATTGAACAGTACGCCCTGTAAGGGCAACACCTTAATAATTAAGCTTTTGGGCACTCTGTGCACACCGCACGGGCAATAAATGCCCGACGCTTGTTCAGTCGATGCCCAACGCTTGTTCAGTCAATGCCCAACGCTTGTTCACTGAGTGCCCACTTGACGGGCAAGACAGACCACCTGATGGTCTCATACAGAACGGCTGGAGAGTTGCCTATTCTATGAGTTTTTAACCAAATCAGTAAAGTTCGACCAACTTTCAACTTTGAATCCTCTTAGATCTCTGACTGATTTCTTAAACCACTCTATTTTAGAAAGCTCCATAACTGTTTTTACAAGTGCAGTCAAATCATCATTCATCGTCATGTATGTACTGCCTTGCACCCACTCGAAACCATTCTTTTTTAGAAGCTCTTTTATTTCGTAGTAAGCTTTGTTGTAAGGCTCGCCATAGTATTTCTGTAAATCAGAAATAACCATATCAAATGCTATTGCGTACATACTGCCTCCTTTGCAGGTTCAAATAAGTCTTTATATCCAAAGAAGATGTTCCCATCTGCGGTTTTTGCGGAGATGACAATTCCTACGAAAGGATTGTTCTCAACTTCAATCACTTCGCCCTGTGTCCAGTCTTTGGCATGTGTCAAGTCTGGAGATATTAATACTTTGTCGCCTGTTCTCATATTCACAAAAATATAAATGTTGTACTTATTCGGTGCAAAGAAAATGCAAACGAGCGCAAAGAAAGCTTGCTTTCAATTTGCCGAGTGCAGCTTTTCTTCTGCAAAGATACGACTTTTCCTCGTAACCACCAAATGTTTTTTGGGGAAAATGTAGGAAAGAATGCAGGTCATACAAAAAGGCGGTCTCTGAATAGAAACCGCCTTTAATTGTTATTTTTAGAGAGATATTACTTCTTTGTCATCACACACTTTGCTGTTCCTTCTGCCCAATTAACCTTAAGTTTAATGTCGTAAGTACCAGCTTCATTTATTGCGATGTTATCTCCATCATGAACCAAGGCGTCAAGTGGACCACCCCAACTGAGAGACCAATCGTTTGTGTGACGGAACTTCATTTCGCCATCACTCAATGTGACGTCCTTAAGTTCCCAGCAGCGCTCTTCCGGATTGTATGTCATATCCTTTTTCTGATGATGCTGCCCTCGTTTGGGCTTGTCGAAGCCGATGGTCATAGCGTTGGCAAGATAAATCACAAAACCTTCACAGTAGGTTTTGTCTAATTGACTCATTCTGACAGACTCTCCCTTATATATAAAAGGTGTAGCATGGTGTTACGGATTGTGGCAGCATTGCTTCCACTTTGTCCTTGCGCTTTTTCCATAATTCTTTAATTCATTGTTAATATTTCATTTGTAACTACTCTCTGCTTACTCTTATACTATATAAATGTTTTGTTTAAGCTACAAAAAGTTCCATTCCGTGACACGGAACGTACATTCCGTAGTTCGGAACCGCCATTCCGTGATTTGGAACGGCCGTTCCGTGTCACGGAATATAGATTTATCCGCAAGAGACAGAACAAATTCATAACTAACCGAAAATAATATGACCTATACGGTTGAAATTACCCAGCACACCCTGAGCCAACGGTCACCAGCGCATAGCGGAATTGAAAATAGCTGGCCGAAGGGTAAAGCAAAGGTAAAGGGCAGAAGCTCATAGAAGCAGCACGCCCTGAAAGGGCAGAAGCTCTTAGCCCAGGGCATCGCCCTGGGTAATTACGGACACAAACCTGTCGCCCTGTAAGGGCAAAAGCTTCAAAGAACCAGGCAATTTGTAAAGCTGTTGCCCTTACAGGGCGCATTGCTGATTGCGACTACACCCAGGGCGTTGCCCTGGGCTAAGAGCTTCTGCCCTTTCAGGGCGTGATGCTTATATGGGTTCCAGCTCCTTCTGGGCGTATTTGAACCACTTTGCGGAATTAGAGTTACTTAGTGATGGTGAAAAAATAAATTAGTATGATTTGAGACCATGACCTTATTGAGATGGTGCATTTTTCACCCAATTCGTACCAAGTTATTTTTTTCGTCCACTAAAGTACCTAAAGATGTACCTAAGGCAAATATCATGCAAACGTTTGCACAACAAGAATGCTGTTTTTAACTCTAAAAAAAGTACAAGTAAGCGCAAAAGGAGTTACATTTGCATACAGAAAGTTAAAATGGTACAAAAAATACCATTCCTACCTTATAATAATGTAGAGACCTAACGACCGACTGGATATTGAAAGTTAATAGCTAACAACACTAACTAAAAGCCAAAACTTATCCAGAACGCCACAAAAGGTTATAACTTTATTTTAAGTGCAGGATATAACTGAGCAAGATTATTCATATAAACTTAAAGATCAAACAAAATGATGAGATGAGCTATACCACCTTATAATATTTTTTAACCGCGCGGACTAATAACTAACGGCTAAAGGGAAATAAGCGTGGAATAAAAACCGACTAACAACAACATGCATATATTAACTAAAAATTAAACAGAATGATGAAGCAGGTAAAAATTAAATTGCCTCTTAGGATGTTGACCCTCGCAAGTGGTCTTCTCCTGACAGCAAGTTCCTTTGCGCAGTCAAATGCCATTAAGGGACAAGTGAAAGATGCTTCTGGTGAGCCTGTCATGGGTGCTACCATTACAGTCAACGGTAAGGCAGTAGGCATTACCGACATGGATGGTAACTTCTCTGTTGATGCAGCTCCCGGTACTAAGCTAACCTTTACTTATTTGGGTATGACCCCAAAGACAGTACAAGCAAGCAAGAACATGATCATCACGATGATCGATGACTCCAAGTCGTTGAACGAGGTCGTTGTCATCGGTTATGGTCGTGCTAAGAAAAACGACTTGACCGGTTCTGTCACAGCCATCAAGCCAGACGAGATGTCAAAGGGTATCACAAGCAGTGCCTCAGATATGTTGGTAGGTAAGATAGCTGGTGTAGATGTACAGACAGGTGGCGGTCAGCCAGGTTCTGGCGCACAGATTCGTATCCGTGGTGGTGCCTCTCTGAAGGCTTCTAATGACCCTCTCTATGTCATCGATGGTTTAGCTATTGACAACAATACCAATAAGGGTATGAGTAACATCTTGGCGATGATTAACCCTAACGATATCGAAAGCTTCACGGTATTGAAGGACGCTTCGGCTACCGCCATCTATGGTTCTCGTGCTTCTAATGGTGTCATCATCATCACCACCAAGAAGGGACGTGCCGGTCAGAGACCTACTGTTACCTATAATGGTGATATCACAATATCTACCATCCAGAAGAAATATGAGGTGATGAATGCCAGCGAGTACAAGCAGGCTCTTACCTCTTTAGGAAAAGATATAAGCAGTTTGGGTTTGGGTGATGCCGACACAGACTGGCAGGACGAGATTTTCCGCACTTCCGTCTCTACCAAGCACAGCCTCAGTATTCAGGGCGGCTTGAAGGATATGCCTTACCGTATTGGCTTAGGTTTCGAAGACAACAACGGTATCGTTAAGACCAGCTGGATGAAGCGTTTCAACACTTCAGTCAATGTGGCTCCTTCCTTCCTCGACAAGCACTTGAACTTCAACTTCACAGCGAAGTATATGTTCGAAAAGGACCGCTATGCACAAGCAGGTGCCGCCATCTCTAACGCACTCCGAATGGACCCCACACAGCCCGTTCGCGTAAACGATGAGAAGTACGACTGCGTAGGCGGATATTTCCAGTATCTGGGCAACAAAAGCGACAAGGTTACAGATCCTAATTGGAAAAGTACGCCTAAATCTCAGTATCCTCTGAACCCTGTGTCTCTCCTTGACACTTACAAGTGTATAGCCAAAACTCATGACATAACTTCAAATTTGGAAGTAGACTATAAGATTCATGGCTTTGAAGACTTGCATTTGCATGCAGCCATAGGAGCACAATACACTGATGGTAGACAAAATGAGGATACAAACAAGTATTCAGCAACTGTCGAGTCGAATGGTTCATCCAACAACTATTTTGGTAGGTATCTTACTAACCATCAATACAAATACAGTATTGAAGGAAAAGCATTTGCTGAATATGCCCATAAGTTTGGTGTTCACGACATCGATATCATGGCAGGTGCTGAGCAGAGCCACTATCACAGATCAGGATATGAATTCGGAAGTGGTATTGATGAATACCTGAGAGATACCAATCCTCAGTATGAAGCTACAGAAGGTAAATGGAATTATGAGTATGATCCAAAGTTCCAATCTGACGAGTTTTGGAAAACCCATAACTCATTGGTATCTTACTTCGGACGCTTCAACTATAACTTATTAGACCGCTATTTGCTTACAGCAACCTTCCGTGCCGATGGTTCTTCACGCTTCAGAAAGGGCAAGAAGTGGGGTTACTTCCCTGCAGCAGCATTTGCCTGGAAAATCAACAACGAGCCATTCATGAAGAACGTAAAATGGCTTGACGAGTTGAAGCTCCGCTTGGGCTGGGGTAAGACAGGTCAGCAGAATGGTATTGACGACTTCTACTATACTACTCTGTACAGAGTCAGCAACAGTTATGGACAATATCCATTCGGTGACAATTATTATCCTACTTTACGTCCATCTGCAAGCAATTCTGACCTGACTTGGGAAAAGACTACAACCTACAATGCAGGTCTTGATTTCACCGCTCTCAATGGCCGCTTCGGCTTCAACGTAGATGGTTACTATCGCAAGACTACCGATCTGTTGTCTGAGGTTGCTGTTGCCGCTGGTACTAACTTAAGCGACAAGATTTTGAAGAACGTTGGTTCTTTGGAAAACTATGGCGTGGAATTGGCATTCAATGTGAAGCCTATCGTCACCAAGGACTTCGTATGGGATGTAACCTACAACGTAGGATGGAACCATAATGAAATCACCGAGTTGGAAGCAGGAAAATCAGATTGGGTTGCGACTGGCGATGCGATATCTCGTGAAAATAACACAACGGTACAGGCAAACAAGGTTGGCGAACCTATTAACTCTTTCTATGTTTACCAGCAGGTTTACGACGAGAATGGCAAACCTATTGAGGGACTGTATGTTGACCGTGATGGTAACGGAACCATTGATGATGGTGACCGTTATTGCTACAAGAGCCCTGCACCTGATGTCATCATGGGTCTCACCACCAAGTTCATCTACAAGAACTGGGACTTCAGTGCAGCCTTCCATGCATCTATCGGTAACTATGTGTACTACGATTTCCTGAACTCAAAAGCTATTTTGGACCAAATTACACAATACGGTAATATTAACACAACAGCAGAAGCTGTCAAACTTGGCTTTACGGGTGGCACTTTAAAACCGAATACACAAAGCGACTATTTCGTACGCAATGCTTCTTACCTAAAGTGTAGCAACATGACATTGGGTTATAGCTTCCCAGCATTGTTCAAGGCTGGTGCTGAAAAGATTTGCAGCGGACGTATCTACTTCACCGTACAGAACCCATTCATCATTACCAAGTATAAGGGCATCGACCCTGAGGTAAGTAGCGGTATGGACAAAAATCCTTACCCACGTCCAATAAGCTTCCAGCTTGGTTTGAATCTTAACTTCTAAAATACAAAAAGGAGACAATTATGAAAAAGATATTTATAAAGACTGCAATGGCAAGTATGTTGTGCATGGGCTTTGTCTCTTGCGCAGACGAACTGAACATCAAGTCGGTAGACCCACTAAATCACCAAACATATACGGTAGAGGGTCTCTTGGCTAAGCAGTATGCAACCCTTGGTCTTACAGGTCAGAAAGGTCCTGCTGGTTTAGGCGATATAAGTGGCGACGAGGGTGAAACCGGATTTATCCGTACAGTGTTCAACCTACAAGAGTTGATGACAGACGAAACTTTGTGGGCTTATCAGGGAAATGACGGTATTACTCAAATCACCTGCATGGATTGGGACAAGAATAATTCGCGTGTTAACTTGGCATACCAGCGCCTCAGTTTTAACATCAACCAGTACAACTTCTTTATTACCGAGCAGTCAGGCAGCCTGAGCGAAGACCAGATTGCAGAAGTTCGCTTCCTCCGTGCATTGAACTACTATTATTTCCTTGACCTGTATCGCAAGGCTCCTTTCAAGGACACCTTCGACAGTAATCTCCCTACCGAGAAAAGCGGCAAGGATCTCTACGAGTGGTTGGATAATGAGTTGACCACCATCGAGCCTATGATGGCAGAGGTGGGCGCTTATAATAACAGTGAGAATTTCGGACGTGCCGACCGTGGTGCAGCATACGCACTTCATGCCCGCTTGGCTCTTAACTCTGCCGTTTATACAGATGGCCAGATAAAGGATTACCAGAAGGCTATTCATTATTGCGACGAGATTATCAACAGCGGTAAATATGACCTTTCTCGTGTGGCAAAGAGTGGCTACAGCGGTTATCAGCAGTTGTTTATGGGCGACAATGACTGCAACCCAGATGCCAGGAAGGAAATCATCTTCCCTATCCGTCAGGATGGTGTAAAGACTCGCTCTTATGCAGGAACTTCATACCTCGTAAATGCTTCTACCATATCTGGCATGCCTTATGCAAGCACAAGTGACCCATGGAAGTGTCTGTTTGCACGTGTAGACTTGGTAAAGAAGTTCTTCCCTAATGGAGATATTCCTAAGGCTACCGATGAGGATCTTAAGAATTTGACCAATCCATCAAAAGATCAGGTGATTGCAAAGGATAACGAAAAAGGTATCAGTACTGCCGATGTCGTAGCACAGGCTAAAGACGACCGCGCCCTGTTCTATATGGGTATCGGTGGATGCAGTGACAAGGTACGTACTCTAACACCAGGTGATGCTATCACAGGTCCTCTGAATGGTGCGTCTTTTGTGAAGTGGACCAACCTCCATGCAGACGGTACAGCACAACACCATCAGAATTTTTCAGATACCGATTTCCCTATGTTCCGCTTGGCAGAAATCTATCTGACCCGTGCAGAGGCCAAGTATCGCCTCAACGGCAGCCAAGAAGGTTTGGCTGACATTCTGGAGGTTCAGGGCCGTGCCAATCGTCAGATAAAAGCTTCATCAGTAGATGATCAGACTCTTATCGATGAATGGTGCCGTGAGTTCTATATGGAAGGCCGCCGTCGTTCAGACTTGGTTCGCTTTGGCTTGTTCACAGGTTCCAAGTATCTCTGGAGTTTCAAAGGTGGTTCAGAAAATGGTCAGGGTATTCCAACAAAATTCGATATCTATCCTATCCCAGGCGATGAGATGAAGAACAACCCTAACATGACACAGAACCCAAAATACTAATTGTTAGGAAACAAGATTTAATTTAAAAGAAATCAATTATGAAAAAGATATTCAAATTCATGTTGCTGCCGGCATTGGTACTTCCTTTGCTCTTTACATCTTGCGATGAAGACAGAGACAGCAACCCTACACTGGACCTGAGTCATCTTGCGGATGGATTTGTATTGAACACTCCTGCTCTTGCAGAAAACAATACCTACGACCTCTCCAGTGCAAAAAACTTGGTATTGACATGCTCTCAGCCAAATTATGGTGGAGTGCCTTACTCAATGACGTACTATGCACAGGTATCTATCGACCCTGCATTCGTCAGCGATGCTACAGCCACTCATGTTGAGTTGGCAACACCATCCTCAGATGCAAGCCGTTTGGAATTTATTCCATCCGAAGTAAACGATGCTGTGGTATCACTCTTCAAGGCTGCCAATCCTGATGCAAGTGTTCCCGAAGAAATGCCAATTTACATTCGTCTTCGTGCTGTTATTCGCGTTACACCATCGTCCTATTTAGGAGAAACTTTCTCAAATGTTATTACCCTGCCTTCTGTCAAGGCTGTCTATCAGGCTCCTGATGCGAAGTTCACCGATAATCTCTACTTGATAGGTAGCTCTATCCAGACTCCATGGCAGAGTTGGAAGGCTATTCCACAGGTACAAGGTGTAGCTGGCAACTACTATGGTATCGTCTACTTGCCTGCAGGTGGTGAGTTCAAGTGGGGTACAGAAAACAATGATTATCGCGGCATCAACCGTCTTAAGGAAATCAACGATGAAGCCGGTGCAGAAATCTCTGCAGGTGAGGAACAAAACATCAAGGTAGCCAACGCTGGTTGGTACACTCTTCTCTTCAAGGGTAAGATTACCGAAGACAAGAAGAACATCGACTGGACACTGACTGTTTACAAAGCTCAGGTTTGCCTGATTGGTGCTTGTATTGGTCAAGGCGTTTGGGGCTTTGCTGATGAAAATGCTCTGACACCTCCAGACGATCCAAATGGCGAATGGGTTTCTCCTGCATTCGCTGCCAGCACAGAGCTTCGTGTATCTGTCAAGGTCGGTAGCCTCGACTGGTATAGTACAGAGTTCACTGTTCACAATGGCGAAGTGTTCTGGCGTAAATATGATATGCCAAACAACTGGGCTGAGACTATGGGTGCAGATTACTCTGTAACTACCGCCCCTGGCAAGAAGTTGTATGTCAACTTTGATACAAATAAAGCAGAAGTTAGATAATTTAAGATGAAAGCAAAATGAAAAAGACATTTTTATATAGCTTAGCAGTCTTGGCAAGTGTATCACTTGCCAGCTGCAACGGCGACTACGACGATTGGGCTAATCCTCAGACCAATCCACAGGAAGCCTCAGCTGCCAAATATGGTATCACCTTTACAGCGGGTCCTGAAGCAGAATGTAATATGCCTGACGAAGATGGAGTCATCAACCTCGTAACAGTCAACTCGACAGATGCCAATGTTTCAGGTTACACACTGATAGACTTGAAAGTAAATGGTGAGGCTATTGAAAGCGGCGAAATCATTGGCAACAACATTCAGGTAAATGCAACCGAATTGGAGAAGATTCTCTGCAAACAGAATAAAACTCGCGCCAGCGTTGCAAGTAACATCAAAGTTGAGTCAAAGGTTTCTGTCAATTTGGCTTCAGGCGATGCTGTTGCCATCAACACTGTAGGTGAAACTACAGGTAAGATTACAACATCCCCAACTCCTGCTATCGATGCGAAGGGCTACTACATGCTTGGCGAGGTAAACGGAAATAACTGGACTGCTACAAGTCCTGTATGGATGACCCAAGTATCTGATGGTGTTTACCAGCTCAAGGTCACCACAGAGAAAGACAAGAACTACTTCAAGTTCTACGAAGGTAGCAAGTGGGACGTAAGCGGCAACTGGGATGTCATCAACAAAGGTGTCATGGGTTGCGAGAAGGATGGTTGCGATGATGCTTCTGGTACAATCTATTATACTGGCGACAGCTGGGGTA
>ULRG01017574.1_pt1 | contig 34026 bp, 23 predicted proteins | sample 1955211 | NCBI WGS metagenome assembly ULRG01 (sample SAMEA4835676, study PRJEB28245) | human gut metagenome | biome: gut microbiome; material: fecal sample | place: Denmark | collected 2008
TTTAACTACTGTGATGTGACTTTTATCGCACCACTAATAATTATCAATAGAGATTATATTTATAAAATCAATCCGAGCAAGCAGCAGCTGGTGATGGCTGATACTGCGCTGGACGGCGTGTTCAGTCTGGTGGCCTCGAAGGAGGCTCTCCGGCAGTTGAAAGGCTACTTGGAATCAATATATGGACTATGAGCAGAGAAGAGGACGAAATTCAGGTCTTGGGGCAGCAGCCGGGCAACCGCCCGCCCAAAAGGCGCCGCTGGTGGCGTTGGGTCGTTGTCGCGCTGGGTGTTGTGGCCGGGGTGATGGCCGTTGTGTTCCGCGGCGGCATCTCATCGGAGCCGTCGGTGGCCGACAGCAGCAGTGTCGAGGTTGCCGATTTTGATTTGGAGCCGGAAGTCCCTGAGCATCGGGGAGGTGAAAGCCGTCTGTTGGAACGCCGCGACACGGTGAACGATGTGGTGCTGAATGTGTGGGAACTGGACAACCTGCAGGCAGAACTGACTGTGGGGTTGCCCGATTCAACCGATGCGGCCGTCTGGATGGCCTTGCCGGCCGCCGACGTGCGGAAGGACAAGCAGATGATTCTGGGCGATTTCGTGATAGACGGGCAGGAATATAGTTTTGGAAAAAGAAAGACGGGGTATGTAGTGCTGCAGAACGGAGCGCTTCGTCTGGGTATGGCCGACACGGATACCGTGAAGAATTATTGCCTGGCCCACCGTGCATCCATGTTCCGCCAGTATCCCCTGGTGATAGACGGACAGTTGCAAGAAAACCAGTTGAAGGGAAAGTCCGTCCGCCGTGCGGTTGCCCAGCGTGAAGGTTCGTCGATTACTTATATTGTGGTGAGTGAGGCGCGCGAGTCGCTGCATGACTTTTCGGAAGCATTGGCCGATGCTGGCTTTACTCATGCCATTTATTTGCCGGGTGGCGATTCCTTCGGTTTCTTCCGCAGGAAAGGACGTCTGCGCTATTTGGGACGCTCCATGGAGTATATCTTTCCCAACAGCAGTTTCTTGATATTCCGGGCACAGTAGCGGCGCGGAAAGTACGGTGCCGGCGACATTTCGTACAGCCGGACGGGTATTTGGTACAAACGGCGCTTGCGGCTTTGGTGCGCGCAATCACTTTTTGTACCTTTGTGTCAGTAAGAAACAGGCAGACAGGTTTTGCCATAACAATCAACGGATATGAAGAAAATATTTTTTCCTTTAGCCATGCTGATGGCTTTGGCGGGATGCCAGGAGAAGAAGTCGGATGTGCAGGTGTCGCTGGAAGGCAGATGGATGGAGTGCCGTCCGGATATGCCGCAGCTGTTTCAGGGAGTGGAACTGAAGGCCGGCGGGCAGGCCGCTTCCATCGGGATGAGCACTTTGCTGTATGACAAATGGAAATGTGAGGACGGTAACCTGATTTTGAGCGGGAAGAGCCTGGGTAACGGGCAGACAATTGCTTTTGACGACACTTTGCGCATTGTGCGCCAGACGCCCGACACGCTTGTGCTGGGACGTGGCGGCGAAGCCCGGTGGGAATATTACCGCGCGGAGACCGACCCCTTTGTGCAGGCAATGGATTCGCTGGAGCGGCAGTTGCCGGAGGGCCAGTCGTTGCATCGTGAAATATATAAAGGCACGTTGCCGGCAGCATCGGGCCCGGGTATTGAATATACCGTGGTACTCTTTACGCCGGCCGACAGTGTAGACAACGGCCTGTTCCGGCTCACCATGAATTATATTGATGCGGAGAACGGTGAGGACCAACTGTTCCTGCAGCAGGGTGAACTGAAGGGCCAGCGCGACCGGAATGCGCCGGAAGCAACTACGGTGTTGCGGTTACAGCCCTATGGAGATGACGAATCTGTTTATTTTGAAAAGCAACAGGATGGCTTGTTGATGCTTGACCGTAAGGGACAGGTGATACAGTCGGATTTGAACTACAAATTGAAACGCTGGTAACGGTTGGAGTGAGTTTTTTTAGTGGAAACCTGTGCGGAGACGGCCCTGTGATTGGGCAAAGTGCAGGTTTCCCGCTTCGTTTCCAGAAAGTGAAGTAAAACATTTCCCTTCTTCGGCAGCAGTTTGTGTATTTTGGAATTGCTGTGCCGGCTTCCCTTTTCCGGAAGTCGCCGCCCGACGGAATTTTTCTTGTCTTTTACGCACGTCTCCAGGGAGAAGGCGTTGAAAATCTTTGTTGAATCTTTAAAACTAACGAATTATGAAAAAAGTGCATGTAGGTTTATTGGGGGCAAGTGTATGCCTGATGTTGGCTTGCGGAAATCGTACGGCCGCCGAATCGTCGGGTGCCGAAAGTACGTTCCAATGGGAAGGCAATTGGATAGAGGTGATGCCGGTCAACCGGCAGTACGTTATGGGAATCAGCTTCCTAGCCGACGGAAAAGCCCAGTCCATTGGTTCTGCTACTTTACAATATGAAGGTTGGGAAGTATTGGGCGAAAATGACAGCCTCGTATTGAAGGGCAAGAGCATAGGAAACGGTCAGACGATTGATTTCTCTGATACATTGGAGGTGGTTGAGGCTACTCCTGAGCGTCTTGTCTTAGGAAAGGAGGCTGCCAATGCTGTGCAATACCGGGTGGAATACCTGAAGGTTGAGGACGTGGAGGCCTATCGCCGGAAAATCGAGGAGGAAGCCATTTCCGATGGTCACGATGCTTCAAATGCATTGGACTATCAAGGCACGTACCGTGGCACCATTCCCGGTGCTGATTGCCCGGGGATAGATGTGACTCTGGAAGTGAGGAAAAATGGCACGTTTTATCTGAAATATGATTATCTGGAGCGCAACACTAGTTTTGAAAATACCGGTAAGTATCGGGTGGACGGCAACTATCTGATTACGGTAGGCAATAAAAATGACACGACATATTACAAGCTGGAAGAAAACCGCATCCGTTTGCTGGATGGCGACCGAAACGTGATAACGGGCAAACTGGAGCAACACTATATCCTGAAGAAAGTGGACGCTGCCGGGTCTGCTGTTGCCGTGTTTCCCGAGAAGCCGGGCCGGCAGGCTCATGAAGGATTCCGTTGGGGAATCGTTGAAGGCGCAGGGCTGAAGTTTTGGGCGCAGGCAAACCGTTCGCTTCGGGTGGTTACGGACGACGGACTTCCGGGAGCTTATGTAGAGCGCGATGGCAAGAAGGGTAGCCGGCAGCTGGTCTTGCGGGTATTTCCGTTGAAAAATGGGAAAATTGACGACGTGCTTGATGTGCTGGCTTCGACGCCAGGATGGAATCCCGATGAAACGGGACGTTTTGAGGAAAGGCCGTGCAACCGGACCGGAGTAAAGCGCTATGTCCTTGTTCCTGCGGGTAAATATGGCGAGAACTACAAGAAGCAGAGTGCGCAGGAACCTGTGCCGGTAACGTGCAACGGATGGGGCGTGGGAAACAGCGGCATGCGCTATTTTGAAATTCACGCCAGTCATCCGGATAAGGCTATCTTTGTGGAGATTGGGCAGGATGCTCCTCTGTTTGACGAAGAAAGTATTGTTTTCGTAAAGTAGCAAAGGAAAAAATATCGGATGCCGTTGTTCTCCGTAGGGATGGATGTTGCGTAACGGCAGGTGAGAAGGTTGTTGTGCATTGCCTGTTTTGAGTCAGCCGCCTTCCTGTTCCGGTCAGAGTCGGCCGGATGCGGGGAGGCGGTTGTCGTCATGCCACGCAGCCTGCGATGATGCGGGTGTCGGGATAAGGAAAATACAGCGGACAAGGCTTTTCCGCAGGAGTGCTGACTGTGGCAGGAATGGAGCGGTTTGTTAATAAACGTGTAAAAATCGAAGGTTTACAGGGAGAAGGGTTGGTGCTTTACTGATTTTTTTGTATGTTTGCAAATGAACTGATATGTAAAACCCTAAAACTAAAGAATCGCGTGTTATTGAAACGGACCTCTTTCGTGCTTTTGGCCAGTCTTGTCGGCTTGTTTCCCGCAGCCGGACGTATGGCATCCAGCGGTGAGCCTGCGGATACTGCGCATGTCGAGGTAAAGGGCGATGCCTTGGTGCAGGAAGCCATGAAGTATTTGGGCGTTCGTTATCGCGCCGGTGCTGCCGGTCCCAAGTATTTCGATTGTTCCGGTTTTACCAGTTACATCTATCGTAAGAATAATCTGAATATTACCCGCAGTTCCCGCAGTCAGTATCAGGAGGGCACGCCTGTTAAGCGTATTGCCGACTTGAAGCCGGGCGATTTGGTCTTCTTTAGTGGCTCGCGCTCTTCCCGCACTGTGGGTCATGTCGGTATCGTCAAGGAAGTCAGTGCTGATTCCAGCGATTTTTCCTTTGTGCATGCCAGTCGTACGGGAGTTAAGGTGGATGTGATGTCTTCCGATTATTACAAGAAGCGCTATTTGGGGGCTCGTCGTGTTCTCTGATATATTTTCGCGGGTACGGAATCTGTTGCAGGGCCAAGGGTCTGCCGGTTCCGGGATAAAGGAAAGTATGTACGACGCTGTCCGGTTTTTCCAGAGAAGTATTTTCCCATGATTTTATGTAAAAAATAATAAGACATGCTGAATTTATTGTTGGCTCCGTTGGTTGCAGACGCTACTATCGGTAACCTGAATCTGTTTCTGGATAAAATACTCGATTTGAGTATTTCTGCAGGAAAGAACATTCTGATGGCCCTCTTGGTTTATATTGTGGGCCGTTTCCTGATTAAGTCGGTGAGAAATCTTCTGGAAAAGGCGTTGGTGCACCGTAAGCTCGACCCGGGAGTCAGAACGTTCATGCAGAGCATGCTGAACATTGTGCTGAACATCCTCTTGATTATTTCCGTCATCGGTGCATTGGGTGTCAATACCACTTCTTTCGCAGCATTGCTGGCCTCGGCCGGTGTTGCCATCGGTATGGCGCTTTCGGGTAATCTTCAGAATTTTGCCGGAGGTCTTGTCATTCTTGTCTTCAAGCCCTATCGTGTGGGAGATTTCATTGAGGCCCAGGGTGTGCAGGGTACGGTGCGTGAGATTCAGATATTCCACACCATCTTGAATACGGTGGACAACAAGGAAGTGTATGTGCCCAACGGGTCGATGAGCAACGCGGTGGTGGTCAATTACAACCGCAACGCAACCCGCCGGCTCGACTGGACCATCGGCATCGATTATGGCGAGGATGTGAAGAAGGCCAGCGATGTGATTCGCGAGGTGCTTGCAGCCGACAAACGCGTTTTGGCCGAACCGGCCCCCTTTATTGCGGTGGGTGCCTTGGCCGACAGCAGTGTGAACATCGTGGTGCGTGTGTGGGTGAATACCTCCGATTATTGGGGCGTGCATCATGAAACTTTGCAGAATATCTATAATTCGTTCAACGAGCGCGGCATCAACTTCCCGTTCCCGCAGCAGACGGTTCATTTGGTACACGAATAGCAAAATGTGCCTAAATGTTTGTCGCAGAAAGAAAAAAATAAGGTAAAATTTGTAGAATCTAAAAATATTGCCTAATTTTGCTGCGCCTTAAGTAGGTGGCAGTTGCATTTGCCGGCAAAATGAGCCGGTTGCCCTGAAATCGAAATCAAGTAATAACAAAATAAAAATCAAATCAAGAAATGATTGTAGTACCCGTAAAGGAAGGCGAAAATATTGAACGCGCCCTCAAAAAATTCAAGAGAAAATTCGAGAAAACCGGTATCGTAAAGGAACTTCGCGCTCGTCAGCAGTTCGACAAACCTTCTGTTCTGAAGCGTTTGGCTAAGGAGCATGCTATCTACGTACAGCGTTTGCACCGCGAAGAAGACTGATATCCGGTCTTCCGACAGAAAAAGTAAAGCGTCGTTTGGACAGATGTCCGGGCGACGCTTTACTTTTTTCCTTGTGCGGCCGGTTGGGTGAGTCCGCTCCGGCTGGAGAGGATCCGCTGTGGGTTCAGTGGAATGTTGGTGGGGCGGGCGGATGGAAACGGGGCTTCCAAAGGGCGCATCCGGCTGTTCCCGTCGTTCTTTTCGCGGCCGGTCGTTTGGTTTGCGGCCGCACGCTTTGCCGCAGGACTACGGATGGGGGCTGGATTGGGGAACTTGCCCCATGCGCCGGAAGGTCCGTAAAAACACTCAGTACTTTAGGAAAAACAATCCTTACTTTAGAAAATCCTATCCTTACTTTAGAAAAAACAGTCAGTACTTTAGTTTTTTCAAACGTACTGACTGTTTTTTATGTGTGTATTTTGTGGGTGGTGCGATGCCCGGCGGCAGCAACTGACTGGGGAAGCGGCCTTTTTTTCGCTTGCTTTTCCGTTACCGGTTTTTCCTGTAACTGCAGATGGCCCATCCCCATGCCACTGCGGTATAGACGACCAGTGCCCAGAGGCAGGGAAGAAGGTCGGCCAGCGAACTGCCTTTCAGATAGAGGGCGCGCATGGCTTCGATGAAATAGCGCAGCGGATTGAGCAGGGTGACGGCTTTTGCCCATTCGGGCATGCCGGCGATAGGCGTCAGCAAACCGCTCATCAGAATGAAGATGACGAGGAAGAAATACATGACCAGTGCTGCCTGCTGGGTGGTTTCCGAATAGTTGGACACGATGAGTCCCAGGCAGGACACCACCAGGATGAACAGCGAGGAGAACAGGAAAATCAGTCCCACATCCCCAGCCGGTGTCAGTCCGTAGATTTTCCAGGCGAGCAGCATGGAGTAGGTGAGGATAAACAGTCCTACGCACCAGTAGGGGATGAGTTTGGAAAGGATGAAGTCAAAGCGGCCTACGGGCGTTACGTTCATCTGCTCGATGGTTCCCTTTTCCTTTTCGCTGACGATGTTGATGGCCGGGAGGAATCCGACGATGAGAATCAGCAGCATCGCAATCAGTCCGGGTATCATGAAGACCTTGTAGTCCAGCTCCGGATTGTAGAGGAAGCGGGGCGATACGTCGTACCGGGCCACCTGGCTGCTGCCCGTCGCTCCTCCGTTTTCGGCCATGAGTTCCTCCGAATAGTCGGCTATAATCTGCGTCAGATAGGTTCCGCCCAGTCCGGCCTTTACGCCGTTGACGGCATTGGCGGAAATCATCACCTTCGTTTTCCCTTCCGCATACAGTTCCCGTTCAAAGTCGGGTGCAATCTCCACGATAAAGTCGGCGTCGCCGGCTTCCATGTGACCGAGGGCCTGGCGGAACGTTGTGCCGGAATGGGTCAGCGTAAAGTAGGAAGATGCCGACAGTTTCTGTATCAGACGGGAGGAAAGTGTGCTTCTGTCGTTGTCGATGATGCAAATTTTCAGCCCTTTCACCTCCTGCGTGGCTACTCGCGGCACGATGTTGAACATGACCAGCGGGAGCATGACGAAGACTACGGGCAGAACCACGTTGCGCATCATCTGCCTGAATTCCTTTTCTATCAAAAACCTTATGACCATAATAATTATTCCAATCTGATTTTGAACAGTCGCCACGAAACGGCCAGCAGCACCAGCGCCATGCCGGCCAGTATGAGCGTTTCCTCCGCAACATATTTCACGTCGGTGCCCTGAATCATCAGTTTGCGTGCCGCTTCCACATACCAGCGGGTGGGAATGATGACGGAAATCTTTTGCAGAACGAGGGGCATGCTTTCGATGGGGAAAATGATGCCGGAGAGGTAGACCGTGGGCACGATGAGCAGCAGTGACAGCAGCATGGCGGCCAGCTGACTGCCTACGGCGGTGGAAATCAGCAGTCCTAAAAGCAGAGCCACCAGTGCATAGAGCAATGAGATGCCGATGAAGGCCGTCAGGCTGCCGGCTACGGGGATGTGCAGCAGGACGACGGCCAGCAGCAGGAGCGTGGCAAAGTTTACGCAGGCGATGACGAAATAGGGCACCAGCTTGGCCACTACGATGCAGATGGGCGGCAGCGGGGAGGCCAGCAGCACTTCGATGGTTCCTGTTTCCTTTTCCCGGACAATGGAAATGCTGGTCATCATGGAACAAATCAGGATGACAATCAGGCCGATGACGCCGGGCACGAAATTGTATTCGCTTTTGCTCTGCGGGTTGTAGAGCATTCGGCTGACGGGTTCTATCCGGAAAACGGACCTGTAGCCGTTCGCGACAGCGTTTTCCTGCTGGTAGCGGGCCAGTATCTGCCGGAGGTATCCGTTGCGCACGGATGCCTGGTTGGGTTCCGAACCGTCTATGAGTATCTGGAGCTGTGCCTGGCCGGAGTGTTTCATTTCTTCGGCAAAGTCGGGGCTGAACACGATGGCCTGGTCAATCCTTCCGCTTCGGAAGAGGGAATCGACTGCCGCCCGGTTGTCGGGGCTGGCCGTGAGGGTGAAGTAGCGGCTGGCGGCGATGCGTTCCCTGATTTGTCCGGTCACTTCGTCTTTTGAGAAGTCGAGAATGGCCACGCGGGAATCCTTGACTTCCGTTGTGATGGCATATCCGAAGAGGATAATCATGACCACCGGCATGACCAGCAGGATGAGCATCGTGCGCTTGTCGCGGAAGATGTGGTAAAACTCTTTCTGAACGAAGGATAAAAACTGTTTCATGTTGCCGTCTCCTTTCAGTCGCTTGTGCGTCGGGCCTTTCGGGCCAGTGCCAGAAAGACATCATACATGGAGGATACTCCGAAGCGCCGCTTCAGGTTTTCGGGCGTATCCAGTGCTTCTATTTTTCCATCGACCATCATGCTTACGCGGTCGCAATATTCCGCCTCGTCCATATAGTGGGTAGTCACGAAGACGGTAATTCCGCTGTCGGCGGCCCGGTAAATCAGTTCCCAGAATTGCCGTCGGGTGACGGGGTCTACGCCGCCGGTCGGCTCGTCCAGGAAAACGATGCGGGGACTGTGGAAGATGCTGATGGAGAATGCCAGTTTCTGCTTCCAGCCCAGGGGCAGCGAGGCCACGCGGGTGTTACGTTCGGAGGAAAAGCCCAGTTCGGCCAGCAGTCGGTCGCACTTCTCGCGGATGGCCTTCACGGACATGCCGTAAATGCCGCCGAAGAGCCGCAGGTTTTCGTAGACGGTGAGGTCTTCGTAGAGCGAGAATTTCTGGCTCATGTATCCGATGTGTTTCTTGACCTCTTCCGCCTGTTCGTAAACGTCGAATCCGGCGACGGTGGCTTTTCCGTCCGACGGGCGGCTCAGTCCGCACAGCATGCGCATGGCTGTCGTCTTTCCGGCGCCGTTGGCACCGAGGAATCCGAAGATTTCTCCTTCCTTCACCTGAAAGCTGATGTGGTCCGTCGCGGTGAAGGTGCCGAAGCGTTTGGTCAGTCCGTCGGCCACGATGACGTAATTATCTTTCATCGCTGTTTTTCATTAATGACATGAAACAATCTTCTATGGTGGCGGTGATGGTGCCGATTTGGACTTGCGTGTGCCCCTTCGAAGCCAGATGGGATGCCACGTCCTCCTTTGCGGCACCGGCCGTTACCGTCACGTGAAAGGTTTCGCCGAAGGGAAAGACGGTCTTGACCAGCGGACAGCTGCGCAGGTCGTCCGTCAGACGGTGCATGCGGTCGCTTTTTATCGCCCATAGTGTGTCCGAATAGGCCGAGATGATGCCCGCCGGGGTGTCTACCCGAAGAAATTTACCGTTCTGAATCAGTGCAATGCGGTCGCACAGCATCGCTTCGTCCATATAGGGTGTGGACACTACGACGGTCATCCCGTGTTGCCTTTTCAGCTTTTTCAGCATTTCCCAGAATTCCTTGCGCGATACCGGGTCAACTCCCGTTGTCGGTTCGTCCAGAAACAGGACGCGGGGGGCGTGGATGAGGGCGCAGCACAAGGCCAGTTTCTGCTTCATGCCGCCCGATAGCTGGCCGGCCTTTCGGGTCCTGAACGGCTCTATCTGGCAGTAGATGTCGCGCACCAGTTCGTAGTTTTCCTCAAGGGAGGTGTGGAAAATCGTGGCGAAAAAGCGCAGGTTCTCCTCTACGGACAAATCCTGGTAGAGCGAGAAGCGGCCGGGCATATAGCCGATGCGGCGGCGTATTTTCCGGTATTCTTTCCTTACGTCGCATCCGTCCACGGTGGCGCAGCCTTCGTCGGCCAGCAGCAGTGTGGTGAGAATGCGGAACAACGTGGTCTTTCCTGCGCCGTCGGGACCGATGATGCCATAGATTTCTCCTTCCTGCACATTGAAATCAAGTCCTCTCAGTGCGGGCGTTTTTCCGCGCTGATAGCTCTTCTTCAGATTCTTGACCGATATGATGTCCATGGTCCGGCCTGTTTAGAATTTCACGTCGCCATACATTCCGCGCTTGATGAGCCCGTCGTTGCTGACTGCTATCTTGACGGCATAGACCAGGTTGGCGCGTTCTTCCCGGGTCTGTATGGTTTTGGGAGTAAATTCAGCCTCGTCTGCTATCCAGACAACGGTGCCTTCATAGGCTTTGCGGTCAGTTTTTCCCTGGTCAGCGTAAACGGTTACCTTCTGTCCGATTTTCAGGGTCGTGAACTGGTCGGCCGTGAGGTAGGCACGCAACTTCATGCGGCTGATGTCGGCCACCTTGAAAAGCGGTTTCCCGGGCACGACATATTCTCCGGGTTCTGCATATTTGGCGAGGATGGTTCCTTTGATGGGACTGGCTGCAACCGATTTCCTTATCTGGTCCTCCACCTGTGCCAGCTGGGCCTCTATGCCCGAACTTTGTCCGTCCAGACTGCTGTTGCTGCTGTTGATTTGCTCCTCCGTAGCTTCCAGCTGGCGCTGGAGGATGGCAATCTGATAGTCCAGTTCGTCCACCTGCTTTTCTGTGGCGGCATCGGCTTTCAGCAATTCACTGAAGCGCGCCTTTTCCCGTTGCAGATTGTCTATCTGCTGCCGGAGTGCGGCCACCTGGCGTTTCCTGTCAAGGCGTTTGCTGTCCGTGGCCGTCAGTGAGGCCGACAATTGCCTTTTCTTCAGTGCGAGTTGCACGGTGTCAACACAGCCCAGCTTTTCGCCGGCTTCCACCGTGCGTCCCTCTTCAGCTGTCAGGGCGGTCAGTTCCCCTGCGGTCTGTGCCGAAACGATGATTTCCGTTGTTTCAAAAATGCCGGATGCGTCATATTCCACCTCTTTGTCCCCGCAGGCGGCCAGTGCCAGGGAGAGTCCGATTCCTAAAATGAGATGTGCCTTCATGCTTTCCGTGTTTTTTACTGGTTGATGGTGTTCTTTAATTCATATATCTTTTTCAGCATTTCCACTTCGTGCGTGGCGTGGCTGATGCGTGCCTGGTTTTCCCGCGTGATTTCCTGCAGCAGGTCGTTAACGCCGATGACTCCGTGAGTCAGCTGGGTTTCGGCGGCCTGCCGCACGGCTGTGCGCAACTCTATAATCTCCGCGTCTTCTTTCATCATCTGTTCGTATTGCCGGATGGCTTCTGTTTCCTGGGCGGATTGCAGCCGGTTGTTGAAAAGGAAGGTTTCCCGTTCCGTTTCTATTTGCTCCCGTGCGATGTCCAGTTTGCGCCGGTCGGCCTTGAGGGTATATAGCCGGCCGATGTTCCAGGAGAGTCTGATTCCGGCGATGCCGTTCAGTTTCAGGCCGTGGCTGAACATGCTTTCGAACATGTCATATCCGGGATAGCCGTAGTATCCCTGTGCAAAAAGGCTGATTCTGGGGCGGATGCCTGCGTTCAGCAAACTTTCGCGGCTCTTGATTTGCTGCATCCGTGTGGAGAAGAGGTGCAGTTCCGGCCGACGGCTTTCGAGCGTTTGCGGCAGGGAGGCTGCCGGCTTCAGCAGACGGACCACGTCGGCCGTGTCCTTCCCGACAAAGAGGGCCAGCATCTGGCGGTAGCTTTTTTGCATGGAGACCAGGGCAGTCCTTTCCTGCCGGGCCTTCAGATATTCCGCCCTCACCGTGTTTATGTCGGAGGTCATGGCGGTTCCGTGTGCCTTCCGGGATTCCAGTATCCGGCAATTGCTCTGCAGTAGTTTCTGCAGTTCCTCGTTCCATTTGAGTTTTTCATCCAGCAGCAGAATGCCGAAGAACAATTCATTCACCCGGTTACGCAGGGCATACATATCCACCTCGGTCTGCGCCATCTGCACCTCTTCTTCCGAGCCGGCCAGACGTTTCTGAGCCTGAAGGTTGCCGCCGTCCCAAACGACCTGGTTCAGGTCCAGCGCTATTTTATACTGGTCTTTCCTCATGTTGGGGCTTTCCTCTCCGCTGCCTGCCAGCAGTTGGCCCAGGGCATCCGGAAAGTGGGTCGCATCGGATTGATAGGACGCTTGTCCGCTCAGTGAGAGTTGGGGCAGATACCCGCGGCGGATGTTCTGGAGAGTATAGGCCGTTGACTGCCGGATTAAGTCGTATCTTTGCAGAAGGGGGTAGTTGTCCCTTGCCAGTTGCTGGCACTGCTCCCAGCTGAGTTGTGCGGCGGCCGGAAGCGAGAAGGCCAGCATGACAACAGCTATTGAAATGGTGCTTAATTTTCTCATTCGTTTTCCTCCCGATTTTTTATTGAGATGACAGGGAATGATAACATTCATATCTACAATGGCAAAGGTATGCATGAATCGCCGACTGACCAATGTTGGAACTTTATGAAAATTGAGAAAATTCTGTTTTTGGGGCAAAAAATACCGGCCGCGTCGCTCTATGGAGCGTTGGGATGATGGCGGGGTGTGCGGCCGGTGGCGGAACGCAAGGGCAGGCCATACGTTTCGGGATGTCCCGAACCGGGGCCGGGAATCCGTTTGGCAGGGAACTGAGGCTATTGCGGGGACAGACGGCAGCATCCTGTGCTGTCGGGCGGGCTCCGGCTGTTTGTTCCGGACGTTCAGGATTTCGGGAAGAACCGCTTCCGGATGAGCGCTTACGTTGCCGGAAATTGCCGTTCTGCCGTTCTGCCTGCCAATAAGCAGGACACATTTTTTGCGTGTCTCTTTTATTTTCGTATTTTTGTGTTCCTGATATTCATATTGCTGTTATCCTTTCATTCGTATGCCGATGAAAACATCCCGCGACATATCCGAGGTCTTGTCCTCCACCGTAGAGAGTCTTTTGGTCGATTTTGGTGAATTGCCCCTGAGCACCTGCCGTAGTGAAGGCGAACCCACGCCGTCCGGCCAGGTGCTTGCCGAAGTAGTGCAGCTGATTCGCCGTATTCTTTTTCCCGGCTATTTCGGGGAATCGCTGAAATACAACCATGCGCTGGCTTATCGGGTCGGGATGGACGTCGACCGGGTGTATGCCTTGCTTATCGACCAGATTCATGCGGGGCTGTGTCAGCGTTGCGACGCGCACAGCGTGTCCGAGCGTCACCAGCTGGCCCGTCAGTTGGCCATGGATTTCATCAGCTACCTGCCGACCTTGCGCCGTCAGCTGGCCAAGGACGTAGTGGCTGCCTATAACGGCGATCCGGCCGCCACTTCCTTTGAAGAGGTCATTTGCTGCTATCCCGCCATAAAGGCTGTCAGCAGTTACCGCGTGGCCCACCGTCTTCATACGCTCGGCATCCCTCTCGTGCCGCGTATCATTACGGAACTGGCCCATAGCGAAACGGGGATAGACATTCATCCGGGAGCACAGATTGGCGAATATTTTACGATAGACCACGGCACCGGTGTGGTCATTGGCGAAACCTGCATCATTGGCAGCCATGTGAAGCTTTATCAGGGCGTGACGCTGGGAGCCAAGAGTTTTCCGCTCGATGATGACGGCCATCCCATCAAGGGCATTCCGCGTCACCCGATTCTGGAGGACCATGTGATTGTTTACAGTAACGCGACCATTTTGGGCCGTATCACCATCGGGCATGATGCCGTGGTGGGCGGAAATATCTGGGTGACGGAAAATGTTCCTCCCCATGCGCATATCGTGCAGCGGAAGTAAGGCGTGTTTTTCCTGCAGGCCATATTTTCGTGCATGTTGCTTGTCTTTTTAAAGTTTACCTGCATCTGCCGTTCCTGTTGGAGGCATTTGTCAGGTGTGTTTCTATATTCCAAATACTATGCACACTCACTGTTTTTATTGTTGCCTGTTGGGCTTCCTGACCTTTCTGACAGCCCGTGCCGACAGCCGGTTGATTAACGACGGATGGAAGTTCCGTTCCGGCGATGTTCCCGAAGCGCGTTATGCCGCCTATGATGATGCAGCCTGGAGGAGTCTGCGTCTGCCACACGACTGGGCTTTCGAAAACGGCTACAGTGCCGACGGAGCGCAAGGCGACAAGGGCGGCTATGCGGGCGGAGGCATTGGCTGGTATCGGCGGGAGTTGCGTCTGACTCCTGAGGAGCGGCAGGCGCAAAAGGTCTTTCTTGATTTTGATGCCGCCTATATGAATTCCGAAGTCTGGTTCAATGGGCATTATCTGGGCAAGCGTCCCTATGGTTACATCTCCTTTTCGTATGAAGTCACCCCTTATCTGAAGCCGGACCGCAACGTCATTTCCGTGCGTATTGACAACAGCCAGGAGCCCAGTGCCCGCTGGTATCACGGCTGCGGAATTTATGGCGATGTGCATCTGCGCACTCATGGCGAAGCCTATTTTGAACGGCACGCCACCTTCATACGGCGGTCTACAGCCCGGGGCGAAGTGGAGTTCTCTACCTTGGTCCGTACGTCCGGGCGGTCGGGCCGTTATGGGTGGGAAGCCGAGATTTTTGATGCCCGGGGGCATTCCGTGGCCCGTCATTCGGGCGAACCTGTGGCTGCGACGCCGAAGGGCGATTCCCTCGCCGGTCGGTTGAAGGTGCGTAAACCGTCGTTGTGGAGTCCGGAGCACCCGGTGCTTTATACGCTTCGGTTGCGTCTTTTGTCGTCCGGGGGAAAAGTGGTGGCGGAAGAGCGTCATCGCATCGGTTTCCGCGATTTTCGTTGGGAGACCGACCGCGGATTTTTCCTGAACGGCAAATCATACAAGTTGCGGGGAATGAGTGAACATCTGGAGGGTGGACCGGTAGGTGCCTGCTATACGCCGCAGCTGCTGCGCTGGAAACTCGGATTGCTGAAGGAGATGGGATGCAATGCCGTGCGAACGGCCCATAATCCGCAACTGCCGGTTTTCTACGACCTTTACGATGAAATGGGATTGTTGGTGATGGATGAGGCCTTCGACGGTTGGTCCCGTAAGGCCGAGCACGATTACGGCCAGCAGGCTTTCGCTGCGTGGTGGGAGCGGGATTTGCGCGCCTTCATCCGTCGCGACCGCAATCATCCCTGTGTCTTCCTCTATAGTGTGGGCAACGAAACGGAAGGGGAGATTGCTGCCGATTTGGTGCGTGTCTGCCATGAGGAGGACCCGACCCGTCTGGTCACTTCGGGCAGTGCAGCGTCCGACGCCATGGATATCGTCGGCATGAACGGCGGCAGTGAAACCAGGCAGTTCCTTTCCACTTATCGTCCCGATACGCGTCCCTTTGTGGCGACAGAGAATCCCCACACCTGGCAGGTGCGTGGCTTTTACCGGAGCCGCACCTGGTATCGTGACGGCTACCGTGAAAACTATCAGCACGACATTCCGAACCTGACGGCGACGGAAATCTTTACTTATGACTGGTGCAATCCTGAGCGGCGTTCTCCCAAGCAGGTGTTCAATTCCTCCTATGACAATGCCACGGTGCGTGCCACTTCCCGCCACATCCTTGAAGTGCAGCGCGACTGCGATTGGTTTTCAGGCAGTTTCCGATGGACCGGTTTCGATTATCTGGGCGAGGCCGGTTACGTGCATGGCGGATGGCCTTTCCGCGCGTTCCAGTCCGGCGCGCTCGACCTCGCCGGATTCCCCAAGGACCTGTATTATCTGTATCAGAGCGAGTGGACCGATAAGGACATGGTGCATCTGTTGCCGCACTGGACGCATCCCCGCATGCAGCCCGGAACGCTCATCCCCGTTTGGGCCTACACCACGGGCGATGAAGTGGAGCTTTTCCTCAACGGACGTTCACTGGGCGTTCGCCGCAAGGGCCGGCGTTGGGACCAGATGCAGTGTGAATTTATGGTGCCCTGGCAGCCCGGCCGCCTTGAGGCTGTAGCCCGCCGCCGTGGCCGTGAAATAGCCAGGGCGGTGCAGACCACGGCAGGGGCTCCCGCACGTTTTTCCGTTACGGTGGAAAACGACAGCCTGAAGAATGACGGCGTCGATATCAGTATTCTGAGTGTGCGGCAGGAAGATGTAGCCGGCACCCTCAGCCCGTATGCCGACAACCGTATTTTTGTCGCCCTCAACGGTCCGGCGCGTGTGCTTTCGTTTGAAAATGGAAATCCGGTGGATACCGAGCGTAATTTTGCCGCTTCTTCGCGCCGCTGTTTCTTCGGTTTGAATCGCCTGTTCATACAGTCGGTCGAAGCGGCCGAAGCCCCCGTGTCCGTGCTGCTGTCGGTCATCTGTGGCGACCGCCAGTTGCAGCAGTCTTCCGAAGTGAGCATCGTGACCACCGAAGTGCTGCTCCGGGGCGACCGCCCGCAGCGGCATCTTCGCATCCACTATATCACCGACGGAACCTTCCCCACGCCGGCCAGTTTTCGCTATGAGGGACCTTTCCGCGTGGTGGAAGGCACGGAGGTGAGGGCTGCTGTGTACGACGGCACGCGCTGTCTGCAGCAGTTGTCCGAACGTTTCGGACGTGAGGAAGGCTTGTTCTGGCCTGCTGTGGCAAAGGAATAATGTGTCAATGGAGAAAATTCCGGTCATGTGCCGGTATTGGTATAGAATAAAAGAGTTGTCGCCCGGGCGGTCGTTTCCGTCCGGGCGACAACTCTTCTTGTACCTTTTTTGCCGGCAATGCTTCAGGCGCCGGCGTTTTCCTTCTTGTCATCCACCGTTTGTGGAGACGGGCGTCGCGGTTCCAGCCGGTGGGAGTTATTCCACACTGATTTCGTCAACAAAGAGAAAAGCCGGTTTCCCTTTTCCCGGATGCCAGTCCGGCAGGCTCCGTTCGGTGAGCGCCCGCAGTCTGACGTAGCGTGCCGTTGTGGGTACGAAGTCCAGCCGGTGGGTATAGATGCGGTCGGCAGCTTCGGCCGTCATCGGTTTCACGTCTTTCTTGGCCACGGTCGTAAACGTTTTTCCGTCCTGCGACAGGCTCACCTCCATTCCCCGCGTATCGACCACCCACGAGGTTTTGTCAACGCAGCAGCGTATTTCCGCACGTGCTACGGTGGTGGGTTGGTGCAGGTCGACCACCAGGTCCAGGTCATTCTGATAGAATCCCACCCAGCGGCCGGTTCGGAAGTTGGTGTCGTCGGCCAGCAGTCCGTCGGTCAGGGCGGCCGCTCCGCCAAAGGCGTAGTCGGGATGGGGAGCCGCCAGCAGGCGCACGGGACAGGCCGTGGCTTTGTTGAAGACAATGCGTTCGCTGCTTTCTGCCGAGCTTTCGCCGTTGCGAAGGGCTACGGCGCGGAGTTCGGCCGGTTGTTGCAGGTGCAGCGGTCCGGCGTAGCGCTGGCTCTCCGCGTGGGGGCGGCTTCCGTCAAGCGTGTAGCGAATTTCCGCGCCGTCCACCGTGTTGAGCCGGGCAATGACGGCCCGGTGGGTCGTGTCGGCGGAAAAACTGGCCGCCACGTCGAGCAGGTGACGGGCATAGTGATAGCCTGCGCGGTCGTAATGGCGGAACATCCGCAGCAGCCGTTTCCTGAATGCCCCGAAGTCCTTTTTGCCGGCTTCGCTCCATTGCACCTCGCTCAGGGCGGCCAGTCGTGGCAGCGCCATGTATTCCACCTGGCGGAAGGTGGGCATATATTCCGTCCACAGATTGGCCTGCACCCCTATGATGTGGCCGGCTTCTGCCGGCTTGAGGGAGGCCGGAACGGGTTCGTAGGCATATACTTTCTCCAGCGGCAGATAGCCGCCGATGGCTTTCGGTTCCTTTTTCTTGTCACGGGCCTGGTAATAGTCGAAGTAAAGGTAGGTGTTGGGCGTCATGATGACGTCGTGCCCCAGGCGTGCGGCGGCAATGCCACCCTTTTCGCCGCGCCACGACATGACCGTCGCCCCTTCGGGCAGACCGCCTTCCATGATTTCGTCCCAGCCGATGATGCGGCGGCCCAATGCCTGCAGCCGCTGTGCGGCATAGCCGATGATGTAGCTTTGCAACCTTTCTTCGGCCGTGTGTCCGTCGCGGGCCTTCAGTTGCAGCTGACGGATGCGGGCCTGACATTTCGGACACTTCTTCCAACGTTTTTTCGGGCATTCGTCGCCACCCACGTGGATATATTCAGAAGGGAAAAGTGCCGCCACTTCTTCCAGTACATCGCCGATGAAGGTCAGTGTGCGGTCGTTTCCGGCGCAGAGCACGTCGTCGGAAATGCCCCATTCCTGCCGGACTTCATAGGGGCCGCCCGTGCAGCCCAGTTCCGGATAGGCGGCCAGTGCGGCCTGCATGTGTCCCGGCAGGTCGATTTCCGGTATGATGGTGATATACCGTTCACGGGCGTATTCCACAATGTCGCGGATTTCATCCTGCGTGTAAAATCCCCCGTAAGGGTGTCGGTCGCGTGGTTTCGCCGTGCCGGCGCGCACAGCACCCACCGTTGTCAGTCGCGGGTATTTTTTGATTTCGATGCGCCATCCCTGGTCGTCGGTCAGATGCCAGTGAAAGCGGTTGATGTTATGCAATGCGAGCATGTCGATGAAGCGGCGTATCGAGTCGGGGCCGAAGAAATGGCGCGACACGTCGAGGTGCGTACCCCGGTAGGCAAATCGCGGAGCATCGCTGATGCGTACGGCCGGGATGCTGATTGCCGTTGTCCGCTGTCCCGTTGCCGGCAGCGCCTTGCGCAAGGTTTGTATGCCGTAAAAGACGCCGGCCCCCGTGCTGCCGGCAATGCGGATGCGTTGTGCCGTCACTTCAAGCGTGTAGCCTTCATCGTTGCCGGTTGTCGGGTCAGTTTCCAGTACGATGGCGGGCCCGTCGGTTTTCCGGTAGCCGGTTTCGGGCCGCAAGCCGGTCAGTTCTTCTATGTAACCGGCCAGCAACTGGGCATTACGCTTGAGCTCGTCGTTGTGCTTGGGATAGCAGATGCGTGTGCGGGCATCGAGCGTGAAAGGAGCTTCTTCGTGTATTTCCGTTTGCTGCGGGATCGGAATGATGTTGAAATCCGCAGTTTGTGCCGTGATGCTGGCGGGCAGGAGGATGGCGGCGAAGGCCATAATTCCCGAAAGGCGTTTCATGTTCATGTCCTGTTGTTTTGAAAGTAAGGAGAAAGTAGAGAAGGAGGTTTGTCCTCCCTGTCCCATTTAAGTTGTACAAAGATAGTGAAAGGCGAGAGCAATGACAAGACGAAAACGGAGTTTTCAGGCTTGACATTGCCGAGCCGCCTCCTATCTTATGGAAAGATAGTGAAAGGCAAGAGCAATGACAAGACGAAAACGGAGTTTTCAGGCTTGACATTGCCGAGCCGCCTCCTGTCTTATGAAAAGATAGTGAAAGGCGAGAGCAATGGCAAGACGAAAACGGAGTTTTCAGGCTTGTCATTGCCGAGCCGCCTCCTATCTTATGAAAAGATAGTGAAAGGCAAGAGCAATGACAAGACGGAAACGGAGTTTTCGGATTATGCATTGCCGGACCGCCTCCCGGATTAAGGGAATGACCGGTAAGGACAGGTGCGGAGACCCGGGAAAAGATAAAAAATCTGAAAAAGTTTTGCTGAGTCGTTGGTTTATAAGGGCTGCCGGAATGAGCGGCCCGGCCCCGTCTGCCGGATGACCGGTACATTCCCGTTTTTTTGTACCTTTGTAGTGGCGGTACTTTTGCCGCGTTCCGTGACGATGACTATGACGAATCCATCACCGGCCGACCGTGTCGGCCAGTTTCTTGCTTATCTGGCTGCCGACCGTGGTTATTCTCCGCGTACAGTTGAGTGCTATGAGGCCGATTTGCGTTCCTTCGAGGCGTTTTTCCACCGTCTTGAGGGTGTGCCCGACTGGTCGGCGGTCGATGCCGACATCGTGCGCGGTTGGGTGGCCCATCGCATGGACAGCGGACTCAGTGCGCGCTCCATGCGCCGTTCGCTCAGTGCGCTTCGTTCCTTTTTCCGTTATCTGTTGCGGCTCGAGGTGGTCACGGGCGATCCCGTTTCGCTGGTGCCCAATCCCAAAATCGGTAAGACGCTGCCCTCATTTGTGAAGGAGACGGAAATGGACCGCCTGCTCGATGGCATTACCTATCCCGACAGTTTCGAAGGAAGTCGCGACCGACTCATATTGCTGACGTTTTATTCCACCGGCGTCCGTGTTTCCGAACTGGTGGGGCTGGATGTGGCAGATGTCAGTCTGTCTTCCGGCGATCTCAAGGTTACGGGCAAGCGCAACAAGCAGCGCATCATTCCCTTCGGCCGTGAACTGCGCGACGAGATGGAGCACTATCTGCTTCTTCGTGCCCGTTGCTGCGGTCGGGAGTCGGGCCCGCTTTTTGTCGATGCCCAGGGGATGCGGCTGACCGTTGCCCAGGTGCGGCGGCAGGTTCGTTTTTACCTTTCGCAAGTCACATCGCTCACCAAGCGCACGCCGCACGTGCTGCGCCACACATTTGCCACCGTCATGCTCAACAACGGTGCGGACCTGACGGCCGTCAAGGAACTGCTTGGGCATGAAAGCCTGGCCACCACCGAAATTTATACGCATACCTCTTTTGCCGAATTGCGGAAAGAGTATGAAAAAGCCCATCCGCGGGGCGGAAACGGAAAGAAGGAGTAGCGGTGTCCGTTTCGTATCTCCGCGTTAAGAAAAATTATCGGTTCTTAGGAAAATATATACCTTCATTCCACCGGGTAACTGCTCCTGTTGCAACGCTTCGGCCGACCGTTTTTTCAGCAGCAGGCGCAGAAAATCCGAAAGTAAGGAGTGAAAAAAGAGTCGGCCGGACAGAAATCCGGCTTTAGAAACAAAAAATGCGGATAGCGACCTGTCTTGCCGTCGCTATCCGCATTCCTGTTACAAAGATAAGTCGAAATCAATCGAAATCCAAATTTAGATTAACTAACGTTAACTATATTAATTCGCGTTGCTTGATTATTTTCCCGGGGGAATCTATCCGTTTTCAACTCAGAACGGCTGAAGGTTTGCAAAATCCGTTGTTGCAGGAGAATGCGGGGGATGCACGTTCCGGGGAAGGGGGCGGCTTTGCGCTTCAGTGTTTCAGTCTTGCTCCTCGAAGCGCAATGTCTCCACTTTTCCCAGCCGTTCCTTGAGGCGGGGCATGGCGTTTTTCCGGATGCGGAGGGTCATGCTGCAGTCGTTGTCGTAGCCTTGTGCCACTATGGCGGGGTTTTCTTCCTTGACAATGCGCATCACAGCGTTCATGAAAGGATATTCAAAGAAGAAGGTCACTTCTTCGTCAACCGTCTTTTCCACGATTTGAGCCTGCGCGATGGCATCGGCCGCCGCCATCCGGTAGGCCACAATTAGTCCGCTGGTGCCCAGCTTTATGCCTCCGAAATAGCGGATGACAACGACCAGCACGTCGGTCAGTCCGTTGGAGTTGATTTGTCCCAAAATGGGCTTGCCCGCCGTGCCTGAAGGCTCTCCGTTGTCGTTGGCACGGAAGTCCTTGCGTTCCGGCCCGAGCACATAGGCATAGCAGCAGTGGCGGGCGTCGTAATATTTCTTCTGGTAGAAATCCACCCGTTCCTTTACTTCGTCGAGTGAGTGTACGGGTTCGAGAAAAGCCAGAAACTTGCTGCGCTTTTCGTAATATTCTCCTGCTGACGGCTCGTCTACCGTGCGATATACATCCGATGTCTCTTCCATAAAAATAGCGTGTTCTTGGTGGTTGGGTCGTCTGACAGACCATCGCAGGCATCCCTCCTTCCGGGACAATCGGCCTGAGGGGCAATGGCGGTAAAGGGGCACGCTTTGCCGCCTTTGACGGCCGAATCTTCGCGATTGACCTGCAATATTCGCAAAATTACCTGACATCTGCAAGTAAAGGGCCCGTATTTTGGTATCGTCAGCCAGCAGGCCGCCCGTTGTCCGGCGGAATCGGAAGCCTGACCCAAGAGGGGATTATCCCGTTATGGTCGGTCTTCTTCTCATCCGGTCGTGACTGGTGGCGAATGCTTGTTTCAGAAGATACATGTCGATGCCGGTTTAAATGCAGGAAAAGTTGCATTTTAAATAAAAATTAAAAAAAGAGAGCGCTTTTTTACTTCGGAATTAAAAAAACATTACATTTACCACGGAAAAACATTGTTATCTGCCGTTCCCTATAACTATAGTAGATAAATCTATCCAGTGGCATACCTTTAATGAAGAGAATTTTTTGGGATGAGGACTTTACGAAAAATGAGCTTTGCCGGTTGGCTTTTGCTCTGCAGTATCCTATGTACAGGCTTACAGGCACAAACCGTTTTGCTGTCCGGACAGATAGAGGACGGCTTTTTGAAGATTCCCCTCGATGATGTCCGTGTGCGGGTGCTCACGGCCGACAGTGCGGTAGTGGCCGATTCGGCCAGCATTACCCGGGTCGTTTCCGGAAAACGGCTGTTTTGTGTGTTGTGGTCGGCCAAGATTAAGGCCGGGAAAGGAACCTATCTGGTGCATGCCAGCCGGCCGGGCTATACCGATGCCTGGCAGCGGGTGGAAGTGAGCAGTACGTCGTCCAAAGAGGTGAGTGTGCCCGTGCTTCAGTTGCGCCGGGTGATGGACCGTACACTTGGAACCGCCACGGTGAAGGCGACGAAGGTGAAAATGTATTACAAGGGAGACACACTCGTTTATAATGCCGATGCCTTCCAGCTTCCTGACGGGTCCATGCTCGATGCCCTTATCCGGCAATTGCCCGGAGTGAAACTCAACGAGGACGGTGAAATTTTTGTAAACGGCCGTAAAATTGATGAGCTGTTGCTCGGTGCGCGTTCCTTTATGAACGGCAAGCGGCAGGTGATGATGGAAAATCTGCCTTATTACACGGTGAAGGATATCAAGGTGTATGACAAGCGTACCGACCGCAGCGAGGCCTTGGGGTATGATGTTGAACCGAGCAAATATGTCATGGATGTCCATTTGAAGCCGGAATACAACCGGGGGTGCCTGGCACATGTCGAGGCGGCTGCCGGAACGGAGGAACGTTGGCTGGGACGCGGTTTTCTTTTGGGGTTTATCGGAAACCTGCGCGTGTCCCTGCTGGGTAATCTCAACAATGTGAATGAAACCCGGCATATCGGGGAGTCCGGCCACTGGACGCCTCAGAAAGCACCGCGTTCGCTCACGACGGTGCGCAGCGGAGCCGTCGAAATCAACTATCACACAAAGGAAGACCGGCTGAAAGAAAATTTTTATGCCGAATATACCTCCACGACCGACCATGTACAAATGCGTGAACGCCGTGAGCAGTTTCTGGATGGACGCATGCCGACATCGGTTTCCGAATATGCCAGCCGTAACGGTACGCGAAAGTTGTTCTTTTCCAACAACCTGTCGCTGAAACAGCCCTTTTATGCCCGTCTCGCAACGAGAGTGGACTATCTCCGGCGCGATGGTTCGTTCAATTCCGTTTTCGACCAGTGGGACGATACGCTGACCGTCTCGCAGCGCAGTGTCGGGTTGAGCGAAGGAAAAGCCTGGCAGGCGCAGGCCCATCTTGACGGTGACATCAATCTGAACCGGGACCGTGAGCAGCATTTGGCTTTCAACGTCTCTTTTGAACATACGACCGACAAGTCGGAAAGTGCTGAGCGCTATGCGTTACGGCATGCGGAAACGGCGGCTGCTACGTTGCAGCACAATGCCGGAGATATCAGCCGGCGGCAGACAAAGGGCCGTCTCAGCCTGACGCACGAGCACCGGCTGTTGGGGGAAGTGGGATTGACGGTGGCCGATGAATTGTCTCTGTCGCGCTTTGATACGCACGACTGGCTTTATCATCCCGACACCCTCCTGCTGCCTTCGCAACTGGATTTCCTGAATGCCATCACCGACTATAACAACTCTTATGACAGCGATCATTGGCTGACACGTAATGTTGTTCGGCTTTCTCTGTTTGAACGGGGATATTATAAGTTTTCCCCTGAGTCGCCGGTACGTGTTTCCTACAACAAGTGGAATGTGAGCCTTTCCCTCCCTTATGAACACGCTTCGCTTGATTATTGCCGCGGTGCCGTCGACACGCTGGCGCGCCAGAATGACCTTCTGGTCAATGCTTCGGCCAATTATACAGCAGTTTGGCGTAATGGCCGGCAGAAGTTGCAGGCCGGTTGGGATTATGGCACGGGAAGTGCGTCGCTGGCCGACCGCATATCCTTCCGTGACGACAGCCATCCTTTGGTGGTAAAACTGGGAAATCCTGATTTGAAGGGTACCTCCGTGAGCAGGTTGTATGCCCGTTATGAGGACAAGTCGGGCAAGAACATGCAGCAGTTCAACGCCAGCGCGTCCTTCAACTACCATCACCGCAGCGTGGCGCAGTCGGTGATGTACGACCCGTTGAGCGGAGTCTACACCTACCGCCCCATGAACATCGGCGGCAGCTACGAGGTGGACGGCAAGTTCGGAATCTCCCGCGCCATCGACCGCGCCCAGTGCTGGACGTGGCAGACGGAACTGAAGGGCAGCTACTGGCATTCGGTGGACCATGCGATGCTCTCGGGTGAGACGGCGAGCCGCCGCAACACGGTGAATACGACCACCGTCGAGGACGATTTGTGGCTTCAGTACCGCAAGAATTCACTTTCTGTGAAGGTGGCAGGCAACGTCAGCTGGCGGCATTCCGAAGGGCGGATGCAGGATTTCTCCACGCTGGACGCCCTTGATTTCCGTTACGGTCTGAATGCGGGCTATACGCTTCCCCGCATCAATACCACGCTGGCGATGGATGCGAATGTGTACAGCCGTCGCGGCTATGGCAGTGCCGACCTCAATACGGACCATTTTGTCCTCAACGCATCGCTGAGCCAGTCGTTCCTCAAGGGCAAGCTGATTGCCCGTGTGGAGGGTTTCGACCTGCTTCACCAGTTGTCCAACACGCAATATTCCGTCAATGCGCAGGGCCGCGTGGAAACGTGGTACCGTTCTTTGCCGCGATATGTGATGTTCCATCTGGTATATCACTGGAACAAGGCGCCGAAGAAGAAGTAGGCGATTGTCGCGAATTTCCTTTTGGCTGTATCTGGTATTGGACGAAGTAGTGGAGTGCAATTGGGAAGTGAAGAATCGTTTTTAATAATAGTTTTGAGGCTAATTCTTTTTGAATATAAGAACGTGGTATATTAAATAGAGGTGTATGGTAAATTGAACAATATAATTGTGTACGTAATAAATTGAAGGTAATGGTTTGCCTGCAAATTAGAAATTGTTGCGTATGAAATTCATGTAAACCTGGTATTTCTTATTAAAATATTATTGGACTATGTTGGCAAAATTAATGCAAAGCAGTGTTGCTCTTTTATTTTTCCTGCTACCGTTACTGACATTGGCTCAAGGAACGTGTAAAGATGTAGAGGATAAGAACAGGATACTGATATCCGGTTCGGTGCGTAACAGCTTTACCGGAAAAGGGGTAGGTAACGCACGGATTTCCGTGTTTGGGGAAGACGGTACTGAGATTTATAAAAACGTATTATTGTTGACGTTTGGTAATCGTAGCAGAAACGGTAATGAGTTTCGTGTAAGTTTGCCTCAAGGCCGGTTCCGGTTTCATGTTGAATGTGATGGTTATAAGCCTTTTGACTATTGGTGTGATGTTGACATCAGGCGAAAAAAGATGATCAAGTTACCCGATTTTATGATTCAGCGGGATTTTTCTTTCATTAAGGAGGTGCAGTTGGGCGAAGCGACAGTAACGGCTACTAAGGTTAAGATGTATTATAATGGTGATACGCTGGTCTATAATGCAGATGCTTTCAAGTTGCCGGACGGTTCCATGCTTGATGATTTAATCCGCCAACTTCCCGGAGCCGAATTGAAGGATAACGGGGAAATCTATATTAATGGGAGAAAGTTGGATTTTCTTTTGCTTAACGGAAGGGAATTTTTTAGTGGCAACAACAAGGTGATGCTGGAGAACTTGCCATATTATATTGTGGACAAATTGAAGGTTTATGAACAGCAAAGCGTGCGCAGCGAGGCATTGGGCCATCAGGTGGATGAAAAATTATATGTTATGGATGTCCGTGTGAAAAAAGAGTATGCGGTCGGGTATCTCGGGAATGTGGAAACCGCAGGTGGCACCCACGATCGTTATTTGGCACGACTTTTTGCGCTCCGTTTTACGGATTATTCCCGCCTGTCTGTATTTGGTGGAAGCAACAACGTTAACGAAAGCCGTATACCGGGTGCGGACACACATTGGAGTCCTTCGGAAAACACGGCAGGGACAGAACTGCGCCACAATGGTGGTCTTGATTTTCTTCTGGAGAACAAATTGGAAAGTTGGAAGGAAGCCGCAAATGCTGTAGTGACATGGACAGAAACCAGGACAAGGGAACGCAGTGCTTCCGAAACGTTCCTGACGGAGGGAAATACTTTCGGGCGAGGCAGCTCCACGGGCGTTTCGAAGAACCTGGATTTGAATGCCTATAACAATTTCACGCTCAAGAAGCCTTTTTTCCTCGATTTGAAATCAAATTTTAATTATCAGAATTTTGATCGTGTAGGAGAGTCCCTCTCGGCTTCATTCAATGCGCATCCTGACAGTATGGGGACAGATACATTGAATATTGTTACCAATGAATGGATGGCATCAGGTAACAAGTTGGAGGCAAAGCAGTCTGTGCAGTTCTTGCGGAATACCAATATGGGTGATGATGTAGAGGTGGATGCTTATGTGCGTTACGGGCAATCGAGTGGAGTTGACTTTTCCCGTTATCGGCTTCGTTATTATTCCATGTTGGGTAACAATGACTACAGACACCGTTACAATGATGATAACTCTCGGGAATATGAGTATGCGGCCAAGGGCCTTTATCGCATCAACATGAATCGGAATACCCTGTGGGAATTCTCTTATCAGTATAAGCAGAGCGATGCCACAGCGGATCGGCAACGGTACAGGTTGGAGTAAATTGCGGGATGGGATGATGGTAATTCTCTCCTTAATGAACTTCCCTCTAACCGAGAGTTACTGCAACAGGCAATGGATAATGAGAACAGCTACAATACGCATATTCAAGGTAAGGTGCATAGGATGTTTACCCGTTTATCTGCCGTAGTGGGAGAACACAAGGTTTTTAATGTGTCTTATTATGTAGACCGCCTGTCGAATCGGATTCATTATGCAGCAAACCCTCTTGATACGACGATGATGCGTTCAGAATGGCTGCACAATCTGGAGATAGAATTCGATTACCGCTATAAAAACCGAAACAGAATTTATTATCATGTCAACCAGTCGTCTCCTTCCATGATGCAACTGGTTCCGGTCAAGAATACCTATAATCCGTTGTCCATCACTGTGGGCAATCCTGATTTGAAACGGTTGTCCTATCACGGACTATATAATGACTTTAGCTACCGATGGGGAGGTGACCGGAAGGTGAATACGAATTTGGATAATCATATGGGAGTACGGTATTATCAGAACCAGGTGGCAACTGCAGTTCATTACGATCGGACTACGGGAGTCTATACGTATCGTCCGGAATGCGTGAACGGTAATTATTCCGCATTTTGGTACAATTCTTTAGGCTTTCAGTTTCGAAATCTCCGACAACTGAGTCTGAACAATGGCTTGAGTTATAATTATAAGCATAATGTGGATCTTTATCTGCCAGATGGTTATGAAAGAAGTTTGCGGAGTACGGTCCATACTCATATATTCTCCGAAACACTGAAGGCAGCGTATGACTTCGGGAAGGTACAACTCGGGGTGCTGGGGAAAATGGATTATCGCCATGCGCATTCACAACAGTATGGATTTATGGACATTCACGCGTTCGATGTGACGTATGGCGTAAACATGCAATGTCAGTTGCCTTGGAATTTTAATCTGGCTACCGATTTTAAGGTATACACACGTCGGGGCTATGATGATGAGATGATGAATGATGATGATTTCGTCTGGAATCTATCGCTTTCGCGTTCTGTGTTGAAGGGAAAACTGAATTTTAAGCTTCAAGGGTTTGATATTTTGCACAACTTGAACAATGTGACCTATCTGCTCAATGGGCAGGGCCGAACAGAGACTTGGCGCAGGACCATTCCTCAGTATTGGATGATGCATGTTCAATGGCGATTTAATAAAGTGCCTAAGAGGAGAATCGAGTAGGTTTTCTTCGAGGAGAACGATTTATGCGGGGAGAATGATGATGGATTGAAAACATTGGTGTCCGGAATGATTGGCATTTGCTTTTGATGAGACAAGTTTTAGAAAAGATACGTTTTTCGAGTGTACAATCGTTTATGAAACAAATGGATTGAAGGTGGTGAATTTACCGTTATAGCATGTTATGAATCAAATTATATGAAATATTGTGCGATTGATTTTCATGATGAGGGATGGGTTAAAGTTGGTATATGTATAGCGGCGCGTTCTGAAAAGGCCGAAGTAACCCCTACGGGTTTTAGGTATACATATACTTATTATTGCGCACCGTTGGAAAGTTAACTTTGATAAGCTCTGAATAGAGCGTTTTATTAGGTAGATTGGTATATCCAATGTACCTATATAAATACAAAGACTTTGGTATGAGTGAGAACTTACAGATAGAAAACTCCTTCGAATAGTAGAGTTATTAAAATAAGATGTATGAAAAGTGCAAATAATCTTGTTTACATTAAAATTGTCCGTTGGGCAAGCCTTCTTGGATTGTTCCTTCTTGGTATTCAATTGGGGCGGGCTCAGAGAATTTCAGTGGGTAAGGATTCCATCTGTATTGTTGGAAGTGTTATCAACGAGTTTACCGGCGAGGGACTGGGGGGAGCTTCAATTAAAATTTATGATGCAGATGGAAAGGTGGTTGCACCGTTTGTGTTGGTGCTGACTTATGGGGACCGACGACACAAAGGCAACGAATTTCGTTTTTTCGTACCTCGTAAGGATGCCAGATATCGTCTGCACGTGAAATGTAAGGGATATGAGCCGTTAGATTATTGGTATGAAATCAAGAACCATGAGAAATACCGGCGTACCAAATCCATCAAGATGCCTGCTGTCAAAATGAAAAGGGATTATTCTGCATTGGAAGAAACACGTGAGCAACAACTGGGCGAGGCCGTGGTACAGGCAACGAAAGTAAAGTTGTATTATCGTGGAGACACTCTTATTTACAATGCGGATGCGTTCAAACTGCCGGACGGATCGATGCTTGATGATTTGATAGCCCAGTTGCCGGGAGCAGAATTGAAATCAGATGGTCAGATTTTTATTAATGGTCGGAAACTGGATTTCCTGTTGCTGAATGGAAAGGAATTTTTCAGTGGAAACAACAAGATTATGTTGGATAATTTGCCTTACTATGTTGTTGACAAGTTGAAGGTGTATGAGGAGTCTTCCCAACGCAGCAAGGCTTTGGGGCATGATGTGGAAAGCAAAAGGTATGTCATGGATGTCCGTCTGAAACGGGAATATTCTGTGGGATATATGGGCAATGTTCAGGTTGCCGGGGGGACAGAAAACCGCTATCTGGCCCGTTTGTTTGGACTTCGTTTTTCCGATTATTCCCGTCTCACCTTCTTTGCTGGCAGTAATAATGTGAACGAAACCCGTCTGCCGTCTATGGAGACCGGTTGGAAACTTGCGGACAATCTGCAGGGTGCGGTACAAAATCATCAGGCCGGCCTGGATTTCCTTGTTGATAATTCCAAACAGAGTTGGGAAGAAAAGGGAAACGTGCTATTTAATTGGGCAAAGAATGTCAATGAACAACGTACGTCAAGTGAAACATTTCTCGAGGGAGAAGATGCTTATGGGCGTACCCGGAATTGGAACAAGCTCAAAAATTTCTCCTCTCATCTTCACAACAATTTTACCCTCAAAAATCCTTTCCATCTTGATTTCAAAACCGACCTTCAATATGAGCAGAAGGATTTGTTGGAGTCTGTGCTGAACCGTACCTTCAATGCGCACCCGGAAAAAGCAGGGACTGATACGCTCAACAGTGCGAAAGACTGGCGTATGGGAGATGGAAAAAAAGTGTATGCAAAACAGACAGCCACTTTTTTGCACCATCTGAATACGGGAGATGATATAGAACTCTATGCAACGGCGGACTACAGCCATTCGGAAGGTAATGATTACAGTCGCTACAAGGTATGCTATCGGGACGAAAGTATGCCCGAAGACAAACGTCACCGTTATGATGACTCCCGTTTACGGTCACACCTTTATAATATGAAGGCACTTTACCGTTTCAATTACATGCAGGATTATAGCTGGGAACTGAGCTATCAGTATCAGCAGCGCTATAGCAGTGAACAGCAGATGAAATACCGGCTGGATCAGATTATCGGCTGGGATGATGATTGGGAGAAACCCATAGACCTGTTGCCTTCTACAATAGATTTACTGCGTCAAGGATTGGACAATGCCAACAGCTACGCCAGCAGTTATCAGAACCGCGAGCATGTCCTTCATGCCAAATTTGCTACAGTCTGGTTTTATGACAGTAAATACAGATTTACTTTCGATTTTGAAGCCCGCCGGCAGTCTGAGCGCAACCATTATAATGGAAGTGGTGTCGACACGCTTATGCGTCGGAAACAATGGCTGTATAATGGAAACGTGTCCTATAGTCGGAAGTTCGGACGGAATGACCATACTTTATCCTATTATTGGGTGAATAAAGCACCTGAGATGATGCAGCTGGTGCCTGTGCAAAATACTTACAATCCCTTGGTTATTACGGAGGGAAATCCGGACTTGAAGAAGATGGTCCAGCATTTTCTGAGTTATAATCAGACAATCAGATGGAAAAATGCATATATGTCAAGTTCCTTCGTCTGGAATTACTATTCCAACTTCCTGGCCACCGATATGAAATACGACCGCCGTACGGGTATTTATACCTATCGTCCAGAAAATATAAACGGAAACTATCAGTTGTATTTTCTCAATACGACCGAGTATCATCCCGTCAAACACAAGGCACTCAGGATAAATAATAAAGTGGATTATATCTATTCGCATAATGTAGATTTGGTGGCAGGTAGCAATACGAACCGTAGTGTGCGTAACACGGTGCATAATCATCTGTTCAGCGAAAAACTGAGAATCAACTATGACTTCAAACGTGTGCAGCTAGGACTGAACGGCAAAGTGGATTACCGTTATCTCACGTCCGGCCAACAAGGTTTCCGCAACATACATGCCATAGATTATGATTATGGATTAGAAACTCGCTGGCAGATGCCTTGGAAACTTTATTTTACCACAGATATCCATATGTCAGGCCGTCGTGGCTACGGTGATGCTTCAATGAATTCTGATGATTTGGTCTGGAATGCCGCGCTGGCTCGTTCTTTTCTTAAAAATGATCGTCTTACCGTGACGCTGCAAGGCTTCGACCTTCTACATAATCTCAGTAACGTGACTTATGTTATCAATGGGCAAGGACGAACAGAAACATGGAATCGCTCTCTGACCAATTACCTCATGTTACATTTACAATGGAAATTTAATATCAATCCGAAAAAGAAGTAGGCTACAGTAGAGGCGGTCTTGACGATGTTAAGAACGGGATATTTTCTACCGGCTGCCCAACCAACTTATATGATGAATGCAAAAAGATGTGCCAGGGCGTGATGTTGCCTGACATCGGACAATAGCATGCCCCGCGCCATTTTCTATATATTATAATAACTGGAGATTTTGGATGAAAATATGATGAAACTAAAAGTCTTTCCACATTATCATCAACAAGAAGCAGCCGACTGTGGCCCGGCTTGTCTGCGAATGATTGCCAAATATTATGGTAAACTTTATTCTGCCGAGATGTTGCGCAAATATAGTTTTATTTCTCGTGAAGGAGTTTCCATGTTGGGAATTAGTGATGCAGCAGAACATATAGGATTCCATACTTTGGGGGTACAGATTTCTTTTGACCAGTTGGTCAATGATGCCTGTTTCCCCTGTATACTGCATTGGAACCAGAATCATTTTGTGGTGTGTTATGGTATTGAAAGTTATCGGCGTAAGGGACGGACACATTATCGTATACATATAGCAGACCCGGCAACGCAGCGCATTACACTTACTAGAGCAGAATTTGAAAAATGTTGGATTAGTTCAAGAAATGCGCAATCGGATACAGGAGTGGCTCTTCTGTTGGAGCCTGGCATTGATTTTGGAAAAACGGAGGATGAGTTTAAAACTTCACGCAGGAGTATCGCTTCTTTTCTTCCTTACTTTTACCCTCATAAACGTTTAGGAGTACAGATCCTCTTGGGAATGGTTGCGGGGACTTTGATTCAGTTCATATTGCCTTTTCTTTCACAAGCAATGGTGGATAAGGGCATCAATGGGAAAAACTTGAATCTGATAACATTGATTCTGATTGCACAACTCATTCTCTTTTTAACACAATTGTTGATAGGATATCTGCGTAGTTGGATTATGCTGCATGTCAATTCACGTATAGATATATCGCTCATTTCCGATTTCTTGACCAAGTTGATGAATATGCCATTACATTTCTTTGATACTAAAAGGATGGGGGATATTTTGCAGCGAATAGGTGACCATGGGCGTATCAAATCTTTTTTGATTGGCAATTCTTTGCATATCGTGTTTTCATTGGTGACTTTTGTCGTGTTTCTGGTGATTTTGGGATACTACAATTTGCAAATTTTGGGCGTATTTTTATTGGGAAATTCTTTGTATATCATTTGGGTGTTATTTTTTATGCGTTATCGTCGGGAATTGGATATAAAACGCTTTTATCAGTCGTCTCTGGAGCAGAGCTGCATGATACAGATGATACAAGGAATGCAAGATATCAAATTGAATAATAATGAAAAGCAGAAACGTTGGGAGTGGGAACGGATTCAGACACGTCTCTTTCGTATCAGTATGAAAGGACTTAAGGTAGGTCAGATTCAGCAGTCTGGGTCTACGCTCTTTACTCAAGGAACAAATATACTGATAACATTTATCGCAGCTCAGTCTGTAGTAGAGGGACAGATGACGTTAGGTATGATGATGGCACTCAGTTATATCATAGGGCAGGTGTCGGCACCAATAGGAGAGTTTATTGGTTTTGTTCAGTCTTTGCAAGATGCCAAAATCAGTCTGGAACGTTTAAATGAAATACATGCACAAGATGATGAGGAGAAGGATATTGCCACCAAACTGGCAAGACTGCCTGACAACCAATCCATTTGTATAGAGAACCTTTCATTCAGTTATAGTGGAGCTGAGAGAGATTATGCATTACATAGAGTTAATTTGACGATACCGGCTCATAAGGTGACGGCTATCGTCGGGGAGAGTGGGTGTGGTAAGACTACATTACTCAAATTATTGCAAGGATTTTATCTTCCTAATGAGGGACACATAAGAATAGGAACAATCAATCTCAGTCAAATTAATCCACATTTGTGGAGAAGCGTTACAGGTTCTGTTATGCAGGAAAGTTTTATTTTTTCTGATACTATAGCTAATAATATTGCCCTTTGTACTGACGAAGTTGATGTGGAACGATTGTATCATGCCACCCGAATGGCAAACATTGATGATTTTATATCGTCGTTGCCTTTGGGCTACAATACCCGTATCGGAATGGAAGGATGTGGAGTTAGCCAAGGGCAGCGTCAGCGAATTCTGTTGGCTCGTGCCATTTATAAAAATCCCGAATATTTGTTTTTTGATGAGGCTACCAATGCATTGGATGCGACCAATGAAAGGATTATCATGGATAATCTGAGGACATTTTATAAAGGAAAAACCGTTGTGATCAGTGCACATCGTTTAAGTACCATTAAGGATGCAGACCAGATCGTTGTGATGAACAAAGGTAAGATTGTGGAAAGTGGAACTCATCAGGAACTGTTAGAGCAGAAGGGGTGTTATTTTCGTCTTGTAGAGAACCAGATGAGTGGTTTACAATCCAATTCAAATGTATGATATTATGGAGAAAAAGCGTCCGAACATAGAATTACGCAGCAGAGAAGTGCAGGAACTGATGGGTGCTGTGCCATCGGGAATCATTCGTTATGGGATTGGTGTGATTTTGTTGTTGTTGATTGGCTTTGTGATTGCCAGCCACTTTATTACTTATTCGGAAGAG
>ULRG01027014.1_pt1 | contig 33782 bp, 30 predicted proteins | sample 1955211 | NCBI WGS metagenome assembly ULRG01 (sample SAMEA4835676, study PRJEB28245) | human gut metagenome | biome: gut microbiome; material: fecal sample | place: Denmark | collected 2008
AGAAATTAGCGGCCAAGAAAGAAATCAACGTAGTGCGACCCGGCAAGGGGCTTGGAAGCTATGCACTGGTAGAGATAGCGACCATGCCACTGCGGTTTCAGGAAAGGATAAAACTAAAATACGGAGACATGAAAGAGGACGTTATAAGAAATTGGCTCGGCAGCCATTACCACATCGATGCGAAAGCCCGGGAGTTCTACACCCGATTCCGCTTTGACAACGGTGATGCCCTTCCGCCGGAACACATCCAGGAATATACGGTGAACGCTTCGGTAATCGAGGCTGTGATGCGTGCCATGGAGGATGCCACCTTTATGCGGAAGGCGATGAAGGCCGGGCCTGTGAACTGGGGGGAACTGGCAGGAGCCATCAGCTATTATCAAGCAGAGTTCGGCCACACATTGCCTGTGAGTTCTAACCGCTTCAAGAAGCGTGTGAATGATTTTAAAGCCAACGGCTATGAAAGTCTTATCAGCCGCAAGTTCATGAACCAGAACCGCCGGAAAGTGACCTACGACATTGAACGCCTGCTGCTGAGCATCGATGCCCAACCGGAGCAGCCCTTCAACACCACGGTGTGGGAGCAGTACAATATGTTCGTACAAGGTGATTTGGAACTATATGACCCCGAGACCGGCGAGGTGTTGAACCCGGCAGACTTTACCGACAAGGATGGAAATCCGCTGGTATTGAGTCCGGCCACGGTAGCCAACTACCTGAACAATCCCAAGAACAAGGCCCTTCGCGGCAAGCTGCACATGAGCCAGTGGGACTTCAACAATGCTTACCGCCCTTATCATCTGCGCAGCATCGGTGAATATGCCTTGAGTAAGGTTTCGCTTGACGACCGCGACTTGCCGCGCCCAATGAAGGATGGCAACCGTGTGAAAGCCTATTATGCCTACGATGTAGTGAGCGGTGCTGTGGTAGGATATGCCTACAACCGGTACAAGACTACCGAGTTGTTTTTGGACTGCATGCGAAACATGTTCCAGACCCTGGACCGGAACGGCATGTATATCCCCGCCGAACTGGAAGTGGAACACCACCTGGTAAGTGACTTTGCCGACGGCTTGATGCAAGCCGGTACCGTTTTCCCCTTGATCCGCTGGTGTAACCCCGGGAACTCGCGTGAAAAACGTGCCGAGCATAAGAACCGCGAAAAGAAGTATGGTGTGGAGAAACGCACTCAGGTAGGTATCGGACGATGGTATGCCAAGCTGGAAGCCAATCGCCCGAAGGAAGAGAAGGTGTATGACGAAAAGAACAACACCTACAAGGTGAAGACTTACAGCTATGAAGAACTGGTAGCCGATGATATACGCGCCATCCAGACCTTCAACGTGCAGCCTCACCCCAACCAGAAACGCTATCCTGGCATGAGCCGATGGGATGTGCTTTGCGCCCACCAGAACCCGAACCTTGCGCCTTGGGACAAGGCCGTTCTTTACCGGTTCATCGGTCAGCACACCGAAACGACCATCCGGCAGAATACCTACTGCACGGTGATGTACAACCAATACGGACTGCCCAGCCCGGAAATCATCGAAAAGCTGGAGCCGAGAAACTACAAGGTAGATGCCTATTATCTGCCCGATGCCGACGGAACCATCAACGAGGTATATATCTACCAGAACGGACGATATATCGCCACCTGCAAGGCCGTAGCCCGTTACAATGAGAATACAGCCGAGCAGACCGAAGCCGACAAGGCAGCCTATACCGAACAGGCCAAGTATGTAGCCAAGTTCGACAAGATGATGAAGGACGGCAAGATCAAGCGTGTGGGCATCCTTGCTAAAGAGGAAGCGAAACTGATAACAGAGGTACAGGCGGAAGCCGTTCCCCTTCCTGCACAAGCCGAGGAAGAAGATTACTCAGCCTATATGGACATCAGTGCCTTTGAGCATGATGCCGTAGCCAAGATATAATTAACGACGTTAGAACGAATTTAAAACAGCATTCAAATGGAAATAACAAATGAAGTAAAGCAACGTATTGTGGCAGCGATAGCCGCCGACCGTGAAAATTATCCCAGTGACAACCGTCATGCTACGGCACTGGGCATAGCCCCCAGTGTGTACAATACCATTAAGCGGGGCAATTATGAAAAGCAGGTCAGTGATGCCAACTGGGTAGGCATAGCCCGAAGACTGGGCGTGCAACTGCGTACAGAAATGCCTTGGCTGGCAGCACAGACCCCGACCTATGTGTTTGTGAGCAAGCAGCTGGAAGTGTGCCAGGGCAGCGGACTGAGCGCCATCCTGTGCGATATGCCCAATATCGGCAAGACCTTTACCGCGAAGGCATACGTGAAACAGCACAAGCACGCCGTATATGTGGACTGCAGCCAGGTGAAGACCAAGCTAAAGCTGATACGCTACATTGCCAAGGAATTCGGCGTGACCAGCAACGGACGCTACAGCGACGTGTATGAGGACTTGGTAGCCTACCTCCGCACGATAGATACGCCCCTGGTTATTCTGGACGAAGCCGGCGACCTGCAGTATGAAGCCTTCCTTGAACTGAAGGCCCTGTGGAACGCCACCGAGCGCTGCTGTGCGTGGTATATGATGGGTGCAGACGGGCTGAAGGAAAAGATCAACCGCGCCATCGAAGGCAAGAAGGTGGGCTATACCGAAATGTTGAGCCGCTACGGTGACTCCTACAGCAAGGTGACCCCGGATGATGCGCAGGAACGCGAAAAGTTCCTGAAGGCACAGGCTGCCATTGTAGCCAAAATCAATGCCCCGGACGGTACCGACATTGCCAAGATCGTTCACAGCACCGGAGGCGGCTTGCGGCGCGTATATACCGAAATCGAAAAATTAAGGAGGATGCAAGCATGAAACTGAAAAGAGCCTACAGTCCCGGTGAGGTGCTGAATATGAAGATACCCCGGTATGAATTTACCGGGGATTGGCAAGCCTCGATAGGCAACCCTGCCAAAAGCGGCGTTTGGATTATCTGGGGTGCCAGCGGGAACGGAAAGAGCAGCTTTGTGATGCAGTTGGCCAAGTACCTGTGCGGTTTCGGACGCGTGATCTATGACAGTCTGGAAGAAAGCACCGGCCTTTCGTTTCAGATGAGCCTGAAACGGCATAAGATGGATGAGGTGCGCAAGCGGTTGGTTATCCTTGACCGCGAGTCGATGGATCAGCTGGAGGAACGTCTGCAGCGCCGGGGCAGTCCCGGCATTGTGATTATCGACAGTTTCCAGTACAGCGGGTTGAACTACAAGACCTACAAGGAGTTTAAGGAGCGCCACCCCAAGAAACTGTTTATCTTCATCAGCCATGCTGAAGGGTCACATCCGGCAGGCAGAAGCGCCCGCAAGGTGGAATATGATGCCGATGTGAAAATCATGGTGAGCTGCTTCAAGGCCTGGTGCAAGAGCCGCTTTATGGAAAAGCCCGGTGAGCCCTATGTGATTTGGGAAGAAGGTGCTGCCAAAACATTGAAGGACGATAATATGGAGGATTATTTGAATGGAATGGGAGAATAAGCTGTACCAGATACTCCTGAAAGGACAGGAAGCGGAGGCCGTGGTGGACGATTGGGTAGAACGTAACATACAAAGCGACCTCCGTCTGCGCAGGGCCAAGACAAAGGGACACGTAGTGATAGAAACCAGGGATGTGATGTTTGCCCGGAATATTCAGGTATGGCATCCGTCCTGCCAAATAAACATTAAAGATTTGAAGTGATGGAAAAGAAAGAAGAAAAGAAAGTGTGCTGCATCTGCGGCAAAGAGTATGAGGGCTACGGATACAATCCGTTCCCGGTGAAAGAAGAAGGCTGCTGCTGCCAATCGTGCAATTACAGTGTGGTCGTTCCGGAACGGTGGGAACGGCACAAGGCTTATCAGCGCGGTAAGGCGACTGGTGCCGGGAAAGTGTATATCAGCGGAGCTATCGCGCACTATGACATGGATGAGCGCAAGGAAGCCTTCAGCCGTGCCGAGGAGGAACTGAAGGCACAAGGCTATGACCCTGTAAACCCTTTCAGGAACGGATTGCCGGATGAAGCTCATTGGAGAGCACACATGCGGGCCGACATTGCCCTGTTGCTGGCTTGTGACTATATCTACATGCTGAAGGACTGGGAACTGAGCAAGGGAGCCAAGCTGGAACTTGACGTGGCCAGTTCGTGTGGCATTAAAGTATTGTTTGAATAACCTTTAAGTTTTTGAATTATGGCAAAAGAAATTACGGTACTTGTAAAGTTTAGAGGAACAGTTCCTGAAGATGTAAGTATTGCTGACATAGAGGAGCAAATAGATCGCAATCTTGAAGACAGCTTTCGTTTGAATTTCTCGGATTCCAAAGAAGAAGATGATGATTTGAGAGAACCGTGGATAGAGCGTGAGGATATGTATATTACGGAAAAGGGATTTCAATTATTAATTAGCTAATACAATCAAGATGACACAGGAAGTAACCAATTTCGCCCGGTTCTACGCATTGTTCAACAAGTTGCCCTGTACAGGAGACCGGGAAGGGCTAAAGAAGCAAATCGTTCTGCAGTACACGTGGGACCGTACGGAAAGCCTCCGTGAAATGACATCCAAGGAATATGAAGCCTGCTGCTGTGCCTTGGAGAAACTAACCGGGCAGGATGAATGGCGACAGAAACTTCGCGAGGAACTGCGGCGGAAACGCAGCGTATGTCTGAAGCTGATGCAACAGTTGGGTATAGACACCACTGACTGGAACCGGGTGAACGAATTCTGCAACAACCCACGGATAGCCGGCAAACCCTTTGTTCAGATTAGTACAGCGGAGCTGGAACAACTGGCCATCAAACTGCGGGCTATCCAACGAAAAGGAGGTTTAACCGATAAATAAGACAAATATGGATAAAAAAGCACATGAAGCGCTTGAGCGCATCAGAAAAGATGTGATTCTTACGACATCCGATCTGGAGAACCAGGATGCAGCCGAGTTTTTCAACGAACTGGCCGACTGGGCGTATGCCAACGGTGAAGCCATGCTGATAGACGATGAACCGGAAATGCAGGATGGTGAGGAAGAATAAAAACAAGTAATGAACCCATTAAAAATGATTTGAACATGGAAAAGAACAACCAAAGTGTGGACATCAAGTCCCTGAGTAAAGAACAGCGAGCAGCCCTCATGGCCCAGCTGCAGCAAGAAGAGAAAGAAGACCGCATTGCTCGTCGTGAAACTTACGAGGCATTACGCGGTGAGTTTATGCACGAAGTAAAGGCCAACGTCCTTGAAATGGTGAATGCCGTGACCGGGTTCCGCGGATGGCTGGAAAAAGAAGCCGATGCCTTTACCAAGGTGATGAAGGAATACGGCCAGGTGAAAAGCGACGAACAGCGTAGCTACACCATTACGGACGGTGACTTCCGCCTGGAGGTGAAAAGCAACAAGGTGAAAGGCTTCGATGAACGAGCTGATATGGCAGCCGACCGTCTGATTGACTACCTGAAGCGCTACATGCAGAACAGTGAGAAAGGTTCGGATGATCCGATGTATCAGATGGCCATGACCCTGCTGGAGCGCAACAAGATGGGCGACCTGGACTACAAGAGCATTTCGAAGCTCTACGAACTGGAAGACAAGTTCGATGAAGAGTATGCAGACATCATGCGCCTGTTCAAGGAAGCCAACGTGGTGCAGCGCAATGCCACCAACTACTACTTCAGTCGCCGGAACCCTGAAAACGGTGTATGGACCCGCATAGAGCCCAGTTTCTGCCGTTTGTAGCCGGAATCCGTTAACCCTGTAAACAGAAAGCGCCGCAGTTGTTATAATTGCGGCGCTTTTGTTCTTAAATTCGATGAAAATCAGCTATTTTTGTAAGAGAAATAAAGCGTATGGGCAAAGGACGGGATAAAGAATTGATCAAGCTGCGTGACGAGGCACTGTGCCGCCGTTACTACTATTGGACAGAAATACAGCGGTTGCGGTTCGACGATGCTTTAAAAGTGTTGTCGGAGCGCGAATTCTTTATATCCGAGGAACGTATCATGACCATCATCCGCCGGAAATCACGTGAGGGAACAGACTACAATCTGAAGCCTGTTCCCAAGGTGAAAGCCCCCCGTCTGACTGCCGCCCAGCTTGAGCTATTCCCCGTAAGATGACGGCATGGCCGATTCATCGTGCAGTGTGAATGAGAATGTCATTTCATAGACCTTGATGTAATGTGGCATGGCATACGAGCGGCTTTTCTCGCGTACCAGCGGCGAAGCGTTGTCCGTGCATTGCAGACACTGCAGCGACTTGTATAATTTCCCGGCCAGCTGCTGCCTTTCCCTCACCTTGTCATACGTGCCAGATGCGTAGCTTGTATCGTCGTAACAATCAATAGCCAGCCGGACGGTCAGCATGGATTCGCTTTTCTGTACCCCATATCCGAGGTCGTTCCAGTCAGAACTTGTATTTCCAATCAATACACAAGGGAAGGTGACCGGGTACTGGTCTTCTTCTGCCCCCATTTCCAATTGTCCGTAGTCCTCATCGATGAGCGAGAGTTCCGGCATTTCCTGTGCAATCTGTTCCATGATTGCGATAAAAACTTCTTCCATATCCTTAGCTGTTTAAAATGTTGGTAATTTCCTGATCCATCTTCTCCCGTATGCGGCTGTTCAATTCTTCGCTTTCGCCCATGAACTGGCGCTGCGGGATGCGAATGTGCAGTCTCTTTTTTTTGGTAAGTGCCATGTTTCTCCAGAACTGTGCTTGCGGATTCAGTTCCTTCGGTTTGGTACGTCGTTTAACGCGTTTCTTTTGCCCTGTGTCGGCTTTTTTTCTTTTCCCCGAAGCCTTGTAGAACTTGGCCCATGCAAAGCGCCTCATGCGGTCTGTGACGGTGACGTCGATTTCGCCACCCCAGTTGTGGATGGGCGCATAGACCACCTCGTTGAACACCCTTACCCGGTAGTCGGCAGGTGTATATCCGACCGACTTGAAAAGATGCTTCCTGCCGGAGAGCAGCGTGCCGTAATTGCTGGCGGCATCGGTACCTCCCGAGGACAGCCGTTTGGATTTTGGCCAGGGGTGAAGCCCCCCGTTGACAAAGCCCCCATGCCGGAAGTTATCCTGGAAATGGTCTTTGGCCATACGTCCTACCATGACCGGCATTTTGCGGCGCATCATACTGTCCAGCCTGTCACGTTTCCGCTTTATCATTTCCGTAAAATCTTTTATGTCCATAATCATCAGTAATTCAAGAATAATTTATAACTTTGCAACCGAGGCTTCCAATATGCCTTTTATGCGTTATGAATATACCGGAACAAGTAAAGAACGAGGCCCGTGTACTTATTGAGCAATACGGTGACACCTTCGAATACCTTGGTATTTATGAAGGCCAGGAAGCCTATGTGTTCAAGTTTCCGGGGGACTCCTGTACCGGTTATCCTTTCGTCTATCTGTATGACGGTAAAGACGCAACCGAAATAACCGGTCCGTTATCCCTTGACGTTATCGATTCATGTATCGAAAATATCGAGGAAGGAGACATCGAATAGCTTATTGTCAATTCTCAGGACTCCCCTGCAGTTGTGGGAAGTCGCAGCTCCTATTTCACATAAATATTTTACGTCTTTCCATTCCATTCCTGAACCGGCAGAATTATCGCTTTGGGGTTCGATATACCTTAGTTCACCATCCGCAAACCGTTGCAGGATTGTAGCATGCCCGCCCCCGCTTTTCCAGCCGATGCACAATTCATACACGCCTTCTTCCTTACATACCTCATTGAAATACTCCATGTACCTTTTAGGGGTCATTTTCAGGTATCCTTTGTGCGCAAGCCAGCTGTTTATACTTATATGTTGCGCCGGAGTACCGTCGGTGTTTTTCCAGACTTCAAATGCACGTCCATTACTCAGATATTCAAGTTTAGACCCTGCGACATTGCCTTTGGCGGTAATATCCCATCCACGTAATCGTAAAGCGTATGCCGGTGCGCAAGTCTGGCAGTTGATACTGTATGGAGTATCCCGTTTTTTATCGTAATCGCTGTTCTTCCGGTATCTGTTTCCCCTTTTATCGCGGTATATTCCTTTGGAATCCAAAATATACTCTTCCACATGTTTGGGATTTGCATTCTGTTTGTCCGCCTTATCCACATCCATAGGTTTTCCTTTTTTGATTTTAAGAGCCTTTTCCATTTCGAGGTTGTTCCGGGCAATGGCCATTTTTTCCTCCCCGGTAAGGTAGTCCGGCATTTCCGCAATCATTTCATCAATGCGCGCCATAAGTTTATCCACCGCTTTTTTGGCACCCTTGTGGGCTTCTGCCTGATATGGATGATTGTCGGAAAACAGTTTGCCGTCCGTCCCCGGATTGTTATCCAGTCCGGGCTGGGGCTTGTTCTTGTCGTCTTCGTCCGGAAGTGGTGTCGGCTCCTCGTCGGTGGCAGTGAGGTCGCACTTGCAGTTCCACCGGTCGCCCGGTCGGTGGATGTTCCAGAACGTGTCATCAATCGGCCGGATGGTATTCCAGAACGGGCGGTGGTCAGCCCCCGGATGAATGGAGGTGGACGGTAGCCATTTGAGGTTGGGCAGAATATCGCGTTCGCGCAGGAACTGTTGCCAGTCAGCCGCCTGATGCGCCCGGATGACCGCCGTATCATACTCCGTCCGCAGCCAGTGACGAACCTGATGGGAAGCAATGGGCAAGACTTCCTGTACCCATTTGTCGAACGGTTTTAAAATGCCGTTTGAATCCAATAAAAGTCGTGCCATGTCATTCTGCATACGATGTACCTTGAATGCTGAGAATACGGCATTGTTCCGGAGTATGGCATTTCTGAAATCCTCGTCCGGAGTAATGGCCTTGGATTTGCTGAATCCTTCCTTTGCCGCCTTGTCCATCTTTGCCCATATTTCATTGAACAGGTTGATTTCGATTTCGGTTGCCGGATGAAAGTCCCTGCTGTATATGTTCAGCAAGGCACGCCGCAGCACCTCTTCGGAGAAGTCAAACTCCATGGAGATGCTGCCATTATCAGCCGCATACAGTCTGTCGACTACCAGTCTAAAGCTGCCCCGTCTGCCGGGGCTTTCACGAAAAAACCTTTGAGCCAGTTCCGGAAGTTTCTTTTCTGTTTCGGTGTCGGTTCATCATCCCGTCCCTTATTCGCTGGCTCCGGCTCCTTCTTCGGGCTTGGAATCTGGTCGGCTTGTTCAGCCGTCTTTTGTTCCGCCTTCAGCTGCTCGTAATTGGCCGGTTTGTCGATACCGAATTCCTCATAGAGATAATCGTCGTCGATGGGGATGTTGAAGTTCTTCTTCAGCTGCGTGAGGATGGATATTTTGGTACCGGCATCCGTTTCTTTCGGTTCCGGAAAGCAGAATGTCCCCCCTTCAGTATTGATGCCCATGCGCAGCAAAATGTCCGTCATGTCGTAATTCAGCACGTTGAGCACGTATTTCCGGTCAGCCTCCAGTACCTTGTCCTCTACTTTCTTATGAACCGTACCCAAAGCCTGTGTGCCTTTTTCGGACGATTCGGTTGTCAGCGTATTGCCCAGTATCAGTTTGGAAATTTCGTTGTTGCACCGTTCGCAGAGGCGTTCATAGACATCGGCAGACCCTGTTTTGTTTCCGGCTTCCGTAAGTTTGAGTTCCGTGTCCTTGGCATGAAAGAACTGCGCCAGACTTCCGGCATTTGCCGCATCCTCCATGGCCCGCTGGCGGGACTCGTCGTCGTCGGAGTCATAGATATATTCCTGTATGGGCATGCCGAATACCTCGGAGAACTGTGCCCAGTCGCCCGTGGTGTTACGTTTGTAGATGACCCAAGGTGCAGCCTTGGCCAACAGCCCCAAATCGGACGGTGAACCCACAAAAAGCAGGTCGGTATATTCATTCCAGGAATGGCCGGTAATGTCCGTCTGGTGGCGCAGGATGAGTTCCCTGACCGGATCCACATGCTTGCGCGGTACCAGGTCATAATCCACCCACTCCTGCAGCTTGTAGAACTGGCAGAGCGAGAAGCCCCAGAATTTCGCATCAAGGATGTCACCCACCAGCCGGTTGAACCAGGGCGACTGTATCTGTTCGTTGATTTTATCGTCGGGCTTCCCGTCCACCCGGAATTCCATGTTGGAGCACAGCACGGCATTCTTTCGCTTTTCGAGCACACAGGAAAGGTGGGTATCCATCAGAATGTCCTCGTAGAGGTCATAAAGTTTGTAACGTCGTGAGAAATCGACATTCTCGGCTGCCTTGACGGCTGCCATGTAGTCGGAAATGTCCAGCCCGAAGCGTTTGGGCTGTGTGAGTACAATCACATTCGGTCTCTTCTGCCCCGGCAACGTAAAGTTTCCCCCTACGGTGATGATACCGGCTTTGTTGTTTTTTCTGTTTTTCTTTTTCATGATGCTTGCTTTTTACCAGTGGTTCGTTCGTTTGCGGTTGCTTTGAATGCGGAAATCCGACCTGCCCGCCCTTTGTTCCTCAGGCAGCAGCGGAGCCCCTTCGATTGAAATGTCCTCGTCGGCCACCGCCTTCATCCATTCCACCGCCCGTTCGTAGCGGTCCTTGCGTACCTGGGAAAGTTTCTGCGGGTTGTGGATGCAGAAGATGTGATAGACTGCCATGTCGATGACCATCATCAGCACGAGCTGGTTCCGGTTGTCCCCGGTGGCCGCAAAAATCTTGTTGCAGTCGTAGCGTTTGCTCAAATAACACCGCATTTCGGCAATGGCCCTGTCCTCGCAAACCTCAATGACCGTTTCGTCCTCTCTAACCAGTGCGTCGAGGATGTCTCGGTGGATGCTCGCATCGTAATCGGTAAGTTCAACAAATTTGCTCATAGTCCTATTGTTTTAGAGTTGTCATAATCTTTTCTTGTTCCGCTTTCTTACATCCTTCCGTGAGCGGAATACGGGCGGTTCAATGCGCCTGATCAGTTCGTCGATGATGCGGTTTGCTCCTTCGACCGCATCCGGTCCGTCGGCCGGGTAGCGCATGGTCAGGGTGAACAGCTTGAACTGGTCTTCCAGTTCCTTCATGTGCGGATTGTCCCGTTCAGCCTCGTTGAGGATGAGGTTCCCTTCGCGGTTGAGCGGTTCAAGGTTGGCCTCGATACGCGTAGCCTTGTCCGTCTTCTTCTCCTCGTCGCCCCGGATGAACAGCGCAATCTTCTGTTCGCGGCGCACCTTTGCCACCAGCGGTTTGAACACCTGCTGGAAGAAAGGGTCCTGCAGCTTGTTGTTCTCCATGTAGCAATAGACATTGGTCTTGCCCCCGACAAATTCAAGCATCCGGACATACCAGTCAATAAACTCCGCATTGAGCGCCTGTGCCAGGAAAGTCTTGATGACGTAAAGCCTGCCACCCAATTTGCCACAGAGCGAAACCGTCTTGAAGGATTTGCCTTTCTTACCCTTGCTTTCGCCCGGTGCCGGGTCGCCATACACCACGAGGAACTTGAATTTGGAGAGTGCTGGAACCTTGCCGTATGCAATGTTTTCGAATACCTCGCCCACGGAAATCGGGTTGTTGAAATATTCTCCCTGTGCCGCCTTTTTGGATATTTTGGACAGTGTGCGGTCGATGTCCTCTTCCGAGTTCTTTTCCGGCCATGTGGAAAAACCGTTTTTGTCGCGGATGTTCACGATGTCCCAGGAGTCGGCCATTTCGCCCGCCCTCACCACGCAGCAGTCCTTGGCGATGATGTTTCCGCAGAAGATGACCAGTGTAGGTTCGGAAATGGACCTTGTGGGATACAGCGCATTTTCCCACCAGTCCCAGCGCTTCTGGATGATGTCCGGGTTCTTGGTATCCTCGTCCGTATCAAAGTCATCGACCAGCAGCACGTCGGGACGTATGGCCTCGTTTCGCGAACCACGCGGAGATTGTCCGGCACCCAGTGCGCGGAAAGAGACCTTCCCTTTTGTGGTGAATTCATCCTCGGTCCATGAGCCCGGCAGTTCCTGTTTGCCGTAGTATGCCATGATGCGTCCGTTGGCTTCGAGATTGGCCCGGTAGGGATCGAGCAGGCGCACCGCATTGTCCTTGCTGTTGGAGGTCAGAATCACATTCTTTTTGCGTCCGGTAAGCGTGAGATTCATGACGATGAACATGGTGACGGTGGATTTGGCCAGCTCACGGCTCCAAGAAAGCACCTCAAACCATTCATCGTGTGCAATGATCCGCCGGATAGCCTTTTTCTGGAAGTCGGCAAATTCATATTTGGCATAATTCGGAAAAAAGAACTTGATCCATTCTATGGGATGTTTCTCAAGATATTCCCGGTGTTTTTCCCGTTCGGCTACCGTCATGTTCCTATCGACCGGTGTAGCCCTTGCGATGTCTTCTTTGTACTTCTCCCAATCGAGGAGAGCGAGTCTGTCAGTCTGTTTCATTGTCTATCCCTTTATAATTTGTCTTTAATGTACGCATCGGCCAGGCGTGTAATTTCCTTTGCCTTTTCGAGGTCGGCCGCCCGTACCCAGTCGATGAGCCCGGTGAGGACACTGATGATGTCGGCAATGCCCACTTCCTGCTCCATGTTGCGTATGGCCGCCGACAGTTTCCCGAGGATGTCAGCCTCCTTGGATGAGGGGAACCGTTCCCCTTCGGGCCGTTCGGCGATGGCCTTGTTTATTTCGGCCACCTGCCGGTAGAGGTTAGCCACCTGTTCCTGCCTTGTGAGCGTAAGCCCCACCTTCTGTTCCTCCCACTTCCCGGCCCGTACCCAGTTGGACACGGACACCCGTGACACGCCCACCCGGTCGGCGATTTCCTGCTGTGTGAGGTTTTCCTTGAGGTACAAAGTTTTTGCCCATTCCTTTTTCTGGGCATTCGTCAAATCTGCCATAAATCGTCCTTTTTAGTTGTAAATCACGTTACAAAATTGCATGAAAAAGCGGGGTTTGTAAAAGCGCGTACGCATGATGACGGGTTACAGCGTTATGATAACGCCAGAAAACGTTATGATGCGGACGCGGTTTCTTGGTGCCATGGGAATGTTCTATTTTCGCACCATCGAAAGGCGGGGAAACCGCTGGTAAAGACATGACGATGAGCAGATTTTTCAATATTACAACGAGTGACGACGGCACCAGTACGATATTCCTGTACGGGGACATCGGAGACTATACGGAGGTGCAAAGCGGGCGCATAGCCCAGGAACTGATGGAAGCCGAACGCGTGAGCCGACGCATCCATGTGCGTATCAACAGCAACGGCGGGGAAGTGTACAGCGGCATTGCGATATTCAACGCCCTGCGCCATAGCAAGGCCGACATCCGCATTTATGTGGATGGCATAGCCGCCAGCATGGCCAGTGTGATAGCCCTTTGCGGCAAGCCCGTAGAAATGAGCAAATATGCCCGTCTGATGCTGCACAGTGTGAGCGGAGGGTGTTACGGCAACAAGCAGGACCTGCAGCGTTGCATGGAAGAGATAGAAAGCCTGGAAGGCAGCTTGAGTGAAATCTATGCCGAGCGGCTGGGCATGAGCAAGGAAGAAGTGAAACAGACCTATTTTGACGGCGAGGACCATTGGCTGACCGCCAAGGAAGCCCTGGACCTTGGTTTCATAGACGACATCTATGATGCAGACCCCGTGCCGGCAGACAGTACACCGGCGCAGATATATACTTTATTCAATAACCGGCTCGTTGAGCCACAAAAAAACAGAGAAGACATGAATCTGGAAGACGTAAAGAAACGCCCGCGCTTCAAGGACTGCGCGAGTGATGCGGATGTGTTCCGCCTGATGGACCAACTGGAGGAAGAGGCAGGCAAGGTACCTATCCTTACGAAAGAGAACACCGACCTGAAGGCCAAGGTGAAGACCTACGAAGACAAGGCTGAAGCCGAAGACCTTGCCGCCCGCAAGCAGCTGCTTGACGCAGCCGAGCAGGACGGTCGCATTGATGCGACTACCCGCCCCATCTACGAAAACCTTTTGGCCAATGACCGCGAGAACGGCGAAAAGGCCCTGGCCCAACTGCCGGTAAAGCGCCGTGTGATGGAAGACCTGTATCTGGAACCGAATGGTGAAGAAAGCCCCTGGAACAGGCGTATGCGAGAAATTAAGGACAAACGTAAAAAGTGATTGAACTATGGCAATAATTGTAAGAAACACGAATTACAGCGGCGAGGTACTGGAACAGTTGCTGACGCTTGCCGCTACGAGCAATGAGATTGTGGAAAAGGGGCTGATCATGGTGATTCCCGGTGTGGAGAAGAAAATCAGCCTGCCGCGCCTGAAGACCGGCAAGATGCTCCAGAAGCGCAAGGAGAACCCCCGGCGTGGAGGATTCGAAGGGCAACTTCAACTATGACGAAAAGAGTCTTGACCCGGTGGACTTCATGGCCTTTACGGTGTTTAACCCCCGCACGTTCGAGAACATCTGGCGCAAATGGCAGCCGAAGGGCAACCTGGTATTCTCGGAACTTCCGCCCGAAGCGCAGAACGCCCTGCTTGCCGAGTTGGCCAAGCGGGTACAGTTCGAACTGGGTGACCACTATGTGAACGGTGAATATGGGGATGATGACGACCACTTGTTTAACGGCATCCTGACCCAGATGGCCAAGGATACTGAGGTGATTGTGGTGGACAGCGCAGAATCGACCATGCTGGGCAGACTGAAAGCCATGCGTGCGAAGATTCCCGTGGCCATCCGCAACAACCCGGACCTCCGCATTCTGATGAGCGTGAACGACTTTGACAAGTATGATGACGAGCTGACCCAGCGCGAGTCCAAGAACACGAGCGAAACCGATGTGAATGCCCGCCGCTACAAGGGCATTACCATTGAGACGCTTGCGGCCTGGCCCGATGATCTGATTGTGTGCACCCTCTGTTCGCCCGATGCCGGCGGCAACCTGTTTGCGGCTGTGAACCTGCAGGACGATGAAGACGTGATTCAGATTGACAAGATCTCGAACGCGAGCGAACTGTACTTCTTCAAGATGCTGATGAAGGCTGACACGAACATTGCCTTCGGTGAAGAAGTGGTGGTGCTGGACAAGCGAAGCAACCCCGTGTTCAAGGCGAGCGAGAAGAAGATTTCAGTTGACCCTGCCAGTGTGACCCTTGAGGCAACCGGTGGCAGTGAAGAAGTGACCGTGACCGCCAGCGGAGAATATGAGATAGGCAGTGCCCCTGCCGGCTTCAAGGTGGAAGCGACGGATAAAGGCGTGAAGATTTCGGCCGGTGCAAACAGTGGCAGTCAGAAAACCGGTACACTGACCCTTACGCTCAATGCCGACCGCAGCAAGACGGCCAAGATTACCATTACCCAAAACCAGAAAGGATAAGATGGTATGGCAAAATTGAAGTATCTGGTAATTCACTGTACGGCAACCCCGGAGGGGCGTGAGGTATCATCGGCGGACATCCGGAAGTGGCACACTTCGCCCGTAAGCCAGGGTGGCAGAGGTTGGAAACAGGTGGGCTACACCGACCTGTTCCACCTGCAGGGCGGTGTGGAACGCTTGGTGAACAACAACGAGGATGCGCAGGTGGATCCCTGGGAAGTGACCAACGGAGCCAAGGGGTACAACAGCGTGAGCCGCCACATTGTGTATGCCGGCGGTGTGGCCAAGGACGGCAAGACCCCGAAGGACACCCGCACCGGCTGCCAGAAAAAGGCACTGGAGAAGTATGTGAAGGACTTCCATCGCAGATTCCCGGATGTGCGCATTGTGGGACACAACGAGCTGGCGGCCAAAGCCTGCCCCAGTTTCGATGTACAGAAATGGCTGAAAGAAATAGGTATTAACCAATAATAAAAGAAGCAATCAATGAAACGAATTATGCTGTTTATGATGCTGATGCTGGGAACAGTATCGGCTGTGATGGCCCAAGGGGCCGATGTTCCGGCAACGGACTATGACGCAATGATTGGCACCTTTGCCGGTTTCGTCGGCGGTGTGGTGGTGCTTACTGAAGGGTTGAAAGGTTTGTTCCCCAACATGAAAGGCTGGGTGACGCAGCTGGTGAGCTGGTGTGTGGGCCTGGTGTGCGCGATGCTACTGTGGTGGCTTGATGCCGGATTTGTGAGTGATGTGAGCTGGGACATTGCCTTGCTCTATGGTTTTGGTGCCTCACTTGTAGCCAATGGGGTAGCCGACACGGGACTGGTGCAATGGGTTATCGGACTATTCCGAAAGAAACGCGAGGAAGCAGAATAAAAGGTTGACTGACTAAAAAACGGGTGGTATGGACTTTAGCGAGATCATGAACATTATTCTTAGCGGCGGCCTTGTGGGCACTGCAGCAGCCATCGGTTCCCTGCGTGCTACGGTGAGGAAAGCGAAAGCGGAAGCGATGAAAGCCGAAGCCGACGCAGAGGGTGTGCGTGTGGATAACGCAGAACATGCCACCCGCGTTTTGGTGAGCAATATTGTGGTACCCTTAAAAGAAGAACTGAATGCAACAAGAAAAGACCTGCAGGCCAACAAGCGCGAAATGGCGCGACTGCGCAAGGCCATTGACACTGCCAACAGTTGCCGCCATCATGATGACTGTCCTGTGCTTGGCGGGCTGCGCAAGCAGCAGGAAGAGCACGACGGTGGAGAAGACACAGACGGAAACGGCAAGCGCCGACAGCGCGAACGGAAGCCGACGGGCGGGACTGGTGATGGCGGGGATACCGGCGAGTTCGGTGAAGCTGACTATACCGGCGGACAGCCTCCGTAAGCTTCCTGAAGGTGCCGTGTACCGTGGCAAGAGCGGACAGGCCAACCTGACCGTAGGCAGTGACGGCAAGGGAAACCTTGTGGCCGAAGCCTCGTGCGACAGTCTGCAGCAGCTGGTGCTGTGGTATGAAGAAGAGCTGACACGCATCCGGAGCGAGACCAGGAACGAAACTTCGAATGACGTTCAAACGGTAGAAAAACGCCCTCCGAACCGGATGCGGACGTTTATCACAGGTATATTGGCCGGCTTGTTGGCCGGTGTGTTATTAACCATCAAACTGAAAAAACGATGAACAAGAATTTTATGTACGGCCTCGGTGCCGTAAAATACAAGGATTTTGTAGTGGGTTATATCGAGAAAGGTTCGTTTGACTTGGGCGGGAAGAAGCCCGAGGCTGCGAAGATCGAGGCGGAACAGGTGCCGGGAGCCCCGGTGCTGATTATTCCTCAGAGCAACGGCAGCATCGCGCCCACATTCAACGTAATCAAGATGGACTACAAGAACCTGCATGCCTTGCTGGGCGGATCGCTGCACTACAAGAAAGAGGACATCGAGAAGAATACCCCCGTTGGCTGGACTGCCCCACAGGCCGCCATTCTGATGCAGGGACCGTGGGAACTCAGCCTGGTGTCCGGACAGAGCGTGCTGATACCGAACGGCACGCTGCTTTCCAATCTGGGCGGCAAGCTGACGCTTACGGAAACGGCCAAGATAGAATGCACCCTTGAGGTGGCTGTTCCGGAAGACGGTTCGCAGCCTTACGGCGTGTTCGATACGGAAGCAATACCGGACGTGTGGAATCAGTACAAGCTGCCAGCAGCGGAAGCCGCGGCTGCAGCATCGCTCCAAAGCGAGGAGGGCTAACGCATGGCAGACCGGCTGGAACGACTGATAGAGATGGAGTGTGCGGACGCACTGCTGGACAGCGGCGTGTCCGTTCCTCTTAAAAGGTGGAAGCTTCCGTGGCTGAAACGCCCGGTGGAGGTGCGTGTGACGATGAAGCGTCCGAGGCTGCGGGGTCAGATTCTGCTGGCGCGGGAATACCTGAAGATGGGTGTCAAACCCGACTGGCAACCGAAGGACAAGACCGAGGAACTGGCCTTTGTAGCGGAACACGGTAATGCCGTGAGCCGTCTGCTGGCCTATACGGTATGCCGGGGCTACGTGTCGCGGCACGTGGGTATCGGGGTGACGGCATGGGTGCTGCGGAACTTTGTGGAGTGGCGCTATCTGACGGCCATGTTCCGGACATTCGAGCGTCTGATGGGCACGAAGGATTTTATGCGTATTATCAGCTCGGCGGCGCGGGCGAACCCGATGACCCCGAGACTGAGCCGGGCAAGGATGGGGAGTTAAGAACCCGGTATGAGGGTTCCCATAGCCCTTTCGGCTTCGTGTGGCAGATAGCGAGTGCGACGGGCTGGAGTGTGGACTACATTCTGGACGGGGTGAATTACCAGACGCTGATACTGATGCTGAGCGACGCGCCGCGGTATGTGCGGAAAAAGCAAGGCGGCGGAAACGATGATTCCAGACCGGAACACAGCGCCGAGGATGAAGCGAACGATATAGTAGGATTTTTTCAAAGCAAACTGGAATGAGCAAACCTGTAGAAGTTGAATTTTTGATGAAGGACAAACTCACGCCCGGCATGAACAAGGCCGAGCGTGAGGCGCTGGAACTGCGTAATACCGTCAGACTGCTGGAGGCTGAACTGGAAAGGCTGCGCCTTGCCGGGGAGACGGCTGCCCCCAATCTGGACCAGAGTGCCAATATCGCGCAGATCCATGCACTGGAGAAGCAGCTTGAGGAATTGCGCGGCAAACTGAAACTGCTGCAGGAGGAATCGGAATCCGTGCAGGTCACCCCTGCAGACATGCCCAATGCACAGCGCCAGTTCAACGGGCTTCACAACAGCATCCAGCAGATGGCGCGTGAAATGCCTTCTTTGGCCATGGGACCGCAGATGTTCTTTCTGGCCATATCCAACAACCTGCCGATTTTTACGGACGAACTGGCCCGTGCCCGCAAGGAATACGATGAGCTGCAGAAGTCAGGCAAGAAAGGCACACCGGTATGGAAACAGGTCCTGTCCTCGCTCTTTTCCTGGCAGACGGCCATGACCACCGGCATCATGCTGCTGGTAATGTACGGTGATGAAATCTGGGATTGGACGAAAAACCTGTTCAGTGCCAAAAAAGGCGTGGATGAATTCAACATATCACTCAAGGAAATGACTGAGATAGAGAAGGACGGCCGTGCCCAGATGGTGCGTACCCGCTTCGAACTGAAATCGGTCATCGACGAGATAAAGAACTTCACCGGCAGCAAGGAACAGGAAAAGGCGAAGGTAGAGGAACTGAACCGCAAGTACGGGGAATCTTTCGGGTATTATAAAACACTTTCCGAATGGTATGATACCCTTATCCAAAAGAGCGAGGACTATGTACAGGTCCTGCTGCACCAGGCCAATGTCCAGAACCTTGTAAAAAAAGCTGCAGAAGCCGATGAAGAGGTGAATAAAATCAAGGCGCAGAAACCGGAAGAGGCGGAAAGCGCCATGGGCTTTTTCGGGAAATGGGGACAATATATCATGCAGTCAAGCATGGCAGAATCCGGGCAGTTCTATGACGCACAGGCTGCCATCAAGAAACATGATCAGGAAGCTTATGACATACTGTTGAAAAATGCCGAAAACAAACGCGACGGTTATCTGAAAAAAGCGGAGGAAGAGCTAAAGAAAGCGGCAGAAGCAGCCAAAAAAGGAAATATCGGCGGACATACCGACCCCGAACAGTCCGGGAAGAATCCGGAAGCGGAAGCCAAGCAACGGCTTGCCACAGAGCGCAGGTTAGCGCAGGATCTTGCCGCCCTGCAGGCCGAGAACCGGAAGGAAGAGATAGACCGTATGCAAGCCGGTACCGAGAAGAAACTGGCACAAATCGAATATGACTATAACGCCCGGAAAGAAGAGATAAAACGACAGGAAGCCGACTGGAAGCGTGAGAACAAGGAAGCCGGTCTTTCCACCGGAGATAACGGACTTACCCGGGAGCAACAGGATGAACTTGAAAAAGCCCGTGCCTCAAATACCGCGTCCCGGAAAAAAGCGGAGGCGGACGTGTACAGGGAAGAGGCGGAAGCCATGCGTGACTATCTGAAGGAATACGGGACCTTCCAGCAGCAGAAACTGGCCATCGCTGAGGAATATGCCGAGAAAATCCGCAAGGCACAGTCCCAGGGCGAAAGGCTGACTTTGGAGAAGCAGCGTGATGCGGCTGTGCACAAAGTGGACATGGAAGCCCTTACCCAGAAGATAGACTGGGGAGCAGCGTTCGGGGATTTGACCGGTCTGCTTGCAGACCAGATGAAGAACCTGCTTGGCGAACTTAAACAGTATGTCAAGACGGATGAGTTCAAAAAAACGGGAGCCGCAGACCAGCAGGTCGTTTACGATGCCATCGAACGGATTCAAAGCATGCTCCCCGGTGGCAACGGGACATTGGATTTTGCCCGGCTGCAAACGCAGATGCACGCTTTGGGGGATGCCGTAACACGCGTGCAAAATGCGGAACTGCAGCAGGAAGCGGCATTCGCCCGGTTAAAAGCGGCGCAGACCGATTACAACAAGGCTCTTGAAAGCGGTAACCAGGCAGAAATAGAACGTACCAAAATCGCTCTTCAAACGGCCCAATCGTCCAGCGTTTCAGCTGACGAAGAATACCTGAACGCCACCTCTGAAATGAAGGCGCTTGCCGGGGAGGTGAAAAGTGCCTCCCAGGACACGGTTGACGGGTTGAACATGGTATCCGACGGGTTGCACGGCTTTGCGAGCGGAACCTTGCAGGGATCATTTGAAGGAATCCGGAACATGCTTACCGGTCTTTCAAAACTGAATATCGGAGGCAAGGTCGGTGATGCCATCAGTCAGATGTCCGAGACCCTGTCAAGTGCCGGAGTCATCGGGCAGATCATATCGGCCATCCTCTCCATACTGGATTTGCTGAAAGACGGTATTGGCCCGATTATCTCATCATTGATAGACACCATTTTCAATGCGATAACCGGAATACTCGACAATATCCTCAGCGGAGACCTGTTCAAACAGATAGGCGGTTCCCTTGTGAAAGGTATCGGGGGATTGCTGAATACGGTGTCTTTCGGAGGTTTCAACAAACTGTTCGGCATCGGCGGGAACGCCAGGGAAGTGCAGGCGGCTATAGACCGTCTTACGGACCGGAACGAGAAACTGCAGACTTCCATCGAAGACCTGACCGATACCATCAAGGCAAGCAAGGGGACAAAATCGGTGGCGGCTTACCGCGATGCGTACAAGATGCAGCAGGAAACGAATTCGAACTACCTGCAGATGGCTATGGCGCAAGCCGGCTACCACGGAAGCCACCACAGCTGGAACTACTACTGGGGCGGCTTCAGCCAGGCACAGATAGACAAACTGAGCGGGCAGATTGGCCGCCAGTGGGACGGGAACCTGTGGAGCCTGAGCCCGGAGGAGATGAAGGCACTGCGTTCGAATGTGGACATGTGGACGCAAATTCAGAACACCGGCAAGGGCGGCTATGGCGGGCGACTGACCGAGAAGCTGGATGACTACATAGACCAGGCCGGCAAGCTGGAGGAACTGACCGACCAACTGTATGAAGGGCTGACGGGCATTTCGTTCGACGGTATGTACAGCAGCTTCATCGATAATCTGATGAACATGAAGTACGGTGCCAAGGATGCGGCGGAGGATATATCCGAGTACTTCATGAAAGCCATGCTGAGTAACAAGATAGGTGAGCAGTACAGCGAGAAACTGAAAGGCTGGTGGGAGAAGTTCGGCAAGGCCATGGAGGACAACGAACTGACCGAGGCGGAACGGAACGCGCTGACCGAAGAGTACATGCAGTATGTGGACGAAGCCCTTGCCCTGCGTGACAACCTGGCGGCAGCCACGGGCTACGACAAGACCGAAGCCGGCGGCACCAGCCAGAGTGCGAAAGCGGGCGGCTTTACGGCCATGACGCAGGACCAGGGGACGAAGCTGGAGGGCATGTTCACCAGCGGGTTGCAGCACTGGAGCAGCATGGATGACCGGCTGGAAAGTGTGGCGGAGAAGATGGACACGGCTGAAGGCCACCTGGCCCGGATAGCCGAGAACACCGGTGTGAGCGCCGGACACCTGGGCGAACTGAAGGAAGTGATAAAGAAAATGATACGTGACGGACTAAAAGTGAAGTGATATGGGCAATATACTGAGCGGACTGGTGCTGGTGAACGGCACGGACATCTGGACGGAATACGGCGTGTTCCTGGTGGAAGACCGGCGCGGCGGCATGGAGAACCTGACGGCCATCCTGACCCCGAGCAAGGCCAAGAAGGATACCGCCGTGGACATACGGGAAGAGGACGGTGAGAAATACTCTGCAGTTCTTAACCCCAAGAACGAGGCGCGGGACGTGACGCTACACTTTGCCCTGTACAACAAGACCCAGGCAGGCTGGATGAAGCAGTACTTTGCCTTTGTGAATTTCCTGAAGCGGGGAAAGGACGGCTGGCTGGAGATCCGTTTTCCCCAGCTGGACCTGCAACTGCGGGTGAAGTATGCCGACTGTACGAAGTTTACCCCGCTGACCTATCTGTGGACGGAAGGCGTGCATGCCGGAAAGTTCCGGGTAAAGTTCCGGGAACCGAAACCGATTATATAACCATTCAAACGCTATTAGAATATGCTTCTAACGATATATGACAAAGCCGGGAACAAGCGTGCGGATGTGGCCGTGAACGACAGCTCGACGCAAAGCAAGGAGGTACAGGGAGACAATGTGCTTTCCCTATCGTTCAGCTACTATGATTTTCTGCCCCTGGACGTGAACGACTACACGGACTATCTGGGCGAACGGTACTGGCTGACGGAACGCTACACGCCGAAGCAGGTGAACGAGGGCGAGTGGGACTATGACCTGAAACTGTACGGCGTGGAGAGCCTGATCAAGCGGTTCCTGGTGCTGGAGACGACGGACGGGGACACGAACCCCTTGTTTACCCTGACAGCCATGCCCCGCGAGCATGTGGCGATGGTGGTGAAAGCAATCAATGACGGCATGGGCCACATTACCGACTGGAAGGTGGGTACGGTGGAAGGTACGGAGCTGATTACGATAGACTACGAGGGGATGTACTGCGACGAAGCCCTGAAAGCCATTGCCGAAAAGGCCGGCGGCAAGGTGGAATGGTGGATTGAGGGGCAGACGGTGAACGTGTGCCGCTGTGAACACGGGGAAGAAATCGCCCTGGGGTACGGCAAGGGGCTGACCTCGCTGGAAAGAGACACCGGCAACACGGCTAAGTTCTACACCCGCCTGTTCCCGGTAGGTTCGACCCGCAACATCGATGCGGAGAAATACGGCAGCCCGAGGCTGATGCTTCCCGGCGGCAAGAAGTACATCGAGCAAGGTGTGGAGGAATACGGCATCTATGACCATTACGAACAGGATGCCTTCAGCGGTATCTACCCCCACCGGGTGGGTACGGTGAGCTCGGTACGCAGCGAGGAGGTGACGGACGAGGAAGGGAACAAATTCACCATCTATTACTTCCGGGACGGGGAACTGAACTTTGACCCCAACCTGTACGAGCTGGCCGGCGAGACCAAACGTGTGTCGTTCCAGACGGGCGACCTGGCCGGGCTGGGAGAAAGCGATGACCACTACTTTGAGGTGAACTACGACAGTGCGGCAAGGGAATTTGAACTGATTACCATCTGGCCCTACGATGACGACACCCAGCTGCCGGGCGGCAAGCTGGTGCCCCGAGCAGGCGACACCTATATCCTGTGGAACATCCGGATGCCGGATGAGTATTACCGGCTGGCCGAAGAGGAATTTGCGGCAGCGGTTGAGGAGTACAACCGGGACCACTGGCTGGACATTGCCGCTTACAAAGCCCCGACAGACCCGGTGTACATCGAGGAGCACGGCATCGACCTGTTTGTGGGCAGACGGGTGAAACTGGAGAGCCGGAAGTATTTCCCGGAAAAAGGCTACCGGCAGAGCCGTATCACCAGAATCAGCCGCAAGGTGAACGAACCCGGGCAGATGGACATCGAGATAAGCGATGCGCTGCAGGTGGGCAAGTTCGACAAGGTGACGGACAGCATCGGTTCGCTGAAAAGCTATACGAAATCAAAGACGGAAGGCGCTGCCCTTCCGGACATCATACGAAGCTGGGACAAGACGCTGCCCACGGACAACAACCTGTTTTCCGCCCGGCGCAGCCAAAAGGAGTTTCTGAACAAGAACCAGCCGGACACAGCCAAAGAGCCCATCCGTTTTCTGAAGGGTGTGAGCTTTGGCGAGGCTGCCGGCGGCAAGTCCTGCGGCAGCGTGGACGGTGAGGGCAATGCCGAGTATCTGACTGCCGTGATCCGCGAACTGCTGCGCAGCACAGAGTTTGTGGACGGGCTGACCGGTGAGGGCTGGCAGCTGTGGATTGACCAGCTGACCGGACTGACGAACTTGACGGTGGACAAAGTGACTGCCCGGCAAAGTCTGGTGGCGCTGGAACTGCTGATTGAGCAGGTGCGCAGCGTGTGCGGCCAGCTGGTGGTGTCGGCAGCCAACGGCAAGATCAAAGACGTGGTGAAGCAGGGCGACAACTACCGCATCGTGTTTGAGCAGGAATCGGGTTTTGTGGCCCATGACCTGATGCGCTGTGCGGTTACAGGCGGAACAAAACTCAAATCCTACTGGGTGGAGGTGTCTTCTGTAATAGCCGATGGTGTGCTGGTTCCGGTAAGCGAGTTTGGCGGGGTGAAGCCGGAGGCTGGCGATGAATGCGTGCTGATGGGTAACACGGAAAACCCGCTCCGGCAGAACCTTATATCCATTGCGGCCACGGAGGACGGGCAGCCCCGTATCGACATTCTGGACGGTGTGAAGGCCAAGAACTTCAACGGCTGTCTTCGTTGCCGGCTGGGTAAGCTGGACGGCATCAAGAGCAGCGCTTTCCCGGCAGACAAACAGCCGAAAGGAAACGGCCTGTATGCCGACAACGTGTGGCTGAAGGGTACGTTCGTGTTGATGACGGGCGAGGACATCCTGACGCGGTTTGAGATAACTGAGGGGAAAATCCATTCGGCCGTGGAAAGTTTGCGCAAGGAAATACGCGAAGACCAGAGCTATTTGGACAACAGCAGTTTTGCCGACGGCATGGACAAATGGAAGACGGGCAGCAAGGCTACGCTGTTCACCCTGGGCGGACGCTGGATCTGGGCGAACGGCGGTCCTTACGGCACGAAGCCGGACGGGCATGCCGAGATACGGACCGACGGCAAGGTGCCTTATGCCTATATCCGGAACAGCTATATCATGCAGAAACTGGAGGACTTCCGGCTGGTACCGGAGTACCGGCAGACGAACAGCCAGGGCGAACGGGTGCCCGGCGTGGTGTATCTGTCCTTCAGTTACCGGGTCATCAAGGCCGGAAGGTTGAAAATCGAATTTGTGGGTGCTGACAAGACCGGGTTTGAAAACTTCAACATGTTCGGCCATGAAGAGGACCTGCCCGTTGGCGGCGAGAAGATGTTCACGCTGGACGGCCTTTGGAACGGTACGGGAGACTTCAAGCTGTCGTTTACGGGCGTGATTTACATTTCGCTGCTGGTATTCTCTACCAACAAGGCGGACGCACTGGCCTATAAGTACCGTACACTGTTCGAACAGAGCGACCGGCTGGTAAAGATTTCAGCGGCGGTGTTTGACAAGGACGGGGCTGCATTGAAAGAAACCGGGCTGGTGATCAAGCCGGAAGGTGCCGGGCTGTATGCCCAGGATGCCAGCGGAAAGGTGGCCCTTATCGGGGTCAGTGTGGAAGATACGGATGAATACGGCAAGCCCGTGAGCAAAATCAAGCTGACAGCCGACCATATACAGTTGGAGGGGCTTGTGACAGCCAACGGGAACTTCAAGATACTGGAGGACGGCAGCATTGAAGCCAAGAATGCCAAGATAAAGGGATATGTATATTCTGTATTTAAAGACATAGATTTGAGCGATGCGACTGCACTTGGAAATAATTCTACAACAAGAAATTATGAATACAGATTGAATACTAACCTGTATATAGATGCTACATTTCGTGGTGTTGTCTTGCCCGTTTCAGAAGAATATGAAGGAGCCAGGGTCTTGGTTATGGATTCGCATTTTTTGAAGACAAGGGTGTATACAGACCCTACGACAATCCGGACAGAGGATGGAAGCCCTATTGAAAGCGGCCTGTTCAGACAGAAATATGAAGGAGCAGGCAAACACTGGGATATTTATGCTGCGGACTTCCTGCAGATATATTCAGGTACGATTGAACTAATCCTAAAGAACTGTGCCATACTGGACCCGAATGCAGGAGCGGTTACATCCAGAAAGCTCAAATGGATACTGATAGGAAGCAGTTGTCAAACGCTTTCCTGGTCCACAGGGGGCACAATTTATTACTATAGATATAATACTTCAGCAGAATGATGAAAAGATTGAACTTCAAGGAATTCAGCATGCCGTCCGGGATCAGCCGTACAAACTGGCTGACGGTTGACGTGCGCGAGCAGGTGGCAGACCTGCTCTATACCCATGCCAACGGCATCAAGGCCCACCGGCTGGCCTTCAAGATACTGGACAGCACCGGAGAAGAGAAATACGGTGATGAAGAAGCCGGGCTGATAAAATCGGTGGTGGAGCAATACTGTCTGCCCTGTGTGATAGACGGACTGAATGAACTGCTGCAGGCAGGGAACAATAAAAACGAATGAGTATGGCAGAAATGACACAAGAAGAACTGGTTCAGGAAGTGCTGAACCAGGTACTCCAGAGTTCGACCGGCGTGGAGGACTTGGAGACCGTCACCTCGCTGAGCGGTGTGAAATCACTGCCCGGCGAGAAGGACGGAAAGATGGTGAACGTCCCCCTGGAACTGATAGGGAAACCTGCGAGCGATGCCGCCGCCCGTGCCGAGGCTGCCGCCAAGAAAGCGGAAGGAGCCGTAGCCGGACTGGAGGAAAAGACCCAGGCCGCCACGGAAGCGGCCACCAAGGCCAACGAAGCGGCAGCCAAGGCAGAAAATGCCGCAGCCAAGGTGGAACATACTACGGCAGCAGCCGTCGGCGGAGCTACCGCACGCTTTTCCTCATGGATGGAAACAGGCAATGTCTTGCCTGACAAGAGTACCAAGCCGGGCGGCAACGTGGTGTATGTGGCCAGTGCCGGGAAATTTGCCTACCACATGGACTCCACCCTGTACGGGGACTGGGACGTGGCGGGAGTACCCCCTGCCGGCATGTTCATGGATGCGGACCGGACAGCCATCCTGCCGGACAAGCTTTACCTGCTGGGCGATGCCATATATACCGGCACGGGAGGCGCTCTGAAACTTCTGGCCTACCGGCATGAGGTGATGAGCGAGGAAGCCTATGAGGCACTGCCGGACAAGGATGCGAATACGCTGTATCTGATATATGAGGAGGAGTGACGATGATAACCAAAGGCGGTAAGGAAATAACGGCTGCGTATGTGGGAAAACGTGCCCTGTCGGCTCTCTATGCCGGTGCAAGGCTGGTATGGTCCGCAATCAGCAGCTGCTTCGGACTTGGACACTGGAAAGGCGACGAGCCATGGAACGGGTCGGACGCATGGAACGGTAGCAGTAAAACTGATAAATGAATGATTATTATAAAAGGACAGTATTATGGCAAAAAGGAAAATAAGCGGAATCATCAATGCGACTGAACATCCGATGAATCTTGAAACACCATGGAACCAGAAACAGCCGGACGGCACCTATCATGCCTATGCAGGCGATGACATCGAAGCGTTCCTGAAGAAGGAACTGTCAAACCGTACCCCTACCGAGGAACTGGTGAGCGGCGAGACGAAACCTCCTACATCCGGAACGGTGTTCGATGCGATGGTGGGTACGGTGACGGACGTGGATGTGCAGGACAGCGAGGACGGCACCCAGTACGTGATGACCGTCAAGCAGAAGGACAACCAGGGCGGCGAGAGCTCGAAGGAAGTGCGCTTTTCCAAGTACACGGATGACGACAAGGTGGTGGTGAACATCGACCTGACGGACAGCGGTGGTGCGGGACTTCCCGCCTCGCAGTATCTGGCACTGGGAAGCGGCTTTGTGGTGAAATACTCCGTGGGCGTGGGTACTGCCGGTGGCGGTACGGTGGACGGCTACAGCGACCTGAAAGCCCGCGTAATCGTGAAACGTGGTTCGACCGTCATCAGTGAGTTCCGGGATGCGGAGTTTGTGGGCGTTACAGCCGGACAGAGCTATACCTTTGACGCTTCGCCCTACCTGAAGGATGCCACCGCCTATACCGTGCAGGTGGAAGCGCAGGCAACCTACCAGGGCGGCACGCTGATGAAGACGGCCACGGCCAAGGTGACCATGGTGGCCATGGAGCTGGAGACCACCTACTCGGCGGGCAACGGGCTGGCCGACGGGGGATATAAAAATGACGTGAACATCCCCTTTACTGCCAAGGGCACGAGCGGGGAGAAGAACATCTACTACCGCGTGAACGGCGGACAGGCCTTTACCCTCGGTCTTTCGGCCGGCAGCGGTGTGCAGCAGAAGAACGTGACCATCCCCCTGACACAGATGCAGGAGGGTACGAACGTGGTGGAAGCCTACGCGCAGCATGAGAACTCCGGTGTGGTGAGCCGGGTGCATTACATTACGCTGCTGAAGGCAGGCGGAGGTGTGACAGCGTATGCCGGCATGATGTTCAGCCACCGGGCAGCGGGGTTCCAGCGTGACTGGAAACACCCGGTGCTGGAGGCAGAGCAGTTCACGGCATGGAACTTCACGTATGCCGGCTATGACCGCGATGCGTACACGGCCCGTGTGAAAGTGACCGACCGGGGCAGCGTGGTGAAGGAAGACCTGCTGCAGCGCGGTGAGACCGGCAGCTACGGACGGACGAACGTGAACGTGGAACCGCTGGACTACCGTGTGTCGTGCGGTGATGCCGTGCTTGAGGTGCAGGTGAACACCACATCGCACCCCGACATTGAAGCCACGCTGGCACCGGATGCCGTGTGTACATTTGACGCCTTCGGGCGAAGCAACACGGAAAACAACCCGGCCAGCTGGGTGAGCGGTGACAAGCGCATGGAGTTCCGGGACGTGCTGTGGAGCGTGAACGAATACGGTGCCGGTAGCGGCTGGCACAAGGACCGCCTGCTGCTGGCCGGCGGTGCAGGCATGACCCTGACGGCAGACGGTGGTTACCGTCCCTTCAACGAGGCGGACAAGCCCGAGGGGTTTGCCATCCGCGACGTGGGCATGACGCTGGAGATAGAATACAGCACGGCCAACGTGACGGATACGGATGCCGAGCTGATCACTTGCCTGGGACAGCTGGACAACGGAAATCGGTACGGGCTGATTGTGACCCCGGAAGAGGCCAAGTTCCTGACCGGTGTGGTGACCGAGGCGATGGATGCCGGACAGGTGCTGCGCTATGAAGACTCGGTGGGTACCAAGTTCGAGCCGGGCACGAATATCCGTATTACCTACGTGTTCTATCCGAACGTGCAGACCAATGAACAGCGCACGCTGATCGGCTTCTATGTCAACGGTGAGGAAAGTGCCGCCTCGAAGTGGCTGGACAAGGTAAATTTTGACATCCAGAGCCAGCTGGAGTTCAAATCGGCAGGTGCCGACCTGAACGTGAAGAGCGTGCGTATCTATAACAAGGCGCTGACCTCGGACGAGGTGCTGAACAACTACATCGTGGACCGCAACCACCTGGAGGATGCCGACGGGGAACCGGGCGTGCGCTCGCTGGATGAGGACAACCGCGTGCTGAACGAGGGGGACACGGTGAGCATGGAGAAGCTGATGGGGCTGATGAAGAAGCGCCGGAACTCGATCCTGGTACTGATAGGCACGGGCAGCGTGGGCAGTGAGGTTCCGAGCGAGAGCGACACGCTGAACGTGGTGGATGCACTGGCCCAGCTGAACGACAAGAAGGCCAACAAGCTGGTAAGGGAGGTCCGTTTCTATAACGGAGAGGACAGGACGCTTGACTTTATCCTTACCAACGTATATGTCCGTATTCAGGGTACTTCTTCCGTGAACTATGCCAGAAAGAACTTCCGTTTCTACTTCCAGAAGACGGCAAGCGGCTGGACGGTTACATTGAGCTACGGGGAGATTGACGGAAACGGCAGGCAGAAGAATCCGGTGGTAACTACCGGCAAGAAAAATCTCTTCAAGTTGCGCAGGAACTCCGTAGGCGCGAAGCTGGCATGTTCCAAATGCGACTTCTCGGACTCGTCCATGACCACCAATACCGGTGGTGCGAAGCTTATCAATGACGGACTGAAAGAGATGGGGCTGCTTACTCCTGCCCAGCGTTACGCCAAAGACCATGGGCTGGAGGATGATTACCGTTCGGCTATCGACGGCCTGCCGTGCGACCTGTTCGTAGCGAAGAGTGTTGATGAAGACCTGACCTATTACGGCCAGTACAACATGAACAACGAGAAGAGCGACAGCTATCCCATCTTCGGCCAGGATGAAACCATCGGCGGCGAGAAATGGGGCGAGGGCGACACGCTGAACTATCTGGAAGCCGACGAGGAAGGACACAAGCAGTACCTGCCCGTCTGCTTCGAGACGCTGAACAACTCCAATCCGTTGTGCCTGTTCCACTGGTTGCCGAGTACCGAACCGGAGCATAAGGATTTCATGGATTACAACTTTGACGGAGGACTAGAGTTCAACCACCCGAAAGACACCTTTTGGACAGACGGCGGAGGGGATGCAGAGGAAGAACCGAACCTGAAAGACCACCTCGGTACCGGTGACAAGTACGACAAGATGTACAAGGCCACCGACCGCATGATGAGTTTTGTCTACCGGTGTGTGAAGGAAACGCCTGCCGGAAAAAACATGACGTACAGCACGGAATCCCATTCGTTCGAGGGGGTGGACTATGAGGACGACGGCGACAAGTTCCCTACCGCCAAGTGGCAGAGCGATACGTTCAGGAAAGAGGCCGGGAAGTATTTCGACCTTCCCCACCTGATTGCCTACTATCTGTACGTGCAGTTCAACCTCGGCGTGGACCAGCTTGCGAAGAACATGCTTATCCGCACATGGGACGGTGTGAAATGGTCGATTGACTATTATGACGGCGACTGCCAGTTGGGTTCTGACAACAAGTCGTTCCTGACCGGGAAGTATGACGACAACCGCCAGACGAAGCGCGACGGGGCTTATGTGATGCAGGGTCATAACTCGTGGCTGTGGAACCTCATCGTGGCCAATTGCTGGGACATGATTGTGGAGATTATGGTGAGTGGATGGAACGGGGGCGCAAGCTTCATGAGTGCCTTCAGTATCCAGAAAGCCATTGACCATTTCGATACCGAACAGATGAAGAAGTGGTGCTCACGCCTCTATAACAAGTCCGGCATCTTCAAATACATCTACCCGTTCCTGAACGAAATGCCGGTAGGTGCTGACGGTGCCAAACAGACGTATCCGCAAATCTACGGTCTGAAGGGTTCGTTAAAAGCACACCGGAACTACTTCATCCAACGCAGGTACGACCTGAAGCAGGTGGAGTACGGCTATGTATCCACGCTGGGTGCCCAGTTCTACCAGAGTACGGCATCGCTGGACAAGGCTTATAAACTGAAACCGATGCAGTACCGGCTGACCATCCCTTACCGTGTGCAATTATCCACCTCAAACGGTGTACAGGCTGACAGCGGCGTGGTGGATGCAGACGTGCTCCATTCCCTGCAGCTGACCCGTGCCTTCGGTGAAAATGACCCGCTGAAGATTATCGGTGCAGCCAAAATCAAGGAGCTGGTGTGGCATGAGGATGCGTTCGCCATCGGGTTCAACTTCGGTCTGCTGACCTCACTGGTAAAACTGGACATGAGCGTGGAGAAAGCCAGCGGATACCGGAACGGCTCGTTCATGGCCTCGACGAACGGGATGCTGCTTCTGGAAGAAGTGAATATGCGGAATAACCTGCTGGGCCGGAACGGGGACAACGGCAATGTGGCCACCCTGGACCTGAGCTGGCAGGGGCGACTGAAGAAACTGGATGTGAGAGGTACGGGGCTGACCCGAGTGAAACTGGCCACCGGTGCTCCCGTTGTGCAGTTATGCCTGCCGGACACGATTGAGGAACTGTTCCTGGAGTATCTGACCAAGCTGCAGGACAGCGGCCTGGTGCTGGAAGGCATCAACAACGTGCGGGGCTACCGCTATACCAACTGCCCCGGCATCGACGGGTTTGCCATGCTGGAACGCCTGCACCAGGCCAAACTGAACGGCAGCGGCAAGCTGGAGCGCTTTGTGTTGGAGATAGACCGGGAAGACGACGGAAGCCTGCTGAAGAAGTATTTCGATTACGGAACGTACACGCAGACGGGTGCGGTGGATGACCGCCACTCGGGCCTTCGCGGTAAGCTGACCCTGACGAAGTATCTGGCCGACGAGGAACTGGAGAAGTATGCCGCCCGTTATCCGGAACTGACCATCAAGCAGCCGCCCTATACGATGATCGAGTTTGATGACAGCGTGGCCGATGATGCTAATATTTCAAACCTGGACAACAGGACCGGATACAAGTTCGGCAATACGTACAAAATGAGCGGGCATGTGAATGCCATCCTGTCCAAGCGCCACCGCGTATTGGCCAAGGTGACCAAGATGCCCACGAGCCGGAAAGTGGAGATAGCCGGGCAGCAGGTGGAAGTGAACAACCCGGACGGGGAGATGACCTATTTCCCCCTGCATGACGAAAGCTCGAACTTCTATGCCGATGCGGAGGATATGAACGACTGCACGGTGGCGAAGCTGGACGGCAGCGAGGGAGACTGGATGATGTATGAGCCGTTCTACTGGAGCAAGGGTATCAACGATTATTTGAACAACAAGAAGTACGCCTGCTACAGCAGCTACCCGGAGGACGAAATGCCCCCTGTTCCGGAGGCGACAGTACTTACGCTGGATGCCATCAAGGAAACGCAGGGCGGCTGGCTGGGTGAACGCAAGATCATGAGCGGAAAGCCCACGCTGAAGGAATCCTATACGACGGACAAGGCCTATTCGGTATGTAAGGTGGACGTAGCCGGCTACAAGCGCGTGCGCTTCCCGAGCGTTCCAGGAACGGGGCTTATCGGCAGTGTGTTTGTGGATGATGCAGGAAACATCCTGAAGAGCATCGTGGTGCCGACCATCGGCTTGAAGTTTGAAGCCGGCATGTATCTGATAGCAGACGTTCCGGAGCGTGCGACCGCTCTGCATTTCTCCATTCTGAACACGGCTGAGTTTGACCATGTGGTACTGAGCCACAGCGACAAGATAGAGGACATGGAACCGGATTGGGTGGCCAACGAAGAGCATCTGTGTGCTGTTGTGGGCAGTTCGGTAGTGGGCAGCAAGCTGCGTGCCTGCATAACCGGAGCTTCGACCACGGCAAGCATGACCTGGACGGACTTCCACTATTACAGCCAGCAGCGGGGCATGCAACAGATAGATGCGCTGATGCACAGCCGCATTGCGAATCTGAGCTATGCACGGTACGGGCGTAGGGACATGCAGGAACAGTGCGGTGCCGGACAGCATACCAACAACCGAACAACAGGCGGGACGGCAGAGCATGGGATGACAGATACCATCGGCTACGATGAAGCGTATGCCGTCAACAACAAAATCACGAATTCGCTGGTTGACGGTCTGGTGCACCAGTATGCCTGGTATAAGAGCCGTGACGAATACGGACAGGCAACCGTAGTGCAGGTGAACAATATCTGCTGCCTGGGCTATGAGGACATCTACGGCAACAAGTATGACATGATGGACGGCGTGGACCTGCCAAACGACAGCGGCAACGTGGGCAAATGGCGCATCTGGATGCCGGACGGCACGGTGCGCTGGGTGCAGGGCAAAACGGCCAGTGACCAATGGACAACAGGCGTGGCACACGGCAAGTATATGGACCTGGTTCCGGTGGGTAATCTGAACGGATCGTCTTCTACCTACTATACCGATAAGTACTGGATAAGCACCGCTATAGTCCGTGTGGTCTATCGCGGGTACAACT
>ULRG01038124.1_pt1 | contig 33285 bp, 19 predicted proteins | sample 1955211 | NCBI WGS metagenome assembly ULRG01 (sample SAMEA4835676, study PRJEB28245) | human gut metagenome | biome: gut microbiome; material: fecal sample | place: Denmark | collected 2008
AGCCAAGAGATACACGCCAACGCGCCAGGCGAGTTCGACGAGATACAAATAGTGCAGGTGGGTGTCAGCGCTGATGTGGCCAATGCCATACAAGTGAAATATGCATTCGCAGGAAAAGCCCGTCACTTCACCATAACACAGAACCCCGCCAACGGAATGCCGGCATACAGCAAATATCTCGGAACGAATGTAAAGCCATGGGGAAAATGGAATGAAGGTAAGTGGAAAGACCGTGATTATCAGTTGGGAGACATTGACCTTGCCGACCTTGGATTTCAAGGATACAAACTCATAAATACCGATCTGGACGACGGTGCGACGATTGTTGGCTCTGTCCTTGTCTCATTCATGGGCAACGCATCAGTAAAGGGCGAGGCATACGACGGAAGCAAAGCGGTAAACCCGTTCAAGGCCGGCACACAGATAGGATTCGTGATAAACCAAGAGAGCCTTCTGAAAGTGGGAGTGGGCACGACAGCCGTCATTGAGCTTACAGACGTCGACGGCAATAAAAAAGCCTATAACATATCGACAGACGTGCTGGAACTGTCACTCGTTAATACAGGCGACGCAACATTCTCCATACGTTCAGATATGGATTTCTCCGAGGCTAAATTCTATTTTGAAGGATTAGGAATTGGTGTGGGAGGCGCTTCCGCAAAATATGCCTTCATAAACCTCGAACCGGAAAAGGGTAACCACCACTGCAGCATAAATCCGTCGGCAGACCTCGACATATGCGACTGCGACAACCATTATCAGCTCTCCTCGGCAATAGACGTGACATGGAGCGTGAAAGAGAGCCCGGCAGACGCAGGAGACTTCACCCTCAACCGTGAGACGGGAGAAGTGGCAGGGCTGACAACGGCAGGACGTTACGTATTCACAGCCACCGCCGCTGACGGCTGCACGGAAGACGTCGTGATAAACTACGGCATACCGACCGGCAAACTCGAAGAGACACCACTCATCAACACAAAAGACGAGAACAACTATGAGGTTATGACCGGCGAAGGATCCGGCATAACACTGCTTGAAGACATCAACAACGCCGGAGCACTCGTGACTACGACAACCCGCGACTTCGCATCATACACCAGAGGCGCGTCACTGCTGGAAGACGCCAACATCATAGGCGTGAAAACCAAGAACGGAGACAACATAAGCGACGGCTCAAAAACCATAAGGGCGGGATTCACCGTTTCAGGAGGCAGCAGCGCGCTCAACGCCGGTCTTCTACAATACATGAACATACGCTTCTACAAAGAAGGAGACGAAGTGTACAGCGCTGGTGTGGACAACAACGCAGTGCTTCAGTTAGGAGCAATAGGAAAGAACGACACGCAGCGCGTGAAATATTCGGTGGAAGTGCCCAAGGGCAAAGCATTCGACTCTATGGTGCTATGCACCTCAGGCGTGCTCAACCTTGACATCAAGCAACTGAACATCTACTACGCATTCATAGACGAGACCGACGGAGAGACCGACCCACTCTATGACGCAAAGACAGTATCGTTTGACAACACTGGAGCAAGCATAGACCTGAAGAACACAGACGCATTCAATGTTGTTAACATAGGCAGCACACCGTCTGAGATAACCAACCTTATAGACAACGATATGGAGACGGCCTTCACTTTCCCGATAGGCATAGGCGTGGCAAACGGAACAATGATAGCCGTTAACATCGGCCGTACTGTGTCTCCGAAACAACAGGTCGTGATGGTGACAGACAACGGCAACGCACTCCTCGGACTGTCTCTGGCAGAAGCATTCACCATTGACCTGTACAGAAACGGAAAGAAAGTGGCAAGCAACAACAGTTCCGACTTCAGCGTACTCGGAGCAAACGTGCTGGGATATGTAGGGACAAAAGGCTACATAAAAATAACGTCACCGGTTGAGTTCGACGAAATCAAGTTCTCTAAAGGCGAGGGGCTGGACGTGTTCAACCAGTTCAGCATCTATGGATTCGCGCTGCTCAACGACTACAACGGTGACGGCACACCCGACAAGCTCGACCCGGAACCATGCGTTCAGGAACTTGTGCTCGACGAGAACATCGACCTGGAGAAAAACCATGACTACAGCAACTGCCGCATGATACTGCGCCGCACATTCAACGGCGGCAAGTGGAACTCGCTTGTACTGCCGGTATCGCTCACCGAAGAACAGTTCCACGAAGCATTCGGCAGCCGCGCCCAACTCTCCGAAATTGACTGTGTGACAACTGAAGGCAACAACAGAATCATAAACTTCAAGACCGTAAAGGCAGACGACGACACATATCTCAAGGAAAATACTCCTTACATCATCTACATTGATGAAGCCGAAACAGAGAAACATCCTGCCGACGAGCAGTACGAATCGATAGAAGACGGCGTGGTACAGGGCCCGATATACATCGTGAATTCCGGCGTGGACTATCAGATGAAGAACGACAAAAACAAAGTAATAAAGGTGACGTCGGAGAAAACTCGCGAGCTGAGCTATCTTGGAAGCTACGTCAGCAAACAGTCTCTGCCTATAGACTGCTATATCTTCAGCAACGGCAATCTGTTCCACACATCAAAAGTATACGAGATGAAGGCATACCGCTGCTGGATAGAGTATCAGACAGATGATGACACTCCACTGGCAAAGTTCAGCGTAAACAACACGGCGACAGGCATTGACTGCATCACCGACAACATAGAAAATGCCGACAGCCACATATACAACATCAGCGGACAAAAGATAGAGAATACTGACAACCTGCCGGAAGGCATATATATCATCAACGGAAAGAAACTGATCATAAAATAATGATAGATATGAAGAAAACTTATTCAGCACCAAAAATAGAAGACATAAGAATCATCGGCACTGAGATACTGGCCGGAAGCGGAAGCAACGGACTTCAATGGAGACCAAACGAAGGTACTACGCCACCAATAGATGTGGGCGAGGATACAGACCCGGACTTCGACGAAGGCAACATCGGAGCTAAAGACAACAACTCGTCGTGGACCACGGAATGGTAACAACATACTAAATCCCAGCTGTCGGTAACCCGCAAACGATGCACACTCTCATTATCAGCGTGCATCGTTTTTTTATGTTTGCACATCCGCCGGCTTCATAATGAGAAAAAGAGTTTCTGAAATAAAATCTACACCATATGTTCATTATTAATAATATCACATCATACCAACGGTTTAAAAACAGATCTTTCCTATAAAAACAGATAAGGAACATCTCTTGATTCCCGCAACGCTTCAAAGACATTGCTACACATTATTTATCACGCATGACAAACCTCTCCACAAGAATTTATATAAGGGAATGAAAGACAAAGTAATTACACCGATTGTCATTATATGAGCATAAAAAAAGCCCTTTTGCTCTGCCCCGAAAGGCTTACGCAAAAGGACTTATATCTGTTTTACCGGTATGCCCGGTTGTTATTAGTCGAGCTGAGCCAGCTTGCCGTCAGATCCGAGAACCTCTTTGATCTTGTGCTCGTAGAGCTGGATCATGAGGTCACGAGCCGGTCCGCAGTACTTACGCGGGTCGAACTCACCCGGTTTCTCAGCGAATACCTTACGTACAGCTGCTGTGAAGGCCAGACGAGAGTCAGAGTCGATGTTGATCTTGCAAACAGCGCTCTTGGCTGCCTTGCGGAGCTGCTCCTCAGGAATACCAACTGCGTCAGGCAGTTTTCCGCCATACTGGTTGATCATGTCAACATATTCCTGTGGAACTGAAGAAGATCCGTGGAGTACGATTGGGAATCCCGGCAGTTTCTCCATGATAGCGTCGAGAACATCGAATGCCAATGGAGGAGGAACCAGACGACCGGTCTTCGGGTCGCGTGTGCACTGCTCCGGTTTGAACTTATAAGCACCGTGGCTTGTACCTATTGAGATGGCAAGTGAGTCAACACCTGTCTTTGTTACGAAGTCGATGACTTCTTCCGGTTTTGTATAGTGAGATTCCTCAGAAGCAACCTCATCCTCAACACCGGCCAGAACGCCGAGCTCGCCTTCAACTGTTACGTCGAACTGATGAGCATAGTCAACAACCTTCTTTGTCAGTGCAACATTCTCATCGTATGGAAGTGATGAACCGTCGATCATTACTGAAGAGAAGCCCATGTCAACGCAGCTCTTGCAGAGTTCGAAGCTGTCACCGTGGTCGAGGTGCAGAACGATCTCAGGATGCTTGCATCCGAGTTCCTTTGCATACTCAACAGCACCCTGAGCCATATAGCGCAGAAGTGTCTGGTTTGCGTAGTTGCGCGCACCTTTGGAAACCTGAAGGATAACCGGAGACTTCAGTTCAGAAGAAGCCTTGATAATAGCCTGCAGCTGCTCCATGTTGTTGAAGTTGAAAGCAGGAATAGCATAACCTCCATTAATGGCTCTCTTGAACATCTCACGTGTGTTCACCAAGCCTAAATCTTTGTAGTTTACCATAATTATTAAAATTTACTTAAAACGTTTCGTTTTATCTATCTAACTGATTGCAAAGTTAGTATTTTAATTTGGCAACACAAAGTGATACAACATTTTTTTAATGTTTCATTACCTTTGTATATGTAGCAAAAACAAAATGAAGTTCATTTTTACTAATTAATGATAAAAAACAAGACATTTGGACCACCGTAAAGTTTTTAATAATTAACTTTGCGGGCTATGGAATGTTTTTCCAATGGCAGCGGCGACTGCCTGTTATACCAGATTATTACAAATATAAACCAATAATAATTAAAAACACGACAAAATGAAACAGACAAACGTTAGACCCGCAAACGGGAAACTCGGAATCATGGTCGTAGGATGCGGTGCCGTGGCAACGACATTCATGACCGGTGTACTCATGACACGCAAAGGACTGACCAAGCCCATCGGGTCTATGACTCAATACGACAAGATTCGCGTAGGCAAAGGAAGCGAGAAACAATATCTGCACTACGCCGACATCGTGCCACTGGCCAAGCTCGACGATATAGTCTTCGGAACATGGGATGTATATCCTCAGAACGCCTACCAGGCAGCCATGTATGCCGAGGTTCTGAAGGAAAAGGACATCGAACCCGTGCGCGACGAGCTGGAGAAAATCGTCCCGATGAAGGCTGCTTTCGACAAGAACTACGCCAAACGTCTCGACGGCGACAACGTGAAAGACTGCAAGACACGCTGGGAGATGACCGAGGCGCTGCGTCAGGACATACGCGAGTTCAAGGAGAAGAACGCGTGCGAGCGCATCGTTGTCATCTGGGCGGCTTCCACCGAGATATATGTGCCTTACTGCGAAGAGGTGCACGGCACTCTCGCTGCGCTCGAAAAGGCAATGAAAGACGACGACCGTGAGCACGTGGCTCCGTCTATGTGCTATGCATATGCGGCTCTGGCAGAGGGCGCACCGTTCATCATGGGCGCGCCGAACACCACAGTTGACATACCGGCAATGTGGGAAATGGCAGAGCAGACCAAGATGCCTATCGCCGGAAAGGACTTCAAGACCGGACAGACTCTCGTGAAGAGCGGATTCGCTCCAATCATCGGCACACGATGCCTCGGACTGAGCGGATGGTTCTCCACCAACATTCTCGGCAACCGCGACGGCCTCGTGCTCGACGAACCGGCCAACTTCCACACCAAGGAAGTGAGCAAACTGTCAACTCTCGAGACAATCCTCAAACCGGAGGAACAGCCGGATCTCTACACCAACTATTATCACAAGGTGCGCATAAACTACTATCCTCCACGCAACGACAATAAGGAAGGATGGGACAACATCGACATTTTCGGATGGATGGGTTACCCCATGCAGATAAAGATAAACTTCCTCTGCCGCGACTCCATCCTCGCTGCTCCACTGCTTCTCGACCTGTGTCTGCTCAGCGACCTTGCTGCCCGCGCCGGCCGTTACGGCATACAGCGTTTCCTGAGCTTCTTCCTCAAGAGTCCGATGCACGACTTCACCAAGGGCGAGGAAGCCGTGAACAACCTCTATCAGCAATACACCATGCTGAAGAATGCCATCCGCGAGATGGGCGGATATGAGGCAGACGAGGAGATAGACTGACGTTTCCAGCCTGAGAGAATAATCATAATCCACCACAAACAGGTGGATAAAGCACGACCGTGTCCGGACCTACAGCATCAATAAAAGCCTTAACGAGGCTACAGAATGATGCCGGGTCCGGACACGGTTTTTATATTATGTGCGTCAAACTGCATTCTGACACATGTCAACCTTAGCAGTATGTATTTTAAACAATATGACAGATAAAATCACATTTTATGATGCTTTGCATTGAAAAGCCTGCTTATTTTACCAATATTTTCTGTATCTTTGCGTAAAATTACCTGCTACCGAGAACCTTATTGCCGTGAAACAACCATATAAAATTACAAGAGACAATTATGCAATTAATAAATAATAGTATGAAAAGCAATCTCAGATTTAAGCTCTTTGTGGCGTGTCTGGCTCTCATTGCCATACCGGCAACAGTCTCGGCAGCCACAAAAAATGTAAAAATCAAGCGCAGCGTAATGGTTGGAAACGGCATTGCGAAGTTCATACCGAAAGGCTATGACGCAAGCAAGATTCCTTCGCTGGCAATAGTAAAAGAACCACAGGAGCAGGGCAAGCTGCCTTCCGGATGGAAACTCATTCCGGAATTCTCCACCACGGACGGCAAGGCAAATGCCGTACTAAGAGTACCCGACGGCACCAGTCTGTATGGTGGAGGTGAGGTTACTGGCCCATTGCTGAGAAACGGAAAGACAATAAAGCTTTGGAACACCGACTCAGGAGCCTACAGTGTGGACAACGGAACACGCCTGTATCAGTCGCATCCGTGGATGATGGGTGTGAGAAAAGACGGCACGGCGTTCGGTATCCTGTTCGACACGACATGGAAAGCCATCCTCAGCTGCACCGACAACAAGATTGAACTGCGCAGCGAGGGCGTACCGTTCAGAGTGTTTGTCATCGACAGAGAGTCGCCGCAGGCTGTCGTGCGCGGACTGGCCGAGCTCACTGGCACCACACCTATGATACCGCGTTGGGCTCTTGGATATCATCAGTGCCGCTTCTCCTATCAGCCGGACAGCCGTGTCATCGAAGTGGCCGACACATTCAGATACAAGCGCATACCGTGTGATGCCATCTGGATGGATATCGACTACATGGACGGCTACCGCATTTTCACGTTCAGTCCCGAAAAGTTCCCTAACCCGAAAGCCGTAAACCGCGACCTCCATCTGCGTGGATTCCACTCCACATGGATGATTGACCCGGGCGCGAAAGTAGATCCCGACTACTTCGTTTACAAATCGGGAACCGAAAACGACATCTGGGTTAAGACCGCAAAAGGCGAGAATTTCCACGGCGACGCATGGCCGGGAGCAGCCGCATTCCCCGACTTCACCTACCCGAAAGCACAGAAATGGTGGGCAGGACTATACAAAGACTTCCTCGCTCAGGGCGTTGACGGTGTGTGGAACGACGTAAACGAGCCGCAGATAAACGACACACCCAACAAGACAATGCCCGAGGACAACATACACCGCGGAGGCGGTGACCTGCCGCAGGGCACTCATCTGCAGTATCACAACGTGTATGGCATGCTTATGGTAAGGTCGTCACGCGAAGGCATGTTGAGCGCACGTCCCGATAAACGTCCGTTCATCCTCACACGTTCCAACTTCCTCGGAGGTCAGCGCTACGCCGCAACATGGACCGGCGACAACGGTTCGACATGGGAACACATGAAACTTTCAATCCCCATGTCGCTCACACTCGGTCTGTCAGGCCAACCGATAAGCGGTGCCGACATAGGCGGATTCCTCTTCAATGCCAACGGCGACCTCTTCGGAAACTGGATTGGTTTCGGTGCGTTCTATCCTTTCTCACGCGGTCATGCCTGCGCCGGCACCAACAACAAGGAGCCATGGGCGTTCGGTCCGGAAGTGGAAAAGGCATCGCGCATAGCCATAGAGCGCCGCTACATCCTGCTGCCTTACTTCTACACACTGATGCACGAGGCAGCCACCGACGGCATGCCTATCATGCGCCCGGCATTCTTCGCCGACCCGAAAGACCTGTCGCTGCGTGCCGAGGAGCAGTATTTCCTCGTAGGCGACAACCTTATGGTGGTACCGGCATTCGTAGAGAAAGCCAACTATCCTAAAGGCATCTGGCGCGAGCTCTCACTGGTTGACGGCGACAAGACAGACAAATATCAGGCCAACCTGAAAATACGCGGCGGCGCAATCATCCCGACCGGAAAGGTGATACAGAACACCACCGAAGAGTCTCTCGACCCTCTGACACTTATTGTATGTCTCGACGAGAACGGCAAAGCGCAGGGCGAGCTCTACTGGGACGCCGGCGACGGATGGGACTTCCAGAAGAAACAGTACTGCATGCAGAAGTATGTGGCCGAGAAACAAGGCAACAGTGTTGTCGTGAAGATTGCCGGACAGGACGGACTCATGAGCCTGAAATCAGGAAACATGGCGATTGTCAAGGTAATAACAGACAATGGTGTGCGCCAGGCAAGCGGCAATCTGACTGACGGCATTGAGGTGAAACTCTAAACAAACGTGCTCCACGAGCATAACCATAAACGGATGGAACGGATTGATATATGGCGGTCCGTACCATCCGTTTTTTATTTTCCTTTCCCTAACCCGTCAACTTATTTTCCGCCGTAAGCCCATGATAAACAAAAAAATTGTAACTTTGTCTGTGTCATTACGCGTATGTATGCCGGCCGTATGAATTGATGCGACAAAAGCCATGGCGCACGATACGCTCAACAATAAAACTTATCTATTATGAATATCAGAAGTATTCTGCTAATCTGCGCACTGGTGCTGACAATGCAACCGGCAAAATCGCAAAACGACAAGCCACAGACTTATATCTGCGAAAATCCGTACACTGTGGAGAAAATCACTCCGCCTAAAGGCAAGAAGGTGAAAAACGTCATACTGATGATAGGCGATGGCATGAGCCTTATGCACGTATATTCGGCATGGACAGCCAATCACGGCCGGCTGTGGCTGGAAAACGCGCAATACACCGGACTGTCGAAGACCTACTGCACGGACAAGCTCATCACCGACTCAGGAGCCGGCGGCACCGCGCTTGCCACCGGACACAAGACCAAATACCACTCTGTGGGAGTAGATCCGGACGGCAAACCGCTCACCACCCTGTGCGATGTGGCAAAGTCGCTCGGCAAGGATGCGGGCATAGCCGTGACGTGCCGCCTGTGGGATGCCACGCCAGCCGACTTCTGCTGTCACAACTCCGACCGCGACAACGAGCAGGAAATAATAGCCGACTATGTTGACTGCGGCATCGACTATGCGTTCGGCGGCGGCGCAAAATACTTCACCAACCGCAAGGACGGCCGCAACATCTTCGACGAGCTGAAGCAGAAAGGCTACCACATATCGCGCTCATGGGACGACCTCTCGGCATGGAACAAAGGCAAGGTGTTCGCCGTTCCCTACGACGTGGACACTCCCCTGCCCGACGAGCGCGGCGACCTTCTGGCACGCGCATCGCTCAAAGGCATGTCGCTCATGAACCAGAACAAGAAGGGTTTCTTCATGATGATTGAGGGCTCGCAGCTCGACGACTACGGACACTTCAACCAACTGGACATGCTGATGAAGGAAACCCACGACTTCGACCGCACCGTCGGCCGGGTGATGAAGTGGGCTGCACAGGACGGCGAGACGCTTGTCGTGGTGACAGCCGACCATGAGACGGGCGGACTGACGCTCATCGACGGCGACAAGGACCAGGGAAAGATAACCTGCCGCTTCTCCACCGACAGCCACTCAGGCGTAATGGTGCCCGTCTATGCATTCGGTCCGGGAGCAGAGAACTTCACCGGCATAATGGAGAACACCGACATTTTCTGGAAGATAAAGGCGCTTATGGAACGCTGATTACGTGCCCACGCTCAGACGTATAAGCCTCATCCGGCGTCATGCGTCATAAACAACCGACAAATAAAACATCTCATACAAACAACATGATAAGAAAAAGCATAATGATGATTGCGCTCGCCGCAATCACGACAACAGCCTCAGCACAGAACCTGATATCGTCCGGCTCGCCGCTGTACAAGCTGCCCTACAAGAACACATACGTCATGCAGACGCTCGTGGCAGAGAACACTTTCCGCACGGCAAAGATGGAGAAGACCAAGCCGGGCACGTTCGAACAGGCCCGGAAGGTGCTGCCCGCGCCCTATTGGGACGGTCACGACAAGGAGATTGAAATGTACTGGAAGGCATGGCAGATAGGAATAAAGAACATCTGCCAGCCGCTCGACGACTCGGGATTCGTCACAAGCTACATCGCCCCGGCCTACAACGGCAACATATTCATGTGGGACGACGCGTTCATAACCATGTTCTGCCGCTATGGCCGCAACTTCTTCCCGTTCCAGAAAACACTCGACAACTTCTACGCCAAGCAGCATCCCGACGGCTTCATCTGCCGAGAGATACGCGCCGACGGCTCCGACTGCTTCAGCCGCTACGACCCTACGAGCACCGGACCCAACCTGCTGCCGTGGTCGGAATGGAAATACTACACGCAGTTCGGCGACGACAACCGTCTGAACAAGGTGTTCCCCGTGCTCGCCGCCTACTACAAATGGCTGAAGCTCAACCGCACATGGCGCAACGGCACCTACTGGAGCAGCGGATGGGGAACGGGTATGGACAACATGCCGCGCGTGCCCGAAGGCTACAACACCATATACAGCAACGGCCACATGATATGGCTCGACGCCTGCCTCCAGCAGATAATGGTGGCGGACATACTGCTGAAAATGGGCTTCTACCTTGAACGCTGGCAAGAGATAGAGGAGTTTGAGGACGACATAAAGAAACTGTCGGAATATATAAACAAGAATATGTGGAGCGAGCAGGACAAGTTCCTCTACGACCAGTATGCCGACAACAGCCTCAGCACAACGCAGGGCATCTACGCCTACTGGGCACTCCACACCGACGTTCTGCCCAAGGAAAGACTCGACGCACTGGTGAGCCATCTCGAGGACACTACCAAGTTCAACCGTCCTCACCGCGTGGCATCGCTCGCAGCCGACAATCCCAAGTACAAGGCCAACGGCCGTTACTGGCGCGGAGGAGTATGGCCTGGCACGAACTACATGGTCATCTCCGGTCTCGTTGACAAAGGATACCGCCGTCTGGCGCACGACATCACCATGAACCATTACAACAATGTGCTGAAGGTATATGAGAAAACGGGCACGTTCTGGGAATATTACGCACCGGAGAATGCCGAGCCCGGATTCATGGCCCGCAAGGACTTCGTGGGCTGGACGGGCCTGCCGCCAATCGCCGAACTCATTGAATACATCTTCGGAATACGTGCCAACGTGCAGGAAAACAACATAACGCTCGACGTGAACCTGACCGACGGCTACGGCATCGACCGCTATCCTTACGGCGTCGACGGCCTCATCTCGTTCAAGGTGGCGCGCCGCAGCTCTGCCGACGAGAAACCGAAGGTGACCATAACCACCAACACTCCGTTCACACTCACTCTGATGTGGGGTGACCAGAAGATTGAAAAGGAAATAAAGAAAGGCACTCAGACTGTCTGAAAAGACCATGCGCACACCGCTATCCGCAAGCAGCTGATGACCGGTATGCACAGCGATAAAAATGAAAGATCCACAGTCTGAAAAGCTGCAACACACATACGGCTCCGGTAAGTGTTTCGTTTCACTGACCGGGGCCGTAAACATTTAATACATACCATAAATTTACCCTGTCTTGCATATCACCTAATATCACCGTTTTTGAAGGCAATCCGAAGGACGAACTTACGATTTTTCTTGATTTTATTTTGACAAAATATTTTCGTAAAAGAGGTGTAAATGAATGTTAAATCGGGCATATCCGGGGCCATTTCGGGACATACCGGCTTTTGATATACCCCATACCATAGTCCGGAAAAGTTCATTATGCTTTCCAATATTGCCCATTTCGCAGTGCGATTAGGCCCATTTTAGGGTGCGATATGGTGCTTTTCAGCCCCTGAAATGGCCCATTTCGCAAGCCGAAATGGTGCTTTTTGCAAGGCGAAGAAATACCCCTTAAATATAAATCATTGATATTCAATATCTTATAAAATCCTCTTATTTTTCGCGTATTTGCGCCCGACGGAGACTTTGTCCGCAAATACGCGCTTATTTTTCGGGGTATAGTGGGAAACCAAACCCGAAAAATCAAAATCCGGTTACAATTTGAAAGTTGCCCATATCGGTGTATTCCCGGCAACCGAAAACAATGATCATCCGTGAGTAATGCCGCACCTCCTTATTAAACCCAATACACACCGGATTTCCATCACGTCGTCATACCGTCATGAAAAAGCAAAAGCGGAGGCGCGACATGTATCGCGTCTCCGCTCCGTATAATATCTTTCTGCGGAGCACACGCCGCAAACCGCGTCATGGCTTATCCGCCAATAATGCAAATTAATAACCGGTCATTTACCGCTGCGCGCGCCAACCGTCAGTCTGAAAGCGTATGCCAGCACAACGGCAAAGCCTATCAGAGGTATTACGAACGGAATGATGGTGTTGGTGTTGTCGGCAACTATACCCATGAGAAGGAACGCGCAACCGCCCACCGGAGTCATCATGAGTATGGACGAAGCACTCTTTGTCAGTCCGCCGAGACCGCGAAGCGTAAGCGAGAAGATTGTGGGGAACATTATTGCCTCGAACATATAGTTGCAGAGCAGAGCCACAAGCGATATGCGACCGAAATCGGCAAGCACGACAATCATGCACACGACAGTTCCCAAGGCGCACCAGAACAGCATCTTCTCTGCCGCCACCCTGCTCATGATCCAGCTGCCTATGAAGCGGCCGAGCATGAATACGGCAAGCGCGCCGGTGATGACCATCGACGCCTCACGGTCGCCCATCCATCCCTGTCCGGTTACAAAGTTGATGAAATAGCTGTTTATCGATATCTCGGCCACCTCGTAGGCCAACAGCGCGGCGAGTCCGAACACGAACCAATGGTTGCGCCACAGCTTGGCGAGGTTGCCTTTTCCGTCGGAAGAAGTGCTGTCGTCCTCGTGGGCAATCTCCGGCAGCTGCACACGCGAAAAGACTGCCGCGATCAGCAGGACCACCACTCCCATTATGGTGTATGGCACAACCACGTTGCCCTCTGTGCCGCCCTTGCCGAACAGGAACGAACCTACGCCGAACGTGGCAGCCATGCATCCCAGGCCGTTGAACGACTGCGAGAAGTTCAGTCGGCTCGTGGCTGTCTCCTTTGGACCAAGCTCTGTGACGTATGGATTGGCCGACGTCTCAAGGAAGACGAGTCCGCAACCTATCACGAACAGCGCGGCGAGAAAGGCGTGAAACGTGCCTGCCGCCGAACACGGAATGAAAAGCAGCGAGCCGAGTCCGAAAATAATCAGACCGGTGATGACTCCCCTGCGATAGCCGAAACGGTTGATGAACAGTCCGGCAGGTATCGCCATGATGAAATATCCGAGATAGGTCGTAACCTGAATGAGCGCCGACTGGGCGATGTTGATGTCAAGCTCATTCTGAAAATGTTTGTTCAGCACATCGAGGATGGCTCTCGCAAAACCCCACATGAAGAACAATGAGGTGATCAGCACGAACGGCACGAGATAGCGTCTGCTGCTTAATGATGTTTTCTTTGTTTTCATTTCTGTTTTTTATTGGCATCTTGTCCGGAGCCACACTCTTCCATAGAATGTCCTGACGTTCAGTCCGCCGTTATCTGTTTATTTTTCTTTTTTGTCTTTAATGTTCAGCAACCGCATGTTATCCAACACCGTCCGTTGCGCCGTCTGCTGCAATGTCTCGGCCTGAGAAACGGGCAGCCCGCGAGTGACGTCGGTCTGATAAGGACGCTGCCATATTGTGGTGAATATCACGTTGGCGGCAAGATAGCTGCCCACCGGCGACGGATGGAAACAGTCAGGGGCATAAAGCACGTATTCGGGATGCTCACGTCTCACCGTCTGCCACGCCATGCCGACGGGCGCACACCACGCGTCGTTGTCGTGGGCCATCTCGAGATAGGATGTCTTGAGGCGTTCCTGCATGGTCTGATAGTCGTCGTCAAGGGCGTAGTCGTTCTTGTAAACATTGCCGTACTTGTGTCCCCAGGTCATGTAGAACATCACCTTGGCGTCAGGCGAATACTTCACCGCCAGACTGTCTATCGTCCGTGCGTAAGGATATACCGTGCGTGCGACGGTGCGTGTGTCGGCCGCCGGACCGGCACTGAACTCCTGTATTATCACGTAATCCCATTCTCCGCGCTTCAACAGTTCGTGCAGACGCGGATTGCGGAGATGTCCCGACAGGTGCTCTCCACCTTTGAGCACGGTCGTCATGCTCAGTTTCATGCCCTGCGATGCCGCAATGTCGCGGACAATCGACGGCAGGTCGTTGAAGAACGTGTAGCTGTTGCCTATCCACAACATGCGCAGAGAGTCTGTCTCTTCGGCGCCGGACGTCAGCGGCAGGAGCAACATCACCGCCACGGCCAGTATCTGTCTGATTTTTATCATATACGTTTTCGGTTACAGTAATGCGGACGTATGTCAGTCTTCATGGGCTTTCCGCATGGTTTCTTGTGCAAAGGTATGTATTTAATTCCATATTGACGTAATATATTTGACACAATGTTGGAAGATAAGGAAAGTTTGATTAAATTTGCAATGAAAGTATCATTATTAACCGACACATCACCTTAAATATTAATAAAATGCCCGCATACGCTCCATTCGCCCGTCCGCTATATGTCATGCTTAAACCGGCGAGCTCACTATGCAACCTTAATTGCGAATATTGTTATTATACCGAGAAGAGCGACATGTACCGTGCCCAAGGTGCAGGAAGCCGCATGACGCTGAGCGACGAGCTGCTCGAGAAGTTCACACGTCAGTACATCGAGGCACAGACTCAGCCGCAGGTGCTCTTCTCCTGGCACGGAGGCGAACCGCTGATGCGGCCCATATCGTTCTACGAAAAGGCGCTGCGCCTGCAGCGTCAATATGCCCGCGGCCACATGATAGACAACTGTCTGCAGACCAACGGCACGCTGCTCACAGACGAATGGTGCGAGTTTTTCAGACGCAACAACTTTCTGATAGGCATATCCATCGACGGACCCAAGGAGTTTCACGACGAATATCGCCGCACGCGGGGCGGAGGTCCGTCGTTCGACAAGGTGATGCGCGGCATACGGCTACTGAACAAGCACGGCGTGGAATGGAACGCTATGGCTGTGGTAAACGACTTCAACGCCGACTATCCGCTCGAGTTCTACAACTTCTTCAAGTCGATAGGCGCACGCTACATACAGTTCGCGCCAATCATAGAGCGCATCCTCCCGCACGCTGACGGTCGTCATCTGGCGTCGCCGGCCGACAACAGTGCAGAAGGGAAGTTGGCGTCTTTCTCCGTCACTCCTGAACAGTACGGACGCTTCGTGTGCGACATTTTCGACGAATGGGTGCGCAACGACGTCGGCACAACCTTCATACAACTGTTCGACTCGACCCTCGCGCTGTGGACAGGTCAGCAACCCGGCGTGTGCGCTCTGGCCGACTCGTGCGGCCATGCGGCCGTAATGGAGTTCAACGGCGACGTGTATTCGTGCGACCATTTCGTTTTTCCGGAATACAAACTCGGCAACATCCGCACCGAAACACTCACATCCATGATGTACAGCCGCCGTCAGCAGGAGTTCGGCGAGGCAAAAAGAGCAAGTCTGCCGCGCCAATGCCGTGAGTGCGGATGGCTGAAAGTGTGCAACGGCGGATGCCCCAAGGACCGCTTTCTCACCACAGCCGACGGCGAGTCGGGCCTCAACTACATGTGCTCCGCCTACCGCCGCTACTTCGAACACACGGCTCCCTACATGGATTTCATGCGCAACGAACTGCTCAACCGGCGTCCGCCGGCAAACGTCATGCAGTGGGTGAGAAGTCAGGACAAATGAGACATACAACTCACTCTGTATATATGAGTTATGTGTAATTATGCCTCAACCAGAGAAAGACATTTATCCTATAAGTCAAGCTGATAAAAACGTCGTAATGAAAAGATATATTGACAATTACGGACAAATGGGTTAAAAAACATAAAATATGCAAGAAAATCACATAAAAAACTTGCAAATGTAACAAGAGTTACATATCTTTGCAGCGTTTTTCATGGTATTAGATTTAAGATTAACAAAGGTTTTGGGACTCAGCGGAGTCCTTTTTTTATGCCCGTATGTCTGGAATCATAAATCAAAAGCCACATTTCCGGCTGATAATCAATATATTATACAGCAGTACACGACACCCGACAAACATCGCTATTCCGCAGTCTCATCCGTTCACAACGGCGTTTTCACGGCCTCATACAGACACATTCAATCACAGCTCTGTTAAAAAATCGCTTTTATTACTATTAAAACGAAAAGGCGACTGATATGTTTCTTTTTAATTGTAACTTTGTCATCGTATGCCGGAGCCGGCTTTTTGAAAAAGCCATATTCAGATACTCTGACAATACATCAAAGCAAAGTTATTTTTATTATAATTATTGACACACACTGTTTACTGATTACTGATGGACAACCGTAAGGATTATTACACCCGTCACCGCGACCACCTGGCGGTGCAGATAGCCATGTTGAAACACCGCAACCGCGGTTTTATATTAGGTGAAATCATAACTTTCATAGCCGTCATAGCCTTCGTGGCAGCCTATACCGCCGTCGATGGCGGCATGTGGACGCTCTTTGTGGCGGCCGTCATGCTGGTGATGTATGTGGTGATAAGACGTTTCGACGTGATAAACTCGCGTCGAATAGAATGGCTGGAAGCACTGCACGGAGTACATGTACGTGAGTTGCGCTATCTTTCGGGCGACTACAAATGCTTCGACTACGGCGCAAAATATGCCGACCCGTCGCATCCGTTCACCTTCGACATGGACGTGTTCGGACGCGAATCGCTATATAACCGCGTGTGCCGCACACTCACCACAGGAGGCAGCGACTGCCTTGCACGCAGTCTGTCGGGCGATCCTTTCGACGGAAAACCCATCAACCGACAACTCATTGACGAACGACGCGAGGCAATAGACGAACTGGCCGGAATGCCGGAATGGCGCATACGATATCTCGCTTCGGGCGCAACCGAGCCGATAGATACCGATGCCATCGTCGCATCATTGCAGTCGGTGCGCACCATGAACATATCGCGTGCTCCACTGTCAGTGCCGGTCTTCACTCTGGCAATGGTATCCCTGATTGGCTTCTACGTCAGCATACTGCTGTCAGTGTTCGGTTACCTTCCGTCCAACATACCATCACTGTGGGGCGTATTGCAGTTTTTCATAGTGCTGATGCTATGCTCCGGTCCGTTAAAAAAGATAAGTAAAGAGGTTGACAATCTGCATGACCGCATGAAACATTATGTCAACATAATACGTCATGCAGACAGTCTGCGCAATGATGAAGCAGCAACAGAAAATAAAAACCGAGAATCCGGAGTTCGCTCCGCAGAACTAAAAAAACTTGTAAACCAGCTCAACGGTGCATTGGATTCGTTTCATGAAACTGAACAAATACTGAAAGCACTCAACCGCCGAGGAAATCTCGCACTTGTGTTTTTCGACATGTTCCTCCTCAACGACTATTTTCTCCTTCGCCGTTTCCTCAAATGGCAGGGAAAATATCTCGACAGCGTCGGTACGTGGGTGGACACAATGAACCGCATCGATGCGCTTGTGTCGATGGCAACATTCCGATATAACGAACCGGAAGCCGGCAGCGCGGTCATCACCGATGGCGACGAAGTGGTTTACGAAGCCCGCGGACTCTATCATCCTTTCCTCGGACGCAAGGCTGTGAAGAACAATTTCAACATAGAGAACGGAAACTACTATATCGTTACCGGTGCTAACATGGCCGGAAAGAGTACCTTCCTGCGTTCGCTCGGCATAAACTACATACTCGCGATGAACGGCATGCCGGTGTTTGCCGACAGCCTACGCGTGTCGGTGTTCGCGCTGTTCACCAGCATGCGCACCACCGACGACCTCACCCGAGGCATCAGTTACTTCAACGCAGAACTGCTCCGTCTCCGTCAGCTCATAGACTTCTGCCCTAAGCACAAGAACACATTGATAATACTCGACGAAATACTTAAAGGCACGAACTCGGCCGACAAGCTCAACGGTTCGCGCCTTTTCCTCGAATACATATCCGGCCGCAACGTCACGGGAGTCATCGCCACGCACGACCTTGAACTCTCACGCATGGCCGACGAACACGCAGGACGTTTCCACAACTATTGCTTTGAGATTGAGCTTGGCACCGACGTGACCTACAGCTACAAGATAACTCCGGGCGTGGCACGCAACCAGAACGCGACATTCCTGCTAAAAGAACTGCTCGCCGGAAAGAAATTCGGACACCAATAAACCGGGAAACGCCACTGCGAACACCGGCAGCCACACTGCCGAAACACACAATAAAAGATATGCGCCGCCTCAAATTCACACATAAAAGAATTGAGACGACGCATCATTTTTATTATTAAAAATAAAGCACATTTTCATCATAAATCTGCGGAAAGTTTATTTCCGCAAATCTTGTCCATAAACAATAAAGGGACTCCGCCGAGCCCCTGCCTTTGTTAAACTTAAATCTAATACCATGAAAAACGCTGCAAATTTAATCATCTGTTCAGTCACCGTCAAACAGTAACGCGACAATTATTGCATATTATTCATTTTATTGACTTATATCAAACATATTGTCAGTCATTAACATCAATTCAAACCATTATGTCAGAATCAGGCAATAAAACCACACCATTTTGCTTCTTTCCGTCCATCATTATCTTCAATGGAGCGTCAAATCTCACATGACGCACGAAGCGAGTCTCCTCAACGGCAGGCATCGCATCGAGAATATCCTTGCGGAAAAGACCGTTTCCGGAGTTTGCATCGATAGTGAAATAACCCACACCGAAGCTCGTGAGATTCTGGAAGAAATGAGTTCCCTGACTCGGTTCGACCCGATAGTTCTTCAACGCCACCTCAACGATGAGACGCGAAGCACAGATGTGCGGCCACTTCACCGGTATGCCGAGCCACGAATCACTCGATCCCCAGCGTCCGGGACCAACCAATATATAGTTGTGTCCGTCGGCAAGGAACTTGCGGTTGATGCGTTCCACGTCGTCAGCAATGGCAGGATTGTTCATCGCACTGAAGTCGTCGCCGGTCTTGACATACACCACATCTACGATGTCCTCGCTGATTCCGTGGCCAAGCGAGTTCGATGAGCGCAGCAGACACTTGTCGTCCGGTATGGCAGCCAAGTCTTCATCGAGCATCTGTTTGGCATCGACAATCGGCCGTATCTGCAGAAGATAGAATTCTCCCGTGCGGTCTTCGTTAAGATTGCAGGCAAACTCTATCTCCACCGGACGCTTCATGCTCTCCGCGCCATACTTCATCGACATCTGCAGAAGCTCCGGAAGAGGGAACACTCCCTGCTGCAACACGCCGCAGAACGATATTATCTTGCGCCCGCCTTCGTATATTCCGTCGCGTATCACCTGGTCGTAAGGATCATAAGTAGAAGCAATGAAGTTGAGCGATTTGTCCTTGTCGGCCTCCTTAACCTTCAGTTTCAGGATATTGAAACCGTCGTCCACCTTGAAGTCGTTGCCCACATGTGCCGTGTCGAGTGCGTAAAACTGTGTCTGCGTCTCGCGCAAAGCCGTCTCCATCTCACTCGTCTGCAACACCTGATTGGGATGATATGGCGACACACGGAGCGTCTGTCCGCCGTCAACAATATATTTTCCGAGTCCCAAAGCAAGCGAAGCAATACCGTCCTCCGCCTTCTCATCGCCTATTGGATAATAGTTGAGCGAGCGCAGCACTCCGCTGAAGTTGGGATAATAACGGTTGTCATACTGCTTGCCGACAACCTCCTGTAGTATCACCGCCATCTTCTCCTGGTCTATCACATTGCTCGTCGCCTTCATGTAAGCCTTTGAATCGCGATAATATACCGAGGCATAAACACCCTTTATCGCGCACGCCAACATCTCGAGCATGGCATATTTGTCCGTCACATAAGGTATCATGTAGGTGGAATATATGCCGGCGAACGGCTGATAGTGAGCGTCTTCAAGGAGCGAGCTCGACCTAATGGCGATAGGACATTTCACCGCATCGAAGAAGATGAAGAAGTCGTCTATGAGCGAGTCGGGCAATTTTGCGCGCAGGAAATGACGCAGAATATCCTCGTCGGAAGCATCGCTCAAGGCTATCTGATAAAGGTTGTTCTGCTCCATAAACTGGTCGAAGATGTCGGTACACAGCACCACTGTCTTCGGAATACTGACCTTAGCACCCGCAAACTTGTTGAAGTCGGGATGTGTCTTCACGATATTGTCGAGGAACGCCAGGCCACGTCCCTTGCCTCCGAGCGAGCCTTCACCTATGCGTGCGAAGTGTGAATAGGAGTCGAACTTCATACGGTCGAACACGGCAACCACACCTATATTCTTCATGTGACGGTATTGCACGATGGCATCGAATATAATCTTGCGGTGGGCATCGACGTTCTTCAGCTTGTGCCACGTCACTTTCTTGAGAAACGCCGACACGGGGAATATGGCGCGCGCCGACAGCCAACGGCTCATGTGATTGCGCGAGATGTGATAAAGCATCGAGTCGTTCGGTATCTTGAAGATGTTGTCCTGCAACTCCTTCAGACTGCGCACGCGCATTATCTCGGCGTGAGTCTTCGGGTCGCGGAATATGAAGTCGCCGAAACCCATGTGTTCCTCGAGTATGTGACGCAGGTCAATACTCGCCGTCTTGGAATCCTTATCCACAAACTTAAAGCCCTCAGCCAGCGCCCTCTCGCGGTTCTCGCTCTCCGAACTCTCTATTATCAGCGGCACATACTCGTCAACCGAGCGAATGTGTCGCAGAAGTTTCAGTCCGGCATCAGGGTCTTTCTCGCCCCCGACAGGGAATCTCACGTCGCTTATCACGCCGAGTGTGCTTGCCGAATACTTGTCGTATATCTCCATTGCCTCCTCGTATGTGCGGGCGAGCACCACCTTTGGACGCCCTCTCATGCGCAGTGTCGCGGCATGACGGTTGAGCGCCTCGGTGGAGAAACTCTTGCTCTGCATGAGCACATAGCTGTAGAGATAAGGCAGAATAGAACTGTAATAGCGTATGCCGTCCTCCACAAGAAGAATCATCTGCACCCCACCTTCGCGTATGTCGTGGTCGAGATTCATCTTGTCCTCGATGAGTTTTATTATCGAGAGAATGAGGTTTGTGTTGCCGAGCCAGCAGAACACATAGTCGAAAATGGAGAGATCCTCATCCTGCATGCGCCGTGTGATGCCGTGTGAGAACGGTGTCAGCACGACGCAATGGATGTCGGGGAACACGGCTTTTATGTCGCGCGCCACCGAGAAAGCGTCGTTGTCGGCGTTGCCAGGCATACAGATGACAAGGTCGATGTTCATCGTCTTCAGCACCTTATATGCCTCCTCGGTAGTACTCACCTGCGTGAATGTAGGCGGATAGCGCAGGCCCAGTTCCATATACTCATTGTATATCTTCTCCTCTATGCGCCCGTCGTCCTCGAGCATGAAGGCGTCGTAGGGGTTGGCCACGATCAGCACGTTGTAGATACGGCGCAACATGAGATTCATGAATGTCACGTCCTTCAGATAGAAACGGCTGAACTCCTGCGGGATGGTGTTCTCTTCCATAATCAGAAAGATTTTGATGTTATCTTATGAAGTTTGTTTTCACAGTCGGTTCGACGGCCGGTTCAGGCACACCTGCGGCGCGTCCTGCCTCGATGCTCTTCAACAGCCAAGCCATGTTCTGTGCCAGACGGCGCATGGTCTGCAGACCCTCTGCATCCTGGAGCACCTCTTCAGGCGTGTTGCCGTGCACCTGGTTCCAGTACTGACTGGTCACGATGGGCATGTTGCAGATGCCGAAGAACTTGTTTATGTCGTCCCATCCGGCTGACGCTCCACCCCTGCGGCAGCTCACGACACATGCCGCCGGCTTGTTGGCATAGAGCGATGACTTGCCGTAGAAGGCCCTGTCGAGAAACGACTTGAGCTGTCCGCTAACGCCTGCATAATAAATAGGCGATCCGAAAACGAAGGCGTCGGCCTCGGCAGCCTTATCGAGGAAGGCGTTGAGTGTGTCGTCGTCATACCAGCACTTGCCCGTACCGATGCACTTGCCACAAGCAATGCAGTTTGCCACGGGCTTTGCTCCAATCCAGAAATGTTCTGTCTCAATGCCACATTTTTCCAGTTCACGTGCCACTTCGTCGAGCGCAGTGTATGTGCAGCCGTGATGATGCGGACTGCCGTTTACTAATATTACTTTCATACTATAAAATTGTTTTTATGTTGATTTTAACGTTATGATGTCATTTTATCACCACCTTGCGGCCGTTGCGTATGTATATGCCGCGTGTGGGATGGTCCACCCTGATGCCCTGCAGATTGTAGTAGTGGTTGTCCTCCACTGTCTGCGGCGCGCTCAGTCCGTCTATTCCGCTCGTCGTGTCATCGCCGAACAGACTCTTCCAGTCGAACACACGGTAGAAGAACGGACGGTAATAGTCGGCGCTGCCGGGGTCGTTGAAGTTCTTCCAGAAGTCGTCCGGATCGCTGTTGGTGGTGAACACGAGCTCGCCCGCACGCGAAAGCGCCGGATGAAGGTTCACCATGTAGAGCCAATGATAGGCCGTCGGACCCAGCTTGTCGAGCTGTCCGGGCAGCACGAAGAGCAGACGTTTCTCGCCGAACGGACCGTAAGGCGACTTGCTGCGATAGATGTAAACCTCGCGTGAGAAGTATGGTCCCTGCGCCGTCATATAGTAATAGTCGCCGTCCTTGAACACCCACGGCATGCTGCACTGATGATTATTCTCCATTATCTGCGAGCGTTCCATCTGTTCCTTGGTAGGATATTCGTCTTGCCATACGAAGTCGGAGCCTTCCTCCGGACGCACGTAGTACTGCCACTTGCTGTAAAGGTCGTGTGTGGCAGTGCGTGCCACGAGCACTCCGTAGCCGTTGGTGCCGTAGAGATAGGTGTGACCGTCGTCGGCCTCACAGAGCGTTGAGCCGTAAGAAACGGCATTGTCGTTTATCTGGTGAGTCACTTTCTCGCGGTAGAGATAGTTGCCTTTCTTCGGCAGATAGTCGGGGATGTCGTCCAGATAGTAACCTTCGGGTATTGTGCCGTCAAGTCTGTATGTAGCAAGACTCGTGCCAAGAGCGCGCAGTTCCTTCGATGCCGTTCCCATCCACATCATCTGCAGTTTGCCGTCATAGATGGTTCCGTCGCCCGACCAGTAAACGCGGTCCTGATCGATGTCGCCCGCCAGTATCTCGTCAACAGTCTTCTCGCCGTCCGGATGGCGCAGATGCGTACGGCAGTGGAAGTAGCGTTCGGCCGAAGGGTCGGTCCAGTTGACATAGTCGGCCAGCCAGATGAGGTCATCCTCTGTCTCGCCCAGCACACCGTCGGTGGCTTTCTGGAGCATCACACTGTTGCGCGGGAAGTTGCAGTCGCCGCGTGAGCGGTCAGCGGCATTCACCCTTCCGTAGAAACTGTCGTTGAAAGTCCAGAACACACTGCCGTCGGGCAGGCCCACGGTTAGCACACCGTCGCCGCCGTTCCATCCACGGGTGCGGGTGAACAGCTTGTTGTATTTCCAGTCCTTATAGGCCACTGCAGCTCCCGAACGTGTGGCGTCGGGCATCAGCTCAAGGTCCCATTCGGGTTTTATGTCGGGTCCTACAGTCGGATTATCTGTCGAACCGTCGGGACGCGTCACGGTGATGTGAGTGTCGGCGAAGGTCACATTGCCTATGTTGCCGCCCGCGAATGTGGCTATGTGTGTCTGGTTGCCGCGCTCCTCACCGCCTATGTCTTCGACCTTGTCATGAGAAGCGTGCCCGGCCACATAGTCGAGATAGAATGTTCCCGTCTTGTCGTTGGTGCGTATGGAGAACTCGGCGTATATGCTGTCAATCTCCACTTCGGGTGTCGTTGTGTTGAAAAGACTTTTGAAGTCGCGGTCGGTCATGAATCCAAGCCACGTGTATCCGGCTTTAGGATAGCACTCGTTGAGCAGCGCCGTGTATTTGTCGTTGGGCACAAGACGGCGCGTTATCACGCTTTTATATTCATCGTCGCCGACGTCGGTTGTTGGTTTTGGCACCTGTGTCATCACGAGGTCACCGTCAGCCTGCCACCCCTCAGGCACGCAGATGCCGAACAGTCCATAGATGTGAAGCACCGATCCGTTGTCGCTCGCACCACTGCGCTTCACGACGACCTTGCCTTTGAATACGCTGTTTGTCGTGGCTTCGTGCGGCTGTTCTATGAGCGTGAACTTGTAGCACGACACGGTTATGAGTGACGCCAGGAACGTAAGTATAAGTAATTTCAGTTTCATAGTTTTCGGTTATATGTTATAAATTGTGACGTAGTTATATGATATAGGACTGCATGGCTGCGACAGAAGATACTGCACTGAAGGAGCGGTGAAACGACTGTAAGGCAGTATATGTCTTTTCCTGAGCCGATGCCTATTTTTCTACAAAAATAGAGCCAACGAGCGGAAAGAGAACTTGTTCTCAGTTTCCCGAGTGCAGCCTATTTTCTACAAAGATAGCGCAAGGCGAGTGCAACGACAAAACGGAGAAACATTGTTTTTCCGGATTTGGCACTGCCGAGCCGATGCCTATTTTCTACAAAAATAGAGCAAGGCGAGTGCAACGACAAGACGGAGAAACATTGTTTTTCCAGATTTGGCACTGCCGAGCCGATGCCTATTTTCTACAAAGATAGCGAAAGATAATCTCAATGACAAATGATAGATAAAGTTTTTTCAGATTCCACGTATGCTGCATTTATTCGGCACCTTCATAAAAATACATGACAAAAACTCAAAATATTGGCAATAAAACATCCGGAATGTCAGAATATTTAATTATTTTTGACTCCGATAAAAAATGTTTCACCAATCAAGTATATATGAAAAAGTTTTACGCTTTGGCAGTTTTTACACTATGTGCATTGGCGGCTAATGCACAAGAGAAAACCATGCGTGTGCAGAATACCGACGGCACGTACACCCTTACGAGGGTTGCTGAAATAAGCAGGATATCCTTCCTCAGCGTTGCAGACCGTGGCAAAGCCATGATTGTGAGCACCGTTGATTCCGACCCTCTAACAGTGCTTTTCGAGGCACAACCAGAGGTAACCGTATCGGAAGGCAGCCTTATTATTTCGTCAAAATCCACCGACACCCCGGTAAGAATAGAAATCAATGACATATCCGAAATCCGGTTCGGAGAAGACATTTCTATGTCTGTTCCTGTAGCAACCGCCGGTATCGTATGTGTGCTTCAAAAGGGTTCAGCTATCTTCAAAGGCATAACAGATGGCATGAAAGTCAACGTATGTACCATTGACGGCCGAAGCGTGCCTGTTCCAGACTGCACAGGTGGCGAACTGCGACTCAGCCGTTCTAATCTCGGCACAGGCATATTCATAGTACGCATAGGCACATTCACTTCAAAAATTACACTCTGACACTTGGTGCCGTAAGACAATTCACACCATTTTATTTTATTTAAAAATTCCTAAAACATATCAGACATGAGAAATATATTAGTGCTTGCTACTGTCACATTGGGAACATTAAGCCTCAACGCTCAGAATACAACAATGTTCGTGCACACCACCGACGGCAACGTCACTCCTACCGATATAGCCAAGGTTGACAAGATAACCTTTACCGATGCGGAATACGATCTCAATGCCGACAAAGACAGAATACTTGAGTATAATGAGTTGAACTGGCCGGAAGACCGTCTGCTGCCATTGTTCCTTCCACCCGCTTCCATCGTCAGAGCATTTGACATGAATGAAGCCAAACTCAACGAACAGGAACGTGTGATGTTCTGTGTCATGCAAGGCATCGTCAACCGCACACGTCCACGCATTCTTCTATACAACCACAACGAGGAACCTAAAGACACATGGCCCGGTGCACACAATCTGCGCATTGCAACTGTCAACGCAAACAAACCTTACCAGTTCGTAAAACGCTATGAAAACGAAATAAAAGGACTTGTACTCTATAGCACTGAAAAAAGCGAGCATTATGCCAATGTGGCTGCCACAGTGGCAGGTCTCGAAAGACTGCTCCCCGTAACTGCCGAAATACGCCAGAAACTTATCGACAACGGCATGGACTTTCCTGTAGTGAAAGACCTCACGTCTTTAACAATGACAGCTCCGCATGAAATATACAACTACCTCTACGAGAACTATTGGGACAGATGCAACCATCGCCTGTTGGTGAGTCTCAGACCCAACATTCCATATGTTCACGACATTGCCGCAGCTGCAGGCTCGGCTGTAGTGTGGCTCGACGCACGCAACGACAAAGAGAAATATGTGCTTGACAAAATGCTGTACGACATGACCCCAGGGCGTGACATCGTGCTCGGATGGTATCACGAGGAAAGATCTGGAGTGGGAGAAGCCACAAAATACGGACTATCCACGGTGCCTGCCGACTTCTTTGAAAACACCACTGTCTACACAGCCGTCAATAATCCTGTATGCATTCCGCCTGTACCGAAAAGACCGAAACTTGAAAACAAGATCTACGCCACGGTATATATCAGCGACGGCGACAACATACAGTATTGCCAGCACGCAATGGCTAAGATTTTTGAACAGAGCGGCAGAGGCAAGATGTCAATGAACTGGACCATAAGCCCGGCTTTGGCTGACTTTGCCCCGCAGATGCTCAACTACTATTACAAGAAAGCTACCGCAAACGATTGTTTCGTATGCGGACCTTCCGGACTGGGCTATGCCATGCCTTACGACGCCCACAACAAACAATGGAACACTTCCACCAAAAGTGATTTCGTGCCTTACGCACGCCTCAGCCAGCGCTATCTTGAGAAATCAGGACTAAGGGTGGTCACCGTATGGGACGAGGTGAACAATTACCAGCGACAAGCCTATGCCGAAGAATGCAGCTATCTATACGGACTCACCATCCAGGATTGGGAACGCCAGACTGGTCGCCTCGGCACCAATATTGAAGCCGGCCGTCTGCCGTTCATACCCAACTATCCGTGTTATGCCAACGGTATAGATGTCATTTCCGACTTCTTCAATCGTGACATAAAAAATTTCGACGGCTCAAAACCCATGTTCGTCTCCGGACAGTGTACAGTGTGGGACGTTGGCCCCGACAAACTTATAGGACTGACCGACAAGCTCGACGCGCTATCTCCTGGCAATGTGGAGATAGTCAGGGCCGACCATTTCTTCAATATGTTCTGCGAGGCCAACCATCTGCCTTTCGATCTCACCATGACAGAAAGCATGCAGGTCACATCGTCGCCTTCCGAAACCGGAGCGGCATTGGCAGCCGACGGCTCTCCATCAGAACCGAACATGTGGGTTTCGTCCACAACCGACGGCAAGGGATGGGTGCAGTGCGATTTTGGCGAGCCTTATCTTATCAGCCGTTATGTGGTGCGACATGCACAAGCCGCAGGCCTCGGCTGTGAACTTAACACCCGCGACTTTATTGTTGAAACCAGTCTCGACGGCAAGACATGGGCTCTTGCCGGAACATATACAAACAATACCGAAGCCGTGACCGACGCTTCATTCGATGCCGTGGAGGCACGCTATGTGAGAGTATCGATAACCGATGCCGGGGCCGACGGTGTGGCACGCATCGGCGATCTGGAGGTATATGGCTCACGCTGACACCGTTAGTCTACAATCCGGGACATAAAAACATGAATCCCTCTTGAGAGTAGGACTGTTCTTATCCAAACCTCAAGAGGGTTTCTCATTGACACTGCTTTGTGTGCAATTTATCATTGGAAACAAAATTTCCCGACACAAACCATTGTCCATGAATATACATTTCGCCGTTAATACGCCTGTTGATAACTCAAGAACCGAGACGCCACACAACCACGTATCATCACATGATAAACATTCCATGCCGCAAAACAGGCAACATGTACAATCATCAGCCAACTGCCATTTTCCATGCTTTTCGCAGCTCACGATAACATTTATTAACGCTGATTTAACACGATTGTTTCTCAAAACAAAACTTTGCAGCGAAATTCTCGAGTTTTGAGGCACTTCGCCCATTCTGTTGTGTATCAACGCATTACGCAAAATGTCCTTACAAAAAAGATATGACTGTCTTCTGAAAGAGCCCATTTCTGCTTACGAAAGAGGCTCTTTCGCACCCCGATAAAGCCTTTATCACACTATGAAATGCACCATTTCGCCATGCAATAAAGCCCATTTCGCAAAACAAATTGCACCGAACGCCATCCCCACCCCGCCTTTACGGTTGTGAAAAGCCCTTAATCGGACGCTGCAATCTTCTAAAACGTGAGTCGGAACGGAGAAAAATACGCACCGTATTTAACATTCAAAATGCACCGTTTCGGGAGAAAAGTGTTAATAAAATTAAACACGAATATTTTCCGACCGTTGGAAAAACATAGCGCGAACGGACGGACACAACCATGCGCAACCGCATCGGCAAGATGCGCATCGAGGGCGCGACACAATTATGTATGACGCGAAAGAAAAAACACGACCGACAAAACGGCGGTTTAAAATTAAAACACTATATTTGCCATAACAACCATAAAACATACCCGGACAAGCAATCGTAACACCAACCGCCACGTGGCATGATGGCTCGTAAACGCCTCATGGACACATAAGACTCGACACAGACTAAAAACGCAACCGCATAACCAGAAAACAACCACTATGAAACGACTTACACTGATAATTGTCGCGCTGTGCGCATGCATAGGTCTGCACGCGGCACACTGGAACCCGAAAACCACCGACTGGGCAAAAAATCCGAATCCGGAAATCGGCGACTGGGGATTTGACAGGCCGGGCTACCCTAAGGGACTGTACATACACGGCGTGACGGTGAAGAAAGGCAAGAAGGTTATAAACCCGGTGATATACGACAACGATGTGTATGACGACGTGTTCGACGACGAATGGATGTATGCCATGACGGCACTGAAAAGGATGAATCTGGCGGCGCTGATAGTGACGCCCGTGCTTACTGACTTCTGGACGTTCTCTCATCCTGACTGGATAAAGACGGCCGAGGAATCGCGCGACTACGCTATGAAAAGCTGCAGGAACACCGACCGCATACCCGGCATCACCATAGGCACCGAAGCGGAAAGCGAAAAGGCGGGAGAAAACAAGCCGTCGGAGGGGGCACGGCTGTATGTGAAGTTGATAAACGAACAATATGAGAAAGACCCCGAACGGCCCGTGATAATAAACATCGGCGGACAGGCGGCCACGCTGGCGTCGGCATACGTCATGGATCCCTCGATAGCGGAGAAATGCATAGTGTATTATACCGACGCACGCGTATATAACGGTCATTACGAATGGGCGTCACGCTTAGTGTGCGGCAACTTCAGAGTGGTGAGCTGGGGCGACGACAACTGGTGGATAGGTAAATCCTGTCAGAGCGAGTGGAACGTGCTGCCGCGGCCCGACAACTGCAATGCGAAGGACAACGGCGAGAACAGCGGAGAGTGGAGAAAGCTGACCGGCATGAACGTGCCGATGCTGTCGTACATTGTGCATCAGTTCAGAAACCGCAACGAATATTCGGGTGCGGAGAAGAAGGCCGACGGATTCTGCGACGGCACTTTCATGCACGCATGGCTGCCGGACATATTCACCGACGCCGAGATAAGAGAGGTGCGCGGTGGCAAAGTGATGCATGTGACAAAGTTCACCGCAGAGAACGAGAAGGCGGTGAAAGACTTTGCCTGGGGTGTACTGCTCGACAGGAAGGCTTACAAATAGCTATGCGGCATAAGGAAACATGACATCACGCGGCATCACACTTACATATTATTTTTGTACCTTTGTATGTCTTTTGTCTGACCGGACAGCGTTCGGCTGTGCGAGGAACACGGAAGAAGGGACAAAAGAAGAAACGACATGGCACGTGCCGGACATATCCGGAAGGACAAAAAGCGCACACCCGTAGAGCGATATCCGGCGAAATGCGATATATAAAAGATTATCTTAATGAACATAGAGAGATTCATAAACAGACTAAAATACGCTTTTTACACAGTTGAAAGATTTGAAGCCAGAGCAGAAAGAAGGGTTTCATATATAGAAATTGGTATTTCAATAGGAACAGAAAGCAATTTATTAAGCATCATCGGATTCAAAAAAATGCTTTCGTTAGGAGTTATACCGATTTCCGCAATCGTGATTACAGCTTACTTACTTGAATTGCTTATTTTGTACAAAATAAATAAGAAAAATCTGACAGACGAACTTTTTAAAAAGTATATACCCATTTTTGAAGAGGTATCGTTCATCAGCAAGACAATATGGCATATATCTGCAATCGCTTTATTGGTAATAAGCTCTGTATATTTTATTGTGAGTATTATGCTTTTCTTCCTTTCATGATACGGTTTCTACGGTTTTCTTTTCAATATTAATAATCACCATAATATTTTTTTTGGGGACATATTAAATGAGTATAGAGAAATTTATAAACCGATTGAAATACGGTTTTTACACCATCGAAAGGATCGAGAACATAGCAGACCAAAGAATTGGTTTAATAACACACGGATTAGTCTGCGGATTGATATGCAATTTACTGAGTATCATCGGACTAAAATATATGATATCACTGGGAGCTGTACCGCTTTGTACTATCATGGTTGCCGCTTTATTTCTTGATCTTTATATTATGTACATAATTGAAAAAAAATATTTTAAAGACGGAATCTTTGAAAAGTATATTCCGATTTTCAAAAAAGAATCGTTCATAAGCAAGATGCTGTGGACAATATCTGCATATGCATTATGGATTGTATTTTTTGCTTATTTTTTAGTGAGTGTTGTGCTTTTCTTCATTTCATAATACAGACAACCCGGACTGCTTATTTTGCTTCACTACCTGCATGAAGTCATAACGACAGCATATATAGAAACGAAGAAAAGGCGTCCGGATAATTAACAAACATGAAATAAAACCTAAAGCCGCGCAACAGTCTGTAATTATTACAGCGTTTTTTATTAACTTTGTCCGCTGTATTTGGATACAGTGATAACAAACTTATAACAAAAGGACAGAAGTATGAAGAAAAATCTGAAACCAGCCACTCTCTGCGTACAGGCAGGATGGCAACCGAAGAACGGAGAATCGCGCGTGGTGCCGATAGTACAGAGCACTACTTTCAAATATGACGACAGTGACGAGATGGCCATGTTGTTCGACCTGAAGAAGGAAGGCTATTTCTACACCCGACTCCAGAACCCCACCAACGACGCAGTGGCAAAGAAGATCGCGGCACTCGAGGGCGGCGTGGGAGCAATGCTTACATCAAGCGGCCAGGCTGCTAACTTCTACGCCGTGTTCAACATCTGCGGCGCAGGCGACCACCTCGTGGCTTCAAACGAGATATACGGAGGCACGTACAACCTGTTCGGCGTGACGATGAAGAAGCTCGGAATAGAATGTACATTCGTAAATCCGGAGGCAAGCGAGGAGGAGATCCAGGCTGCGTTCCGACCGAACACCAAGCTGCTCTTCGGCGAAACAATATCCAACCCGGGCTGCAAGGTGCTCGACATTGAGAAGTTCGCACGCATAGCTCACAAGAACGGCGTGCCGCTGATTGTGGACAACACATTCGCGACACCTATCAACTGCCGCCCGTTTGAATGGGGATGTGACATCGTGACACACTCTACGACAAAATACATGGACGGCCACGCCACACAGGTGGGCGGATGCGTAGTGGACAGCGGCAACTTCGACTGGGACGCACATGCCGATAAGTATCCCGGACTCTGCACTCCTGACGAGTCTTATCACGGACTGACCTACACCAAGGCGTTCGGAAAGATGGCTTACATGACGAAGCTCGTGGCACAGCTCATGCGCGACCTCGGCTCGACACCGGCACCGATGAACTCGTTCCTGCTGAACCTCGGACTGGAGACCCTGCACCTGCGTATGCCGCAGCACTGCCGCAACGCTCAGCGCGTGGCAGAGTTCCTGAAGAACGACAGTCGCGTGGCTTGGGTTCACTACAGCGGACTGGAGGGCGACGAATTCCACGAACTGGCAAAGAAGTATCTGCCCAACGGTTCGTGCGGAGTGCTGGCCTTCGGACTGAAGGGCGATCAGAAGACAGCCGTGAAGTTCATGGACTCGCTGCAGCTGGTAAGCATCGTGACACACGTGGCAGACGCCCGCACATGCATCCTGCACCCGGCAAGCCACACACACCGCCAGCTGTCTGAAGAACAACTGAGAGAAGCAGGAATAGCTCCTGACCTGATGAGACTGTCGGTCGGCATTGAGGACGCCGACGACATAATAGATGACATCCGTCAGGCATTGGACAAGATAGGATAAAACAGACATCGAGATATGGCGCGCTGCGCCGTACTGCAATAAAACTTAAAGACTGCCACTGAAACAAACATCCACAGTGGCAGTCTTATTATTTATATATATGGTGTGCATAACATTCATATCGAGACACAGGCCACAATTACACTTATTTGGAAAAGGACTGAGACTCGATAAGAAATGGACATATGCATAATGTGTAATATTTAGATTTATGGCTTTACCGTCGCATAATGAAGATGGATTAAGAGGCATACATGGGAATGAGTGACTGAAGAACGAATGACGATATCAATACAACGGACAAGCGGTGGAGACACCGGCACGATTTATCAGTAACGCAACAATAGCGAAATAATATATATAGGATTAAGAACTCAAGATTGACTCACCGGCAGAGAAAGACTGTCACGCCATTCGGGCGCAGCGCTTACAGGTTGTAAGCAAAAGTGGTTGAATTTACATTTGTAAACACATTATCACTAAAAATAGAGTTTTTCATTTGGAAGCAAGGCAAAATAAAGCTATATTTGCGATGTGTAATGACACAAAGACATAAATCGAAAACCAACCTAAAAGAATAATATTATGGATGTCAAAAAAGTTTTGAGCGATC
>ULRG01014142.1_pt1 | contig 32474 bp, 26 predicted proteins | sample 1955211 | NCBI WGS metagenome assembly ULRG01 (sample SAMEA4835676, study PRJEB28245) | human gut metagenome | biome: gut microbiome; material: fecal sample | place: Denmark | collected 2008
CGTGTTGCCGCTCCAACTGAAATAAGCTATCAGAATCTTGTGTTCCTGTGCATACATATTTGTAACTCCCAAAAGCATTGCCAGCAATGCGATAATCTTTGTTTTCATTGTCATTGAAATGTTTATATGATATTTTCTACTCTATAATTCCTATCTCACGAAGCCAGTCCTCCACACCGTTGGTGTTGCGCCCGCTTACATGAAAACCATCAAGGTGTTCCGAATCGGGTGTAAGTGCGACGATACGGTCCAATGTAGTCTCCCAGCCGGTTGTCGCATACGTACAGAATGGAATGACCGTCTTGCCGGAAAAGTCATAGGATTCGCTTTCGAGGAACGACCATATCGGCATCGGCGCATCGCCCCACCAGACGGGGCATCCTACAAAAATGATGTCGTATTGGTCCAGATTCTCCACCGTGCCGCTGAGTTCGGGGCGTGTGCCATTCTCCAATTGTTCACGTGCCACTTCGGTACATTCCGTATAATCTTCGGGATACGGCTCGACGGTCTCGATGCGGTAGAGCGTGCCGCCTGTCAGTTCAGCGATGCGTTCCGCCACGGTCCCCGTATTATTGGTGCGGGTGAAGTAGGCTATAAGGATGTTGCTACCGTCCGCAGGTTCATCTGGATTGCCCGGTTCATCCGGATTATCAGGGTCGTCAGGGTCGCTTGGTGTTTCGGGTAGTTCTGTTCCCGGTTCTTCCGCTACGGGGTCATCGTCCCCGCAGGCACTGAAGGTGAAGGCGGCAAACGCCATCATCAGGTAAACAAAATATTTTTTCATTGTTTTCATGTTTTATTGGTTATTCTCCTTTGTAACTATTGTATTCCTCGTCCGTTACCGGTGCCAGCCACGTGACGCCGCCTTTGTCCAGCTGTGTACCGATTGCAATATGTGTAAACTCGCTGTCCGGAGCCGCACCATGCCAATGCACCACGTCAGGGGCAATCTTTACAACGTCGCCCGGCAACAAGAGTTGGATGGGTTTCCCCTTTTCCTGATAATAACCTTTGCCAGAGGTGCAGAGCAGGAGCTGTCCTCCCTTGTGACTGTGCCAACTGTTGCGGCATCCGGGCGCAAAGGTCACGTTGGACACCGTACAACCGAAGCCGTCCTGCGGAGCGACGTAACCTTGCAGCCACGCATCACCCGTGAAGTTCGGATTGCCCTGCATAAGTGTGCCGCGTGCAAACGGGTCGTCATCCTTCAGCCCGTTCACCAAGTTTGTCATCTGGCGGAGTTGTCCCTCCGTGATGCCTTGTCGCAGGCAGATGGCAGAATGCGAGCGCAGCATCGGTTCCACGCCTTTGCCAAGAGAGGCGAGGATGGACACAGTGGCAAGTTCACGTTCCTGCCATGTCAGCACGTCGCGCTCAAAGATGTCGCAGAACAAATGTTCTTTCAGAAACTGCTCGATGACAGGGGCGAAGGCGGCGTAACCGGTTTTGGGCGCATCGACAGGAGCGCCGCTCAACTTTTCAAGGAGTTCCGCCCCACGGGTGTATTTGTCGCGATTGTCGGATACGGGTGATGCGTCATGCCCTACGGTATCGGTAATGCCCTGTGCCTTGCGGTTGTCCAATACTTCCATAAAGGTCTGCAGGGCACGCAGGCTGCGGGGAAATCCGCAATAGGCGTAGGCGTGTACCAACACTTCCTTGATTTCATTCACTGTCATTCCGCTGTCCAGTCCGCGGGCAAGGGAAATTTTCAGGTTCTCCAAGTCACCACATGCTGTGGTCGCGGCGATGGCTACGATGTTTTGCTGACGGATACTCAGCGTGTCCGCCTGCTGTGCCCGTAACGTTCCGCACAGGGCAAGCAGACAGATGGCCAGGGATAAAAATCTTGTTCTCATATAAGTCAATCTTTTATAATTTATTCTCTGATGCAAAGTTACGTCCCTGACTGCCTCCCGTCCATACACAGATTACAGAATGAAGCACCAATATCAACGAATGCAGATTATAATGGAAAAAGCATCCCCGGAACTCCCGTCCCAAGGATGCTTAGGTCAGTCATTATTTAGAATGAAACTCAGAAGAGTAGTGTCAATCCAATTTCTTCTCTTTCAGCCAGGCGGAGAGCAGGTCGGCAAGCTGCACGTTGTTCTTTTCCGCAAACAGGAAGTGTGAGTTGCCCTTGATGCCCTGCTCCGGCAGGTGGACCACAGTGGCATTTCCGCCGTGACGGTTGATGCATTCGACAAACAGGCGTGCCATCTGTAAGCGTACACGCCAGCTGTCCATAGCCCAATTATCACTTGGCTTGTCGGGAATGTAATCTCCGTAATAGATAATGATGGGGAAACGTGTCAGTTTCTCAAAATCGGCAAGAGGTATGGCCGTGGCACCCAATGCCCCGAACGGACTGATGGTCTGTAATGGTTCGGGAGTTTCACCTTCGGGAAAGACGAAGCCGCTCCCCGGTTCGTAGGACACAATGGCACATACCTTGTCGCTCTTGATGGCCGCGTGCCAGCCCGGCCCGCCACCTTGCGAATGGGTGACGAGAATGCCACCGCCAATCTTATCCATCAATGCGGCCACATCGGTAGCAATCAACTGCTCATCGTAAGCTCCCGTGTTGGGCGTGATTTGACGGAAGAATTGATCCAAAGCCTCCTCCGACTGTGGGAACTGGCTGCCCTCATAATATTCCGGCCAAACGCCCATGCGGAAATTCTCAAACCAGAACTGGTCATCGGGCGTGGCTTTGACGGCTTCATCCACCGTGCTGCGTCCGGCACGTCCCCGGCGTGGCTGGTCTATCAGGTATGTGCTGAAACCACGACGCAGGAAGAGGGTGGAGAACCCTTCACGTCCGTCGGGTGTGCTTTCCCAAGTCTTTGCAGACTGTCCGGCCCCGTGCAGGAATACGATCGGATTTTTGCGGGCGTTTGCCGGAATCTGGTAAGACACGTAGGCGTGGTCGCCGTGCAGGGCCTGTCCGTCCGGCTTCAAAGGCTGGTGCGTGTCGTAAGTACCTTGCGCGGTCTTTATTGTTCCGCCGATTAAGAAACTGCCTTGCTCTCGGATGGCAAGAATACTGTCGTTCCCGATTGTCAGTCCGCCTTGTCCCTGAGAAGGCGGTTGTCCGCAAGAGGCGCACAACGCAAGCAATGCAGACACGATGATGTAATTGATGTGTTTCATTTGATTTATATTTTGAATTATTTTCCCTTTCTGCTGTTTTTGAGTCAGCCCATAGCACAACATTTGTTCAAGTGCCTGGCTACCTCATCCATAGTTTCTTTCTGTTCATCGGGCATTTTGTTGTCTGCTGATGTTCTTGTCCCTCCAAATACGTCACTCATAGGCATTCCACCCAAAAGGACGTCCATTTCTTTGACTTCTGCGTCCGTCAGCATGACATTGGCCGCTCCGACATTTTCCTGTAACCTGTCAAGTTTCCGTGTGCCGGGTATGGGCACTATCCAAGGTTTCTTACAGAGCATCCATGCCAGTGAAATCTGGGCAGGCGTAGCATCCTTCTCTGCCGCAATGCGGCGGAGAAGCTTCAGCAAATTGCTGTTCTTTGCGTAGCTTTCCGGCCGGAATTGCGGCATTGTGGCACGGTAGTCCGTACCTGTTTCAAAATGTGAGGCGGCGGTGTAGCGGTCAGACAACAGTCCGTTGGCAAGCGGTGAGAACGCCACCAGCCCGATACCCAACTCTTCCAACACGGGGAACAAGGCCTCGTGCCATCGTGCCATCATTGAATAACGGTCCTGTACGGCTGTAAGCGGACAAATGGCATTTGCCCGGCGGATGTCTTCTTCCGATGCTTCCGAAAGTCCCCAATAAAGCACCTTTCCCTCCTTTATCAGGTCTTGTACCACGCCTGCAACCTCTTCCACCGGTACATCATGGTCAGGACGATGCTGGTAATAAAGGTCGATGTAATCTGTCCGTAACCGGCGGAGCGAACCTTCCACCGACTTCCGTATCGTGCCGGGACGCGAGTCGGGTATCAGGGGATAAGGCATGCGGCCGCTTTCCAGATCAAAATGCAACCCGAATTTGGTGGCGATGACTATTCTGTTCCGATACGGCTTCAAGGCATTGCCGAGAAGCTCTTCGTTGTCGTGCGGACGTTCAGCTGTACCATACACCTCTGCTGTATCAAAAAAAGTATAACCCAGATCCACGGCCTTTGCCAGCAGTTCCGTCATATCCTTCCGGTCGGCGGGCGCACCGTAAGCATGGCTCATCCCCATGCAGCCCAACCCCACGGCTGATACACGCAGGCCTCTGGTTCCCAAGTTTCTGTATTTCATTGTATATTATTTATAACTTATTTTGTTTTTGATTCCTTCATGCTATGTTTTTCCTTCCACCACAATTGCCATGAATTCACCACGTTCTGCCATACGATGTAACAGCTTGGCGCCACGGAAATGACAGGAGTGAGGTAGGTGTAGGATACCCAGATGGCAAGTATCGTGTTCTTCTGGCCGAAGCCCTGGCCGCAACTGATATAGTCGTTGCAACGCCTGCCCACCAGTTTTCCGATGCCGAACTGCCAGGCACATGCCACCAATGCCGAAAGGGCCAGCAGCCACATGACATGCGGGTCGAAGTGGCTGTTTACCACCGAGCGCAGTGTCAGTCCGATGGCTATTATCAGGGAAATTCCCCACAGGTAGAACGCGAGGCTTCCGCAGAGCCGCACGACCGCGGCATGCACTTTTGGCAGGAATTCCCGCAATGCCCACGCCGCAAGAAACGGGGTGATGAGCAACGGGAATACACGCCGCAGGATGAGCAGGAACTGCTGCCCGAATGAGCCTGCCGACTGCATTTCCACCAACGGGAACAGGGCGGGAATCATCACTGCCGCCACCAGGTTACTGATAATGGTATAGGTAGTCAGCGTGGTTTCATTGCCGCCCAGCCGTCCGGCTATGACCGCCGCAGCTGTTCCTGTGGGGACAATCAGGCAGACCAATGCCCCCTGCAGTACGATATGGTAAGCGAAATCCGGAAAGAAATGCAGCGGCAACGCCACTGCCAGACAGCAAACCAATTGTACCGTTATCATCCAGACGTGCCATTTGCAAATCTTCATTTCACGCGGATTGACCTTGCAGAAGGTGGTGAACAGCTGGATGAATACCATCAGTGGCAGGATATAATCGTTAGCTCCCTTCGCCAGCACCTTCAGCGGACTGAGCCACGGGATGTAGTGGAACATCAGATAGACGCCCACCCCGGCAAACATGCCGAGCGGAAGCGTCCACATCTTGAAGAAACGGATGATTTGCCCTTTCATCGATTCATTTCTCCTGTTTTACGTTCAGTCCCCCGAACACCCCGCTCATTTCCATTCCGTTCAGGGCATCATCGATGGCCTGAACTTCTTCCGGCGTAAACATGATGTCCGCTGCTCCCGCGTTTTCTTTCAGACGGGCAAGTTTCCGTGTGCCGGGTATGGGGACAATCCACGGTTTCTTGCAGAGCATCCAGGCAAGGGAAACCTGCGCAGGTGTGGCATGATGCGTATCGGCCAGACGGTTGATAAGGTCAAAAAGAGAACGGTTCTTCTCGAAACTTTCTGCCGAGAACTGTGGCATCGTGCTGCGGAAATCCGTCTTCGGGTCAAATTTTGTCTTGGCATTATAGCACTCGGTCAGCAGGCCGTTGGCAAGCGGGGAGAATGCCATCAGTCCTACGCCAAGCTCTTCGAGCGTGGGGAACAGAGCCTCGTGCCAGCGCGCCATCATCGAATAACGGTTCTGCACGGCTGTGACCGGACAGACTGCATGGGCGCGGCGCAAGTACGACTCGTCAGTCTCGGAAATTCCCCAATGCAGGATTTTACCCTTCTTAATGAGTTCCGCCATTGTTTCTGCCACGGTTTCCGGCTCTACATTCGGGTCAATACGGTGCTGAATGTAAAGGTCGATGTGGTCTGTCTGCAGACGGGCCAGCGAACCGTCAACCGACCGACGTATCGTTGCAGGTGAAGAATCGGCAATGACAGGCCACGGCCAGGGTACGCTGCGGTCCATCGTGATGCCGAATTTTGTGGCAAGCACCACCTTGTCTCGATAGGGTTTCAAGGCAGGTCCCACCAGGTTCTCATTGTCATGAGGGTCCGTCTGCGTGCCGTAACTTTCGGCGGTGTCGAACAGCGTATAACCTAAATCCACCGCCTGTGCCAGCAGTTCTGTCATTTCCCGCTTGTCAGCTGTCGCGCCATACGTGTGGCTCATGCCCATGCAACCCAGTCCCACGGCGGAAACGTGGAGACCGCTTTTCCCAAATTCTCTGTATTCCATACTTGTCTTATTCTTTAATTTCGGATAATTAAAAGAAAAGGCTTCTGCCCTTGTCCAGTTTCCCGATAGCTTCCATATCCTCGGCGGAAAGATGGAAGTCAAATACATTCAGGTTCTCTTCCATGCGGTTCTTATGCGTGCTTTTGGGTATGACTATCACGCCACGCTGGATGAGGAAGCGGAGAGCTGTTTGAGCGACTGATTTGCCATATTTCCCGCCGACAGCTTTCAGTACGGGATTGGAGAAATAATTGTTGCGTCCCTCGGCAAACGGTCCCCATGACATGAGCTGCGTGCCGAAAGGCTTCATGATTTCCTGCATCTTGCGTTCCTGATAAAACACATGCGTTTCAATCTGGTTTACCATCGGCTTGATTTCAACGGAATTGGCCAATTGAATAAAACGGCTGTCATGGAAATTCGATACGCCTATGGCACGTGCCTTGCCACTATGGTATGCCTCTTCCATGGCCCGGTAGGTACCCATATAGTCGCCCATGGGCTGGTGGATGAGCAATAAATCCACATAGTCGGTCTGCAGTTTGCGCAGAGATTCCACAATGGATGTCTTTGCACGTTCATATCCGGCATTGGAAATCCAAATTTTCGTCACTATAAACAGCTCTTCGCGGGGTATCCCGCATTTTGTGATGGCATTGCCCACCTGCTGTTCGTTGTAGTATGCCTGAGCCGTGTCTATCAGCCGGTAACCGGTCTTAATGGCATTTAATACACATTGTTCGCATTCCGATGGTGATACTTGATAAACACCATAACCCAATTGCGGCATCTTTACGCCGTTATTCAATGTTACATATTCCATAAATACTTTCTTTGTTTAGTTCTTTTTCAGATGCAAAATTATTTCGCGCAAATCTTTTGTTCTATACACAGATTACGGATTAAAGCACCCATATCAACGAAAGACACACCCTGCCAGCCGTTACTGACGAAACAACATTATTTATTCCTACGGTAACATTATATCGGTTCCTACAAGAACTCAGCCTTCTTGCAGAAAAGGACTCTGGTTTCCTTAACCGAAGCCCTTTTTCCTATACCTTGTTATATGGCCGCATTTACAGCCGGTTCTCTCTTACCATCCGCCGTACCCCTTCTTCCGGCATATTGAAGAAGCGCTGTTCCTTATTGAGCGAACGCATCTGTTGCATTTCTTCATCGGAGAGGGCGAAGTCGAATATCTGGATGTTCTCTTTGATGTAGTCGGGATTGGTAGCGCCGGGGATGACGGAGAAGCCTTCCTGGATGTGCCAACGCAGGATGATCTGCGCAGGCGACTTGCCATGCGCCTCAGCAATCTTCTTGATGACGGGGTCTTTCAGCAGTGCCCCGTTGCTCATTGCGCCACCCAACGGGAACCAGCATTCCACCTGTATGCCTGCAGCGGCAGCTTTCTTGCGCATCTCCAGACGTTGAGCGTAGGGGTGACATTCCATCTGGAGTACGGCAGGCTTGATGGTGGCACTGTCCATAATGGTATTCCACACCTCGTCGTTCGCATCGAAGTTACTGATGCCGAGCGCGCGCACTTTACCCATCTTCACAGCCTTTTCCATATCTTTCCACGCTCCCACGAAGTCGCCGAAAGGCTGGTGGACGTAGAGCAGGTCGATGTAGTCTAATTGGAGACGTTTCAGCATTTCGTCGATGGCTTTCAGCGTCTTGCCTTCGCCATATTCGTTGGGCCAGAGCTTGCTCGTTATCCAGATTTCCTCACGCGGGATGCCGCTTTCCTTGACGGCCTGACCCACGCCTTCTTCATCGTTGTAGGCATGTGCCGTGTCGATGTGGCGGTAGCCTGCTTTCAATGCGGTGAGGCACGATTGCCTGCAAATCTCGTTGGAGCCTTGCAGGAAGGTTCCCAGCCCGAAACGGGGCATCTCCACGCCGTTGTTCAACGTTACCAGCGGTACTCCCGCCGTAGTGGTTTTCTCTTGTGCGCTGAGGGCACATACGCTGCCGCAAACAAGTAGTGCGGACAGCAGAAGTTTCTTGAATGTGTTCATACTTATTTGATTTTAGTTGGTCTATTGTCTATTGCTTTCTTTGATGCTCCACAGCGACACGTGCTCGTTGCGGTAACGGGCGTTGGGGTTCACTTCGCCTCGCGCCAATAGCGGATCATCGGGCAAAGACCGGAACTGTATCGCTTTCTGCGGACAATTCTGGATGCAGGCAAAACAGAAGTCGCAGTCGCCTTCGGTTTTTACTCCTGTTGAAGTCAGTTCATAGTTGCCTCTCGGACAGACTTCGGTGCAGACGCCACAGCCGATGCAGGCATCCGTCACCCGGAAATATTTTTCACTACGTTTCAAGAAACCCACATCTGGGTCAAGACGTGAGAAGAACATGAATCCGTCATGATTGCGACGGTCGTCGTCGGTGGCGGGCTTTATCCATTTCCGCTGCCTGTCCAAATCTGCCTTTATCTTCTCCACCTGTTCGGGGATATGCTTGTCCATCTTCATCTGCTCGTTCATGTCGAAGTTAGGCAACCAGTTGTCCACCATCACAAGGGTGTTGATGTAATCGAACTTCGTGCCTGCCTTTCGGGATATGCCATCCCACAGTTCGGCGGCGTTGAAGTCGAGCATCCCATAGGTAAGGATGGCGAACTTATAATTTGCCTTGATGCGTGCCTGTTTGATGAAGTTGCGCACCATGTTGGGCGGCATATGCCCGTATATAGGATAGACGATGCCTATTTCCTCCGCCTCGAAGTCGTGCCGACCCTGCTTCACCATTTGGGGAATGCTCAGCAACTCGGTGTTTTCGTCAGACAGCTGGCGCGCAATATAGAGACTGTTGCCCGTGGCTGTAAAATAGAGAATGATTCTTTTCTTCTTTCCATTGCTGCACGAGGTTAGTGCGGTAGGCATTCCCAGTGCGGCGGCACCTGCTACCAATAATCCCATCCGTTTCAGTGCGTCGCGGCGGGATATGCCTTTGTTACTTGATTTATCCATAATTATTTTAGTTGTCAGTACGAAATCATCTGTGTCAGGAAATTATCAAACCATGCGGTCCACTCTCCTTGCACACCAAAACCATGTGGCCATCCTTCCAGTACATGCTCTTCCACCTGTACTCCGGCTTCACGTGCAGCATTGGCATTGGCAATGAACTGGCGGTAGAAAGGATCCTCCGTCCCATAAGTATAGAATGTGGGCGGAATGTTTCCGGCACGCAGGTCATCCACATTGTTGTTCGATACGCTCAACCGGCCGTAAAAGGAGTATATCATACCGATGGCACATACATCCGCAGACACTTTGTCAAGCTCATCGGGGACATATCCGTTGTCCAATGCCGTACCGTTTACCTGTCCGTCGAAATGCAATGCTTCATCACCACAAAGGATGCCGCCTGCGGAAAATCCTACCGATGCAATACGATCGGGGTTAATGCCATAATCTGCGGCATGGCTACGGACATAGCGGATGGCACGTGCCAAATCCAGACTGCCTTCTTCCATCGTATAGGGACTGACACGGTAGTTGACCACGAAGCTTTGCCAGCCCAGTTCCGCCAGACGCTCTGCCACGGGGGCGCCTTCATTCCCGCTGCGGAACATGAACGCTCCGCCGGGGCATACCATCACGGCTCCTTTCACCTTCACACCGTCAGGCACTGGATACCAAACCATATTTGGGCGGAAATCCGGGTCGTCCTGGTAATTCCCGTTGTTTACGGTATAATCAGTTTCGGTGGGCATATTGCCTTCCGGCCACAGGTAAATGTGTTCTGCATCCGGATCTTCTTCGGCTGGAGTTTCACCTATCGGGCCAAAGGGGGTATTGCTTTCCATGCTGCTGCAAGCTATGGCAAAATTAGCGGCGAGCAATAAGTAAAGTGTCTGAAACATTTTTTTCATACGCAAATCATCGGATAAAGTTTGTATGTATTCGTTTTTCTGTTTCAGACGGAACATTGCTATTCCGCAAATTTCGTAACATCCACGCCATATTATGGCCCAAAGTGCGCATTGTCTGAAGTCCTTCGGCATCCTGAAGAGCTTCGCCGGGATTGCGCCCGTGTACGCTGTTCCAGTATTGCGAGGGAACAACGGGCATATTAAGGATAGTGAAATACTTGTTCAGTCTGTCAAACGTGGCGGTAGCTCCTCCACGTCGGCAAACCACCACGGAAGCCGCCGGTTTATACTGAGCCAAATCTCCACTGGAATAAAACAACCGGTCCAGCAAGGCGCAGAGGCTTCCAGAAGGTCCGCCAAAATAAACTGGCGAACCGATGATGATACCATCCGATGCTTCCAGTTTGCCGCGCAACATCAGATAAGTTTCATCCTGAAAGACGCAGATGCCTTTCTCCTTGCATTTGTAACAACCGATACATCCTTGTACAGGACGATTGCCGATGTGGACAATTTCAGATATAATACCTTCTTCACTCAATGCCTTCGCTACTTCCGAAAGCGCGGTAAACGTATTCCCGTTACGGTGTGGGCTTCCGTTTACCAGCAACACTTTCAGTCGGTTGTCTTCATTTGCTCTTTCCATAATCGCAAAGCCATTTCACCGTCCGGGGGTCATAGTGTGAGAAAAACAGGCTGTGTCCGAGGTCAAGCTCGCGTATGGCCTGCATGTCTTCATCAGACAGGGTAAAGTCGAACACGTCGATGTTCTGCTCCATACGTTCCTTGCGGACGGACTTCGGGATGACAATCACACCGCGTTGGATAAGGTAGCGCAAGGCGGTCTGTGCGACAGACTTGCCGTATTTTTCACCGACGGCTTTCAGTACGGGATTGGAGAAGTAGTGGTTACGCCCTTCGGCAAACGGTCCCCATGCCATGATGTGCGTGCCGTATTGCTCCATAATCTGCTGCGCCTCTACCTGCTGGTTGAATACGTGTGTCTCCACCTGGTTGACCATAGGCGGTATTTCGCTGAACTCCGCCAGGTCGATGAAGCGGTCGGGATAGAAATTCGACACGCCGATGGCACGGAGCTTGCCTGCCTTGTACGCTTCTTCCATAGCCTGCCACGTGCCGTAGTAGTCATTGAAAGGCTGGTGGATGAGCAACAGGTCGATGTAATCGGTCTGCAGCTTGCGGAGCGACTCGTCAATGCTGGCCTTTGCCCGCTCGTATCCGGCATTGGCAATCCAAACTTTTGTTACAATGAACAGCTCTTTGCGGGATACACCGCAGTTTCGGACGGCATTACCCACATTCTGTTCGTTGCCATACGCCTGTGCCGTATCTATCAGCCGGTAGCCCACGCTGATGGCGTCTTTTACGCACCGTTCGCATTCCGACGGCGACACCTGATAAACTCCATAACCCAAAATCGGCATTTCAACGCCGTTTCTCAATTTTACTGTTTCCATATTCTTTGATGTATTAGTTAAATTCTTGATGCAAAGTTACGTTAGCAAAGCTTCGCCATCCATACACAGATTACAGAAAGGAGCACCCATTTCACTGAAAGGCCGGAAATAGCTCGGACAAGACTTCCGGAAGATTTTTAGCACCGTCCGAGGGCTTCCACAGGGCGAAAACTACAGAATAAGGGCTGTCGGAGGCTCGGATAGGGCTTATTTTCTTCGAGAACCGCTGTCCGCCCCCTCGGATGATGCTTATCCTGCAGGATTGGTGCTGTCCGAGCCTCAGACGGAGCTTATCCTGACGGATTGGCATTATCGGAGATTTTGGCTGCAAATGTTAATAAAACTAAGGTCTGACCTTAGCCTGCCTCAAGTCCGACCTTAGGGTATCAAAGGTCTGACCTTTGGTAGGCTCACTTCCGGAGTCATCTTTCATCGGTTCTCCTTCCAAAACCGGACAGCCCCGTCTATCCAGCCCTCCGCGCTTGTTCCGATGCCCAGTCCGAAGCCGTGTCGCAGGTTTGGATAGAGATGGAACTCTGCCGGGATGCCGATGGCCTGTAATGCTTCCGTGCGGCGGCGCATGATTTCAGGATTGGCAATACCGTCGTTCGAGCCGACCACGGAATAGGTCGGAGGGTCTTGTCGGGTGTATTCGCTATGTCCCGTATAGGCCATCACCACCGTTCGCGGGCGAGGAAGCTGTGCCGCCCCGAAGGCTGCCGTACCGTATGAACCGATATAGGCCGCCATCCGCGCCCCGGCCGAACTGCCCCATACGGAATAGCCTGCCGTATCTACCTGCAATTCCGCAGCATGGCGGAAAATATATTCAATACCCGCCGCCAAATCCTCACAAGCTGTCTGTGCGCTGCCAGTCTGGTATTGGATTACAAAGGCATTGTATCCCATCCGGCTCAACGCCAGTGCATGTGGGAAACCCTCGTGGATGGAACCCACATACGAAAATCCACCCCCGGGACAGATGACGGCAAACGGCGCGCCCGGTCGTCCGCGGAAAAAGAACAGTCCGGCATCCTCACGCCCCAAGTCGTAATAAATTCTACGCCCGGCTGCTACCGAGTCAATCATCTGATTGATATAGCCCACGCACCTTTCCGCATCAATATAATTATGGTAAGGAAGCAGGCGTGCCACCTGCGAAAGCGGCATCTCGCTGTCGTATCCCCATTCCAAAGGAAGAATATATTGCGAGAAGCCTTTGAAAGCCGGATGGTTCAAGACATCATGTATGGTGCTTGACATCGTAAGATGTTGTGCCGGAGTGGAAGGAACAGAAGATGAGACTTTCCCATCATCACAGCCGTTGAAAGAAAATAAAGCCATAAGCAGACAAAGTTTTATAAACATTCTGACAATCATTTATGCAACATCACTTTTTGTTCATACCGGATGCAAAGTTAGGACAGTCCCGGCCATCTGCCTATACACAGATTACTGATTATAGCACCAATTCCGACCAATGCGGACATGCCGGGAGTTGCCCTTAAACCCATTTCACGGAATCTGATACCCATTTCACTGAAATCTGTCTTTTACGTGTTAATAGTCAACAGTTTTCATTACCTTTGGAGGGTAGAATAAAAAACAGAATTTATGGGTGATATATTGGACTTGAAAACGATACACGACTACAACCAGTTCCTCGGGCTGGAAACGCTGAACCCGCTGGTCAGCTTCATTGATTTCTCGAAAGTGGAGGTGCTTCCCCACCGTCGCAAGTGTTTCAACTTTTACGGCATTTTCCTGAAAGAGAAAATCCACGGACCGCTGACATACGGGCGCAGCAAGTATGATTATCAGGAAGGCACCCTGGTGTTCGTGGCTCCCGGGCAGGTGGCGGGCATTGACGACGATGGCTCAACGCCGCATCCGCAGGGATATGCCTTGCTTTTCCATCCCGACCTGATACGCGGCACGTCGCTGGCCTGCAAGATGAAGGACTATACCTTTTTTTCTTATGAGGTAAATGAAGCCCTGCACATGTCCGAACGCGAACGGCAGACCGTCTTCAACTGTTTCGGTGAGATACAGGAAGAACTCCAGCACTCTATTGACAAGCACAGCCGGAGCATCATCATTTCAAATATCGAGGTGTTGCTCAACCACTGCCTCCGTTTCTACGACCGTCAGTTTGCCTCCCGTGCCGTACTCAACAGCGATGTATTGACCCGCTTCGAGGCGCTGCTGAACAATTATTTCAACTCGCGCAAACCGGAAGAACTCGGGTTGCCTTCGGTGGCATGGTGTGCCGACCAGCTTCATTTCTCCGCCAACTATTTCGGTGACCTTGTCAAGAAACAGACAGGCAAATCCGCCATAGATTACATTCATCAGGCAGTCATCGGCAAAGTAAAAGACCGACTGTTGGAGACCAACAAAACAGTCAGTGAGATAGCATACGAAGTCGGTTTCCAGTATCCGCATCATTTAAGCCGGTTGTTCAAGAAAGTAGCCGGATGCACGCCGAATGAATATCGGGTACAAACAGGAATGGTATAATTATAAAGTATAAAGAGGTTGTATCAAAGTAGATGTTGATATCCATTCCCCCTCCTCCCCGGAGGAGGAGAATTGAGATACCACCATGCATTTCGATACACCCTCTTCCGTTTACAACTTCATACCACGTGCTTCTCGGTGTTCTATTCCCAATCTGCTGCCTATGATAATATGGTCATGGATGGTAATGTCCGACTTCTGTACCGCCTGACCACCCTGTTCCTGCCCCTGACTTGGCGTTTCCTCATGCTTGGGAGCCAGTTCCAACTGTATCTTGCGGTCGAGGGCGGCAAGCTCGGACTTCAACAGCTTCAGCTCATCCTCCTTCTTCCATGTCTTGCCCGCAATCTCCCGCAACTGCGGTATCTCGCGTTCCAGCACTTCGTTCTTTTCCTCGTACTGCCTGATAATCGCAGGAATGTGCTCCAACGCATTGAGGAAGTTCACGGCGGCGGCATGGGTGTCCACCATCGCCAGATGACCGTTGTTGTACTTGTACTTATAGTGCCCCTCGATGACAAAGCGGTTGTCGATGGTCTCGCGCCCGTCACAAATCATCCGCTCGCTGACGACCTTGACGGGAAAGCCGTATAGTTCTCCGATTTGCAGGTACTGTCCGCCCGTCGTGGCATTCTTGGCTATCTCCTGCAACTTCCTGCCAATGGCCTTCTCGTCGGTCGTGCTTAGCCCGTCAATCCGTATCGGGTTGAGCCGGTTGCCGTCCCTGTCGGTCTTGGCAGCAGCGGTGAACTTCTCCCAATCTTCCGTCATGGCGGCGATAACGGCTTTGTTGTCGGCCAGTTCTTTGGTCTTGCCCTCCAGTTTCCATTCCGAATCGCGCTTGCCCCTGTTGAACGACTTGCGCTCACCTTCCAGCGAGGCTATCTTCTTTTCGAGCTTTGCCTTGTCGAGCAGGTCCGTATTGCCGGACAGAATCGCCATATATTCCGAGAAATTCATGCCCGACTTCTCGTCCATCGCCCCCTCGTCGATGGTTCGTGCGCCCATCGCACCGCTTTTCAGCTGCGAGATAAATGTCTGCTTGCAATGCAGCAGGTTGAACTTGTACGAGTCCAGCGACTTCTCCACTGCGTAGATGATGACATCCACCTTGTTGTCCGCATAGAGCTTGGCTATCTCGTTACCTTTCCTGACCGCCCGGCCGTCACGCTGTTGCAGGTCGGATGGGCGCCAGGGACAATCTAAATGATGGATAGCGACCGCCCTGCGTTGGGCGTTCACGCCCGTGCCGAGCATACTGGTAGAGCCGAACAGCACCCGCACATAACCGTTGTTCATCGCCTCTATCACCGCCTTGCGTGCCTTCTCGTTCTTGCACTCCTGAATGAAGCGGATTTCGTGGGCGGGTATGCTGTAGTCCTCCACCAGCTTGCGCTTGATTTCGGTATAGACGCTCCAGCCGCCACCGGGCTGGTACGTGCCCAAATCCGAGAAGACGAACTGCGTCCCCTTGTGGGCGTCATACCTGCGGTAATACTCCGCTATCATCCTGGCGCAATGGCTCGCCTTGTTGTCGGGGTGGTCTTCATACGCCGGGTCTATCATGCGCATATCAAGCGCCATTTTCCTTGCATAGTCCGTAGCGATGAGCATCTTCGCCTTTTCTTCCGTTTCCGACAGCGGCGGTCTGCCCAGAATGGTCGCATCGCCCGACTTGGCGAACTGCATCAGCTTTCCGATGAACACCTCCTGGTCGGGCGTAGGCGGTATGTGATGCAGTATCTCGTTCTTCTTCGGGCGGTCCACGCCCACGTCCTCCGCCGTGCGGTAGTCGGTTATCTCGTTGTAGAACGCCGCCAGCTCCGGCACCTTAATAAAATAGCGGAAGCGTTCCTTCTGCACGATGCTGTTCGTCACGTTGAACTCGAAGTCGGTCGTCTTCTTGGCGAATATCGCCGCCCATGCGTCGAAGCAGCGGATGTCCTGTTTCTCCAGCGCCTTCGGACGCAGGTACTTGAACAGCAGGTACAGTTCCGTCAGCGAGTTGCTGATGGTCGTGCCGGAGAGGAACGTCGCCCCCAAGTCCCGGCCAGTGCGCTCCTGTATGGTGCGGATGGCGAACAGCAGGTTCAGCGCCTTCTGGCTTCCTTCTGAATTGCCCAGACCCGCCACACGGTCGTGACGGGTGTTGAACGTCAGGTTCTTGAACTGGTGGCTCTCGTCGATGAACAGGTGGTCGATGCCCATCTGCTTGAAGTCCGCCACGTCGTCCGTCCTTGTCTTTATGGCGTATTCCACCTTTTCGAGTTTCGCCTGAAGGTTGACTTTCCTTTTCTCCAATCCACGCAGCATGGCTCGTGACACGTCCTTGCCTTGGGTGCGCAGCACTTCGAGGTTTTCCTTCACCGTGTCCAGCTCCTCCTGCAGGATGCGCTGCTGCAACTCCGGCGACTGCGGGATTTTCCCGAACTGGTCGTGCGACATGATGATGCAATCCCAGTCGTTGTTGCGGATGTCGTTGAAGAAACGCACGCGGTTGGCGGCGGCAAAGTCCTTCTCCGAGGCGTAGAGGATGCGGGCGTTGGGATAAGCCTTGCGGTAGGTCTCGGCTATCTCGCGCACGTTGGCTTTCAGCCCGATAATCATCGGCTTGTGTACCACTCCCAGACGCTTCATCTCGTGCGCTGACACGCACATTATCAGCGTCTTGCCGGTTCCGACCTCATGGTCGGCTATCCCGCCGCCGTTCTGTTTCAGCATCCAGATGCAGTCCTTCTGCGAGGGGTACAAGTCCATTATGCCCAAGCCTTTCAGGTCCAAGTCCGGGAACTTCTGGTGCGATCCGTCATACTTCGGGCGCACGAAACAGTTGAACTTGTCGTTGTACATGTCCGTCAGCCGCTTCTTGAACTCCGGCGACTGTTCCTCCAGCCACTCGGTAAAGCCGTTTCGTATCTCGTCAATCTTCGCGTTGGCAAGCTGTATGCCCTCGCTGTCACGCACCTTGATGTCGTTGCCGTTCTCGTCCTTTCCGATGCTTTTCATCATGTCGGGGCAGGTGTTGTGCAGGGCGTGCTTCAGCAGGTTCATGCCGTCGTAGTTGCGGTAGTAGCCCTTCACAAGGAATTCGTCCGTGATTTTCATCGTCCGATAGGCGCATTTCACCGAATACTCGTCGAGGCTCTCCGAGTAGGTTATCCGCACCTCCGTGTCGAACAGGCGGCTCATATAGGCGGCATACACGCCCGTGGGTATCCAACGCTCCCCGAAGTTGAAGTCCAGGTCCTCGAAAGGGATTTGTTCGGGTACGCTCTCGCGCAGTGCCGCCAAAGCCTCCTGCGCCTGCGGCATCATCCCGTGGCCCTCATGTCCCTTTATCCATTCCTCCACATCAGCTACTTTCTGCACCACGTTTCCGGCGATGAAACTGTCAGCTATCTCGTAGCCGTCCGCCAACGGGTTGTAGAACACCCGTCCTTTCAGGACTTCGAGCATCTCCGCCTGCGGCAGGTCGCAGAGAGATTCCATGTAGGGCAGGTTCACGCCGCCGTACAGGTTGAGCGAGGCGGACAGGGCTTCTTCGGGCGACTCCACCTCGACAAGCGTTTCCTGCGAAAAGGAAACGGGACGGTCGAAGATGTCCGCCTTGACGAACTGCCCGTTCTCGCCGCGTTCCAGCGAGAGCATGTTGCGCCCTGAAGCGTCCATCAGGATGAGCTTCGCGTTGTGCTTGGCATTCAGGTTGCCGTAGCGCATGACGAACTCGTCGTAGTAGGTGTTCAGGTTGCGGCGCAGCAGGGCGTTCTCCTCGTGGTTCTCCGCTTCGTAAGCGTAAAGCCGCTCGTAGGTGTTGCGCAAGTCGATGTAGAGTTGCGCCTTCTGCGCCTGCATTCCGTCCATGTCGAGCGGCTGGAAGGTAGCCCCGTAGCGGGTGACATCCTTCAGCACCCCGATTTGGAAGCGGACGCCGCCCGTGTGTTCCCATACCAGTGAGCCGTCTTTCAGGTGCGGCTCCATTATGCCTTTGAACGGGCGCGGTTTCATTGCTTCCTCTTTCCTGCGCTGCCGTTCTTCCGGGGGCAGGGCGGCTTCCTCCCCGCGCATCTCCCTTTCCACACGCTCTATCTGTTTTTTCGCCCGCACTTCGTATGCGTTCTCTATCGGATAGACAGTTTGCACCTTTTCCGCTTGCTTGGCGGCATTGGCATCCATCTTCTCCTTTCCCAAACGGCGCAGTTCGGCACGCCGTTCGGGAGTGAGCGACATCATCATTTCGTAGAAGCCGTTGATGGGCGGGTTGGTTTCCCAGTCCAGACTACGGTAAACGGCATCCTCCGGGTCATCGTCTATGGCAGGCTTCTCTACAGGCGGTTCGGGCATGGGCTGTTCAGCTTCTTTCGGCTTCACCTCTATCTGTTCCAGTTCCGACGGGGAAAACAGCGGCTGTTCCTGCTGCTTTTTGCGTTTGGACTTGCCGCCTTTCTTCCTCTCCGGTTTCAGCCCGCGTTCCGCCATCCGCCGTTCCTCCTGCGTGTAGCCAAACAAATCGTATAAGTCCATTACCGCGGCTTCAGGCCGTTTTGTTCCCATCTCCTGCGCTACGGCTTGCGCCGGTTCCGCCTTTGGCGGCACCGGATTTTCTTCTCTTTTCATCTCCGGCTGTTGCCCGGTAACCGCCTTGATGTCATTCTCTTTTTTCGTCTCTGCCAGTGTAGGCTGTACAGCTATGGTCTGCCGGGGTTCCAGCCTTTCACCCTTGATGCCGTTGTAGCGTTCCAGGTCCAGCCTTGCCGACAGGTCGTCCGACAGCATCCGGTACAGGTCCGTGGCGATGCCCTCCACGCCGCCGCTGTGCGTATAGACGATGGCAGGCTTGCCGTAAGGGTCGGTGTCACGTTTCGCGTCAGTGTGGATGATATGTTCCGGGTGGTCGAACAGATACCCGTTGGTGACAATGTTCGTATGGTTGTTCTTCACGACATCGCCAAACTTCCTGTCCTCTTCGGAAAGCTCCTCCTTGCCTTCGTTCTTTTGCAGGACAATCAGGTCACAGCCTACTTCCGTGTTGGCATTTTCCGTGAACAGGTTGTTCGGCAGGCGGATGGCGGACAACAGATCCGCTTTGCGTGTCATCATGTAGCGTGTGCCGCCGTTGCCCTCCGTGTCCAGCACGCCCCGCGAGGTAATGAACGCCACGATGCCGCCGTCACGCACCGCGTCCAGCCCTTTCAGGAAGAAATAGGTATGCACCTTCCTTGCCGCTATTCTCCGGAAGGTCGAGCCGTTCTCAAACTCAGGGTCGAACACGGCTATGTCCCCGAAAGGGATGTTGGATATGGCAAGGTCAAACCGGTTCAGGAACGGCTTTTCTATCTTCTCGAAGCCTTCCGTGCGTATCTTCTGCTCCGGGTACAGGTGTCCCAGCATCTTGCCTGTCAGCAGGTCTTTCTCGAAGGCCATCACCTCTGCCTGTGGGTTGTCCGACAACACCGAGCCGATGAACGCGCCCATGCCTGCCGAAGGCTCCAGCACGAGCTTCGGGCGTACCTTCCTGTCGTGCAGCACGTCCGCGATGGTATCCGTGATGGCCTGCGGCGTGTAGAACGCCGTCAGCACCGAGGCTTTCAGCGAATCCACATACCGCTTGTACTCCGTTTCATCCCTGCTGTTCTCCCGGATGATGCGGTGCAGCTCCACCGTAGGCGCGAACAGTTCGAGGTCGGACTTCGCCCAATGCACGGCGTCGGAGAGTTCCCTTGCCGGGTTCAGGATGCACTTCAGGCCCCCGAAGCCGCAGTAACGCTCCAGCAGCGCACGTTCCCTTTCCGTCGGGGTGCGGCGCTCACGGTCAAGCGTGAACGCCGTGCGTACCGCCTCGATGTTGTCGCGCAGCTTCTGTTTCCTATTGAACGCCATGGCCTTCCTCCAGATAAAGCACGACGGTTCCCACCAGTTCCGTATAGAGCAGGTCATGGGCAGGCGACAGGGCAAAGGTGTCGTCCGACGTATCGTAACCGGCGAACAGGTTTTTCAGATAGGGGTACAGGTCGCGGCAGAACGCCTCGCGTCCGGATTCCGGCACCTCGTCGGCAAACTCCCTCTCCACGACCTCTGTCAGCAGGGCGTAGGGCGAGAAGTGCAGCCCGCGCAGCAGGACGCGCATGGCTTCCTCGTGAGCGTGTTCCACCGTGCCGCCCGACAGCCTTTCCTTTTCAAAGGTTACGGTGGCGGCTTCCTCCCTTTCTGTGATAAGGTCCGTGTCGGATACTTTGTCGGGATGGTATTTTCTCAGGTAGTCCAGCAGGTACAGCCCGTAGTAGGACAGCTCCGCCGGAAGGGTTTTCTTGTTCTGTTTCATTTTCTGATGGATTTAGTGGTGAAAAACGGATTTTGGATTTTGATAAAGGAGAAGAAAAAGGCACCCGGTATCCCTCCGAGTGCCGCCACTAAATCCACCGTAAAACAATGCTTCAACGTATTGAAACAGATTATGAACAGTGAATCAGTGGCAAAAGTAATGCAAATCGAGGGGAGAACAAAATAAGCGAGCTTATTTTTTATTCCGAGATGCAGCTTACTTTATCAAAATTTATACATTTATTTTCTTCCTCCTCTCTTGTTTATGGATTTTCTTGTCGATTTATTTTCAGGAAAGATGAATTTCGTGTTGAAATCCGCGTCGAAAGCGACTGCTGCGCTGAACGGCTTGCCCTGTTTGCTCTTGAAGCTGCTGAGGACGCCCGTTTTTCCCTTGGCCAGCAGGTCGGTCATTTCCGCATCGGTGAGCGTCCGGCCGGCTATCTGGCGGAACACCGGCAGGGCGCAGTCCGGATTGTCGCAGCGCACCACCTTGCCGTAGAACCGCATCGTGCCCGTGCCGCACTTGGGGCAGGTACAGCCCGATGCCTTGTGCCCGAAGATTTTATCACAGGCGAGCAGTTCCGTGGTGATTTTCCGGGTGTAGCCCTCGATGTCGCGGATGAAAGCCTCGTGCGGTGTTTGCCCTCTTTCTATTTTTGCCAGTTCCGCCTCCCAGCGTCCCGTCATCTCCACGTCGGCGATGTCCATGCCCTTCACGATGGAATACAGGGCAAGCCCTTTCTCCGTCGGCACAAGCGACTTCTTCACGCGCACCATGTACTCCCTTTTAAGCAGGGTCTCGATGATGGCGGCGCGGGTGGCGGGCGTGCCGATGCCGCAGTCCTTCAACGCCTGGCGCACTTCCTCGTCCTCCATACCCTCGCGTCCGGCGGTCTCCATCGCCGCCAGAAGGGTACTTTCCGTGTGGAGCGGTTTCGGACGGGTCATGCCCGAGCTCATCGAGCAGCCGTTCATTGCCAGCGTGTCGCCCTCGTTCCAGTCTGGCAGTACGGTGTCTTCCTTGTCCTCATCATAGACCGAACGCCAGCCCGCCTTGCGTACGATGCAGCCTTTCGTTTCAAACTCCACGCCTTCGCATTCCGCCCGGACGGTGGTCGTGTCCTTGACGCACTCCGGGGAGAACGCCTCAATCATGCGCCCCACAATCATGTCGTAGATAAGCTGCTCGTTCTTGTAGAGCGCCAGCGGACGGTTGGGTGTCACCAGCAACGCATGGTGGTCGGTCACTTTCGAGGCGTCCACGCTGCGACGGTTCAGTGCGTCCATGCTTTTGATTTTATCGGCAAACAATGAATGGGCAGATAATCTTTCAAATAACAAGGGTACTTCGGCAAACGCGTCCTCCGGAATGTAGCGGCTCGATGTTCTCGGATAGGTGATGAGCTTTGCCTCGTAGAGCGTCTGCACAAGGTCGAGCGTCTGTTCCGCCGTGAAGCCGTGCTTCGTGTTCGCTTCCTTTTGGAGCGTAGTCAGGTCGTACAGCAGCGGAGGGTTCTCCACCTTCTCCTTCTTTTCGACTCTCACGATGGTGGCGCACATCTGTTCCTTTACCTTATTATGTAATGTAGCTGCCTTTTCCTTGTCTTTCCATTTCTCTACCGAGGAGAATTTTACAACCTCGTTCACGCTCGCCGACGGCGTGGTGAAATGAAGCTGGTGTACCGGTTCGGGTGTGAAACGCCTGTTTTCCCAGAATCGCTTGCAGACCATCGCCAGCGTGGGTGTCTGCACCCGTCCGACGGAATACGTGCCCCGCCCGGCGGCTACCGACAATGCCTGCGTGCCGTTGATGCCCACCAGCCAGTCGGCTTCACTTCTTGCTTTGGCGGCAAGGTATAGGCTGTCATACTCGTGCCCGTCCTTCAGCTCTTTCAGTCCCTTGCGGATGGCGGCGTCGGTCAGCGAGCTTATCCACAGCCTTTGGAACGGCAGGGTGCAGCCGGTGTAGGAATACAGGTACCTGAATATCAACTCGCCTTCACGGGCGCAATCGGTCGCCACGATGATGCCCTCGCTCTCGTTCCACAATTTTGTTATCACCTTGATTTGCTTCACCGAAGCCGCGTCCGCCTTACAGCCTTTGTCCGTTTTCACCTGACGGGGTATGAGTTCAAACCTTTCGGGGATGACGGGCAGGCTGTCGCGCCGGAAGCCACGGATGCCGTACCCGTCGGGCAGGGCGAGCTGTACCAAATGCCCAAGCGCCCATGTCACGTGGTAGCCGTTTCCTGTGAAATACCCTTCTTCTCTTCTCATTGCGCCGACAATCCGTGCTATCTCACGGGCGACGCTTGGTTTTTCTGCCAATATGGTAATCATGTCTTTCTCTGTTTAATCTGTTGATACTTTTGTTTTTGTTGGGGTGGAAACGGGGCACGGCCTTGTTTGTGGGATATGCGCGCAAGGCGGTGTATGCTCCCCGTTTCACCCGTCAATCATTTTGGAATGGATTTAGTGGCGGCAATCAGGATACCTTCATGCCTTTGGATTTTCTGGTCTGCTGTTTCTGCTGCGTTTCATTCTTCGGGGCGGTCTGTCCCTGTTGCAGCGGCTCCTTCACATGCTTCGTGGCTTCGTTGGTCTTGCCCTCGTTGTTCACGGCGAGCTGCGTGCGGCTCTCGTTGGACGGGGCGACGGTCTGCGCAAGGTCGGGGTTCTGCGAGTAGGTCAGCGGACGGCCTTTCTCGAAGCTGAACTTCAGGTATTTCGTACAGGGCTGCCCTTGGTCGTCCTTAGCGTTGGCAAGCACCACCGTCTTGCCCGCCACGTAGTCGGCTTTCTGTTGGTCGGTGAACGTGTCGTCCTTCCATTTGCTTATCGGGCGGATGCTGCCGTCCTCGTTCGTCCACGAGCGGTTGCGGCGTTGCCCCTCTCCGTTGTTCTCCTGTTTCTGTCCTTGTGCGTCGGGATTGTCCTGTGATTTTCCCTGACGCTGCGCCTGCTGCTGCCTCGGCTGTCCCGGCACGAACTCCACATCGCGCTTGTCGGCGTTCACCTGAAGCATGGCCTCGAACTTGCGCCCGTTCTTGAGCGTCACCTCCTTGGGCAAGGCAAGTCCGGCGCGGAGGATGTCCTGTTCCGCTTTCGACAGGGCAGTCTGCCCGATTTTGCTGGGGATGCGCACCTTGTCGGCAAGCACGTCCACGACTTCATTCGTCAGGCGGTCGATGCTGATGTAGTGGGGCTTGATTTCCCCCGTCTTCTCGTTGGCGAAGTTGATGAGCTTGCCGAGGTTACCCGTGCGTTTCAACGCTTTCTTGTCCTCGTCGGTGAACGTGTAGCCCCTGTGGGGGATGTCAAGACGCGGTTCGTTTCGGATGAAATGGGGTGTCAGCTTCAGCGTGCCGTCCTCCGCCTTCTTGAACGAGAGTCGGGCTTGCAGTTCGTAACTGTCCCCTCCGAAATTCGGCTTCACCGTCACCAGCCCTGTCTTGCCGTAGTTCATCAGGGCTTTCATGTCCTTTTCCGACAGTTGCTCCCTGTCGATACCGCACTTGCGCAGTTCTTCCCAGTCCACCTGGTCATCCGCTATCAGGTTCGGCTTCTCCTGCTTCTGTTGTGTTTCAGCTTCTTGTGGCTGCTGCACATTCTGTTTCTGTTCTTCTTTTTTCTGTTCCATTTCTTCTGTCTTTTTAATGGGTTCGTTGCTTTCTTTTTTTACATTTTCCGTTGCCTCCTGCTGGTATTTGGAGGTGTCCACCTTGTGCGGGGCGAGCATGTCGGCGTTCGCCAGCGGGTCTTTCAGCAAGTCCTTGATGACCGGCAGCACCGCGTCCACCGTCTCCGCCGCCACCCGGTAGAAGCCGAAGCGTGTCGGCTCCTTGCACTGGCGGTAGAAATTCCTGAAGAAATTGTCTATCACGTCCCCGTGGCGATCGAAGCGCAGGAAGTCCTGCGAGTGTTCCGGCTTCGGGGGTGCCGTCTTGGGGTAGCCCTTGCCGTCCAGTCCGGCCACTACGCTGATTTCGCCCGTCTTCTCGTCGCGGACCACCAGCACGTCCTTCTCGTTTTTCTTTTTCTGTTCCATTTCGGTTTACTTTTTACGGTTTGTCTTTCTTTTATTGTTTGGTTTACTCTTGCCATCGCTCGCCTTTCCCTGTTCCCTGTCGCGGAGTATCTCCCTCATGTGGGTGCTGATGAACAGCTCCACGTCCGACCTGCGGTAATAGGTCTTGTGGCGGTGCATCCGGTAGGGAAGCAGCCCGTCGCTGCGGTAGCGTTGCAGGGTGCGCTTGCTCACGTGGAGCAGCATGCACACGTCCTGGTTGTCCATCGTGTCATCCTCCAGCAGGGCAATGCCCTGCGGCTTTTCATGTACACCACCGTGCATGGCGGAAAGCATCTCGTCCTGACGGTCAAGGCGGCTGAACACCTGCCTCATGCAGTCTTCGAAAGTGCGTCTGTCTAAAAACTCCATAGCCGTTCCTCCTTTCATTTCTTGCCTGTCTTTCCACCCGTGCGGAGCAGGTAGTTGTGTCTCAGTTCCTCCGGCTTCTCCGGTGAAGTCCTGACCGCGTTCTCCCGGATGATGCGCTCCACTTCTTCGGGTGGGTAGCGGCAGTCGCCCCGGATGATGACATACTTGATGCGTTTCTCCGTCCTCAGCCGTTGCAGCGTGCGGCGGCTGATGCGGAGCAGGCGCATCACCTCGCGGCTGTCCAGAAGTCCGGCGGTTTCCTGTTCCCGTTTTTCCGGACTGTGTTTCCTCACATGGGAGGCGATTTCCTCGATGCGCCCTACGATGTCCTTGTAGGCGGCGCTTTCCATCGTGATGATTTCCATTTCTCAATCAGTTTTAATCGTTAGTGAATCAATTTGTCGGAAGCAAAATTCGGCCATTTCCAAAGGGCGGGCACGGTACTTACCCGTAACTTACGTGAGATTTTTATGGATTTTTCGCCTCCCGGGAGCTTCAACGGGCATTTTAATCATGGAAAACCGCCTGACCGACACTCCGGGCCGCCTGTTCCCGCCGTGTCCTGATGTGGCACAATAAAAAGTGCCACAAGCTGCCACCGCTTCCTTGTCCGGCCGGTTCCGGCTCACGGCTGTGTAATTTTGCGGCAAACCGATAAAATTTTGGAAAAATGGAAATAGTAATCATTGAGAAGACCGCCTTCGAGATGCTCCTTGCCGGGGTGAAGGCGTTGGAGGACAGGGTGAGGACGCTTGCCGAAAAGGGCGGCGACCGGCGCCTTGCCGAATGGATGGACACGGAGGACGTGTGCCGTATGTTGTGTATAACCCCGAAGACCTTGCAGGCCATGCGTGACAGGCACGACATCGCGTATTCGACAATCGGGCGCAAGTTCTATTACAGGCCGGAGGACGTGGAACGGCTCCTGCCGGATTCCGTAGCGGAAAAAACCGTCCGTCTGACACTTGAACCAGGCCACTAAATCCTACGTAAGATGAACGACAACGTATTGACAATGGACAGCGGGGCACTGGCGGATGCCATGCAGTCCGTAAGGAGAAGCCTGAAAATGGCGGACAGGCTTGCCGGAAGTTACATCCCGCCGATGGGCGGCGAGCGATACCTCACCGACAGGGACCTGGCAGAAAGGCTGCACGTGAGCAGGCGCACCTTGCAGCAGTACCGCCACGAGGGGATATTGCCCTATTTCCTGTTCGGCGGCAAGACGCTCTACCGCGAGAGCGATGTACAGAAGGTATTGGAGCGTAACTACCGCAAGGCGTACTGACGTTTGCGGCAAGTAAAAATCGGGAGACGGACAACTGAATAATAGTTGCCGCCTCCCGATATTCATTTCAGGCCGTGTCTGTGCCGTTCAGCAATACGTACCATGCGGATAGTGCAGGAACATGACCGTAGGCTCTTTCCCGGAACGTGCCGCCGTCCGGGCAATCCACTTGCGGAACAGGGCCGCCTGCCCCGTGTCGAACCGGAACGACAAGGCGATGACCGTTTCCATGCCGTACACTTCCGTGTAGCACTTTTCGCCCAGACGTATCCGGCGGCATGACTCTCCGCCCATAATCCCGTCCTTTCCCAGTCTCCGTATGGCGGCTTCCACCGACACGCCGCGCACGTAGAACAGGTTTGCCAGTTCCCCGATTGTCATCCACACCTCGGCGTCGGGCATGACCACCGTCCTGTTCTCTATTGTTATGACACCTCTCGTTTCCATGTTTCTTTTCGTTTTTAGTTCTATTTCTAAATGGCCTGGCAGATGAACTTCTCCATCGGGGCGAGCTTTTGAGAGAGCAGTTCCATGTCTTGGCTCATCTTCTCCGCCGTGATTTTCGCGTAGATTTGGGTCGAGCGGATGCTCGTGTGCCCCATCAGTTTCGACAGCGTTTCAATGGGCACGCCGTTGGAAAGACAAATCGTGGTTGCGTACGAATGGCGGCTTTGGTGCCAGGTTACGTTTTTGTTTATTCCGCATTGCTTGGCTACCTGTTTGATGCCGTATTTGCAGATGTTATAGCATGGTACGGGCAGCAGCTTGCCGTCTTTGGAAGCACCCTTGTATTTGTCGATGATGTGCTTCGCCACGTCCAGCAGGCGGATGTTCGTTTCCACTCCCGTCTTCTGGCGGCTTGTCTTTATCCACAGGTGCCCGTCAAAGGAAACTTGCAGGTTTTCTTCCGTGAGATTTGCCATGTCGCGCCAGCTCAAGCCAGTGAAACAGCAGAAGATGAACAGGTCGCGTATCAGTCCGTAGTTCTTCCTCTTGAACGTGCCGTTTATCATCTGCGTGATTTCCTCTTTCGTCAGGTAGCCCCGTTTCGTCTCCTCCTTCGTGATGTGATAGGCATAGAACGGATCTCGTTGCAGCCAGCCATTGTTGATGGCGGTGAAGATGATGCTGCGGAAAGGCATCATGTACGACCATACGGTGTTGGTGCAATGCCCTTTCTCCACCCGGAGGAACAGCTCGAAGTCCGTGATGAAGGCGGGGGCGAGTTCTTTCAGGGTGATGTCCTCCACTTTGTACCGTGTCCTGATGAACTCGGACAGGTGCTTGTAAACCACGCAGTATTTCCAGTAGCTGCGCTGGCTCTTCATCTTGCCCACCAATTTGGCGTAGTCCTCGTTGTGCTGCCTGAACACGGCGAGCAGCGTCTTGTGGTTCATACCCATGCCGAGGTACTCGTTGCGCACTTTCTCCGCCGTGACGTAAGTGTCGCGGTCGAACACGTCCTGATACGCCTTGTTCACGCCCACGCGGATTTTGTCCAGCATACGGTTGCCTTCCAGAGCCACGTTGCTCCTTCCGGTCAGCCGCCCGGTCTCCACGCTCCACATCTTTTCCTCCACGTCCAGCCTGCAGCTGAACTGTGCGATTTTCCCGTTCACCGTGATACGGCACATGACCGGTATCAGTCCGTTCTTCTTCGGCGCGTTGCGCTTCAGGTAAAATAAAATCTTGAATGTCGCTCTACTCATAATCCTGATTTTTTTGGTTACAAAATTACCTTGTGTAGAGCTGTTTGGCTGTATGTAAACCACAGCAGACCGGCGCAATCGAATCTGCCGCAGGACTTTTTCATCCCCAAAGCCTCCAAACGCCTGTGCGAGTGGCATTTTTACCCCGTTTTGCCGTCCTTTTCCATGCCGTTACCCGTCCCGTTCTTCGGTAACGGGATGGTAACGCAATTCCGGTTCAAGTTGGCTTTCTGGCGGTTTTATTTGGCACTCGCCAAAATCGTCAAAATCTCATAAACCATTAACTTTCAATCATTTTTCCGTGATTTGCTCAGTATCTCACTTTTTTATATTATCTTTGCGGCGCAAAGGCGGAAAGGTGGCGGTCTGCATCACCTTTCCGCCTTTTTTTCGCCATTTCCGGCGTTTTCTGAAGCCGGTTCTGAATTTTCTGTCCTTACTTTCGTGATTTCTTCTCCCGGATTTGAAAATCCTGTCCTACGGATAGGGAGCGGAGAGGGCCGGAGCGGAGGAGCAGGGCCGGATGCCTGGTGTGTTTTCTCCTTAATCTTTCTTAAAAAAGCAAAAGCGTCATGCGCTCTTCCCCGCATCCGGTTGCCGCGGTGCCGCTGCGGTGAGTCTGCCGGAGAACCGGTGGCCCGGCAGGGGGCGGCTGTCAGGTCAGTTCGGGCTCGAATATCGCGGCCCAGGTGCGGAAGATGTTGACTCCTTCGTCGCCGAATTTTTCAAGGCTTTTGGCCGTCTGCTCAATGGTGCGTTCCACGTCCGGACGGCTCTTTGAATAGAACTTGTCGGCATAGCAAATCAGCTTCTCGGTCCAGGTTTCGGGCCGCAGGTCAACGGGCGGCAGCGGAAGTCCGCGCTGACGGATGTTTTCTGCGGTCAGCCCGGTACCGGTGTGGCGTTCGCAAACGCGCGCGATGTCCTCATAGCCTTCGCGGCGCATGATTTCCGCGCCCAGGCGGCCATGAAGGAGATAGGGCTCCTGTCCGTGACAGTGTACGCCCGGGGCGTCGGTCAGGAAAATGCCGATGTCGTGGAGCATGGCGGCGCAATATACGAACTCCCGGTCGCATTCCAGTTCGGGGTGGGCGTCGGCAATGCGCAGGGCGCGTTGCGTTACCTGCCGGCTGTGGTGAATCAGGAGGCGGCGCAGTTCGTTGTCCTCGGGATAATACTTTTCGATGATGCGGATAGGGTCGGGATACATAGGCTTTCGGATTGTAGGTTAAAATGGCGGACCGTTGCTTCACGGCCCCTTTCACTAAGGCAAAAATACGAAAATCCCGCAGAGTTCTTTCCTGTTCCGTCGAAAATATTTATATTCGCAACAGGGCGGACCCGTTCTTCCGCCCGCTAAATATTCCCGCTAAATCTATGCTTATTATAGGAATTGCAGGCGGAACCGGTTCGGGGAAGACCACCGTTGTCCGCAAAATCGTCGAAAGTCTGCCCGACGGCTCCGTAGCGGTTATTCCGCAGGACTCTTATTATCACGACCAGTCGGAACTGCCGCTGGAAGTCCGGAAACGGACCAATTTCGACCATCCCGACGCTTTCGAGTGGCCTTTGCTCTCCCACCAGATTGAGGAACTCAAGGCCGGGCGCGCCATTGAGCAGCCCACCTATTCCTACATCACCTGTACGCGACTGGAGGAGACCGTGCATGTGGAGCCCAAGGAGGTCATCATCATCGAAGGCATCATGACGCTTTATGACAAGTCGTTGCGCGACCAGATGGACCTGAAGATTTTTGTGGATGCCGGTCCCGACGAGCGGCTGCTGCGTGTCATCGTGCGCGACATTGCCGAGCGCGGACATCCGCTTGACATGCTGATTTCGAAATACCGCAATGTGCTCAAGCCGATGCACGATGAGTTTATTGAACCCACCAAGCAGTATGCCGACATCATCATACCCAACGGCGGCGACAACGAGCGTGCCATCTCCATGATGAAACTCTACATCCAGTCGGCCCTCAGCGAGCAGCGCCGGGGGCGGTAGTGAGGCCGTGCCGGGGCGTGCGGTCCCGTGCTGCGGACTCCCCTGCCGGCTATGGCGGCGGTCCGTGCGGCCGGCAGGCAGTTGCAGGCGGAAGTCCGGTGCCTGATAAACACAAAGGAGCCATCTCCCTTGCTGTCGGTTGACAGCGCGGAGATGGCTCCTTCTGTAGTCTGGCGCTTTTGCCTTCGGTCCTTCCGCCGGCTCTTCCCGGCAGGGCTCTCGCGTGGCGGAGTGTCGCCCGGAGAGGGATTCCTGCCGGTTGCGGCCTTTCAGTTTCAGGCTTCCGGCGCGCCGTTTTCAAATTTCAACCCGTCGGTACCGGCGTGTACGACGATGGGCTTTGTGCGGTCCACCGTGCCTGCGAGCAGAGCCTTGCTCAGGTCGTTGAGCAGCAGGCGCTGCAGGGCGCGCTTGACGGGACGTGCACCGAATTCGGGGTCGAAGCCGGCCTCGGCTATCCGTGCGATGGCGTCTTCCTCCACCTTCAGCTGCACTTCCTGCTCGGCCAGCCGGCGTACGACGGCGTTGACCTGCAGGCGTACGATGTCGCCAATTTCCTTGCCGTTGAGCGGCTGGAAGAGGATGATGTCGTCGATACGGTTCAGGAACTCCGGCCTGATGGTCTGCTTCAGCAAGTCGAGCACGCCGTTCTTGGTGGCATCAATAACCTGTTCGCGTTCGTGTTCGCTTTTTTCGCCGAAGTGTTCAAACTGGCTTTGGATGAACGACGACCCCAGGTTGCTCGTCATGATGATGATGGTGTTCTTGAAGTTCACCACGCGGCCCTTGTTGTCGGTCAGTCGGCCGTCATCGAGCACTTGCAACAGGATGTTGAACACATCGGGGTGCGCTTTCTCGATTTCGTCGAAGAGCACTACGCTGTAGGGCTTGCGCCGTACGGCCTCGGTGAGCTGTCCGCCTTCGTCATAGCCCACGTATCCCGGAGGTGCGCCGACCAGCCGGCTCACACTGAACTTTTCCTGATATTCGCTCATGTCGATACGGGTCATGAGGTTCTCGTCGTTGAAGAGGTATTCGGCCAGCGCCTTGGCCAGTTCCGTCTTACCGACTCCGGTCGGTCCGAGGAAGATAAAGGAACCGATGGGGCGCTTGGGGTCCTGCAGTCCGGCCCGGCTGCGGCGCACGGCGTCGCTTACGGCGGCGATGGCCTCTTCCTGTCCCACTACGCGGTGGTGGAGTTCATCCTCCAGGTGAATCAGCTTTTCGCGCTCGCTTTGCAGCATCTTGCTGACGGGTATGCCTGTCCACCGTGCTACGATGTCGGCAATGTCGTCGGCCGTCACTTCCTCCTTCACCATGGCAGCGCCGCCCTGCCGCTGGCGCAGTTCGTCCTCCAGCCGTCGGGTTTCCTCCTGCAGGGCCTGGAGATGTCCGTAGCGGATTTCGGCTACGCGGCCGTAGTTGCCTTCGCGTTCGGCGCGTTCGGCCTCAAACTTGAGCGACTCGGCACGCTCCTTGTTCTGCTGTATTTTCGAGAGTACTTCGCGCTCGCCTTCCCATTTGGCCCGCAGGTCCTTGTCCCGCTCGGTCAGTTCGGCAATCTCGCGGTTGAGTTGTGCCAGCTTGGCATCGTCGCCTTCGCGCTTGATGGCTTCGCGCTCAATTTCGAGCTGGCGCAGACGGCGCTGTGTCTCGTCGAGTTCTTCGGGTTGCGAGTCGCGCTCCATGCGCAGCTTGGCTGCGGCTTCGTCCATCAGGTCGATGGCCTTGTCGGGCAGGAAGCGGTCGGCGATGTAGCGGTGGGAGAGTTGCACGGCGGCAATGATGGCATCGTCCTGTATGCGGACGCGGTGATGGTTCTCATAGCGCTCGCGCAGACCCCGGAGGATGGAAACGGCTTCTTCGGGGCTGGGCTCGTCGACCATTACCGTCTGGAAACGCCGTTCGAGCGCCTTGTCCTTTTCGAAGTATTTCTGGTATTCCTCCAGCGTTGTGGCACCGATGCTGCGGAGTTCTCCCCGTGCCAGTGCCGGTTTGAGGATGTTGGCGGCATCCATGGCGCCGTCGCTCTTGCCGGCTCCTACCAGCGTGTGGATTTCGTCGATGAAGAGGATGATGCCTCCGTCGGCGGCCACTACTTCGTTGACAACGCTTTTCAGTCGCTCTTCAAATTCGCCCTTATACTTGGCGCCGGCGATGAGGGCACCCATGTCGAGCGAGTAGAGCTGTTTGTCCTTGAGGTTTTCGGGCACGTCGCCGCGCACGATGCGTCGGGCCAGACCTTCGACGATGGCCGTTTTTCCCGTACCCGGTTCACCGATGAGGATAGGGTTGTTCTTCGTACGGCGCGAGAGAATCTGCAGCACGCGGCGGATTTCCTCGTCACGGCCGATGACCGGGTCGAGCTTGCCGTTGCGGGCTTCTTCCACCAGGTTGCGTGCATACTTGGCCAATGCCTGGTAGGTGTCTTCGCTGGTGGCGGAATCTGCCTTCTTGCCGTTGCGCAGTTCTTTGACGGCCTGTTCGAGCGCTGCAGCCGTGAGGCCGGCATCCTTCAGCATCTGCGAAGCTGT